>ERZ809472.61-NODE-61-length-28642-cov-12.363977_pt1 | contig 28642 bp, 26 predicted proteins | sample MGYA00521274_ERZ809472 | MGnify/ENA primary metagenome ERZ809472 (study PRJEB31581, sample SAMEA3312791) | metagenome | study: EMG produced TPA metagenomics assembly of the PRJEB8939 data set (Metagenomic analyses of Rumen microbiomes reveals... | reverse complement strand
AGGAGGTGCGCTTGGTGCCTCCTAAGAAGTCATGGGTACATGACTGAGTAGTTACTATAGACCCTAAAAAAGGTTAAATGTTTGTAAAAATATTGAGCGGGGAGGATTCTGCGACACGTAAGAAATGGAAAAGCAGTACCTTTGCAGTCCGATTATTACAGGGGAGAGTCTTAGAATCCCCGTGAGCGTCGTGTAAATAGCGTTCGTCTTTGGCCGGACGGCGTGGTTTGTGAATCGGCACTCAATACACATTATTTATTATTACAAAACTGTTTTTTAGTACTTTAAACGAAACAATGAACACACTGAGTTACAAGACCGTCTCCATCAACAAGGAGACCGCCAAGAAGGAATGGGTCGTCATCGACGCCACCGGGCAGGTGGTAGGACGCCTGGCCTCGAAGGTCGCAAAGTTTATCCGTGGCAAGTACAAGCCCAGCTTTACTCCCCACGTTGACTGCGGCGACAATGTTATCATCATCAATGCCGACAAGGTTGTCTTCACCGGAAAGAAGGAAACCGACAAGGTCTACACCCGCTACACGGGCTATCCCGGTGGCCAGCGCTTCACATCGCCCGCCGACCTGCGCAAGAAGCCGTTCGGTGCAGAGCGTATCCTGAAGCACGCCGTGAAGGGCATGCTGCCCAAAGGTCCCCTTGGACGTCACCTGCTGAACAACCTCTACGTCTACAACGGCACGGAGCATCCGCATGAGGCACAGAAGCCCAAGGCTATCGACATCAACCAGTATAAGTAAACAACAGACAATAACCAATAGAGAATAAACGATGGAATACATCAATGCAACAGGTCGTCGCAAGAGCTCAGTGGCTCGCGTCTACATGTCGGAAGGCACCGGCAAGATAACGATCAACAAGAAAGACCTCACCGAGTATTTCCCCTCAGCCATCCTCCAGTATGTGGTGAAGCAGCCCCTGATGGTGCTGGGATGTGAAGGAAAATATGACATCAAGGTGAACCTCGACGGTGGTGGCTTCACCGGCCAGAGCCAGGCTCTGCGCATGGCTATCGCCCGCGCCCTCGTGAAGTTGAACGCCGAGGACAAGAAGGCTCTCAAGACCCAGGGATTCCTTACCCGCGACAGCCGCGAGGTGGAGCGCAAGAAGCCCGGTCAGCCCAAGGCACGCCGCCGCTTCCAGTTCAGTAAGCGTTAATTTCTACTGGACACTGTTTAGCATCTAAACTGACGAGATTCTTTCTATATTTAGGAAACCTAGAAAATATAGACAATCTAGGAAATTTAGGAAAAGACTACCCATCAGTTGATTCTAAGCCAAAGAATTAAACAGAAAGTAAACAACCAATTAAAAGAAAACAAATCACAATGGCAAGAACAAATTTTGACCAGCTGCTGCAGGCTGGCTGCCACTTCGGACACCTCAAGCGCAAGCGGAACCCCGCTATGGCTCCCTACATCTACACCGAGCGCAATGGCATTCACATCATCGACCTCCACAAGACCGTCATGAAGATTGACGAGGCCGCCGAGGCTCTGAAGAATATCGCCCGCCAGGGCAAGCGTATCCTCTTCGTGGGTACTAAGAAACAGACCAAAGAGCTGATTGCCGAGAAGGCAACAAGCGTTAACATGCCTTACGTCATCGAGCGTTGGCCGGGCGGTATGCTCACCAACTTCCCCACCATCCGCAAGGCTGTGAAGAAGATGACCAACATTGACAAGCTGATGAGCGACGGTACCTTCGGCAACCTGTCGAAGCGCGAGCTGCTCCAGATTACCCGCCAGCGCGCCAAATTGGAGAAGAACCTGGGTTCTATCTCTGACATGACCCGCCAGCCCAGCGCCCTCTTCGTCGTCGACGTGATGAAGGAGAACATCGCTGTGAAGGAGGCTAACCGTTTAGGTATCCCCGTGTTCGGCATCGTCGACACGAACAGCGACCCGAAGAACATCGACTTCGTCATCCCCGCCAACGACGACGCCAAGGACAGCGTGGAGGCTATCCTCAACGCCTGCTGCGCCGCCATCGCCGAGGGTATCGAGGAGCGCAAGGCCGAGAAGGCCGACGAGAAGGCTGCCGAGTCTCAGAACGAGAATGAGGCCGAGGTGCTGGAAGAGGCTCCCAAGCGTGCCACCGGTGCCCGCAAGAACCGTAAGGCCGAGGCTGCCGAGGAAGCTCCCGCAGCTGAGTAATACAAGCCCCTAAGTTAAGGGGTTGGGGCTCTGAACAAGCGCAGCGTCCAACCCCTTAACCCAAACTTCAACAACAACAATTTAATGGGTCTGGTTTTCGCTTGTTCAGACCCCCATCCCCCTCACTCAGGGGGCTATAACAATGGCAATTTCAATTGATGATATCAAGAAACTGCGTGCCATGACCGGTGCTGGTCTGGCCGATGTGAAGAAAGCACTGACCGAGGCCGAGGGCGACTTCGACCGCGCCAAGGAGCTGCTCCGCGAGCGTGGCCTGGCCATCGCCGCCAAGCGTAGCGACCGCGAGACCTCTAACGGTTGCGTGCTCGTGAAGAACGAGGGTGGCTTCGCCGCCATGATTGCCCTGAAGTGCGAGACCGACTTCGTGGCCAACGGTGCCGACTTCATCGCCCTGACACAGAGCATCCTCGACGCTGCCGTCGCCGCCAAGTGCAAGACCCTCGACGAGGTGAAGGAGCTGACCATCAACGGACAGACCGCTCAGGAGGCTGTGACACAGCGCTCGGGCATCACCGGCGAGAAGATGGAGCTGGACGGCTACCTCACCCTCGAAGGCGAGAACATCGAGATCTACGACCACATGGGCAAGCACATGCTCTGCACCATGGTTCAGCTGAACAAGGACGAGAAGGAGATCGGACACAAGCTCGCCATGCAGGTGGCAGCCATGAAGCCCGTCGCCCTCGACGCCGACAGCATCGACCCGAAGATTCTCGAAGAGGAGTACAAGACCGCCGTGGAGAAGTCGAAGCTGGAGCAGGTGCAGAAGTTTGTCGACATGAAGCTGAAGAAGGCCGGCATCAACCCTGCACACGTTGACAGCGAGGACCACATCGAGAGCAACACCACCAAGGGCTGGATCACCAAGGAGCAGGCCGACGAGGCTCGCAAGATCATCGCCGAGGCTAAGGCTGAGGGCGAGGCCCAGCTGAAGATGCCCATGATCGAGGGTATCGCCCGCGGTCGCGTGGAGAAGTTCAAGAAGGAGAGCTGCCTCGTAGACCAGGAGTTCCAGTTCGGCGACGGCGACAAGATGACCGTCAGCGCATGGCTGAAGCAGCAGGACAAGGAGCTGAAGATTGTGGCTTTCCGCCGCTTTACCCTCGTCGCTGAGTAAGACAGAAGGACTGCGTTTTTCTGACAGAAGGCCAGAAAGACAAAAGGATATATGGAAATCGTCCACGAAACGGGTAGGAGCCCTTTCGTGGACGATTTCTATTGATACAGCGTGGTGCGCGTGCTCCCGATGCCGTTTACTTCTGACTGTCCTTCTGCCGTATCTCCACACGGCGGATCTTTCCACTGATGGTCTTGGGCAGTTCGTCGACAAACTCCACGATGCGGGGGTACTTGTAGGGAGCCGTGACCTTCTTCACGTGCTGCTGCAGTTCCTTGACCAGCTCGTCGCCGGCGCGGTCTTTCCATTCCTTGCCCAGCACGACGGTAGCCTTCACCACCATGCCGCGCACATCGTCGGGTACGCCAGTGATGGCACACTCCACGACAGCCGGGTGGGTCATCAGGGCACTCTCCACCTCGAAGGGGCCGATGCGGTAGCCCGACGACTTGATGACATCGTCGATGCGGCCCTCAAACCAGTAGTAGCCGTCCTCGTCGCGCCAGGCCATGTCGCCAGTGTGGTACATGCCGTCGTGCCAAGCCTCTTGGGTCAGCTCCTCGTCGCGGTAGTAGTGCTTGAACAGGCCGAAAGGCTTCTTCTCTCCAACCTTAATCACGATTTCACCCTTCTCACCGTCCTCACAAGGCGTACCGTCGGCACGCACGAGGTCGATGTCGTACTGTGCGTTGGGAATGCCCATGCTTCCCGGCTTCGGCTTCATCCAGGGGAAGGTGCCGAGGGTCATGGTGGTCTCGGTCTGGCCGAAACCTTCCATCATGCGTATACCCGTCTTTTCCAGGAACTTGTCGAAGACGGCGGGGTTGAGGGCCTCGCCGGCCGTGGTGCAGTACTCGAGCGACGAGAGGTCGAAGCGCGAGAGGTCCTCGCGAATCATAAAGCGGTAGATGGTAGGCGGAGCGCAGAAAGACGTCACACGGTATTTCTCAATCTGGCGCAACAGCGTCTCGGCGTTGAACTTCTCATGGTCGAACACGAACACCGTCGCCCCTGCGAACCACTGTCCGTAGAACTTTCCCCACACGGCCTTGCCCCAGCCCGTGTCGGCCACGGTGAGGTGCAGGCTGCCAGGATGCAGGTTGTGCCAGAACACGCCCGTGGTGAGATGGCCCATGGCGTAGAGGAAGTCGTGGGCCACCATCTTCGGCTCGCCGCTGGTGCCGCTGGTGAAGTACATGAGCATCGTATCGTCGTTGTCGTTCACGCAGTCGGGCTTGATGAAGGCAGGGGCGTTGCGCCATTCGTTCTGCCAGGAGTGCCAAGTCGGACTTTCTGAAGCATCCGGGCCTTCGCCCACCTTGACCAGCGTCTTTACGGTAGGACTGCCAGGCATGGCAGCCTCCACCTGACTCATGACGTAGGGGTCGTCGACGCAGATGATGGCCTTCACCGAGGCGCGGGTGTTGCGGTAGATGATGTCCTTCTTCGTGAGCATGTGGGTGGCAGGGATAACGACGGCCCCCAGCTTGTGCAGGGCCAGCATGACGAGCCACCACTCATAGCGGCGCTTCAGGATGAGCATCACGGGGTCGCCCTTGCCGATGCCTAACGACTGGAGGTAGGCGGCGGCCTGGTCGCTCTGCTCCTTCAGCTGGGCGAAAGTGGCGCGACGCTCCACACCCTCGTCGTTGGTCCACAGCAGGGCCAGACGCTCAGGCTCCTCAGCGGCCCAGGCATCCATTACGTCGTAGGCAAAATTAAAATGTTCGGGAATGATGAACTCCAGGTTCTTGTTATAATCTTCAACAGACTCAAAGTGAGTCTTCTTCAAAAATCTTTCTACCATTGTTTTTAAGGGGAGTGAAAGGAACAATTAGAAAATGATTGCCAGGAACTTGACCTGTTTTCCGTTGAGTGTGCGCATGCCGTGCGGCTGCGTGGCGTCGAAGTAGATGCTGTCTCCCTCGCTGAGGGTGAGCACCTTGCTGCCGATGGTAAGTTCCATCTCTCCCTCGAGCACCATGTTGAACTCCTGTCCGGCGTGGGAGTTCATCTCCTTTGGCGTTCCCTCAGGCTTCGGCTCCACCGTGACGATAAAGGGATCGGCCTTTCTGGCGCGGAAGCCACTGGCCAGGCTCTCGTAGTTGTAGGCCTTTCGGCGCTCCACGTGTAGCCCCTGTCCCTTGCGCGTCAGGAAGTAGTTGCGCATGTGGGGTTCCTCACCAAACATGAGCACGTCGAGCGACACGCCATACTCCTTGGCAATCTTCTGAAGGTTGGCCACCGACAGGCCGCCGGTGCCGTTTTCCATCTCCAGATACTGTTCCTCACTGATACCACAGAGGCGGGCCACTTCACCCACCTCAATGTCGAGCACTTCGCGAAGGCCGCGTAGGCGCTCACCAATCTGTTTCATCTGTTCATCCATGATTTCATTCGTGTTGGTAACAAATTAGGGCACAAAGGTAATATAAAATATCATAAACGCCAAAAAATGCAAAAAGATTTTGCACTTTTCTGCAAAACCACTACCTTTGCAAAGCAATTATACGAAACAAATACACACTTTATTAATATTTTAGGATGAAAAAAACATTTATCATTCTGGCCACATTGATTATCCTGGCACTTGCCGGCGTGGTGGTGTGGCTGGTTATGACCAACCGTGGTCTGGAACAGGAGAAACAGGAAATGCAGGAGTTAGCCGCGCTTGACAAGCAGGAGATGGAGAACGAGTATGAGCGCTTCACCCTGCAGTACAGCGAGATGATGACCCAGATAAACAACGACAGCATCATAGAGCAGCTCACGCAGGAACAGCTGCGCACCCAGCAGCTGCTGGAAGAGCTGAAGCGCGTGAAGGCCAGCGATGCCCGTGAGATAGCCCGTTTGAAGAAGGAACTGGCCACGGTACGCAACGTGCTGCGCTCGTTCATACGTCAGGTGGACTCGCTGAACCAGGTGAACCAGGCCCTCGTAGCTGAGAACACACAGGTGAAGGGCGAGCTGGCACAGTCGAAGAGCGTGAACCAAGGACTGCAGCAGGAGCGTCAGTCACTGAAGGAGCAGGTGGCCATTGCCGCCCAGCTCGATGCCACCGGCATCACCATGCAGGCCCTGAACAAGCGCAACAAGACGGCAAAGAAGATGAAGGACTGCACCACGCTGCAGGTGGGCTTCACCATCGCCCGCAATGTGACGGCCACAAACGGCAACCGCACCTTCTACGTGCGCATCCAGACCCCCACAGGACAGACACTCACCGCCGGAACGTTCCCCTACGAGAACCGCCAGCTGGAATATTCCATGAAGAAAGTGGCTGAATACACGGGCGAAGAACTGTCTCTTCAGACTTACTGGACAGTAAACGAGTTTCTTGAAGCTGGAGAATACCGCGTGAGTATCTTTGCCGAAGGAGACATGATAGGCAGTAAGACCTTTTCATTCAACTGATATTCATGATATGAGGAGAATAGGTTTATCATTTATCGTTTTTTCCTTAACACTTATCCCTGCAGGCGCACAGACGCTGTTGTCGCTCGACAGTTGCCGTGCCATGGCCGTGCGCAACAACAAGCAGTTGCAGGTGAGCAAGTTGAAGCAGGACGTGGCAAGCAACCTGAGACGGTCGGCTCGGACGAAATACCTTCCTCACGTCTCGGCTGTCGGCACCTATGAGCACACCAGCAAGCCTATCTCACTCCTGAGCACCGACCAGCAGGCAGACTTCGCATCGCTTGGCACCACCACCGTGGGAGCACTCCAGAGCAGCTTAGGCCCAGGACTGGAGACGCAGATGGGCAATATCGGCAAGATGCTTGTGCAGGCTGGCGTGCCGGCACAGGAGGTACAGAAGATGGCCGGCGACTTCCAGCAGTTCATGGGACAGACGATGAACGGCACGGCTAACGTGATGAACGCCTTGGGACAGAAAATCGTCGATGCTTTCGACACGGATACGCGCAATCTCTGGGCAGGCTCCATCATGGCCACCCAGCCCGTGTTCATGGGTGGAAGCATCATCGCAATGAATAAACTGGCCGACTTAGGCGAGGAAATGGCCAGCAACTCGGCCGATGCCCGTCTGCAGACCGTGGTCTACAGCACCGACCAGGCCTACTGGCAGGTGGTGTCACTACGACACAAGAAGAACCTGGCCGAGAGCTACTTACAACTTGTGTCGAAACTCGACGAGGACGTTCAGAAGATGATTCGCGAGGGTGTGGCTACCCGCAGCGACGGTCTGAGCGTCAGCGTGAAGGTGAACGAGGCAGAGATGGCCGTGCAGAAGGTCAACGACGGCCTGACGCTCTCACGTATGCTCCTCTGCAAGATTATCGGCCTGCCGCTCGACGCGGACATCGTCTTGGCCGACGAAAGCCTCACCTCCAGCCCTTCTGCTCCTACGGGAGCGGAGAACATCAGCCCCATAGGGACGATGGTTTCTCAGGCGCTGTCTTCGCGCCCTGAACTGCGCATGTTGGGCAACGTCATCGACATGAGCAGACAGACCACGAAGATTCTCAAGGCCGGCAACCTGCCACAGGTAGCACTTACCGGAGGCTACGCCGTGAGCAATCCCAATGTGTTCAACGGTTTCCAGAAGAAGTTCAGCGGTTTCTGGAACGTTGGCGTCCTCGTCCGTATTCCCTTGTGGAACTGGGGAGATGTGGCCTACAAGGTTCGCGCCAGCAAAGGTGCCACCGCCATCGCCAACCTGGAGCTACAGGAAGCCCGCGACCTGGTGGAGCTGCAAGTGAACCAGACGAACTTCAAAGTCACGGAGGCCGACAAACGCCTCGCCTTAGCACGGAAGAGCATTGAGCGTGCCGAAGAAAACCTTCGCACCGCCAACTTAGGATTCCGCGAGGGAGTCATCACCCCCACCGTGGTCATGGAGGCACAGACGGCCTGGCTACAGGCACAGTCGCAAGTCATCGACGCCGAGATAGAACGTAAGCTCGCACAGGTTGACCAGCGTAAAGCCTTAGGCACCTTGGTCCCCTAAGTTAGTCTGAACTGACGGCATTTAGTAATAGAGATCATAAAATAAGATAAGCATCATGAGCAATCAAGCAAAGCAACAGCATACCAACATCCTGCTGGCCATCCTCGGATTCGCCACAGTCATCATCATCGTGGCCATCATCGGCTTCTTCATCTTCGACCGCGACCCCGACCTTATGCAAGGTCAGGTAGAGGCAGAGGAGTATCGCGTGTCGAGCAAGGTGCCAGGCCGCATCCTGGAAATCCGCGTCAAGGAGGGCGACTACGTCCATGCCGGCGACACGCTGGCCATCATCGATGCCCCTGAGGTCCGGGCAAAAATGCAGCAGGCACGGGGTGCCGAGGGTGCTGCCACAGCCATCGACCTCATGGCACGCAACGGTGCCCGCAAGGAACAGGTGCAGGGTGCATTCCAGCTGCTCCAGCAAGCCAAGGCCGGACTGGAGATTGCCGAGAAATCGTTCGGTCGTGTGCAGCGGCTCTTCGACGAGGGCGTCGTAAGTGCCCAGAAGCGCGACGAGGCCGAGGCGCTCTACAAGTCGTCGAAGGCACAGGTGGAGGCCGCACAGAGCCAGTACGACATGGCGGTCAACGGAGCACGTGAAGAAGAGAAAATGGCCGCCCAGGCACAGGTGGACCGTGCACGCGGTGCCGTGGAGGAGGTGAGCGCATACATCGGCGAGACGGTCCAGACGGCACAGATGGACGGCGAGGTGAGCAGCATCTACCCGAAGGTGGGCGAGCTTGTCGGAACAGGAAGCCCCATCATGACCATCTCGATGATGAACGACCTCTGGGGAAGCTTCAACGTGCGCGAGGACCAGCTCAAGGGCATCACAATAGGCTCGGAACTGAAAGCTTACGTGCCCGCCTTCGACAAGACCATCACCATGAAGGTCTACCACCTCAAGGACCAGGGCAGCTTCGCCGTGTGGAAAGCTACCAAGGCCACGGGGCAGTATGACCTCAAGACCTTCGAGGTAAAAGCCCGCCCCACAGAGAAATTCGAGGGCCTTCGTCCAGGTATGTCGCTTATTGTGAAATAGGAGCGAAGGGGAAGTAACAGCAATATGCTCAAGTACGCGAAGGACATCTGGCGGATGACGGTGCGCGAGGCGCATATCCTCGTGAAGAACCCCATCTACGGGTTCTGCATGGTTGTATTCCCGTTGGTGGTGGTGTTTTTCTTCACCTCAATACTGGAGCAGGGACAGCCGCAGGAGCTTCCCGTGGGAGTGGTAGACCACGACAACACGTCGACCACCCGTGCGCTGGTGCAACGCTTGGATGCCTTCCAGACTTCGCGTGTCGTCGCTCACTTTGCCAGCGTTGCCGATGCCCGTCGCGCCATACAGGAGAACCAGATCTACGGATTCATCTATTTCCCCAAGGGCACTACCGACGAACTGTTGGCCAGCCGCCAACCCAAGATCTCGTTCTACTACACCATGACGACAATCTCGGCCGGTTCGCTGGTCTACAAGGACTTGAAAACCATTGCCTCCCTCGGCTCGGCAGCCGTGGGACAGGCCACGCTGAAAGCCCGTGGTGCCACCGACGAGCAGGTACAGGCAATGCTACAGCCCATACGCTTAGACCTGCACCAGATTAACAACCCCTGGACAAACTATAACATCTATCTCTCCACGATGATGGTGCCGGGCCTGATGATGCTCTTCATGTTTCTCATTTCCGCCTACTCCTTAGGTACGGAACTGAAGTTCGACACCGGCAAGGAATGGGTAGCCATGGCCGACGGCAACATGCTTGTAGCCATCATCGGCAAGTTCCTGCCCCAGACCGTCGTGTTCCTCACCGTCACACTGTGCTATGAGTACTACGTCTTTGGTCACCTGGGGTTCCCCCATCCTGGCGGCTGGCCCATCATCGTGCTGCTGGCCGTGCTTCAGGTGGCTGCCTCGCAAGGGTTCGGCATCTTCGCCTTCGGTCTGATGCCGTCGCTGCGCATGTCTATGAGCGTCTGTTCGCTGTGGGCTGTCCTCAGTTTCTCCATGGCGGGCTCGGCCTACCCCCTGATGTCCATGGACGGCCCGCTGAAGGCCCTTTCATGGCTCTTTCCCCTGCGCCACTATTTCATGATCTACCAGACGTGCCTGTTCAACGGCTACCCGCTCTTCGAAGCATGGTTCCATCTGGCAGCTCTGGTGGCCTTCACCATCCTGCCCTGGCTGGTGATAAGGAAAATAAAGAACGCCATGCTCACCTACGTCTATATCCCATAAGTCCTATTTGCCCCATAACTCCCATAAAAGATGCTGAAAAGAGCTGTAGAGTCTATCAACGATACTTGCTACATCTGGCGCGAGGAACTGAAGCAGATGTTCAAGGACGAGGGTGTCATCATCTTCTTCATCGTGGTGCCACTGTTCTATCCGTTGCTCTACTCGTGGATATACAATAATGAGGTGGTGCATGAGGTGCCTGTGGTCGTGGTCGACGAGTGTCATACAGCGCTGTCGCGGAAGTTTATCCGTCAGTGTGACGCATCGCCCGACATAAAGGTGCTCTGCTATGCTGCCGACATCGACGAGGCCCGCTCGCTCGTCAGCCGTCAGTTAGCCAAGGGGGTTTACGTCATACCCCGCGACTTTGACACACGTCTGAACCGCATGGAACAGGCCACAGTGACCGTCTATTGCGACATGAGCCTCATGCTGGCCTACAAGGCTGTATTCCAGACGGCACAGACGGTGGCACAGCTCATAGGCAGCGAACAATTGAAAGTTCAGAGTTCACAGTTCACAGTTCGTGAGGAGGAGATTTCATCACGCCCGCTCGACTACGAGGAGGTGGCCTTATTCAACCCCTCGGGAGGCTACGGCTCGTCAATCATCCCAGCTGTGCTCATGCTCATCCTCCAGCAAACACTGGTGCTGGGCATTGGTATGCTTGCCGGCACCTCACGTGAAGAGAACCGCTACAGCAACCTCATACCCTTCAGCCGTCAGTACCACGGCATGTTCCGCATCGTGAGTGGAAAGGCCTTGGCCTATATCATGGTCTATATACCGCTGACCGCCTATCTCGCACTTATCGTGCCCTGGATGTTCGGCTTCCCTGCCATCGGCCAGTGGCAGCCACTGCTGGCTGTGATGATACCCTACCTGCTCGACTGCACATTCTTCGGCATCGTGGTATCATGCCTGGTGCGCTATCGCGAGAATGTCATGCTGCTCATGGTGTTCGTCTCCATCCCCCTGCTTTTCCTCTCAGGCATCAGCTGGCCGCAGACCAGCATACCGGGCTTCTGGCAGGGTGTGAGCTGGATCTTCCCCAGCACCTTCGGCATCCGGGCCTACGTTCGTGTGAACACGATGGGCTGTACGTTGAGCGATGTTCTCATGGAATATCAGATACTGTGGGTGCAGACCGTCGTCTATTTCATCTTGGCCTGCCTCGTCTACCGCTACCAGATACACCTTACCCGTCAGGCCGTTCGCGATCGCGTGGCCCGCATGAAGGGTAAGGAAAAATGATTCTGGAAAAAAGCTGATACAAGTTGACGGCAACAGCTAAATCTCTTCGATGGCGTAATACTGATAGTCGCGCACGATGCGTCTGAGAAACTGTTCATCGGTTGTCTCCACACTCTTGACACCCAGTTTTTCTTGCACTTTATCAGACAGCATACTTAATCTGATGTAGTCAGACGAGTCCTCTGCTTGAACCAGCGTGCGGCGAATAATCTCTATCTGCTCCAGACTCAGGTCGGCGGCCTGGACATAGCGAGGCGTGTAATTCTTCATCAGATAGTCGTATTCGTCGAGCGACACCTGTATCTTCTTGTAGTCCTGCAGCTTCACCACCACCGTGCCGGCGGCCAGGTCGCCTAAGCGCTGGTTGCTCTTGGTCAAAATCATGGGTATCAGCCCCATAAAACTGGTCAGCGGTCCGTCTACCAGAAACAGCATCCAGCGCATGATGTAGGCTCCTAATGAGGGTCGGGAGCCGTCGGCCCTCACCACGCGCATATTCATTATCTTCTTGCCAAGCGTCTGTCCCTGGTTCATCACCTCCATGAAGGGCGTGTAAAAGAGCCAGAACATCAAGGTAAAGATGACCACCCAAGGTTCGTCAATCTTCAGCTCCGACTCTATCCATATTGCCGCTATCAGGTAGGAATAGACCACGACCCAGTCTATCAGCTGCGCAAGGATGCGGTCGCCCACGCTGGCCACCGCCTGCTCTATACGGACATATTGTCCTGTCAGTATGCCTGTGTCTGCCATGTTTATAACTTATCTGTTGCAGGGGGCTTTCCCTACATTGATGGTGCAAAGGTACTAAAAATTTCAAAAACGTGAATGGTAAATCGTAAATTATTTGTACCTTTGCACCGTTAACCGCAGAAAACGGGGATTGCAAATCCCCTTGAACGTCTGTATCAGGACCGTAAATAATGAAGGAAGTAACCTTTATACGCCAGAACATAGAGAAGTGGCGCGGCTACGAAGGGGTGGCTGAGAGCCTTGGCATCTCGACCCCCGACGAGGTGGCCGAGGCCTACATCGACGTGACCAGCGACCTGGCCTTCGCGCAGACCCACTACCCCCGGTCGCGTATCACCACCTACCTGAACAACCTGGCCTCAGCCCTGCACAACGAGATATACCGCAATAAGCGCGAGCAGTGGAGCCGCCTGCTGACGTTCTGGACGCAGGAGGTGCCCCAGACGATGTGGGAGGCTCGCAAGGAACTGCTCCTGTCGACGATCATCTTCGTGGTGAGCATGCTCGTCGGAGTGGTGTCGCAGTGGCTCGACCCCGACTTTTCCCGTCTCATCATGGGCAACAGTTATGTGGAAATGACGCTCGACAACATTGAGAAGGGCGAACCGATGGGTGTCTATGGTTCGTCACCAGAGGGTTTGATGTTCGGCATGATTACCATCAACAACATCTACGTGTCGTTCGTGGTCTTCGTCATGGGGCTGTTCACCAGCTTTGGCACGGGTTTCCAACTCTTCCGCAACGGTGTGATGGTAGGCGCGTTCCAGACGTTCTTCGCCCAGCACAACCTGCTGTGGGAGTCTGCGCTGACCATCTGGCTCCACGGCACCATCGAGATTTCGAGCATCGTCGTGGCCGGAGCAGCGGGCATCGCCATGGGCAACGGATGGCTGTTTCCTGGTACCTATAGCCGGCTCTACTCTTTCCGGCGTGGAGCCAAACGCGGACTGAAGATTGTGGTGGGCACGGTGCCGCTGTTCTGCATGGCGGGTTTCATCGAGAGTTTTATCACCCGACACACCGAGTGGCCCGTTGCCGTGCGCCTTGCCATCATCCTGCTCTCTGCCGCCTTCATCGTCTATTATTTTATTGTATTACCCTATTTAAGAAATCATGGAAAGACCAAAGATTGAACTCTACAAGACCCGTACGTTCACCGAGAAACTGAATGACACCATCGGCTTTATGCGCGAGAGCTGGCGCACGCAGCTGAAGTATTTCATCTATCTCATGTTGCCGTGCAGCATCGTACTCGCCTTCTTCTTGAACCATTTCTGGGGCGGTTACATATCGCTGTTTCTGGCGGTACAGAATATTGGAGGCCCACGTAGCGATATGGGATCGTTTCTTCTCAACGCAGGCGTCATGAGCATTGTATTCATGGCTACCTACGCCCTGTTAGTGGCCTTCGTCTTTGCCATGGTGCGCCTCTACAGGGCGCGTGAGGACCGTCTGAAGAACCTGACGGCTGACGAGCTGAAGCCTGAGCTGATGATATGCCTACGACGGAGCGGTGTACTGATGCTGGCCAGTATCGTCATCGCGATAGTGGCGTTGCTCTTATTAGTCGGTCTGATGGTTGGAGCATTTGCAGCTAATCCCGGCTTCGGTTTGTTGGCGCTGGTGCTGCTCTATATTGCCCTGCTTGTCGTGGTTATGCCTATGATGCTGGTAACGCCCATCTATATGCTTGAGGACGACATCAGCATCATTCCTGCCTTCCAGAAAGCGTTTCACTTAGGCTTCCCTACCTGGGGTGGCATCTTTGCCATGGTATTCATCCTGAGCATCCTGGGCAGCATCATTCAGACGGTCACCATGGGGCCCTGGTACATACTGTTCATTATCAAAATGGTGTTCACCATGTCTAATGACTTGGATGGCTCGTTCACCAATTCTATATTTTATACCTCTGCAGAGTACATCACCTGCGTGCTACAAAGTCTGGGCATGCTGTTCTCCTCCATCCTCACCCTGCTGGGAACAACCATCCAGTATGGTCATGCCGCCGACAAGATAGACGGCGTAGGTCTGGCTCAGAAAATTGAGCAGTTTGACGAGTTCGACAACTTTTAGTCAGTAACTGTTTACGTTTATTGTTTAGTCTATTGTCCTCGTGGATACGCTTCAACTTGACAGTGCCCAGTTAGCCGTGTTTCAGCACGATTCGCGGTTCAACTACGACCGTGAGCTTATCGGTGGTAGCCAGAACCTGTTAGAATGGCTGACGACGGTCATTAGGGAATGGTTAGAAGACACATTCGACGTGTTGGTTGACAACGATGTGGTCTACTATTCGCTCATCGGTCTGGGTGTCTTGTTGGTGCTGTTCATAGCATGGCTCGTATGGAAGAAGAACCCCAAGCTCTTCATGCGGAAGGAAGACGAGCCCCTTGACTACGACGTGCAAGAGGACACGATCTACGGCGTGGACTTCGAGGCCAGCATCCGCGAGGCCCTGTCACGACAGGACTATCGGCAGGCCGTGCGACTGCTCTACCTGCAGACGCTGAAACAGTTGAGCGACGCAAGCCATATAGACTGGCAACCGTCGAAAACGCCTTCGCAATATGTCAGAGAGTACAGTCATAAGGCCTTCGCCGAGCTGTCAAGTCATTTCGTCCGTGTGCGATACGGCAACTTCGAAGCCACCGAAGAGCTGTTCCAGAAGATGAAGGAGCTGCAGGAGCAGTGCAGAGTTCACAGTTCCGAAGAGAAAGGAGGTGAGCCATGAGTACACGCATGAAGTTTATCATCGGCATCATCGTGCTGTTCACTGCGTTCATCATCGCCGAATACCGTATACCCCGCAAGTATCAGTGGGTGCCCACGTTTGCCCACAATGACCCGCAACCCTTCGGCTGCATGGTGTTCGACAGTGTGCTCGCTGCCTCCATGCCTCATGGTTACACCGTGGAGCGGCGTACACTGTGGCAGATGGAGAAAGACAGCGTCTTCGCCGAGCCGAAGGCCGTGATGATAATAACCAAGGAGGACATAGACAACCAGGTAGCGACGGTGCTGAGGCTGGCCAGCAAGGGAAACACAATGCTGGTGGCCACTACTGACCTCTACCGATGGACCGACACGCTGGGAATAGACTATGACTTCAAGAAGTCTTTCCAACTGAATGATATTGCAGGTAAGAACCCTGAGAAAGGCGTGTTGCGGTGGGGCGACCTTGAGATCTCACTGTATACTCAGCTGATAGAACGGCTGCTGGTGACCAACGACTCTGTTGACTGTACACTGCTGGCTCAGTATCGTTTTCCTGAAGATGCTGACATCGACCTTTTGGGAGGCCACTCTGAGGGAAGTAACAGTCCATGGCATACAGTCGCGGTGTCCTTCCCAGTCGGCAAGGGCGAACTTATCCTCGTCTCGTCACCGCTGTTGCTCACTAACTACATGATGATAAGTGGCGACGGTCATCTGTTCATCTCCCGCTTGATGGACCGCCTGAAGCACCTGCCCGTCATACGCACCGAGAGCTACATGAGCGGCACGGCACAGACCGAGCAGACCCCTCTCTACGTCTTGCTGAAGGAGCCGCCGCTGCGCTGGGCCGTCTACCTGACCATGCTCACCATCTTGCTCTTCTGCATCTTTACTGCCCGCCGCCGACAGCGCGTCATCCCCGTCATACAGCAACAGCAGAACGGCAACTTAGAGTTTGCGCGCCTCATCGGCTCCCTCTACTGGCAGCAACACGACAATGCCGGTCTGCTGGCCAAGAAACTGGCCTACACCGCCGAGGAGCTGCACCGCCAGACAGGCATCGACATCACGGTGCCCGGCGGTTTACCTGCCGGAGCCCTCCTGCAGCTTTCTTCCCTCACTGGCCGCGACCCCGAGGGGCTGCGCCTGCTGCTTAAAAACATCCATCAGGCCACTACCGGCGACTACGCCATCAGCGACCAGGAGCTTAAGACCTATATCGACGAGCTGGACAACCTGATAAAATCAATGTAAAATCAAAGATAATGGAAACCCAAAGAACCGACCTCACCCTCTTCGCCGAGCGCATCGAACAGCTGCGCCAGCAAATAGCCCAAGTCATCGTAGGCCAGCAAGAGAACATCGACCTGCTACTCACTGCCGTGCTGGCCAACGGCCACGTGCTGCTCGAGGGCGTGCCCGGCGTGGCCAAGACACTGCTGGCCCGCCTGCTGGCCCGTCTCATCGATGCCCGCTTCAGCCGCGTGCAGTTCACGCCCGACCTCATGCCCAGCGACGTGCTCGGCACCAATGTGTTCAACATGAAGACCTCCGACTTCGACTTCCATGCCGGACCCGTCTTTGCCGACATCGTGCTCGTCGACGAGGTGAACCGTGCCCCAGCCAAGACACAGGCCGCCCTCTTCGAGGTGATGGAGGAGCGGCAGGTGACCATCGACGGTCAGACACACCCCATGGGCCAGTTCTACACCATCCTGGCCACGCAGAACCCCGTGGAACAGGAGGGCACGTACAAGTTGCCCGAGGCACAGACCGACCGATTCATGATGAAAATCACCATGAGCTATCCCACCATCGACGAGGAAATCACCATCCTGGAACGCCATCACCAGAATGCCCGTCTTACTGCCCTCGAAGAGGTGCAGCCCGTCATCACCAAGGACGAGCTGCTACAGCTGCGCCAGATGCTTTCCGACGTATTCGTAGACCCAGCCATGCTGCGCTACATCGCCGCCATCGTACAGCAGACGCGCCAGAGCAAGGCCGTATTCCTCGGTGCCTCACCCCGTGCCTCAGTGGCCATGCTGCAGGCCTCTAAAGCCTACGCCCTGCTACAGGGCCGCGACTTCATCACCCCCGACGACGTGCGCCAGGTGGCTCCCAGCATCCTCCACCACCGCCTTCTCCTCACCGCCGAGGCCGAGATGGAGGGCATCACGCCTCTGAAGGCCGCCACCCGACTCATTGAAAAGGTCGAGGTACCCAAATAATAATTCATATAAGCCCATTATTATGAAAAAGAAAAATCATCCAGTATTCGATGAAGAAGAGGGTATCGACATGGCATGTGAACCTGTTAGTGCCGTGGAAGTGCAACAAAGAAAGACAGCCGATGGTGTAACCGTGGTAAACGACTGGATTGATGACCTTGACTGGGACAGATTTCCCAGCCATGGCCCATTCTCTGAAGAAGAGGCGATAGCCAGAATTGATGAATTTGAGGAAGAATTGAAGGATGGAAAAATAAAATGGGTTTCTTCAGAACAGATGTGGAATAGATTATACGACAGGTTCCCATGGCTAAGATAAACTGGAGAGGACGAACAACTCTTCTCCTCGAAGGCTACATTGACAATGCCAGTGTAGAGTTTGGAAAAACCACTGCTCTAAGGTGGGCAGAAGAGATTGCAGCTTTTGAGGACAGGGTTAGGGAGTATCCCTCTTCGTATTCTCCAGAACAATTGCTCCAGGGCAAAGATATTCTTTACAGAAGATGTCAAATCATGAACCGTCATTTCAAACTTATCTACTACTATGATGAGGCTGAGGATGTAGTCCATGTCATCGACATCTGGGACACCAAAATGAATCCAAAGGCATTGATTCGGAGAATCAGATAACTACAATTAATTAAAAACAGACAATGTTTCTGAATCGCCTATTCTACCTGCTAATGACAGCCGTCATCCTGGTTATTGCGCTGGGATTTGCGGTACCGCCGCTGTTCACCGTCGGCAAGGTACTGCTGGCCTTGGTGGTGGTGGCCGTCATGGCCGACATCGGACTGCTCTACAACTGGTGGCCACTTAGACGCAGCAATTCTCAATCTATACAGGCTTTCCGTACGATGGCGGAGCGGTTCTCCAATGGCGATGAGAACCCCGTGAAGATCCGTGTGGAGAGCAACTACGGCTTCAGGACAAATGTGGAGGTCATCGACGAGATACCCTTCGTGTTCCAGCGGCGCGACGTATGCTTCAAGGCACGGATAGGCCGCATGGGCGACACCACTATTATATACAGACTGACACCGACGGAGCGTGGAGTCTACGGCTTTGGTCACGTGCGCGTGTTCGTCAGCTCACCGTTAGGACTGGTGCAGCGGCAGTTCACGTGCTGTGAGCCTCAGGAGGTCAAAGTTTACCCCTCCTACCTCATGCTGCGACAGTACGAGCTGCTGGCCATGAGCAACAACCTCACGGAAATGGGTATCAAGCGCATTCGTCGCATAGGTCATAACACGGACTTCGAACAGATAAAGGACTACGTGGTGGGCGATGACTATCGCACCATCAACTGGCGGGCCACGGCTCGCCGCCATCAGCTGATGGTCAACGTCTACCAGGAAGAGCGGTCACAGCAGGTGTTCTGTGTCATCGACAAGGGACGCATGATGCAGCAGAGCTTTGCAGTGCACAGTTCACAGTTCACAGTTCACAATTCACAGTTTGCAGTTCAAAGTTCGCCGACAATGACATTGCTCGACTATTCCATCAACGCGGCACTGGTGCTGTCATTCGTGGCCGTGAACAAGCAGGACAGGGCCGGTCTCATCACCTTCAGCACGCAGATGGAAACCTTCGTGCCCGCCTCGCGCCAGTCTGGCCACATGCAGACACTCCAGGAGGCGCTCTATGCCGAGAAGGCCGTCTTCGGTGAGACCGACTACTCAGCCCTGCTTGTTGGCCTGACGCGCCATGTGACCCATCGCTCGTTGCTGGTGCTCTTCACCTCATTTACCTCCATGCCTGCCCTACGACGACAGCTGACGTTCCTGCGCCAGCTGGCCATGCGCCACCGTCTGCTCGTAGTCTTTTTCGAGGACGAAGAACTAAGGGAAGTGACAAGTGGCAAGGAAAAAGAGAAAAGCACCGAGGCCTATTACCAGCGCATCATCGCCGAGAAGTTCGCCTACGAGCAGCGACTCATCGTCAATACCTTGCGGCAATATGGCATACAGTCGCTGCTCACCACGCCAAGCAACCTCTCCGTGAATGTCATCAACAAGTATCTGGAGATAAAGTAATAGACGAATGATTGTTTGCATAGCAGAGAAGCCGAGCGTGGCAGCAGATATAGCACGTATCATCGGGGCTACCTACCGTCACGACGGATACTATGAGGGCAACGGCTATCAGGTGACGTGGACTTTCGGCCACCTGTGCGAGCTGAAAGATCCAGGAGACTACACGCCCCTGTGGCGTGAGTGGCGCCTGGAGTTCCTGCCCATGATTCCTCCACGTTTTGGCATCCGTCTGAAAGAGGACGAGGGTGTGAAGAAGCAGTTTGCCGTCATTGAGGGTCTCTTCAGCAAAGCCGATTCCATTATTAACTGTGGCGACGCTGGCCAAGAAGGCGAGCTCATCCAGCGCTGGGTGATGCAGAAGGCACAGGTGACATGCCCGGTCATGCGCCTGTGGATATCGTCGATGACCGACGAGGCCATCCGTGAGGGCTTTGCCAAACTGAAAGACCAGACGGAGTATCAGACGCTCTACTTGGCGGGCCTCTCGCGTGCCATCGGCGACTGGCTGCTGGGCATGAACGCCACACGACTCTACACGCTGAAGTACGGTAACAGCCGCCAGGTGCTTTCCATTGGGCGTGTGCAGACGCCCACGCTGGCACTCATTGTGAAACGACAGAAGGAGATAGACAACTTCAAGCCCGAGCCTTACTGGGTGCTGGCCACTGTCTACCGCGAAACGACATTCACCGCCACGAAAGGCAAGTTCACCTCGAAGGAGGAGGGAGAACAGGCTTTCCAGACCATTGCCGGAAAGCCGTTTACCATCACCGATGTTCAAAAGAAGAACGGCAAGGAGACCCCGCCGAGCCTCTACGACCTCACGTCGCTGCAGGTGGAGTGCAACCGTAAATTCGGCTTCTCCGCCGACCTGACGCTCAACATCATCCAACAGCTCTACGAGATGAAGCTCACCACCTATCCGCGTGTGGACACCACCTTCCTCAGCGACGATGTCTATGCCAAATGTCCGCAGACCATGAACGGCCTCTATCAAGTGCGCTTTGCCGGCGTGGCTCCCTACGCCGACCTTGTGAAACCCTTGGGCGGCAAGCCGCTGAAGAAGTCGAAGAAGGTGTTCGACTCGTCGAAGGTCACCGACCACCACGCCATCATCCCCACGGGGCAGGTGCCAGGCCCGTTGTCCGACCTTCAGCGCAAGGTCTACGACCTCGTTGCCCGCCGCTTCATCGCCGTGTTCTACCCCGACTGCCAGTATGCGCAGACCACCGTGATGGGCAAAGTGGAGGAAGTGGAGTTCAAGGTCACCGGCCGCACCATCCTCGACCCTGGCTGGCGCACGGTCTATGCCACCCAGGAGTCACAAGATGTCCAATCGTCCCAGGAATCCCAAGACCCTCAGTCGTCCCAAGAGTCCCAGGAAGTCCAGGAGCGCACGCTCCCCGCTTTTGTGAAAGGTGAGAGCGGCCCCCACGAGCCCACGCTCAGTGAGAAGTGGACCACTCCCCCGCCCTACTATACCGAGGCTACGTTGCTCCGCGCTATGGAGACCGCCGGCAAACTGGTCGACGACGAGGAACTGCGTGCCGCCATGAAGGAGAACGGCATAGGTCGCCCCTCAACACGCGCAGCCATTATCGAGACGCTCTTCAAACGCCACTATATACGCAAGGAGCGCAAACGCCTCGTCGCCACGCCAACGGGCATGGAACTCATCGACCTTATCCATGAGGAACTGCTCAAAAGTGCCGAGCTGACGGGCATCTGGGAGAAGAAGTTGCGCGACATTGAGCATAAGAAATACGACCCTGCACAGTTCATCGACGAGCTGAAACAGCAGGTCGCCGACATCGTCCGTCAGGTCATTGCCGACCACACCAACCGTCGTGTAGCCTTCACTGAAGAAAAGCCCGCTACCAAGACCAAGGCAAAATCCAAGTCCAAGACCAAACCTCCCACTGTAGGGGCAGCCCCCGTGCCAGCCCATACAGCCCCTGCATCTCCTTCACCAGACCCCCTCGTCGGCCAGCCTTGTCCCCTTTGCGGCAAGGGCCATATCATCAAGGGGCGCACCGCCTACGGCTGCTCTGAGTGGAAGAGCGGCTGCGCATGGCGTCAGCCATTTACATCTCCTTAGGAAAAATTACACAAAACCGCTTCAAGCGCCCTCTGTCGCCCATTCATCGAGCGTTCGGCTTTCGAGGTCGAAGTGCAGACCAACTTTCACCACGCGACGACCCTCGGTGTGATAGGGCAAGGCATAGCCTTTCTCGTTGATTTGCTCCAAGGCCTTCTGTGCCGGCTCGTGCATCTTCAGCTCGAAGATGTAAGTAGCCTGTGGCATATAGACCACCATGTCGATGCGTCCGCCCTTGCATTTCACCTGCGTGCGAACATAGACGTTGAGCATATTAAAAATAAGGTAGAAGGTATACTCATAGAAGCCCTCTGCCACCGCCACCTCCTCCAGTTTCTTCTTGAAGCCCTCCACGTAGGGCAGTCCGGCCAGGAAAGCCTGCATCTCGTGCAGAGCCAGGTCAAGATCATCTTTTTTCAAGGCGCGCCAGAATTTGGCGGCGAAGCCCATCTGCACGTCCGTGCTGTCCAATCCGATGTATGTCGGCATAAGCCCTTCGACATAACCTGTCTGCACCTCCTGATTAGGAATGCCAAGGGTGTAAGCCTCCAACTCACGGTCGTAGCCCTTGATGGTAAGATAGCCGCTCTGGTAGAGCAGTGGCAGGGCGGTGACCATACCCTCCGTAGGTTTGTCGAACGCCGAGACTGACACCTCCATGTTGTCAAGCGAGGTGATGTCGGTATGGAACTTCTGCATCTGGCGGACAAGGAACGTAGGTGTTCCACTCTCAAACCAGTAGTAGCTCACTTTCTGATTGCTAAAAGCTTTGAAAAGGCTGAAGGGATTGTAAACCTCAGGGGCATTCTCAGAGAACATATAGCCGTCATAACGTTCCTTTAGCTTTTGGTGCATCTCCTCCGGCGTACACTCGTATGTTTCGGCCAGCAGGGCGATGTCAGGAGCCAGCGTAGTGGTCAGTTCCTCCTCGGTGATGCCGCAAAGAGCGGCATACTTGGGCAGCATCGAGATGATGGTGATATTATTGATAGTGGAAAAGATACTGAGCTGTGAGAACTTCGTAATTCCTGTGATGAAACAATGCTTGATGTGCGGTTCCAGCATCTTCAGGTTCTGATAGAATTCCTGTAGCACCTCACGCATATCGTGAAGGTTATCGTCTTCGTGGAGCACGTCGAGAAGGGGGGCGTCGTACTCGTCGATGATGACCACCACCTGCAGCTTTGTCATTTCATGGGCACGCTCCACTAATCCTGCCAGCCGCATACCAGGGGTGACATCACCCTCGTCGCGGCCAAATTGTCTTTCCATTTTATCCAATTGTCTGCCAAGTACCCTTTTTACCTCTTCTGCCGGTAGATGTCTGGCACTACTCAAGTCAAAGTGCAACACAGGGTACTTCTTCCAGTCCCACTCCAAGCTGTCAGCCTTCAGACCCTTGAACAGCTCCCTCTCACCCGCGAAGAATGCGTGGAGCGTCGAGGCCAGCAGACTCTTGCCGAAGCGACGAGGCCGCGCTAAGAAGAGGAACGGATTGTCCTCATTGGCCATCTGCCACACCAAGTCGGTCTTGTCCACATACACATAGCCTTCACGTATCAAGCGCGAAAAAGTCTGTATGCCCACGGGATATTTGCGTCGTTTCGTCGGAGTCATAATGCACAAATTGAAGTTCGACTGCAAAATTATATAAAATCGGGCATACTGCCAAACAATCTGCCCGATTATTACACATTTTTAGACACTGATAGAACTGATTGGACTGATTACCACCGTTGTCGGTCAATGCTGCCGTTTTGCATTTGCAGCCATAATGTCGAATTATCTCAAGTTTCTCAAACTCCAAAACTGCCGGAAGTATGGGCCGAAAAAGAGAGGCCGCGTCCCCCTTACCTGTTGACTATAGTCGACAGACCTGTTGACTATAGTCGATAGACCTGTTGACTATAGTCGATAGACCTGTTGACTATAGTCGACAGGTCAGGGGGGCCGTACCATGCCAAAAGGCCGCCGTTAGATGCCATTTGGAATGCCATTGGAATGCCCTTACAAGCGACGGTATGAAAGTGCGAAACGCTTGGGAGCCAACAAAGAAAAGGCAGAAAAGTTTGCGTGGACGGAAAAGTCACCAGTCGTCCGTGCGGAACGAGGAGACGGGCAGGCCGTCGTGCATGAGGTCGCCCACGGCCCAGTCGCGCCAAGCATAGCGCACGGCCACGGGATGTGCCACCTCGGCGCTACGCACATAAACACGGTTGCGGCTGGTCCACGCCTCGGCAGGATGGAACACGCGGTCCTCGCCTGCCACCTCAAAATTGTTGCTGCGGGGGCCATGCTCGAAATAGACCCATTCACGTGAGCGGTCGAAGGCCACGACGGCTGTGTCTCCATGAAACTCCACGCCGCTGTAGGTGGCGAAGTCGGGCAGTCCCTTCACCTCGTAAGTATTGCTGAGTGCCAACAGGGCCAGCCGCTCGCCAGCCACACGCTTCTTGCGCGGGTGGATGCCATACTCCAGTCCGGCATCCATGAGCACGGCCATGCGTGCATTGGAAATCATGGTCTCTGCCTTCAGCTGCTGTTCGCGCAGGTACTGGCTGTTGCTCCAGTCGATGAGACGGTAGTCGTAGGGGGCTATCTGACAATAGTAGAAGGGGAAGTCACCCTGTCGCCAATCGCTTCGCCACCCCTCCACCATCGCTTTCAACAGCGGAGCATAGAAGTCGTAGCGCGGCACGTTGTCCTCGCCCTGATACCAAATCACGCCCTTCATGCCATAGCCGATGAGTGGTGCCAACTGGGCGTTGTAGAGAGCCGTGGGGCAACGCTGCTGCCGTTTCTTCAAGTCGTCGTCGCCAGCAGGCAGTGTGACCGTGAAGCCCGTCTTTGGCGAGCGGTAGGGAGCACAGAAGGGCTTCAGCCAGTCGGCCTTCATCCATGCCTCACAGGCCGAACCGCCGTATGCAGTACAAATCAGTCCCACGGGCACACCCAGCATACGACGCAGGGCGCGGCCGAAGAAATAGGCTGTGGCAGAGAAGTTGCGGACGCTCTCCGTCTGTGCCTGCTGCCATTGGCCCACCACGTCGCGGTGGGGTTGGAGGCTGGTGGCACGACCTACGTTAAAGAGCCTCAGCAGGGAATCGCCACACTGCATCAGTTCCTCGGTCGCACCCTCCACGGGTTGCCCTTTATAGCCCTTCAGCGTCATCTCCATGTTGCTTTGTCCAGAACATAGCCACACCTCGCCAATGAGCACGTTGCAAAGCCGACGCTGCTCACCGTCGTTGAACGTCACCTCATAAGGGCCGCCGGCACAGGGTGTCTGCACCGTCACCTCAAAGCGACCGTCGGCATCGCTCACCGCAGTATACGAACGGCCGTCCCACGAGGTGGTCACGATGACCTGACGCCCAGGCACTCCGCCATCGAAACGATCGCACCAGCCCCAGAGACGCACTTCGGACTGCTGCTGAAGCACCATGCCGTCGGCAAAGAACATTGGCAGACGCACCTCGGCAACGGCAGAGGCAGAAAGAATCCATGCTGCACAAAACAGCAATAATTGTCTGATACTTGATTTCATCGATATGAATTATTGCAGGCTGACACAAGACCAGCCCCCTACGGTTCTTACTTCTCAATCCTCTTGACCAGCTCGGCCTCCAACTCCTCAGCCGACAGGCGCAGACGGAACTGTCCATCATGGGCAATAGAGATGCTGCCCGTCTCCTCGCTGACGATAATACAGAGGGCATCGCTTTCCTGACTCATGCCCAATGCGGCACGATGGCGCAGACCCAGTTCCTTGGGAATGTCGAGGTTGTGACTGACTGGCAATATACATCCGGCGGCACGCAGACGATGATTGGAGATGATGAGCGCGCCGTCGTGCAAAGGAGAGTTCTTGAAGAAGATGTTCTCGATGAGCCGCTGATTCACGTTGGCATCGATGACATCGCCCGTCGAGATGATGTCATCGAGCGGCACATTGTGCTCCATGACGATGAGGGCTCCCACCTTGGCTTTCGACATCGACATGCAGGCCATGACCACAGGCATGAGATTGCGGCGCAGACGGTCTTGGTCGGCCGAGGTGCTTTCGCCATGCTTCGAGGCAAAAAGACGGATGAGCGTGCGAATGCGCTGGTGACCGCCCAGATTGTAGAGGAACTTGCGGATGTCCTCCTGGAAGATGACAATGATGGCAATCACGCCCACTGAGACGAGTTTGTCCAAGATGGTGCCCAGAAGGCGCATCTCCAGTATCTGCGACACAAACACCCAGACCACGATGAAAATGATGATGCCCATGAAGGCATTAAGCGAGCGCGACTCGCGCATCAGCCGGTAGACATAGTAGAGAATCATGGCCACCAGCAGGATGTCGATGAAGTCTTTCAGTCCGAAGTCAATCAAGGCTATTTACGATTTAAGAATTGACGAATTACGATTTGATTGCGTCTTGCGAATGATGAAGCGAACAGTACAGACGAACCGTCTGCACAGCTTCCTTCACGTCGTGAGCACGCAGGATAGAGGCTCCCTTCATCAGAGCCACGGCGTGGAGGGCGGTGGTGCCGTTCAGGGCCTCATCAGGGGTGATACCCAGCAGTTTGTAAATCATGGACTTGCGCGAAACGCCCACGAGCACAGGCAGTTCCATCACCTGAAGCCGCTCTAACTGAGAGAGCAGCGCATAGTTCTGCTCCACAGTCTTCCCAAAGCCGAAGCCTGGGTCGAGGATGATGTCCTTCTGCCCCTGAGCATGCAGTCGCTCCACCTCGGAGGCAAAGAAAAACAAGGTCTCGCGGAGGGTCGGCTGGCGCGAGGTAAGGATGTAGGGCACTGACGGGTAGGCTGCACAAACCGTGCCATCAGGAGTACCCACATCGTTGATTATATCGGCACCAAGCTCCTCCACAGCCATGCGTGCCACATCGGGCCGGAAGGTATCGACGGAAATGACGGCATCGGGCACCTCACGGCGCACGACAGGCAGGGCCAGACGCAGACGTGACATTTCCTCTTCCTCGTCAACAGGCTTGCTGTCAGGTCGGGTGGAACAGGCTCCCACATCGATGATAGCACCGCCCTCGTCGGCTATCTGACGGGCACGACGGGCAATGGCCTCCTCTGTCTGGACTCGGCTGGAGGAATAGAAAGAATCGGGTGTTACATTGAGGATACCCATCACCAGAGGCATCCCCAGGTCAAGCAAATGACCGTGTATGTTCAGTGTGTATGACATAATTGTGCGTGCAAAGGTAGCAAAAAAACGGGAAAAGAGAAAAAATAAGCCCTAAAATTTGGCGTTTCACGCTTTTTACAGTAACTTTGCAACCACTTAGGAGATAATAGCAATGAGCCTGAAGTCTTTTTTCAAGAAATTCATATCCCTGAAGGTGTGGGGAAATCTTTTGGCAATGGCCTTAGTCCTGGCCCTGTTGATGGTCGGTCTTATGTGGTGGCTCGACGACTACACCCACCACGGAGAGGGTATCACAGTGCCTGATTTTAGCGGACTGAACTACGAGAGCTGCGTGAGCCGTGGCGACGAGCTGGGACTCATCGTAATCATCAATGACTCTACCTACAACAAGACCATGCCGGCAGGATGCGTGGTGGGACAGAAACCCGTAGCAGGAGCAAGCGTGAAGAGCGGGCGAATCGTCTACGTCACTATCAATTCGCTCACCATGCCACGCATTGCCATACCCGACCTCGTGGACAACTCCAGCTACCGACGGGCACAGGCACGACTGCTGGCCATGGGATTCAAACTGACGGAACCGAAGCTCATCGACGGACACAAGGACTGGGTCTATGGACTACAGTGCAACGGACGGAACTTAGAGACCGGCGACTTGGTAGCCAAGGAATCGACCCTTACAATCGTCATTGGAAACGGACTGACTGAAGACGCCATGGATGAGGAAATCACCGAAGACGACAGTCTGCTATTCAATGAGGAAATAATGTTGAATGAAGGCGAAGATCTGGTAGACCCCTTCCTGGAAATATCCGAGGAATAAACCCGATGTAGAATCGCAAAACGAGACAAGCGTGAGAGACGAATTATTGACAGATGATGACGAGCTGCTGCTCGACGGCATCCCTGATGAGACCGAGCCCGATGCCGACGGACAGCTCTACGAGCATCTGCGGATAGAGGTGGATCGCGGCCAGGAGCCGTTGCGCATTGACAAATACCTGACCGAGCACACACAGCATTCCTCGCGCAACCGTATACAGCAGGCTGCCGAAGCTGGATTCCTCCACGTGAACGACCGCCCTGTGAAGAGCAACTACAAAGTGCGCGCCGGCGACATCATCACGCTCATGCTCGACCGCCCGCACTTCGACACGACCATCATCCCCGAAGAGTTGCCGCTTGACGTGCGCTATGAGGACGACGACCTCATGGTCATCTATAAACCCGCCGGAATGGTTGTCCATCCAGGATGCGGCAACTTCCACGGCACACTCGTACATGCCGTTGCATGGCATCTGCGCAATCTCCCTTCCTACGACCCCAACGACCCGCAGGTGGGCCTCGTGCACCGCATAGACAAGGACACCAGCGGTCTGCTCCTCGTGGCCAAGACCCCCGAGGCAAAGTCTGTATTGGGCAAGCAGTTCTTCCACCACGAGACAAACCGTTCCTACGTCGCCCTCGTGTGGGGTAACTTCGTCGAGGATGAAGGCCGCATCGAGGGCAACATCGGCCGCGATCCGAAAGACCGTCTGCGCATGGCCGTATTCCCGCCCGACAGCGAGACAGGGAAGCCCGCCGTCACTCACTGGCGCGTCTTGGAGCGCTACGGCTATACCACGCTTGTGGAGTGCCGGCTGGAAACGGGACGAACACATCAGATTCGCGCTCACATGAAGCATCTGGGACACCCACTTTTTGCCGACGAGCGTTATGGCGGTACGGAAATCCTGCGCGGAGAACGCTCATCGTCCTACAAAGCGTTCATCCAGAACTGCTTCAAGCTCTGTCCTCGTCAGGTGCTGCATGCCCAGACGCTGGGATTCCGTCATCCCACGACAGGCGAGCAGATG
>ERZ809472.60-NODE-60-length-29019-cov-15.435334_pt1 | contig 29019 bp, 20 predicted proteins | sample MGYA00521274_ERZ809472 | MGnify/ENA primary metagenome ERZ809472 (study PRJEB31581, sample SAMEA3312791) | metagenome | study: EMG produced TPA metagenomics assembly of the PRJEB8939 data set (Metagenomic analyses of Rumen microbiomes reveals... | reverse complement strand
ATCGACTATAGTCAACAGGTCTGTCGACTATAGTCAACAGGTAAGGGGGGTACGGGCTCTTGTTTTCTGTGCCGTTATTTGTCCTTTGGAGGGGTACGGGACCGCCCCTAATTCTGTCAGTTTTGGAGCTTTTTTGGACGGCTTAAAACGCTAATCTTTAGATATACTTGGATCAGCAATAAGAGGGATAATACCATCTAAGAATGCATAAAATTACGATTTTTGACATTTTTACGCTTAAAAAAGTTATATTTCAACTAAAAATCCATTTCTTTTGGAATAAGATTTGTACCTTGGGATAGTCCCTATAGTATTGACATTCATTTGTTGTCTGAGATGTCTGATTCTCAGAGGGACGATTTTTTCCGCCCTTATAGAGGTGAACTATTGCCAGAAGTGTGCAGTCATGGCTTGGAACATGTAATGTTGTGTTATGAAGACGATGGATTGTATTCCTATTTAAGCCCTTGGGTCACTATTCAAGAAGGCCGCTATAGAGATATTGCGTATCGCCAAATGGCAATATTGTTAAATTCGTTATTGCAGAGTTCCTTGCGTTAGAGGTTAACATAGAAATATGATTGTAAAATGCGCCAATAATATTGTATTTGTGCAAAAAAGCTTAATTTACCATAGTCCAAAACCGTTTTTCTCGACTATTCTTTGGTGAAGAAACTGAATTTTATTATATTTGCACTCGGTTTTAATTAAATAAAGATGAGCGAAAGACCTCTTAATAGAATTAAAGTGGTTCTTGTGGAGAATCAGAAGACTAGTAAATGGTTGGCAGAACAACTCGGTGTATCTGCTGTAACGGTCAGCAAATGGTGCACCAACATGCACCAGCCCGACCTGCAGACATTAGCAAAGATAGCCGAAATAATAGGATGTGAGAAACGAGAACTAATCACTGAATAGTTATGCCTAAGAGCGAAATACATAAACGGCGTGGCAGACTTCCAAAGATTGAAGTGGTTGACCTGTTCTGCGGGATAGGAGGACTGAGCTATGGCATGAAGTCAAAAGGGTTCAAGATCCTAAGTGGCTTCGATTTAGATTGGACCTGTCAATATGCATTTGAAACAAATAACGAAGCCAACTTTGTTTACAAAGATATAAGGGAAGTTCAGGCAAAGGATATAGTTCCATTGTATTCAAAGAATGCTATTAAGGTTTTAGCAGGCTGTGCTCCCTGTCAGCCTTTTTCATCATACGCATTCAAGAACAAGTACAAAGACGAGAATAAGTACAACCTACTTTATGAATTCGGACGTTTGGTAAAAGAAGTTCACCCAGATATTGTTACAATGGAGAATGTACCTGCAATTGCATCCTTCAAATTGCAGTCGGTATTAGGGGATTTTATCCAGACATTGGAAGCAGAGAAATACAAAGTGTTCTTCCAAGTTGTCTATTGTCCTGAATATGGCATACCACAAACTCGGAAGCGTCTTGTGTTGTTAGCCTCTCGGCTTGGAATGATTAATTTGATTCCGCCTACTCACCGCAAAGAAAGTTATGTTACTGTAAGAGACGCGATAGGACAGCTTCCTCCTTTAAAGGCTGGCGAGTGTTGTCCGACTGATGCTTTACATAGAGCGCGGACTCTTTCGCCGTTGAACATGCAAAGAATGATGGCAACTCCATATGGTGGGAGCTGGAAAGACTGGCCGAAAGACTTGATGTTGGAATGCCACAAGAAGGAAGGCGGAAAGAGTTTCGGCAGTGTTTATGGCCGTATGGTTTGGGAAGAACCAGCCCCGACAATGACAACGGAATGTACGGGTATTGGCAATGGCCGTTTCGGTCATCCTGAACAAAACAGGGCTATTTCTGCTCGTGAAGCAGCATTGATTCAAACGTTTCCTGCTACTTACAAGTTCTTTCCCAACGAGCAAGAGGTTTCTCTTGCCAAAGCATCACGATATATAGGAAACGCAGTCCCTCCTAAATTAGGTGAGGTGATTGCAGAAAGTATCAAACGACATATTAGAAACAATCCAATATGAAACAATATAATTTTAACATATCATTGAGCATCCTAAATCATTTAGGAAGAAACTTGTACAGAAGCTTTATGACTGTACTAGGTGAAGCAGTATCCAATTCTTGGGATGCTGATGCACATAACGTTATTATTACTATAGATCGAGAAGAGAAAGTACTTATTGTTAGGGATGATGGGAATGGAATGACCGAGGACGACTTCCAAAACAAGTTCCTTAAAATTGGATATTCTAAGCGCAAGGATGGTAAATCCCATACCAATAGTGGTCGTCCATATATAGGCAGAAAAGGAATTGGGAAGTTGGCGCTTCTATCATGTGCCCAAACAATAACCCTTCTGACAAAAACCGAACACTCAGAATTAGTGGGAGGAGTCATAGATAATTCAGGATTAGACGAAGCAATAAAGGACGATGTTTCTTCTAACGACTATAGTCTTGGGATTCCATCTGATGAAATTCTTTCGAAGTATTCGAAAGAAGTAGCAAATAGTGGTACACTAATTATTTTTGAAGGAATCAAAGACGGCATTCGCAATAGAATAGATTATATCCGAAAACTAGTTGCACTATATTTCCGATTCTCCTTGAAGGATCCTTCTTTCAACATATTTATTAATGGAGAACAAGTCACATTGAATGAGTTGAACCCTATAAAAGAGAAAACTCAGTTTGTGTGGCGGATAAATGACATCAACGACCCTTATATTAACGAGGGGCTATTTAAAAAAACAAAAAGAATATCAATTAATGGTATTCAAATAAATGGTTTTGTCGCATCTGTGGAGATGCCTTCTGACTTGAAGATAAAAGGCACCGATGAAAAAATAAGCATTGATCTTTATGTAAATGGAAGATTGAGAGAAAAGGATATTTTACGGCACATTCCCACCGCTCGAATTGTTGAAAGCTACCTATACGGACAGATTCATTTTGATGATTTGGATGATGAAAACGATCGTTTTACAAGCAGCCGAGAAGGAGTTGTTCCCGATGACCCCAAATTCAAACTATTGTTGAATGAATTGGAGAAAATTGTTAAAACGATAATAAATGATTGGGATATATGGCGTTCTGAAATCAATCAAGACGGAGATGCTGAAAATCCAAGACTTACAAAGAGGCAGCGGAAGTCTCAAGAATTATTCAATGTGGTTGTTGAAGATTTCATTCCACCGAAAGAAAATATTATTAGCAGAAAGAAGGTTGATGGGTGGATTAAAGACATACGAGAAGATGCGGAATTTAATCTGTCTTCTTATAGCGAGTGCTTTGTTTCTGAAAATTTGTTAAGAAGATATATTTCAGAAAAGAGGATATCATTATCAAAAGAAGCGCAGGACTCCGCAAATAAGTGGAAACAGCAAGAGATCAAATCGAAGCAGGCTGGCAATATTAATTTTGAAATAAGAGAAGGAAAGACAGATTTAGCTTATATTGACATGGATCATTTAGCACGTGTCGCTGATGATGCCTCAGACAGAATAACAAAAGCAACTTTGGTTAGAGATGCGAGTGAGTATAAGCCTATAAGAGATGCAATAGCTCATACTTCTCGGTTAACGTCAATAGCAAAAATGCGTTTAACGATAACATATGAGAATATCAAAGAAAGAGTTGTCAGTTTATTGAATAATGCATAGATTATCATGGCAAAGAAGAAATATACATTCATAGATTTGGCCGCAGGTTACGGAGGGAAACGCCATCCTTCAACAAAGAAGAGGTGGAAGTACATAATCGTCTGATGGAAGAGTCGTTTAATGTAGGTGATGCCGATGGTGTAGATATATACGAAATTGGGGTACAAGAACTTCAAGAAGCCTTAGGCGTTTGTGACATTTGATAATGACATGAATATATTACAGAATACTAAAGAGAATATAGATTGGGACGGAACTTCTTGGGTCGTTAAGCAGTTCTCTCATCCCGAAAGGACTATTCGCCTTGCCACTTCTTTCAGTGGGATAGGTGCAATAGAATATGCTCTGAAAAGACTCGGCTTAAAGACCGAGATTGTCTTTGCTGGTGACATAGATAAAAATTGCAAGGCAACATATTTTGCCAACTATGGCATAAGGGAAGAAAACTGGCATACAGACATCCATCTTTTTAATGCAAAACCATACAAAGGAAAGGTGGATTTGTTCGTCGGTGGCGCACCATGCCAGGCTTTCTCAATAGTTGGTGACCAAAGAGGATTTGATGATACAAGAGGAACACTCTTTAGGGAATTTGCGCGTGTCGTTAAGGAGTGTATGCCCAAGGTCTTTATTTTTGAGAATGTTCAGGGACTGTTTAAGCACGACAATGGACGCACATGGGAAGTTGTTAGAAAAACATTTGAAGATTATTGTGGCTACGATATACATTATCAACTTCTTAATGCACGAGATTATGGTGTGCCACAAACCAGAGAAAGGCTTTATTGTATAGGCTTCAAGAAGAAGACAAAATTCAAGTACCCTGTCCCAATAGAGTTGGCTTATAGAATGTATGATTTTATGGAAGATTATATAGACAGTCCATTCTATTCTTCAGAACATAGGAAAAAGTATCTTTCAATAAATAAAGAACATCGTGACAAACTTATTGATGGTTCAGAGGACGAATCATTTTTAGACTTTATATTTGAGACTAAAGAGGTAGAAGATAAATATTATCTGTCAGAAAAAGTTGCTAAATATGTATTAGCAGGAGGTACAAAAACTTTCAAAACCTCGACAAAAACAGACCTTGATATTGCTCGCCCTCTTTTACAGTCTATGCACAAGATGCACAGGGCTGGAGTTGACAATTATGTTACATACAAAAAAGAGAAAGGCATCAATGGCATCAGAAAATTAACGCCACGGGAATGTCATCGTTTGATGGGATTCCGTGATGATTTTAATATAGTAGTTGCTAATACCGCCGCCTATATGCAGGCAGGAAATAGCATTGTTGTTGATGTGTTGATGGCAATACTGAAACAACTCGATATTACAAAGTACGGAGTGAATGAAAAATAGATGCCAAGACATACAAAACAGTAAAGCCAATATTGATTTAGTCAATAGCTGGCAGGATTCTCAATTCTCTCATCCTGAGAGGACTATACGGCTGGGTACTTCCTTCAGTGGAATAGGTGCTATTGAGCACTCTTTTCACAGGTTGGGGTTGAAATGCCAAATTCAGTTTGCTGGAGACATAGACGAAAATTGTAAGAAGGCATACTTTGCCAATTATCCTATTTCAGAGGAAAGATGGCATTCCGATGTGCATGATTTTGATGCTACAAAGTATAACGGAGAGATTGACCTATTGGTTGGTGGCGCACCATGCCAGGCTTTCTCCTTGCGAGGGAAACATGGTGGCTTCGATGACACGAGAGGCACGTTGTTTAGGGAATTTGCCCGAATTGTAAAAGAGTGCCGTCCCAAAGTTTTTATCTTTGAAAATGTTAAAGGGATGCTTAGCCATGACAAAGGAAGGACTTGGCAAGTCATAAAGAATACTTTTGAGAATTACTGTGACTATGATATTTACTATCAAGTTCTAAATGGGAAGGACTATGGTGTTCCTCAGAGTAGAGAAAGGCTTTATTGTATTGGTTTTAGAGAAGACACGGAATTCAAGTACCCATGCCCAATACGACTTGACAAGACGGTTTATGATTTTCTACAGAATGATTTTGACACAAAGTATCTCTTAAAACAGAAGGGAGTCAATTTTATTACTCGCAGTATAAATTATGAGAAAAGCTACACTCAGGTCAATGGCGATATTATGTTATGCCAAAAGAGAAATCAACAATTTAATTGGCACGGTGACTTTGTGTTCCATCCCAAACTAAGGTCAGACCCTCGCACGCCTGAAAATGATGTTTATCTTTATAAGGTTGCTGACTATGAAGAGAACTATTATGTATCCCATGCACCTGAACGTTATGCCTTAATTGAATTAACTGATTCCATAGCACACATGGGAAAGGTAGCAAAAAAAGACATAGATGTCCAATATGGCAGGTTCAGGAAATTCACTCCAAGGGAGTGTTTAAGAATGATGGGATTTGATGACACTTTCAAAATTGTTGTTTCAGATACGGAAACATATAGGCAAGCAGGAAACAGCATTATTGTTGATGTTCTGATAGCTCTGTTAAAACAAATTGATATAACCAAATACGGAGTATAATGGCAGATTTGATATGTAGATGGAGAAATGGTACACCTCAAAACGTAGTTGAGGTTGTCAATTCGATGCCACATCACGAAATGCCAGAGTGGCAGTTTAAGGATTATATGCTAAAATCGGTATGGGGCAAAGGATTTGCAAGAACTGTATATCAGTTTGCATCACAACTCGCACTCTATTATATCTCTGATGATGGCATATATCATCCTCGATTTGATCATGATATAAACACATTAGAGGCTAAAGACTATATGGAGCATTGGCTACCAAGATACTATATTCCAAACCCATATGTGTCTTCTGACGGCTTCAATAAGATAAAATGTCCAACCCTTTTCTTGAAAAAACTTTATGATTATACAGTTAAACATCCAAATTGTTCTTACGCTGAAGCATATAAGGAATGCTTCCATGAGACAGCAAAAAACAATGATGATATAATCAGAAATTATATAAACAGTTATTCAAAAGTTCTGCTCTTCCATAAGGACGGAACGCTTAGCATTACTGATGTAAACCCAGACAAAGTATTCAACGATATGGACAGAAATGATAGAAAAGCTTTTTTTGATAGCTTTAACTTGAATTCAATTGTAACAAAGGAGAACTTGAAAGATTCTACTTATCGACCGTATATCACCGCCATCAAGTCAAAACCATTTCTGTTATTGGCAGGCATATCTGGCACAGGAAAAAGCCGCATTGTCAGAGAGTTGGCTCGTGCTTGCTGGGATGAAGGTAGCACAGAATTCAAAGCACAGAAGCCGAAGAACTTTGAGATGGTGCAGGTAAAACCCAACTGGCACGATTCATCAGAACTGATTGGCTATGTCAGCCGCATAGATGGTGTTCGATACGTTGTCGGCCCATTTTTGAAGTTCATGGTGAAAGCTATCAACGACCCAAACACCCCTTATTTCCTCTGCCTTGATGAAATGAATTTGGCTCCTGTAGAACAGTACTTTGCAGAGTTTCTTAGTGTGGTGGAAAGCAGGAAACGACAGGAAGACGGAACAATTACGACCGACCCCATTGTGGAGTACTCGAACACGGATGAATATAAAAGTCTTATCGACCAATTATTCCCGAACGATGATACCCTGCGCAGCCAATATCTTACGGAAAAAGGTGGTAAGCGTTTAAGCATCCCGACAAACTTGATTGTTGTCGGCACTGTAAATATGGATGAGACCACATTTTCGTTCTCACGAAAGGTGCTTGACCGTGCAATGACTATTGAAATGAACGAGGTTAATCTGAAAGGTGGTCTCAACCGCCGCCATGAGAAGATTGGCAAACTGGGAAAGGATGACCTTGTGTGTGAAGCTGTTGAGGGTGTTGACGTTTACGGTCAATATGAAGCTGTCTGCAATACAGCGATAGCCTACCTCGAAAGAATAAATGAGAAGTTGGAAGGCACACCTTTCAAAATAGCGTATCGTACAAGAAATGAAGTGTTATTGTATGTTGTCAACAACCTTCCGTATAATAAGATTGAAGGTGATGACGAATCAACATACAAGACGGAGTTTGTTGTCGCCCGTGCTTTGGACGAGATTACAAACATGAAAATTCTCTCTCGCATTGAGGGTGACGAAACGAAGGTGACAGCCACATTCCTGAAAGAACTTGGCGAGACTATTCATGACGGACTTGAGGCTGTATTTGCGGAATTATTTGACGAGGATGACGAAGACGTTTATACGTCAGTATCTCTCGCCAAACTGGAAGAAATGAAGGAACGGCTTAAATCAGGTTACACAAGTTTTTGGAGTTAATTTGTAACAATTATGGAAAAAGACGAATTGGCAATTCTTTTCGCAAATCAAAAGTCTGAAGAAATTGCATCAATCATTAAAGAAGCCTATATAAAAGGTTATGAGCAGGGATGCCTTGATTCAAACAAATCAATCAATATTGATTGTGTTGAATATGTTGATTTAGGGTTGCCAAGCGGAACTTTATGGTCAAGCATTCCCTTAGATTATTTGAACTACGGATACAAACAAAGATTGCTTAGTTATCAAGAGGCTCTCAAACTTCAAATTCCTACTGTTGATCAGTGGGAGGAAATCTGTCAATTCTGTAAGTTTGTGCAAGACAAGATAATCGGTCCTAGCGGTCAAAGAATTGGATATGGATGGGCACCTTCAGGATATAGGATATATAATCTCGGAGAAGGATGTACAGAAAACAAGCAGATGTTTTGGCTCAAAGGGGACGTTGATGACGATAACACAGCACCAACCTTCATATATGATATAAAAAGAGAAGATGAAGTTGAGTTTGTATTCTCTCATACAACTGGCATGGCTCGCCACTTCACAGGGTTTAAGCTACCTGTGTTTTTGGTTCGCAATAAATCATAAAGTATGGACATTCTGACGATAGAACATCAAGATTTCACCATGAGCATTGAATGTAGTAAGTTCGATGCTATTTGGGATAAGGCTGTGAGAAATGTAGGAGAAGAAAATCTAACCTCAACTTACTCATGGTCGGATGGTGTTGTGTCAGTGGTCAGACAGGATGAAGATGGCAACGAACAGCCCATCAACTACGGAGAAGTGGCTCCAGCTGTATTTTTTGACAATGCCGAATACCCTATATGGGTAGAGTTCGGCAGTCACGTTCGGAATGCTCGGTTTGGTAGCATCCTTCAAAATGATAACGAGAACTTTAGTTTCCGTAATGGCATTCTTGCAGGATTCATCAACTATGGCAACGATATAGGCAAGAGTGAAATCCTCATTGATTATAAAGTCGGCTCAGAGTTACGGCACTTCCGCTTTGGCTTTGATGTACTCAGTACCAAACTCAACTATCATGAGCATTGGCGAAAGATTATAGAAGACATTGAGAGCGAATACCGCATGTTGTCGCTTGACTACATGAGACGTACTTTTCATGGCTTCTCACCTGACACAGATGGCGAGACACCAGAACTAATATGGTGGAGCATTTTCGCCGGAGAGCAGAAGAAGTTTGTTAGTGCCGTTAAAAGCATCATAGAACGCCCACGCCACAGGCTTCATGGCATTGAAACTTTTCTACGTGCTGATAAGCTGACAAGGATTCCTACGTCAATCGAGAATGAGTTGGCAGAACATCGCCAGGAACAAGCACACCTCTACAGGGTTGAACAGCAGATACAAAGCAATGATACACAGGAGAACCGTTTCCTAAAACATGCTCTTGGTCAGATAACAACTAAGTATGAATCATTGAAGAAGCGGATAGAAAACATCAAAGGAACATCTGACCCATTTAAGGGAGAAATGCAGAGCATGCTTGATACATTGAAACATCTGCAAAGAAATCCTTTCTTCCGCACTGTTGGACGATTCAAGGGTATGAATCAAGAAAGTTTGGTACTGCAAAAGGCATCGGGGTACAGTCAAGTATATCGGACATGGAACTTGCTACGACGTGCCTACTCTCTAAATGATGGCATCTATAGACTTCAATCGAAGGATATTGCTACACTCTATGAGATATGGTGCTTTATTGAAGTGAGCCATATAGTTAGAGACTTGCTTGGTATCAAGCCAGAAGACGTTGATCATCGAAACCGTATGGAAATGAACGGCATTTTCACATGGGAATTGGGCAAGGGAGAAAATTCTCGCATCCTATTCAAGAAGGATGATGTAGAACTGGCTGAACTGGTCTATAACCCCAAGCATACCGACAAGGAGAACGACACTATCAGTATGGATAGACTTGTCGTTCCTACTGTAGCACAGAAACCAGACATCGTACTGCAGTTGACTAAGCACGACCTTCAAAAGGACATGAAGATGACATATCTGTTTGATGCAAAATATAGGATTGAGGGGCGCGTGAATGGTGTGGACACCCCACCGGAAGATGCCATCAACCAGATGCACCGATACAGGGATGCCATCTATTACAAAGAGAACAAAGATGCAGCACTGAAGAAAGAAGTCATCGGTGGATATATCTTGTTCCCCGGTGATGGTCAGAAAACGGAAATCGAAGTGTCGAAGTTCTACAAGACCATTGATGAAGTGAACATCGGTGCATTCCCACTACGTCCGAAAGACAAGGGAAACCGAGACTTGTTAGTCAAGTTCATTGAAACGCTGATTGGCAAAGCTTCAACTGAAATCCTTGATGATAGCATACCTCAGAAAGGATTATATTATACATCCGAAGAACCGAAGGATGCCGTGTATATGATTCTTACGCTTGATACAGAAGTGAATGAAGATGTGAATGCCGTGCTGGAAGGAAAGGCTGACACTATTATTATGGGACGCAAGGGAATGGAAGAGACAAAGGATATTCAAACAGTCCGCTATATTGCGCCCATTATCCCTGGTGGACATATTGAGGGCTTTTATAAAGTGGTCAAAGCAAACCTTACTCATGTTGATAATGAGAAATATCCAATACGCATAAAATTCGATGTGTCTGATTGGAAAGAACTTTCACAACCTGCTAAGTTCGGAATGGCAAGAGCTGCTTATCGAGGATTCTGCAAGACTCGTGAGGAGTTTTTCCAGCATTGCAAGGAACAAGTGATTATCGACAAGATATGAGCAACTTCCAAACATCCCCACAACGCCACGCTAACATGGCGGCTATCCACGGCAAGGACACGAAGCCGGAAATGGTAGTGCGTCGATACCTATGGGGGCATGGTTTCCGCTATCGGCTAAACCATCCACGACTGCCAGGGAAACCAGACATTGTGATGCGGAAGTACAGAACATGCATCTTTGTGAATGGTTGCTTTTGGCATGGGCATGAAGGCTGTCGCTATTACACTATACCGAAAACCAATACAGAGTTTTGGGTCAACAAAGTAAAGCGGAACAAGGAGCGAGATTTGAAAGTTCAACATGAACTTGCCGCAATGGGCTGGCACTCTATCACCATTTGGGAATGTGAGTTGAAACCAGTCAAAAGAGAAGATACATTGGAATCGCTGGCATATACACTCAATAAGATTTTTCTGCAAGACAGGACTGTCAAGCAGTATGAGATACCAGAAGAAGAGCCTATGATGGCAGCGGAAGAAGTTATCTCAAAATTGAGTGAACATTGAGAGAAGTGTGAGAGAAATGTGAGAGAAGCTTTCTATCAATGGCGGGTTTGTCGTGGTGACATATATAAGACCGACAAAGGATGTTACTCAAAGTGTCACTGAAGATGTCACTAAAGATTGTCACCAAACAGCTATCTAAGAGACAAAGAATTATTCTTCAACTAATAGAAGATGATGCTTTTGTAACAACAAATGAAATGTCACAAAAAACGGGTGTCACGACAAGAACCATCAAGCGAGACTTAGAGTATCTCCAAGAAAAAAATCCTAATTCGAGAAAGTGGCCGTAAAGAAGGTCGTTGGGTGAAATTGAATAAACAAAGCAATTGAAGCAGAAATATGAAAGGACATCTTTACATCAGATAAAAACGTCTTACTCGTATTATTGATATTACTGAATAATATGCCGAAAAAATGGTTTGCGAACAAAAATAATGGGATTTGCGAACAAAATGAGTGAATCAATTATTGCAGAAAGATTATATTGGTGTTCGCGAAATGCAATTTTGTTCGCAAATTGTTCGCAAAACAAAGAAAAAGGAGCTGCATTTTTGATGTAACTCCTTGATTTTCAATGTGGACCAGGTAGGGCTTGAACCTACGACCTCCAGATTATGAGTCTGTTGCTCTGACCAACTGAGCTACAAGTCCTGCAATTTTGCGGGCGCAAAGGTATTAATAATTTATAATACGGCCAAATTTTTTTACAAAAAAAAACAAGTATATGGGAAAATAAACGTACCTTTGCACAAATGAATGTATATCACTATCCTGCAGCGTCTGTCCCTGCTGGCCGCTATGCCGCCACTATCGGTTTTTTCGACGGTGTTCACCTTGGCCACCAGTTTCTGCTGGGGCAGTTGCAGCGCATGGCCGACGCGGGCGGACAGCAGACGATGGCCATTACTTTCGACCGTCATCCGCGCCAGGTGGTGCAGACGGGGTGGCAGCCGCAGCTGCTCACCACACTCGACGAGAAGATAGCGCTGCTCGCGGAGACGGGCATTGACGCGCTGGTGGTGCTCGACTTCGACGGTGCCATGGCAGCCCTTACAGCCAGGCAGTTCATGGCCGACGTGCTGCGCGACCGGCTCCATGTGGAACTGTTGCTTACAGGCTATGACAACCGCTTCGGCCACGACCGCACGGAGTCTTTCGTCGACTACGAGCGCTATGGCCGCGAACTGGGTGTCAAGGTGGTCTGTGCCGAGCCGTTGGGGACTTTCAGTTCATCGTTGGTGAGACGTCTGTTGGACGGGGGCGACGTGGCGGGGGCCGCCCAGTGTCTGGGGCGAAATTATTCCATTTGCGGACACGTGGTACATGGCGAGCAGAATGGCCATGTGTTAGGATTTCCTACGGCCAATCTCATGCCCGACAGTCCGTTGAAGCTCATCCCCGCCAAAGGAGCCTACGCAGTGGTGGCAACCCTCGCCGACGGTACATGTCACTTCGGCATGACCAATATTGGGATGAGGCCGACGTTCCACGGTGAGCAGCTGACGCTTGAGACCAATGTCTTTGAGCCCGTGGGCGACATTTATGGCCAGCCTCTGCGGATAGACTTTGTGGCGCGTCTGCGCGACGAGCAGCCGTTCCCCTCGCAAGAGGCCCTGGCCGCTCAACTCTCACAAGACCGCCTCATGGCAGAGCAGATTCTCGCAGAAAAAGTGAAGTGAAAAATCGTTATATGAATATGAAAAATTACAATAACGCATTTTGGGCTGTTGGCTACGTGTTCATCTTCTTAGCCATCCAGGTAATGGCGCATACGGCCACTCTTCTCATCGCCTCGTTTGTCAACGGAGCACTGTTGGAACAGCTTGATGCTATATGGACCATTGTTTCGATGGTGCTCTTCTCCCTGTCGGTCATCGCCCTGTTTACGCTGGCTCGCTGGTCGCCCGTGTCGCGCAGCTATGCCGAGACGCGCCCATGGGGGGTGTTCATGTGGAGCGTGGTGGCCGCCCTCGGTGCCGTCGTTCCGTCGCTCTTCTTGCAAGGTCTGCTGCCCGAATGGCCGGATGCCATCCAGCAGTATGTCGATGAGATGGAGGCGCTGGCTGCACAGCTGATGAGAACGCGGGGTGGCTATGCCGTAGTGTGTCTGCTGGCTCCCGTTGCCGAGGAACTGGTGTTTCGCGGTGCAGTCCTTCGCACGCTCTTGGAATGGAAGCCAGCGCATCGCTGGCTGATGATAACGTTCTCAGCACTTCTTTTCGCCGCTGCACACCTGAACCCGGCGCAGCTGCTCCATCCCATCCTTATCGGTCTGTTGCTGGGTTGGATGTATGAGCGCACGCGGAGTGTACTGCCTGGCATCGTCTATCACTGGGCTAACAACACGGCTGCCTACCTGCTCTACCACGCCTATCCTTCGTTAGACATAACGCTGACCGACATCTTTGGCTCTCAGGAGCGTGCCCTTCTGGCCGTGCTCTTCTCCCTGCTCATCATCGTGCCGGCCATATTCCAGTTGAATATGGCGATGAGAAGAGGGAGGGGGGAGTAAAAAAATGGGATTTATATTTGTCCTGCTTCCACCATCAGGACGACACGCTCCGTGAGTTTGTCCACTCCTTCGGGGTCGTAGCCTTTCTTAAGCGAGGCTCCGAACATCCAAGCGAAGGCCTGCCACATGCCTGAGCGAACAGGTCCTATGAAAGCCTGCATGGCTTCGTAAGCAGTGGAGTGGCACTCACGGTCCACAAGTTTTATAAGCAGCTTACCTTGTGAGAAGGTAAGCTTTTTCATTCGTGGCTTATAATCCTTCACGATGGCAGCCTCCACACGTTTAAGGTGCTCCTTTCGCTGTTCGGGTGGAAGGGTCTCCGTGAACTCTGCCGTTTCGATGATAATCTGTCTCACCTCCTTGGCGATGGGCAGCACCTTCTTCACATTGCGTACCAGGCGCAGGTAGGCTTGCTGCTGCCGTTTGTTCTTGAACGTGGGTTCCGGGTAGACATAGACCTTCGACAATTCCATGTAAAGGATGGAGTCGCCGTCGACGAGCGTCTTGCCCACCTTGACGGTAGGAACAAACGTAGGGTCGTCGGTGCCCGTGGTCTCCTGTGCCTGACAGACAGCGGGAACAGCCGACAGCAAGACAGCCGACAACAACGGGTGGAGCAGAGGGAAATGTCTTTTATTCATTTTCATCTTTGACGGCAATTATACATCCTCGTCAGAGAAGTCACATCGTCATTTGAAGTAGTCTTCCAACTGCTCTGCATAGGCTTGCAGCTCAGTGGGCTCGTGGTTGCCATAGCGTTGCCACATCTGCTGGCAGGGCAGCAGCAAGGGGGAGATAATCATCTCGTTGGACGACAGATAAGGGTCGCAGCTCCGAAACACGTCCATCACCATCACCACCTCGTCGGCGTCGAGTTTCAACATCTTTGCCAATTCCTGCACCTCGGGCGTTTTGCTGACCATTGTTGACGGCGTGAGCTGGAAGTAGAGGTTGAGAATCATGGCGAGCATGGCGGGTGTCAACCGCTGTTCCAAGGGTCTGGACTTCTTTTTGCGACCTTCGGGCTTCACCAGCGGGCGGAAGTCCTTCTCGAAAGTCTCCAGCACCTCCACGCCTTCATAGAACCGTTGGGCAGCGCCGAATCCATTCATGTTGCGCAACAGCCGCACTGCCCGTGCCAGCCGCTCCGAGTCGTTGCAGTAGGTGTTCCACAGACGCTCGATGCGAGGCGTGGCCAGTCTGGCCAGCTGTTGCATACGTGCCTGGAGGGCCTGCGGGGTAATGTGCAGCTCCAGGCTGAGGTCAACCATCTTGCGGCTGTATAGAGGTTTCACCCCCACGGGTTCGAGCAGGTAGAGCTGCATGAGCAGCAGCCAATAGTCATCGTGCCATACACCAGTTCTTGCCATTGATTCCAGGTTTTATGGTGCAAAATTAAGTAAAATATGTGAACTGTCCAAGAATGTGTCCCTTTTTTTGGTGTTCAGTGCCAGCGAACTGGCCACAGCCAACTTAATAGAGCCTGAAAATGCGTTCTGCGGGTTGCCATTTCTCATCACTGCGGGCATTGGCGTCGCAGCCCTGGAATTTCGACATGAATGCCTCCCACTCGGCCTGTCGAGGCAGTTGGGCCAGGCGATCCATCGCCTCTTTCCACTGGAAATCGGCAGGCGCGTCGACAATCATCACCAGGCGGTTGCCCTGCATGTAAAGCTCCATCTCGAGGATGCCCAGCTGACGAATGCCTTCACGAATCTCCGGCCAGCTGTATTCCTCGGAGTGCCATTTGCGGTACTGCTCCATCAGTTCCGGGTCGTCTTTGATCTGGAGGAACTGCACGTAGCGCTTCACTTTTCCTCCCGATAATGTCTGAATGTATCCTTCCATATTTTTGGTGTTGTACCCGTCACCTTGCGAAAGAGACGGATGAAATAGTTCTGGTCGCTGAAGCCCAGCGTGTAGGCCACCTCCTTCACCGCCTTATCGGTGGTGAAGAGCAGCAGCTGTGCCCGCTCCACTTTCTTACGGTTAATATATTGTACGGGTGAGAGGCCGAACTCATACTTGAACAAGCGGATGAAGTATGACTTGGTGACGCTGGCCACTCCTGCCAGCTCCTCTACGCTGATGCTGTCGCTGATGTGCTCATGTATGTGCTCCAGCACCCTTTTCATGCGTTCGTCGTGTGTCCACACACGGGGACGGGCGCCACGGATGAAGTGCGACATGATGATCAGCATGGCACCGCGCAGTTCCATCTTCTCCCACAGGGCCATATCGCGGTAGCGCTGCACATAGTCCGATGTCTGCGCCGACGTGTCGTAGCTCTTCGGGTCGCTTTGTGGCAGACGAGCATCGGGATGCTGGGCACACAGATGGGCGAACAGCGACTCTATCTCGTCGCTCACTGCCACCTCAACTGGCCAGTCGTAGACCTCCTGCAGGTTCATCTCGTTTTTGAAGCCTTCGTACACGTGAAGATAATAGTGCGTGAACAGCCCGTGACACTCATACGAGTGTACGGTGTAGGCGGGAACCATATAAAGATGTCCGGGCCGCAGCACCAGGTCCTGTCCTCCCGTAGGGACAACTGTCCGTTTCTGACGGTTCACAGGCCCCCGTGTCTGCCCAGGCAGATGGATGATAGCTTCACCCTCGGTCACGTAGAAGATGCGGAAGAACGGTGAGCTGACGTCCTGCCAGTTCCAGTCTGCATTGTGCTGTGCCCGTCCCACGTTCAGCAGCATCAGGTTCATCGACTCTATGGGTATCTGTATCATCCTCCTGTTCTTGTTCGCAACTTCAGAAGCCAAAATTAGCAATAATTCGCCAGATATGAGCAGAAGAGATAGAAAAAATAAGCAAATCCCCTGCATTTTATACGTTTTTAGCAGTTCGACGCTTGATAATCAAGGAAAAAGGAGTTTTTTTACATCGTGTATCGCCACATTCCAGCTTAAAGGCGGGGCATGAAAAGATTTTTTTTGTACGTAACAGAATTATTTCGTATCTTTGTGCCGTGAAACTGAAATGAACCACCGATTAACTAAACGAAAAACTATGGAACTGAGACATTTCTTCAAAAGGATTCTGACCGTCATGATTTTCGTGGCCCTCGCTCATGCGGTCTGGGCACAGGGTATCAGTGCATTTGACCAGCTCAAGGCCGATCCGAGGAAGGCTTACGGCACGGACTATCCCTACACGTTCACCACCGAGAAGCTGACCAAGGCGCCACGTGGCTACAAACCGTTCTACATCAGCCACTACGGTCGTCACGGCTCGCGTTATTACTGGAATGCTTTCCTTTATCGTGAGTTAGACAGTCTGCTTACCATAGCTCATCGCAACCAGCAGCTTACGGCCGAGGGCGAGGCTTTCTATGGGAAGTTTGAGGCGGCTAAGGACGAGCTGTCGACGGGTGTCAGCGAGCTGAGTGACTTGGGCTGGGAGCAGCACCAGCGCATTGCACGGACGATGTATAACAATTTCCCTGAAGTGTTCAAGAAGGGCGGCAACGTGTTGGCCATCTCGTCGCTGACAGGCCGTTGTGTGCTCAGCATGTCGGGCTTCTGCCAGGAGCTGGTGCAGTGCAATCCGAAGATTGAGATTCGCGAGCAGTCGTCGCGCTTCACCCTCGACGGTGTGGTGCCGGGCGACCGTCAGAATCCTGTGAAGCACGATGTCCCTAAGCCCAAGCCCCGCTACGAGCAGCACCGCGACCAGTTCAAGGGCACTGACAACCTGCGCGAGACGGTCATTAGCCGCACCTTTAAGAGTACCGATGGTCTGCCGGGCAATCTGCACCACATTGGCAGCAACCTTATCAACCTTTACACGTCGCTACCCAACATCGGTCATGAGGGCATGATGGGAAATCTGATTACTGACGACGAGGTGGCCGCCCGCTGGGAGAGCGAGAACCTTGGCTCCTATTCCTGGCTCTTTCCCGATCAGTACGTCATGATTCCCATCCTGCGTGACATCATCCGCAAGGCCGATGCCGTGCTCAGCGGCAGCAGCGACCACATCGCCGACCTGCGCTTCGGCCACGACAACTGCTTAGGACCGCTACACATATTGATGGGCATCAACGGTGCCGACCGTGACCCTGAGGATCCTTACGAGGTGAAGAACTGCTACCAGAACTGGGAGACCTGCAAGGCCTGCAACATACAGCTCATCTTCTACCGCAAGGGTCGCAACAACAACGATGTCTTAGTGAAATGCCTGCTCAATGGACGTGAGGCCAGTCTGCCCGTACCTACTGACAGCCATCCCTATTACAGGTGGTCGGACTTCCGCCAGTTCTATTCCGCCCGCTGTAATAGCATTGAAAAGGAATAAGAAAAAGGTAATTGATAATTTTCTGCTATTCTTGGTCGTAATCAGACAATCATCTGCGGCAGAGACATGATGAAACGTGCTCCTTTGTTGGGCGCGCTGTAGTCAGTATCGAGAACGATGTCACCGCCCAGACGACGAATGATGCTGCGCGCCACGGTGAGTCCTATGCCCGTGCCGTCGTAGTAGTCGTCGAGCTGTACGAACTCCTCGAAGATGTGCTCGGACTCCTGAGGCGATATGCCTATTCCTGTGTCTTCCACCACGAAACGGACCTTTCCGTCGACGGCATCCACATGCAGGAGAACGTTCTTCTTCTGGCCATCAGAGATGCCTGTCCCTGCCTGTACGGATGCATTGCCCATGGCAGCTTCAGCAGGCTTGGTGAATTTGATGGCATTGTCGAGTAGGAGCACGAGAGCGTGTGTAGCCTGTTGCTCGTTGGTCTTGAGCATGGCCATCTCGGCCTCGGGCGAAATCTGCAGGTCGAAGACCAGATGGGTGGCATCGTTGATGTGCGAGTCCTCGGCGGCTTGTGCGGCAATCTGTATGGCCAGCACGTCGTCCTTGCGCTCTATCTCACTCTGGCTACTGGCATCGGAGAGCTCGAGCATCTTGTTGACGAGACTTGTTATGCGCGAGGTATTCTCGTTAATCTGGCGATTGATGTCTGCTCGGGTCTCATCGTCGAGTTCCATGCCGGGTGTGGTGACAATTTGGGTAAATCCACTGAGAATGTTCAGTGGCGTGCGTATCTCGTGGGAGATCTGCTGGATGAAGTTGGTCTTCATCATCGATGACTCTTCGGCTTTTGCGTTGGCTTGTACCAGTTGGCTGTTGGCCAAGGTGAGTTCGGAGTTAAGCGTCGACAGTTGTGAGTTGAGCGTCGATAGTTTACTATTGCTATCTTCCAGTTTCTCGTTGGTATCCTCCAGTTTGTCGTATGCCTCCGACAGCTGTTGCTGAGCTTTTCGGCGGTGTATGGTATAGATGATGAAGAAGACGGACATCAGTCCCATGGCTATCATGGTATAAATCCAGTTCATGCGGTCCAGCTTTGCCTTCTGTTCGACAATCATCGCGTCTTTCTGGCTGGTTTGGAAGAGCGTGGCCATTTCCGCCGTCTCACTTTTCTTCTGTTCGGTGATGGCTGAGTCGAGGATGGACAGAATGCGCTCAGCGGCCACACGGGCCGAGTCTCGTCGTCCTGCCAGTACGTTAGCCTCGTATTTGGGCAGCATGTGTTGCTGAATGTTGTCGAGCGAAGCTTCCATGTCCCAGTCATTGAGTGTTTGGTCCAGGTAGCGGTAGTTATCGGCAGCCTCGTTGTAGCGTTTGGCTGCCATCAGGTAGTCGTTGGCATTGATACGGCCCGGCCCGGTGGAAGAATAGTCGGTCTGGAGAAATTTCTGGTATGCTTTCGCTGCATCCCCAGTCTTGCCTAAGCCCTGCATAGCCACCGCCCGCATGATTTCTATACGTCCTGTGTATTCGTCAAAATTCTCCCTACGTGCGTCAGGCTTCTCAGCGTATTGGCTCAGGAGCCATTCTGTTCGGTCTATCCAGTAGACAGACTCGGCATAGCGGCGCGTGTTAATATAGGCCTCGCTGGTGTAGACGGTTCCGACGACGGCCTCTTGGAATCCTCGGCCCGTGCTGTCCGACTGCCATCGCTTGATATAGCGTTCGCGTGCTTTATAGAAGCTCTCGTTGGCCTCGTGGTCTTGTCCTAAGTTTAGCTGGCAGCAACCGATGTTGTTGAGTAGGATAGCATAGTCGATGTCTGAGCCTATACCGCGCTTCTCCATAAGGTCCAGGGCTTTCATGGCCACGCGTAGCGAACCCTCGTAGTCACCCTTGACGAGCATGATTTCCGAGAGACGACGGGCCGACTTGTTGAAGCTCAGCTGGTCCTCGTCGGTCTTTACGGGCGTGCTGAGGACCTTTCGGTAACACACCTCTGCCATGCGGTAGTTGCCCTCACGGTAATACGACACACCACGCCAGCGGTTGGCGTTGAGAGACGAGATGTCGCCAGTTGTCTCCAGACTGTCCACTAATGTGCGCATTTCGGGATATTTTTTCTTTATGCCCACCTGGAATATCAGGCTGTCGGCCTTTGCTGCTTTCAGTTCTTTATTTGCCTTACCCCCATCGCATGAGACAAGCAGCAAGGCACAAAAGGCAGCAAAGCAAAAGAACAGGATCTTCTTTTTCATAGCTCCACAATTATATATATGTCGGAATGACGCTGCAAAAGTAGTATTTTTCTTTTATTCCACCAAATATATGCCAAGGAATCTCTATAGCAATCAAAAAATCCGGGCCGCACACTGTGGCGCGACCCGAATCATTTAATTAATAACTGTTCAATCCTTTAAGGTTACTTCAGCACCTGCTTCTTGCCATTGATGATGTAGAGACCCTTCTGAGTCTTCGTCACCTTCTGACCCTTTATGTTGTAGATAACAATATTCTGGTCTGCGAAGTTCACAGTGTTGATACCAGTGGGCGCACCCTTATAGGTACCTGTCACGCCGATTTCCTTTGTGCGGGCATTGAAGGTAATCGTAATGTCATACTTACCCTCACCGCCTAAGTACGTAGGAGTGATGACCCAGTTGCTTTCTTCACCACCCGCAGGATACCATACAGCGTTGTTAGCGACAATCTTGAATGAAGGCATAGCGTCGTTGGTAACGTCGATATCCTGAGCCTCCCAGACGAAGAGACCACTCTCATCCTGTTCCATGTCGTTAGCTGCGACAACATCAAAGTCGTTCTCAGTTCCAGTGAGGTCCTTTGTTCCGGCAACGGTGTAAGTCTGCATTTCCTCCCAATAATCGGCAATCAGGAATGCCCACCAAGCCTCGTCAACAAGGCCGTCTTCGGTAAATGTCAGGTTTTTGTTGACGTCAGGAACGACGTACTTCTTCACACCGTCGATGACAGTGCTGATGGTGTAGACGAACTCACCCTCGATAATCCACTGCTTCCCAGCGAAGAAGTTGCTACCCTCGATGGTATAGGCGTTCTTCTTATTGTCGAAGGTGAAGGTCAATGCATAACCATCCTCCTTAATAGTGCCATCGGAAGCAATCAACAGTTCAGGATCGTCGTAGACTGCGTTCAGTGCGTAGTAGGTGCCATCAGGAATGATGGGTTCGTACACCTTATTGCTAACTACATAAATGCAACCATAGAACCAGTCGGCGCCACCATCACCATTGGGACGGAAGTAGACGGTATAGTTAGCATCTTCGGTAATCTCGCCGTTCTGACCATAGTTGTTGCCCTCGCTGGGATACCAAGTCAAGGTCTCACCATCCTTCTTCACAATCTTGAACTGATCGGCGGTAGTGAGGTCGAGCGTAATTGTGTACTCCTCAACGCCCTCAGCAGCCTCGGTATTAAGCGTCAGCTTGTAATCTTCCTTAACACCCTCATCAGCCCAATTGGTCATGGTGCCAACCAGGTAGTAATCGGGAGCAGGAACGACGGCAATCTGCTTGATAACCATGCCCTTCTTGACCTGGAATACGATGTAGCCAGAGCCATTCTCAGCAGGAGTGACACTGTTCACAACAATCTCAGCACCAGAAGCGATGGTGGTCTCACCAGTCACAGCCTCGACACCGTTGATAGTGGCGGTAGCACGGACAACGCCGGGGCCTCCATCAGAAGTACCGTCACCGATAGCCCAGATAATCTCCTTGTCTGTTGCATTCTCAGCATCGTAAACGATGATGACCTTGTCGCCAAAATCCAGACCATCGATAGCCATTTCCTTGTTGCTCGGGCACTTCAGACCATCGTTACCAGCCACGTTGCCATTGATGCGGTCTGAACGACGCCATACGTGGCACACCTCAGGCAGCACGCTACCCTCAGCCCACTCGTAGCCCTTGTAGTCCTGACGCTTGTTGTCGGTCTTTTCGGGATTCTCCCAGCCATAGAAGGCCTGTCCGTTAGCGGCACTACCGTTCTTGTTGGCAGGATTCTCACCAGCATCAGCGGCAGCCTCGAAGTCATAGACAATAGCATTCTCGGGGAATACAATGCGCTTCTCAGCAATTACATCTACCTCCTTGAAGTCTGAAGGATCGAAGGTAATCGTGATGTCATAGAGACCTTCGCCACCAACATAGTCGGTAGTGATTACCCAGTTATTCTCGGGATACCAAATGTTCTCGCCCGCCATGTTCGTCTGGACAACCTTGAACTCAGGCTGGTTTTCGCCATCAATGGCAATCTTCTTGAACTTCTTCTCAAACAGGCCGGTCTCTTCGTTGAGTACCATTTGGTTAGCCTCAACGATATCCCAGTCGTTCTCAGTACCGGTCAGGTTCTTGGTACCAGCGATGGTGTATGTGCTGTTAACAATATCCTCCCAGTAAGATTTCTGAAGGAGAATCCATACAGCGGCATCGTCTGTACCGTCGGCAATCTGCTCCAGAGTCATTGTAGCACTTACGGCAAGGAAGCCCTCAGCAGTGCTGATGGTGTAGAATCCACTCATACCCTCAGCAGCATCGGCAATGGTCCACTGCTTGCCAGTGAAGAAGTCGGCACCTTCGATAGTATAGGTATTAGTAGCTGCGTCGAATGTGAAGGTGATAGGTGTACCCTTGGCATCGAGAGCATTCTCGGCGTTAATCAAGGTACCCTCGTTTGCAGACATCACATAGTAGGTGCCATCGGGGATGATGGGCTCCACGGGGGGGGCTACGTTATATACGTAAGCCTTGCCGTCCTCGAAGGTGAGATCTTCGGTTTGGTTGCCATAGCCAGTGTTACCATTGCTGAAGACGATGAACTCAGGAGCTGTCTTAGCCTCTATGGTCACAGTGTAAATACCATCGGTTGCAGTCAGTTCTCTGCCAGGCCAGCCGCCAAAGAACTCCGTTACGTCGGGATCCACGCCACTCCAAGCGTATGCATACACTTTCTCCCATGCTGCGTTGGTGGTGAAGGTTGCTGTAAAGGTCTGAAGGACCTCTTCAGCAGGACTAATAATCTCTAACTGTGTAATGAAAAGATTGGTCTGTGTCTGAGCGCGTGTCAGCTTGAGCATGGTGCTTCCAGCAGCATCAGCAGGCACTTCTACTGTGACGGTGTTAGGCTCGGTACCATATTCTTCGGTTCCATTCACAGCTTCGTTGATGTTGATAAACTCATATCCATCTCCTGTGGTGACATAAGTTGTACCTTCCGCATCGAATGCAATCTTTGCAGCCGATTTCTTCTGAGTTTCGTTCTTGTTACGATAAGCTGTGATGTTGATCTTGTCGCCAGCCTTCAGAGGGGTGTCCAAAGTGATGGTGACATAGTCGGTAGAGTAGTCGGCCTTACCGTTCAGACGGATGGTGGTGAAGGTTGAATTGGCGAATCCTACACTTACTCCGTCAGTTGCCACGGCTGTACCACCGACCTCATTTCCACCAGCCCAAAGATAGATCTGGTTATCAGTAGGTCCAGATGGTTCTTCCAGTGTCACGTTTGCCGTCACGTCAGCAGCCTTGAACTCTGTACCAGTGGTGCTGGTAGTCAGGCGTGTGTCGGCCAATGTGATGGTACCTGCGGTGAAATCGTTGGCAGCAGTCACGGTGAGTTTGATGACCTCACCGGCAGCAATGGCCTTGCCTGTCAATGACAGCATGGATACACGTGTCACACCGCTTTCGATTTCGTTCTGAGAGAATGACATCTCGGTGTCCACGGCAGCTGTTGCCGCCAGTGTGAGACCCTCACTGAGCGTCACGTCGGTCTGGATGCCATAGATGGTGTTTTCTGCCACCAGGCTCACGGCGACGTCCTTTGTCTCCCCAGCCTTGATGCTGAAGTCGTCAATAGCGAGCGACTGTGCTGTTGCGCTCGAAATGCCGGCAACCATCATCAAGAGGAGCATTGAAAACCACTTGTAAATAGTTTTGTTGTTCATAATCTATAGTATTAAAAGTTAATGGTATCCTGTAAGGAGTTAGAAGAATTAAGAAAGAGCTTTCAGTCTCCTTCCTAATTCTCCATAAAGACATTTACTTCACCAGCACTTTGTTCACCTCACCGTTTGCGTTGCGGATGATGTTCATACCCTTGCGCATGGTGTTGCTGCGAACGCCGTTCACGTTGTAGATGTCTGCGTCGGCATTGATGCTGCTTACAGTACTGATGCCAGTCGTCTCACCGTTGAAGCCGAGTGCGTAGGCGCGGGCTGCGGCGTCAGTGAACTCGACGTTGGTCACGTTGATGGTGCTGTTGCCCGAGATGTCGAACTTCAGCAGGTCACCCTCGTTGCCGCTGATGGTGCGATTCTGCATGGAGATAGCAATGATGCGCCATGTGTTCTCACCTACGCGGTTGTAGCGTACGCTCAGACCGGCGGCACGCTCAGAGAGCTTCACACCGTTGAGAACGGCACCGTTGTCTAATGTCACGTCCATCTGGAAGGCCATGAAGGCTGTGCTGTTGACAAGCATCAGCTGCTGGTCGTTCCACATCAGGTAGTTGTCGCCACCAAGCATACGGGCAGGAGCAACATCACTTCTGCTGCTGTTCACACCCAGCGCCTCGTTCACGATACCCACGGCATCGCTGACAGTAATATCATTGCTGTTGTTGTAGTCGGCAGCAGCAAACTGCTTCTCGGTGGGAGTCTCAATCTCAAGTGCGAAACTCACAGTCAGCACAGCGTCGCTGGTGGTCACCTCTCCGTCACCGTTCGGGTCGCCCTTCGCGAGAATATTCCATGCAATAGGCGAGACCCTGCGCTCACCGGCACCGTAGTAGATGCTCTGGATGCCCACATTAGTCCAGCTCTGCAGCTCTCCAAGCTCATCCTCCAAATAGATAATCTCGCCACCATTGTAGATGTCGTAGCCGTCGTGGGTGTAAGGCACCTCGGTAACATCCTCATCAAAGTCACTGGTGTAGAGTGCTGCCGCGAAGGTGTAGGGCTTCTGCTCGCCGTCTTTCTCATACCATACGGTGTAGAAGAGTTTACTGGTGTTCAGAGTGTTGCCTTCGGTATCAACAGTCGGAATTTTGGCGTTAATTGAAGTATAGCCCACTTCTGAACTCAGGTTGAACGACTCAAAAGTCGGGATGGCAGGCGTTGCGGCTACCTCCACGAGCTTGGTGATGGTGACATCATTGAACAGCAGGTAGTAGTCGAGAACGTTGGCAGCACCATTGAGGGCCAGCGTCTGCTCCGTGGTGAAGGTGTTTGTATCGGCATCGTAGTTGAGCACGGCGTCAACAAAGTTGTTCTCAGCATCGAGGGCCGTCCAGTAATATGGGAAGGTGTAGCTCCAGATTTTGAGCTCGCCCATGTACTGGTTGGCAGGGATGACATACTGTCCGTCGCCGTTCTTCGTGGCTTTCACCCACAGTTCTGGCGCGTCATGAGCCAGACCCTGTATGTAAGCGTCGTCGCCATCGAAGCCCACCTCCACCTGAAGGGTGTAGTCAGGATGTTCGATGTCGCCACTGGAGGCATATTCCCATGCGTTGGACTTGAAGATGTAGGTCTCGGTGGCCAGCTCTGCAGGAGCCTCGACAGGCTCTTCCTCGACAGGCATCACAAACCAGAAGATCTCCGACTTGTTCTCCTCACCGCCGCCGGTGTAGATGCTCTGTATGCCCAGACGCACCCATGTGTCGTGAGGCATATTCAGGTAGATATAGTCGGAATAGAAGTCATAGTCCTCAGTAAAGCCGTAAGGAATCACGGTCATATTCTCCGTCAGCTTGGAGAAGTACTCGGTGGTGAACTCTAAGGGTGTCTCCTCATTATCTATAAAGAACTGATAGGAGAGTTTGCTTGTCACCATTGCGTTGCCATTGACATCGACTAAAGGAATGTTGAAATCTACCACGTCGCCATAGGTTGTCTCCTCGATGCCGCTGATGGTCGGCGTAGCGGGCACGCCAGCCACCTCGTTCACTTTTTTGAGCACAGGGTTCTTATAGTTTCCATCGTAGTACTGTCCGCCCAGCACGCCATAAATTTGGCCAGTAGCGCTGTAAGTGTTGGCTTCGGCATCGTAGGTGAAGACAGTCTCGCCGTTGCAGAAGAAATAAGATTCACCGTAGATTCCATACGTACCCATCAGTTGGTTGGCGGCGAAGGTGACCTGATTGCCTTCCAGTGTACCCTTCACCCAAGCCTCAGGCAAAAACTGGCTCATGCCCTGGAAGTAAACCTCGTTGCCAACCACGGCCACGTTGATAGCCTTGGAAGCCTCTTCGTTTTTCGATGGGTTGATATAGGTCATGCAGTACTCGTATGCCTCGGCACCATCAGGCAGCACCACTTCATCGGGCTCCGACGTGGCTTCCTCCACGGCAAAGTCATCTACATAGAGGTAGTAAGCGTCGTCGTACACTGTGGTACCGTGTATGCCGAAGCAGTAGTAGCCGTCCTCAGACACGGTGAACGTTTTGTTCTTGTAATTCATGAAGCTGGTGGAGGACACTGTCGTAGTAGGTATCACTTCGAGTCCTGCCGTCAGGGCATCAACGTTCTGCTCCTTTGCAGCCCTCACCTCGAAGGTCTCCGGGTAACTTGTACTCTGGCAGCGAGCCTGTAGGCTTACCTTGTAGGTCTTGCCGGCCTCCAGTTTCAACAGCGGAGAAACCAACCAGTCGTCATCATCGATATTGCTATATACCAAGCGTGCTGTCTTGCTGTACTGTGCCCATGTATAACCGTCTCTGTTGGCATCGATAACCTTGAAATCGGCCCACTCCGCTTCAGTGTCAAAGCCATTGGTGTAGGGCAATTCGTCGATAGTAAGGGGAGCAGGGGCATCCTTCATCAGTTTCATCGAATAGAAGATGCTGACATAGTACAACTCGTCGTCTTTAGCATTGGCAACTAAGGCCTGACTTTCATCGAGGGTCAGTGTACCAGCCTCGGCATCGTAGGCCATCACGATGTCTTCCAGATCACCCGAATCCATATTGGCAGCAACAGCCCAGATGTGGTACGTACTATATTCGCCAAGGTACTGCATTTTCTCGAAGGTAACGGTCGAGCCGCTGATGGTTCCCTTGATCCATGAATCGGGGAAATCGCCGAAGATGCCGCTGATATAGACCTCGTCGCCCACAAAGGCCACATTGGCCTCGTCGCCGTTGTTGGTTCCCACGGCATACCACTGCTCTACCGTAGCACCGTCAGGCAGTTCCACGAGGACAGTGGGCGTGGGAACATACTCGGTGTCCAGCGTGAACACGGTCTCGTATTCACCGCCGGAAGAGCCGTATGCATAAACGGTGTCATCATCGCTCCAGGCCACGGCCAGCGTGCGCTCGGCACTGGTGCCATTCTGTGTGATGACATTGCCACTGACGGTGTAGGTAATCTCTGTGGCTTTGGTGTCGTTGGTATAATTGGTGCCATCCACGTTAACCATAGTGATGTACAAGCCATAGCCTCCGCCTTCGTTCCACGTAAGGAACTGGCCTAAAGGCACGGTGATGGTCTCGCCGTCGAGTGTGCCTTTCACCCAGACATTGTTCACAATTCCGGCAATGGGATTCTGGATGTACACGTCGGTGCCGTCGAAGGCAATGGCCGTGCGACCGCTCTGCTCGGTAGCAGTATAACTATTGGACTTGTCATGATAGTAGCCCGAGCGGGTGTAATACTTCACCTCGGCCGTTGGCGGCACTTCGGTAATCATGTCATTGTGGTCGCCCTGTACCCTGCGTACTCCTTTGACGGTTGAACTGGCCACTTGACCTTGTTTAACGCCAAGACTCTTCACCGACTTCGCGTCCCGCAATGCCTGACTCTGAGAGTCTGGCACGCGCTCCTCACGGTCGCCTGAAGCAATCATGGCATACGAAACTGCAGCAAAAAATGCCGCCGTCAGTAAGAATAAATACTTTTTCATAAGCCTAACAGATTAAATTAAACCAAAGGGAAAATAATACAAAATAGTTAAGTTTGTTATGGGTGCAAAGTTAAACAATAATAGTTAATACAAAATAGTTAAGTTTGTTATGGGTGCAAAGTTAAACAATAATAGTTAATACAAAATAGTTAAGTTTGTTATGGGTGCAAAGTTAAACAATAATTAGTTACTGCAATACACACTCAAAGTTAAATCACGTTAAACGCCAATTGTTTGTGGCTTGCGTACAATATAGAAAAACCCCCGGCGAGGGAAAATCCTCACCGGGGGTTGAAAATCCACTGTGTTGTTCAGTGTCAGTCCATGGCTGAACAACACGATTCTTGTCAATCAACCACTACTTCACGACCTGCTTGCGACCGTTGATGATGTAGAGACCCTTCTGAGCCTTCGACACCTTCTGACCGTTGAGGTTGTAGATGGCACCGTCGTTGACAGTCTCAACAACTACATTGCTGATGCCAGTAGTAGGATTCTCTGCACCGAAGTACTTGAGCTGGAAGTTATCCCAGATGACCCACTGCGTGTTCGTCGAAGCGGTGATACCGATGTACATCATACCGTCATCCTTCACCTCGAAGTTGATGGGCTCGATGGTGTACAGGCCGTTGGTGAACGAAGCTGAGGCATCGCTCATGCCGTTCTCACTGCCAGTCTTTGCAGGAACGTCGGCGTTGACTTCGTTTGCGAAGAACTGAGGAGCGGCGGGAAGCTCACCCTCGTAATCATCTTGGCGATAGAAGCCCTGTGCAGTCAGCTGGTAGAATCCGGCGGGAGCACCGCTGATGGTCTGCATGATGGTGAACGTGCTGTGGAAAGACTCAGCGCAGTTGTTATCGTCCTTACCACCGTTGAGGTTCTTGTTCGTACAGTCCTCGCTGACAATCCAAGCCTCGGCGTTACGGGCGTCGTTGCGGTTGAAGTTGTTGGCCTTGATGAGGCCTGTGGCATCGACGGGAGCATCCTTCGTGGCTACTGACAACTCCTCCAAGAGCTGTGCCCTCACACCGTCCTTCGTGACGATGA
>ERZ809472.59-NODE-59-length-29258-cov-9.628908_pt1 | contig 29258 bp, 38 predicted proteins | sample MGYA00521274_ERZ809472 | MGnify/ENA primary metagenome ERZ809472 (study PRJEB31581, sample SAMEA3312791) | metagenome | study: EMG produced TPA metagenomics assembly of the PRJEB8939 data set (Metagenomic analyses of Rumen microbiomes reveals... | reverse complement strand
GCTAGTGCCTCTTTTTATAAAAAAATTTGCATATAGTGGTAGACTTTGCAGACTATACAACCTATATAGTGAACATTTGTATAAAACGGTTGATAACAACGAGCATTGGCTAATAACAGCGAGATTATTAACCGTATTAATCTGTATCTATTAATTAATATAGTATGTCATTAAAACATAAAGATGCCGTCGAAGCGGCTGAACAGAACAAATACCAATCCCAGCTACGTCAGAAAGCACGTTCACTGGCTGCGCGTGAAATCGGACCGTTGCCTGAGGTGGAGAACCCGGAGAAGAAGGACGCTTGCTCCAAAGATCTCCGGCTATTCCTTGAAACCTACTTCCCTAATACATTCCGGAATCCATGGAGTCAAGCCCATCTCGAGCTTATTGCTGATTTACAGCGTTGCATCCTTTATGGACAATCCTCTTTGGCGGTTCTACCTCGTGGGTTTGGAAAGTCATCAATAGTCTCTCTAGCCGCTTTATGGGCATTGTTTTACGGCTACCGCAATTACGCCGTTATCGTCGCTGCTTCCAGCACTCACGCCAAACGTATCCTCCAAAACGTCAAAAGTGAAATCATGTTCAACCCGATGCTGGCCTGTGATTGTAACGGTGACACACAGACCAGTGAATACGTGGTTAGAGGAGATTTTCCAGAAGCCGTACTACCCTTCAGGAGAATCGGAAATGCCGCTCAAAAGCAAGGCTCTCAAATCCTCAATGGGGAGCTTACCCGATGTGTCACGTCATCGGATAGAATGGTTTTTCCGACAGTTCCGGGAAGTAAAGCTTCTGGTTCAATTATTCAATGTGTTGGCTTCAACGGCTCCATCAGAGGCTTGAATATGGCTACCAGCCGTGGTAATCTGCGTCCTGACCTCCTTTTGCTCGATGACATCCAGACAGATAAAAGTGCTAAGAACCCTAGACGTGTACAAGACCAATTAGCTACCTTGAACGGCGCAATGAAGGGTTTATCCGGGGTTGACAATACCATTGCTACGTTGGCTTGCTTGACGGTAATTGAGCAGAACGACTTGGCTGAAACGCTAATGAAAGCCCAGGAATGGCGAAGCACGTGCTACGGCGTCGTTGACAAATTGCCAGGTGACAAATCTATGGAAAAATGGGCTGAGCTGAATACGCTGCAGGGACAGCTGATTGAGGAAGGTCTGAGTGACCCGGAAATCGCTGAACGGCTTAATGCTGAATTTGAAGCCAACAAAGACTTGCTGGTTGATGGCTGTGTTCCAACGTGGGATTCTTTTAAAGATCCTCTGGACTGCCACGCTATGCAAAAGATTATGAGGCTTCTATTCAGGGATTTCAACGTATTTGTGAGGGAGTATATGAACAAGCCCTCACTGGCTGCAAACCTCAGCATGGAGCAGCTTACCCCAGAACAGCTTGCGAAGAAGATCGTTAAAGGCTATGCACGGGGTCAGGTTCCTTTGGAAACTGAATATTTAACGCTTGGTTGCGACTCTCAAACGCTTGGTTTGTTTTGGACGCTTATGGCTCACTCACCTGATGGTAGTTGTCATATTGTTGATTATGGCAAATATCCGAAATCGTTGAAGAAGACGCTTCCTCAGCAATATAACGGCGCAACTTTAGAATCAGCTATTTATATGGGATACAGAGACCTCTTGTCTGATTTACTCAATAGGAAATACACCCGTCAGGATGGTCTTGAGCTACAAATATCCAAAGCCGTGCTTGACTGCTCCCATGGTCCAACCTCTTTAAAGATACAGCAGTTTGTCCGTGACTTTGGCGACCCCCGTGTACAACCTTTATTTGGTAGAGCCAAGTCACCAGATGAACTCTTATTTGGCAAGAAGAAGCCTGGTGAGCTTCGTGGTAAAGGATGGAGTATGCCCCCTGTAAAGCGTACCAAAGGCGCTGATGGTAAGTATTATGCCATGCCACGTCATGTTATCGTCGATGTAAACAGTTGGAAAAGCTCACTGAGAGCTGGTCTACAGGCATCTCCCGGCGTACAAGGCAGCATAACGCTGTTTAAAGATTCCGTTCAAAACTACAATGAATACTTTAACCATCTTACTTCTGAGAAGAGTTCTCCGCTTACAGGTAAGTACGGGACGATTGACATGTGGAAATTGATTCCAAACCGCCAAAACCATTGGTTAGACACGACTGTTTACGCTTTAGCCGCTGGGTCAATGGTTTCTAAAACAGGCACTCCATCAGTAGGTTCTAATCCCCGTGTAGAGCAACAGTTCCAAACACGTAAACGAATACGACTTTCAGAAGTACAAGCAGCTAGAGGTAATTACTAATGGATACTGATAATACAGACATTCTGGCTATCTATGATGAAATTGCCCATCTAAGAGATACCTTAACCAGTAAGAACAAAGACTACGGCTCTTCAGCATTTGAACGCCCATATCTACACCCTCATATACCTGTCGAAGATGCCATCTTGGTGAGGATGTCCGATAAGGTTGGTCGCTTGCATAACCTTATGCAAAACAATGCTGTATGTGACGAGTCTATCGACGATACTGTACTTGATCTGGCTGGCTACTGCATTTTGTTTTTGGCAAACAGAAAACGTTAATTATTTTCTAAAATAATTCTAAAAAGTCACGAAAATAGCCAGAAAATACATACCCTTATCCGTATTAAATATATAGACAAGGATACTTTAGTTATGTCCGATTCTAACAATACTTCTCCCAATTCTTCTGTTGATTCTCAAGCATACGAAGCCGCTATTCTAAAAAGGGCATCTAGCGGTATTTCTAGTGTTTCCGTTGACGGAATGTCTACATCGTTCCAGTCTGTAGACCAGCAGCTCAAGGCCTTATCAGCTTTAAAAAGGCTTGAAGCCTCTAAAAACCCGCTTGGAGCCATGAGAATCTTTAAAGTAACAAACCAAGAGCATTAATTAATGGGTATCTTTAACTGGTTTAAGCCCAAACAGAAACCTCAGCGAACTATCCAAGCCTCCGTCTTACGGTCAGTCAATGATCGTGAGAATGCGGCTTATTTTGCCGCTGCTCAGGATAGTCCTAGTGACGCAATATGCTCTTCTGGTGAACGTAAACGTCTTAGGGCAGAATGTCGCAAAATCCTTCTTGACTGCCCCTCTGCCGCTCATGCCGCCCGATCTCTTGCTCTTACAACTTATGGCAGTGGACCTGCTCTTCAAGTCAAGTCGCCTTCTGAAGAATTAAACACAAAAATTGAGCGGCTCTTCTCTCTATGGCGCAAGCAAGCTAATTACGATCTTACATTCTTTACGGCTGTGCAGAGCCTTCCTAGCGACGGGGAGGCATTCTTTTGTATTGTTGACAACCCGCAAGCAATTGGCGGTTTAGGTATAGAATTAATTGAGGCTTATAGAGTTGAATCGAGACCAGGAACTGATTTAGTTCCAGATGAATTTTGTGGGATTAAGTACGATGAGTTTGGTTTGCCGTATAGCTATACAGTAAAGATTATCAGCCCTAACCCACAAATTCCTCATACGATGCAGTTTGAGGAGATTCCAGCTTCCCGTATTCAGCATTTATTCGTCCCTGTCTTACCTGCTCAACGTCGTGGATTACCACTATTACAGAGCTCTATACAAACACTTGCAAGCCTCAGAAAAATTGAAGACGCTACTCTTTCGGCGGTAGAAACTGCCGCAAACATCAGCTTCCTTGTAGAGTCTGACTATGACCCAACCGTAGATCCTGACCAGCAATTATGTGGAGTTGATGGCGGTGGGACTTACATGGCGTTTGATGAAGTTAAGCTTCCGGGAAGAAATTCTGGTCTATACTTACCCTCCGGAATGAAAGCCAGTCAAATGAAGGCGGAAAACCCCAACGTCAATTTCGCCGCATTCAGACAGGATTGCTTACTCGGCGTTGGAGCAAGTCTGGGAGCTCCTAAAAACGTTATTCTTAACGATTCCAGTTCATACAATTATAGCAGTGCCAGACTTGACTTCCAGACTTTTAGTAAATGGACTGGAGTATTACAAAGCTTATGCACAAAGATACTTGACAATCATTTTAGATCATGGTTGTCGTATATGTCTGATAATCCGGACGTAGCCGAATTGCTCTCTATATATCCGGATCTTGAGTCTATTCCAATTCGCTGGTATTTCGCGGCTCTCCCATCAATTGACCGTAATAAGGACGCCCAGGCTGATGTAACTCTTTTAAAAAATAACTGCATGTCACTTCGTGACTATTACGCCAAACAGGGTAAAGACTGGCGTCAAGAGTTGGAACAAATCGCTCTTGAGAAACGGATTATGCAGGATCTGAATATAACCCCCGATGATGTAGCTTCTGCAATTAAGGAAGATAATAATGTACTCTACGAAGATAATGAAGGCAGTAATAGCAAACGGGTTGAGTAAACCTGCTGAAGTTAAGTTCGTTACGGCTTATTCTGGCGGCAAATTAATGCTGGCAGACTGGGAATACCCAGTTGTGTTTAATCTGGAAACTGCTTCTGTTCACGATCCACTGCCCATCCTGCTTTACCATGATCCGATGAAACGAGTAGGTTTTGTTACAGAGTCAAAAATAGCCGATGGGAAAATAAGTCTTGAAGGTACTATTGTTCGTAGCTTACCAGATGCAAAAACGGTTCTGGATGTTCACGAAGCAGGTGGAACGTGGGAATGCTCCGTGGGTACAGGAAACATTCCAGATGAAGATATAACTCTTGTTACAGGCTCCCTTGAAGTCAACGGTCAGTTGATTGAAGGACCATTCTATTTGTTGAATAACACGGCAATTCGCGAGGTTTCTTTCGTAAGCGCGGGTGCGGATTGTCATACAGATGTTGTTATCCGCGCAAGTCTTTTTACTAACTCTAATGAGGATAAAGTAATGGAAATTGAAATGACTGACGATTTTCGCGAATTTGTCTCTGACCTCGGTTTGGACTGGGAATCTCTTGATGAGAAGAATCGCGAAGGACTGATTGCCGCCTTCCAGCTCAAGAAAGAAGAGGCGGCAAAGGAAGACATCCAGGACGCTGTTGAAGCTGAATGTGAAACAGAACCCGCTGATGTCAAAGAAGAAGAGAAGCCGGTACAGGCTTCTGGTTTGACCGCTGCTCGTAAGCGTTTTGATACGCTGAAGTCGATGAACCGCCCTGTTAACGGTTCTGTCAGACCTTCAGAACGCCGTATTATTGAGGCCTCTCTGTTGCTTCAGAAGGCTCCGGGTTCTGCTGTTGAAAAAGCAGGTTATGACCAGAACGAGATTAACGAAGCTATGAGCCGCCAGTACCGTGAAGTTGGCTTGCACGGAATTATGCGACGTGCAATCAATGCTTCCGGTCTGTACCTTCCACAGGATTGTTCCGCTAAGGAACTGGTTAAAACGTATCATGAGGCTATTCAGGCTAGTGGCTTGTCAACTCGTGATTTCAGCCCGTCGGGTATCATGTCAAACGTAGCGGACAAGCTCTTGAGAATTCAGGCTGACCAAATCAACACAGTTGCTGACCAAGTGTTTTACAAGAGAAGCGTCAAAGACTTCAACAAGGTTACTTCTGGCAAGCTGACTTCTATCGGGGCAATTCCGGAAGTCCTCAATGGCGAAGATTTCCCGAATGTTATGGTTTCTGACGATAGTCAGGATTACAAAGTCACGAAGCGTGGTGTCAACCTCTGCATTACAATTGAGGACCAAATTAACGACTCACTTGACGCTTTTGAACGCGCCTTGGAGCAGTTTGGTCGTTTGTTTGCCAATACTGTTGACCAGGTTGCTATTGGTAGCCTTATGAGCCAAGCCAATACAATCTTCACGGGCGGAAAGAAGAAGACCTTGGCATTCTCTGCTGACAACCTGAAGACGGTTGTTGGTGCGTTCCAGCGCATTAAAGATGCTGGCGGCCAGTACCGCAACTTGGTTCCTGGTGCTATTCTTACCAGCCCGGAAACTGCTGTTGCTGCACGTGCCCTGTTCGTCTTCAACGACAAGGCCTCCATTGCCCCGCAGACTTCAAGCGAAGTCTTCGCAACTCCCTATAACGTCTGTGGCACGCCGTACATTGAAGCAACCGATGGCTGGTTCCTCTTGCCGAGAGATGAGAAGATTGGTGAAGTGGCGTATTTGAATGGCAATTCCGCTCCTACGGTTGAATCCGCCGCTCTCAATACCAAGAACTTGAACATTGAGTACCTGATCTGGGGTACTTGTGGCACGTTGATTTACAGCGACGCCCCGGCTATTTATAGCAAGCCTGCCTAATGATTGATATGTAACGAAGTGAGTCTGTTGGAGGCGACAGACTCCTTCAAAAACGAATTGTTAACTATTCTACAACTTATATAAGGAACACATAATATGTACGTAGGAACTTTTGATGCTTTTCGCTTCACTGCTGAAGCCGATACCGCTTATGATTCTATCATCAACGCGGGTGAATTTTACGGTGTGACCAAGGCTAACGTCTTGGCTGGTGAACAGGGCCTTGCCTTCATGGGCATCCCGGCTGTTGTTTTTGAATTGCCGATTGACGCTCTTGGAGCCAACAAATCTGTCGGTACAGCTGTCTACATTGACTCTGACGGTGATCTGACCTTCGACAGCAATGATGGTAGCTCCCCGGCTACTGCTTATGCGAAGTTTGGCATTCTTTGGAAGGCCGCTGCTTCTGGCGATACTGCAATTCAGGTCGCTCTTCGTTAAGTTATTCCTCCTTGCTACGCCTCTACTGTCTATTGGCAGTAGGGGCTTTATATAACAAATATGTCTATCATTCAAAATAAAACTGAAGAACAAGAACCTAACGACCATGTTTGTGGCTGTGAGTGCCAAATATATTCACGCTGTTGCGGGTACTACAGACCAGTCTCCAATTGGAATATTGGTAAGAAAGAAGAATTTAAAGAACGCCTTGTCTTCAACGTACAGAATCACCCCTACGTAACCGGAACCACATCTTGTGGTTGTAAATAGTAACCATGGATAATCTCATCGTCTCCTCTGTATCAATCGGCAGCTTGTATCTATGTGATGTATTGCCACAAGCCGCGTTTCCAGAAGTAACTCCATTAGCTATTGTTGCTGTTTGTGTTTATTACTTCTTGTCCAAGTTTGATAAGAAAATGGACGCTTTGATGGAACGTACAGAGAAGATTGAAGATTACATTGACATCCAGAAAGAAAAGGAAAAGGAGGAACGAAACCATGCTAAGTAATATTTTTAAGTGGATTGAGAATATTTGGAATCTCCGCAAAATCTTTGACAAGTATCTGCCACAAATTCGTGAATTGGTTGAAACGGTCAAGAAGCTCCAGCAGCAGATTGCTGACCTCAAAGAGATGAAAGAGGAGCTGGAGAACAGCATTCTTCTTTTGAAGCCTACCACTAAAGAAGAACTTGATGACACAGAAGAACTGGCAATCCCGTATAAATCTGACAGCTACTATGATGCGGAAGGTAATGGCAGCTGGAATGTAGAGGTTAACCCAGATAAGAAATAGGAGTATATGTAATGAATAATATTCCGCAAATTATAGTAAACTCTGGATTTGAAGTAGACCAAAACGGTACGTTGGAAGGAGTTGTACTACCAACGGTTGTTACAACTTTGGCTGCACCGTCGAAGATTGTATTCGGAGGACAAACACTAACTTATATTCCGACAACAAAGACTGCATTACTCGAGTTTGAAGCTCCCAATATGGTAAGCTTAACAGACACTACGGGCAGCTTATTCTATCAGTATACAAATCTTACAACATTAAAATTTAATTCATTACAAACGTTAAGTAAAACAGCCAGTGGAAGCGGTACGTTTGCCAACTGTGGTCATCTCACAACATTATCCATGCCGAAACTTACAACAATATCCATGCAAGACGGGACATGGAACGGATTCTTTACTAGCTGTACGGCCTTAGTTAATGTTGACCTACCAATGTTAAATACTGCTTACGGCTATAACAATGGTCACTACCTTAGCGTGTTTGCAGGTTGCACTGGATTACAAAACGTTTCTCTAGGAAGTCCTGGACATCCTGTGAGTAAATTATCCAATCAAACCTTTAGCAGTTGTACCCAGTCAGGCTTAACAATTACCGTTTATACCGCTGATGGCAACGCTATTTCAGGCTCTCCATGGGGTGCAACCAATGCTACTATTGTCTGGGAGGAAGCTTAATATGACTACAAAAACTCTTTATATCTATGAACGAATAAACTCTAAGGGAAAAAAGAAGACAACATACAGCCTTACAGAAAACCCAGCATTAGGAACTCTTGTTGGTACAGCCTATAGATTAATCGCGGATGCAGGTAAAGTATTGACTGATGGTATTACTATGACCTATTGTATTGATACCGATGCTCCATCAGCGTGGACTGAAATTGACGAACCTACTCCAGAGGAGCCTACCGATGAATAAAAATCAATCTAATTTATATCAGTTTGTACTCTTAGATCAACTAGGTCAAGGAATTGCTGGTTTAACTCCGTCTGTCAAGATACGTAAAGATACTGGTAGCTTTACAGCTTCTACCAACAGCCCATCAGCCGTTGACACTACCAACGCTCCAGGTTTATTCGCTATCACGTTTACAGCCACTGAATGTGATTGCGATATAATGACTATTCAGGTAAGCTTACCAGATGAACAAGCCCCGGCTATTATTGATATTGTTACCATGACTACCGGTGGCGGAGCTACTGCTCAGGAAGTATGGGAATATGCTAACGGTCGTACAGTTACCAATACTATACCTTCTGCCACTGACAATGCTACTGCTGTCTGGGATGCACAGACGAAGGTGGTTACTATTGACAGTACTCAAGCGGAGACACTAGCTACAGCTTCTGCCTTATCTACTGTGTCTGATAACGTATCAGCTGTTAAAGCTAAAACTGATAACTTACCCGCTGAACCAGCCGCTGTTGGTTCTGCCATGACGCTTACACAGGCTTATGATGCCGCTAAAACAGCCAGCCAATTTGACCCGTCAACTACCGCTGTAGTTATCAATTCAGAACAAGCCGCTACGATGGTTACGGCTACTGGTTTTGCTACTCCTTCTGACATTGCTTCAGCTACATCTACCATCTCTGGATTGCTTAATCTGGTATTGTCTGGTATGTATAATTGGACTGTTGAAGCTAATACATTAACCATCTATGACAGCAACAGTCAAGCTATTGGAACTTACACTCTAACAAAAGACGCTATTGGCAATATTATTGCTGTTGCTCCTGCTCAAGAACAGAACTAATAATGCGTACCTTTTTTGCTATCCTGAAGCGTTATTATATATCAATATTCCCGTCTACAATGCACGATCACTATCTTGTACGTAATGTTGTAGAGAGGAATAGCTTGTATAACGTTGTTGACGCTGGAGACTACAATAATTAAAAAATACAGCCCTCTTATACGTATTATATAATAAAGGGTCTTCTCAATGATTAAAGAAATCTACATATATACGAACGGCGTACTAGTATCAAGAAGATTGATTACAAAGGAGGATGGTACGCCGATTACTCCTTATGATATTGCTGATGTTACTCTCCGGATATACATCTTGGAACCAAGCAATGGGCAGTATACTCGTAAGCTGGTAGATACAAAGTCATTGGCGGTTACGGATGTTATCACTACTACTGTTCAAACAGACCCTCAAGACATCCAGTATAATTTTAATTACTGTATCGAAAACGCTTTTACTCTTCCCAATACCCTCTATCTAGCTGAATATACTCTAACCGCTGAAGCTGGTCACAAGATTACCGTCGTTGCTAAAGGGAGGACGATGGACTGATGGCTAATATATTCGAGGAAGCCCTATCGCAGTTGATGGAAACCATGTCAGAATGTACCGACGTGAACGTCGTATACAAACACGCCGGAGTGGAATATCCTATTACAGCTACACGTGGAAACATTAACTGGGGAACTCTTAATAAGGTCGGTGATGTAGCTCTTGGAGAGAATTTCCGTGAGTATATTGTTCGTTCAACGTGGTTAGCCTTCGCTCCAACTAATGGCGACACTATTATTGACGGTACAGACACCTTTGAAGTTTACAATCCAGATACAGGTTCTAAGTGTTGGAGATACTGCGATCCGTACAAAGGCTTAATGCGAATCTATACAAGGAGAATAAGCAAATGACACCTTCCCAAGTTTGGGATTCTTTATGCTCTTACGTCTACCAACTCTTTCCTAATTGTATTGTAAAGAAACAATACAGACCAATTGAAGACCTTGAAAAACTGACAGAAGTATCCCGTCCGATGGTATGGGTTGGTATGTCCGGCGTTAATATTGGAAGCGTAACAACTAACGCTACTATTGTTGAAGATGTGTACAACTTCGAGCTCTTACTGGCATGGAAGCTTCGTAATCCAGAAGACCAGAATGAGCTGGATAACAAGCTAAACAATCTCCAAGATTTCTTAACTATATTCCGCTACAAACAAGTCGATGTTGGTAATTCCCGACTGTACTTTGGTCTTCCTACTTGCGATTCTCCTTTTGACGAAGACCTCCTCATTTCCCCCGGCATCTTTGTAGCAACATGTACCGTTCCAATTACAGTGTACAGGGATTTAAATAAGATTGTAACCGTAGACGATGGCAATACAGACTCAGCAAGCTCAACAGAAACTCCAACAGGCAATCCAGAAGATTAAGAAGGATATGTCTACGGAAGTTAAAGCTCTATCTAAAGGGCTTTATATTGCCATGTCTAACGCTAATTTAAAAAAAGGGAAGGGTACTCCTCCTAAGCTTGGTAGTAAGAAAGCTTCCAACGGCGATTGGACTGAAGGCCCTGAATTAAAAGTACATTATAGATCGCAGGGTAAGGATAAATGGGTTCCAGTTTCCACATGGATTGAGAAACTGAAGCAAAAGAACTTTACTGAAACCTATGTTGCTAAAAATGGTAAGACTCGTAAACGCAGGGTTTCCAGCTATAAAATACTTCCTTGGGACAGGAACCGCGATCCAGTAACCCTTATTGAAAAAGAGATATGGCGTAAAGGCTCAAAAGATAAGCTCCCTTATTCTTGGGGCGGTTCTGGTTTGGCTGACTACTATCTTCGTAAGCAATGGAGAACAGAGGTTGATGAAGATACGGCTACTGTTCGTATTAGCCCTGCGCGTATGAAAGGTAGCAAGAACGGCGCACGGGTAATGAACTTACTGGATAACGGTGGAATGGAGAAAGGCTCTAAGCAGCTACTTGGTTTCTTCTTCCTGTTTACTAATCTAAAGAGCGGTAAAACCGGTATCTATGCTACACGTGAATACGCTGAAAAAAGACCCGTCGTTAAGGCTCGTGGCTACTACCTCAAAGACCAAGTAGTTAATCGCGTCAACCGTATTCTGAAGAAAGTCAGACCCTCTCAAATCACAAATCAGCATTGGCGTCAGCTGGGAAGAGGTAAATAAGCCCTCAAAAACACCCTTTATTTTGCATAAAAACCTACCTTTTGACGTCAAATTAGGGCAAAAAATAAGCCCTTTTTGAACCATTTTTCTTAGTTACAGCCCTCTTTGGCTGCGTGTTTTAACCTGGTTAAAGTATTAAATAATGGCAACAACTACAGTTGAAGTAAAGCCCGTCATCGGTTATGAAGGAACTTGTTCTATTGACGGTGCTACTGGCAGATTCACTGATCTGCAATTTACCCCCAAGACGTACACAATGATTGACGTCACAACCACTGCTGATGGTGGTAAAAAAACTTACACTAAAGGTTGTTACGACGAATCAATCAGTGGTACTCTTCTGATTGATAACAGTACCTCTTTTGCTGCAATTAAAGCCGCTTGTGAGGATAGAGACGCTGTTCAATGCTCGTTTACCCTTGGAACTACTGGTATTACCGTATCGGGGTTAATGCATCCCAATTTCTCGGGACCGGTACAGATGTCCCCGGATGATAGAGTTACGGTTGCATTTGAATGCCGTCCTGCCCCCACGGAAACTACTACGTCAACCTGATAGGAGTAATAAGTGAAAGACGCTTATTTTGTAGACTCACATGGAGACTCGTGGCATATTGACATCACGTATGGCGATATAAAACGAGTCAAGGAACATGTCCTAGGAGCTGACGGAAAACCTCTTGATCTTTGTTACATTGCAGAGACAGGGGATTTTCGTCAGGTTATAGACCATATAGAAATCATAGTACAGTGCGTGTATTGGCTTCTTGAAGGGGCTATCCATGACCGTACTAATGGTTATGGTTCCTATACAATGGAATGGTTCTATAACCGTATAAATGGGGAGGTATTACCTAACCTTATGAAAGCTTGGAAAGAGGCTATCATAAATTTTATGCCTTACCCGGTAGTGAAATCAGCAATGATAGCTGCCGGGAACATGAAAACCAAAGCAGAGCTAATGGCGGCCATAGAGATACTGGCTGGACAGTTAGAGGCTTGTATGAATTCGCAGGAATACTTGGAGTCAACCCAAGAGACTACTCCTATGGTGAACTCGCAGCGATGGCTGAATCCGATTTAAGGCATCAATGGTTAATGCACGGTAGGCTTAACGTAGATCTTATCAACAGTCAGCGTCCACGTAATAACCAAATCTCTCCAATTGGCTTATATCCGTACTTCAAAAAACCGCCTGTAGTTAAAGCTACAAAACAGGATGAAATCAATCTAGCGGAACAATTAAAAGGTAGTAAATGGCTAACAATAACCAATCCGACATCGTAATCAATGCACAAGCTGGTACTAAGCAAGCTGAAGCAAATGTACAGGAGCTTGACGCTAAAATTAGAGCTATGACTGCCCAAGATACCAAGCTGAAGCAGTTTGGGCGTGATTTGCTTGGTGTAAGCAACGATGCTCAGGCTGCTACAAAAGCTATGGGCGCTGGTTTTGCTACGTTGCAAGGTAGCTTTACAGGTGTAATAACCAAGCTTGGAGCGGTTGGTTTGGCTATCGGTGGATTAAAGAAAGCTTGGGATTTGGCTCAGAGTGAACAGCAACGGTATCTGGATAGCATAAAAAGTCAAGCTGAGGCGTCTAGTAAATCTTTTACTGTGCTTAAAGATAGTACAAAAGGAATATTGGATAACCTTGACAAGCTCGACAAGCTTGCAGATGGCGGTTATCTGGATGACACGGCAATCGAACAAACTAATAATCTTGTTAGCCAGTTAAATGACCTCTGGGGTGATGTTGGTATATCCGTGGACCAAGCTACGGGTAAAGTTAATGGGCTACAAGCTGCAACTCAAAAGATTACAAATGAGCTGAAAGCAATGGCTTTAGAGCAACTTGCTATAGAAGAACAGGTAGCTCAAGCTGAATATGATAAAGCGCAAGCTGATTATAGCTGGTGGTATGATGAAAACGGGAAGCTACAGAATGAAGCGATGGGGATGTTCATCGCTGGCAATTGGACTGGTAGTGGGGATAATTACAAGGCTGAATTAGACAACAAGCGTAAAACAGCTCAAGCCAATCTATTAGCCGTACAACGCCGCCGTAAACAGTTAGAAAGTAGTACTACCCAAGAGGAAATAAACGACTCTATCGCCAAAGCTGAAGAAGCTAGGCAGCAAGACCTGACTAATAAACAAGAGGCTGCAAAAACAAAAGAACAGCTGACAGCTACACAGACGAAATTAAGTGAACAACCAGACTGGAAGCTGTTGAATCTACAATCTGAATTGGCAATAGCCCAAGCTACAGGAGGTGATGTAGCGAGCGCTAAAGCCGCCGTTGATGCCTATACCCAAGAGCGCGACAGGAACAGATTTAACCAATTAGAAGGTAGGCTTAGAGAGGGTGTAAAAACCTATAATGAACGGTTAACTGCTTATAACCAAGGTGTAGCAAATAAAGCTGATGATGCTACGTTATTGGCATTAGCTGAGGCATTAAATGAGGTTACTGTCAATCTACAGAAAGATGCTGAAGAGTTTAACCGTCTAGGGGCTAAGTTAGAACAGCCTGAAACTCCTGTGGAAGAGCCTACTACTGAAGTTGCTAGAATAACTCGTGAATTGACCAATGGTACTTTTAGCGCTTATGGTCTAAACGGATTGTCTCAGAATCCAATAGAGCAACAACAGCTTGAAGTACAGAAGCAAATAGCTAAGAATACTGAAAATCTTAACGTTCCGATAGTTGGAGAATGATATGGCTATAGTAATCGAAGATACTTTTAGTGCACAATGCGACGACGATGATAGCGGGAACAAAATATGGACGTTGAACTTCAACGTAAGAGATGATGAAAATGCTCAGATAGATCCAGACGATGCCTATGCCGCCGCTTACGCTTACGCTAAAGCTCATAACACCTATGACGGATTAACTGCTAAATCACTGCAATTGCAAGAGGAAGCAGGTGGAGCTGGTAGAGTATACAGGTTATCTATCAAGTATACCAAAAATGGCGGGCTTGGTGAGAATGAAACCACTCAAATTGTATATGGTACTCTTCGTTTTAGCACTAAAGGTGGCAGCTCTCATATCAATAAGAGTATAGCTCAGACCAAGTACGACGCTCTGAATAAGACTGCGCCGACGTTTAATGGATTGATTAACGTGCAAAACGGAGTAGCCGCTGGCGTGGATATTCAAACACCTGTACTCCATATAGATGTTACCTGTAAGCTGCCAACGGAGATGATTACAACGCAATGGCTGGCTGGATTCTACGCTCTTACAGGTAAGGTCAATTCTGATGTATTATGGAGCTTTCCAGCCCATACATTATTGTTCCGTGGCTTAGATGGTTCTACAGACGGTATTGGTACTTGCAGCCTAACCTTCAGTTTTGATTTTCAACCCAATGTGACCGAGAATATTGACCCATTCCAGATAGTTGTCAAGAATGGGTGGGAATACGTCTGGACTTACACTGAGCTGGAAACAGATTCTACTAGCAATTTAACAGTACCGAAACCTTTAGGGCTGTACGTGGATCAAGTGTATCCAGAGGTTAGTTTTGCTCCTTTTAACTTCATTCACATAAGATGATAAATAAACTTGAACCCGGTGATCGGCAATTATCCGCTTCCTCTTGGAACGAAATGAGGGATAAGGTCAATAATATTACTCCTAGTCAAGACACTGTACTTATGGGTAATAGGAATCCATTTCTTGTTACAGTCAAGAATAATACAGGTTCTGCTTTACCCGCTTTGTCCGTAGTTAAACTAACTACTCCTTTGTATTCTCGTAACGGAGATACGTTTGTCAATAAAAGCGTTGAGTTTGGTGTTGAAATGAACGCTGATGTCCCAGATAGTGAAACAAATATCGTTGGTGTTACGCAGTCAGCGTGTCCTGTTGGTGGTATGGTAAAAGCTATTGTTAGCGGACCTACTCCTGTATTGGAAGCAACTATAGGGACGCTTCCAGATCATCCGTATCAATACGCAGAGGTTGTTCCGGGTGTAACGTCTTATTTAAAAGGTACAGACAAGGTAACTAATATACGGCTAATATCTTATACAGGCGGTACGACTACAACACCAGGCGGTGGTTATGCCATATTGGACTGGGTTGATGACAGAGAACGGTTTCAGATTAACTGTACTGCCACTAACGGTTATGCCTCTATAGCCAAAAAAGGAGCGGTATTCCCAATTACTTGGTCAAACACTGCTTCTGGATGGGTGGTATTTACACGTAATAATAGCTCCAAATATGTGTTGGCCGTCTGTCAGGAGGATATTCCTGACGACTTTCTAGGTACATTTTATATGCCTTTTTATACGCCGGAGCAAAATTACGGTATAAGGCCAGCCCTAGCAAACGCTGTAACAACATCTAGCTATAGCAGTGTAGGCCGGATAGGGGTTGGGACAGGCGATAATGCGTTTAGCAATAAGAGGCTTAATTATGCTTATCAGCACGGACAATATTCTTACGAACCTAGTTTTACTTACACCGGCCCTGCTGTTAACGCTGGAGACGCTAGTAACCCCTCTGTAGGGATTGTGCTTGGCGGACACACTTATGTCGTTACTTTCCCCTACCGTAGTACAGGCGGCGGTGATCCGTTAATGGCACCTGATATTTATGCCGGAGATATTATAACCGTTCACGTAGAGGAAGCTGATAGTGCAGATTACGGAGCCAGCGTAAGAGCAATTGATTACCCCACGGACTTTAAATCGGGTACAAGTTTAGTGGTAGAAAATAGTATGTTGCTCTCACGCGGCTGGGATGAAGAGTATATACCAGGCACCAACTTCAAATACATATTCAAGGACAAGGCTGGTGCATTAATATGAGAGCCTACATTATAACAACTCCTGATAATCATGGTAGGGTAGCTGACTTAACCAACTACCCTACTATATTACCCACACCAGAGTTATTCTTTGGCGTAACTCCAGCGGATATACAAACGCCGGATTGGTGGCTGGAATCACATAAGAAGCACAGAGACAACGTTCCAGAGAGGGTATATTGCTGCAATAAGAGTAAGGAGATATTGCTGAGGAAACATCGTGAGCAGTTTCCTAATGAAGACATACTGATGATGGAGGACGATGTTATCTTTACAGAGGACGCGGACAAAAAGTATACTGAGTTCTTATGTAATCTGCCCGGGAATTGGGGCATACAATTCCTTGGTGGTTGGCACGAGTTCAGTCAAACCAAGACGCCGTATGAGGTCGTTCCGGGTGTGTTAAGATGTTTAAACGTATTAGGAAGTGAAGCCTTATTGATCCGTAGTAGCCTAATTGACAAGGCTATAGATACATGGACGATAACTCCAGATAACGATTATTACATCTGTGATTGGCAGTTTGTAAATATACAGCAACGGTATATGTGTTATGCTCCTATTGGTTTTGTTGCTTATCAACAGAGTTGCTTCTCTACGTTATGGCAAAAGGAGCGTGTATGGGAACGACAGAGGTTCTATTATAAATCTCTGGATGGTAAGCTGTATTATTATTGAGGTTTCTTCTTACGCTTATCCATACTGTCAAGTAGTTCGTAGACTCTAGCAACAGCTTGCCGAGCGCGTTCTTCTTGACTAATATATCTCTGTTGAGGCGCTTTTGGCTTAAAGGCATCTCTATGTATTAGCCACTTGCTACCTCTACTATCCCCAGACGTTCTCCTAAGGAATTTCGGGGGATATTTTCCTTTAGAGCACCACCCGGCCACCGTCTTGATATTAACCCTAAACATCTCAGCTACTTCAGCCGTCGTTAACCATTCGTGTTCTTGTTCCATAATCTCCTATTATAGTATAATCAGAATAAATTAATAGGAGGGGCGCGGTTTTTTACTTAACAACCCATAAAAATAACCCGGTTATCACTACGATAGCCGGGTTCTTTTTTTTTATGTTGCACATACCCCACGAAGAAGGGGCTTCTACAACCAATGATTATCCACAAAGAAAAGCTGACTGAGTTGCACATACCCCACGAAATAGGGGCTTCTACAACAAAGATCCCGGAGATTATTCCGGATTTGACAAGTTGCACTTACCCCACGAAGAAGGGGGTTCTACAACGTGCAGGTCTGAGCACACCTTCGTAAAAAGGCTCATTTTTTGTTGCACATACCCCACGAAATAGGGGCATCTACAACGACAAAAACTACCTCTACTTTGTAAAGTGGTTGGTTGTACATACCCCACGAATGCGGCATTTCTACAACGAACTTAAATCATGCATTGATCCCTGTAACAGTCTCAGAACAACCGCGAATGCGGCGTTTCTACAACATTGAAAGGATTGAACATCATGTTCGAATATCCCGGTCTCAGAACAACCGCGAATGCGGCGTTTCTACAACCCTAGGGGTATTTCACCCTTGAATTTACGAACTCTATTATACCAAAAACGGTACTCGATGTCAAGCAGGGGGGGGACTGTTTTTCAGCTTACAAAACTGTAAGCCTGCTATACTGCGAGAGCGTGGACATTATCTGGTACAAAGTCTTAGAAGCTTACAAAACTGTAAGCCTGCTATACCAAATCGATGCTACGGTAGAACGTTTCGCAGTCTTAGAAGCTTACAAAACTGTAAGCCTGCTTACCAGAGCTCGGTGACAAAGAGTTCCAGGGACTTTGTCTTAGAAGCTTACAAAACTGTAAGCCTGCTTACCTCGCAAAGAGGAGTATGCATTCATGATCAAGTCTTAGAAGCTTACAAAACTGTAAGCCTGCTTACCTAAGGGCCAAATCATCTGGGCTTACAGCCCAGTCTTAGAAGCTTACAAAACTGTAAGCCTGCTATACGAGAACTTGTCATGGCATACCGCGCTAATGCGGTCTTAGAGGCTTACAAACCTGTAAGCCTGCTATACCGATAAAGTATAACACAAATTTCCGCAATTTCAAGGCTAAAACAGCATTTTCACCCCAAAATTTTCGAAAAATTTTTGCTTTTTTAAAATTCGTTGTAAACATTTAAAACATAACCAATTACAACAACTTTTTAAAAAACACTTTTTTTGCTCTGATTTTTAGAAAGTTAGGAAGAAAAACGAAACCCGGTAGCAGGTGTTATTGTTTTTTTATCCGGTACATTTATCGGTATACTACTCAACGGCTGTGGATAAGCGTGCGCTGGAACTGAATGGAACAAATAAGTAAAAAGAGACTTATTCCATTACAGAATACCAAGTTTTATCAAAATGCAGAGCGTCTAATAGTTGTCCCTTATCAATTATCTTAGGAGCTTGAACTCGTATATGTAGCCTGTTAGAGGGAATAGCGGTAATAATTGTAAACTGACTTCCACTAGGCTGCCAAGTAAAATGATGAACTCCATCTGACGAGAAACCCTCTAAATTTTTACGACTATTCCAGCTAAAGGTATACAACTCCGGATCATAACGTACAGTATCTTCTTCAAAAATTAAATAGTCATTATAATCCTTTGACTTAACTAAAACTACTGTACGGACAACCTTGTATATACTACGAACAGCAGATACTCTTTCATTCCAGATATTAAGAACCATACGACCCAGCTCTGTAGGATCCATACTCATAAAGTTATCTTCGCCATAACTAAAAGTAGGTGAGTTTCTACCCGAAATCAGTCTAACCTTAGATTGCTTTGCAATATTATTGGTTCCAAATACAGTTTTAGCTCCCCAACAACAATTATCTAAAACAATATCATCAAGACCTACGTTAGACGGTTTCCATTGAGCATTAATACAGTTAGCAAATATCTGCTCCCAATCTGGACCTTCAAGGGACATTGAGCGACGAGTAGCTCGTAAGTAGACAATTTCTCTGGCAAACGTATCTATAAAGGAAGGTGGGAACTCATTAAGATTATAGGGAGCTACCGCTTTCTGTACAGTTTTTAACCTGGGTTCCTTCATAATATCTCCTTTAAAAACTGTTCTATTACAGCCGACAGCATAGTTACTGGAAGTGCATTTCCTGCCTGCTTACGAGTTTGAGCGTCTGAAACCACTATCTTAAACTCCTCAGGAAATCCCTGAAGTCTAAGCATTTCCCTTGGAGTTAAACGACGTTCCCCATTTACTAAAAGATAATTATAGCTTGCTCCTGCTCTAAGAGCGCAGCTGTATGGATATGATGATATGTTTCCTGACTTATTCTCATGCCATATACCTGGATTATATGGAGACGTATGCTTCTTCTTACGTTTAGCCACAATATCCGCTGAAGCATAATGCTTTTTATCTACATTAGTCTCTAAAATATCCTCTAAAGTCTTTTTATTCGTTATATCGAACTTCCAAGATATCTTAAAGGGCTTCCTTGCTCCAACGATTACAACACGTTCCCGTTTCTGAGGTAAACCGAAGTCTAAGGCATTAAGCAGATGATAATCTACACAGTAACCTAACTCATTACGCAATATGTCCAGAATAGTAGCTAACGTAGCTCCTTTATTATGACCGATAAGGTTCTTTACATTTTCTAAAACAAACGCTTGGGGTTGTTTCTCTTTTAGAATACGGGCTATATCAAAAAATAAGGTTCCCTTTGTTGTATCCTCAAAGCCCTTCATAAGCCCGCAAATAGAAAATGCCTGACAAGGAAATCCCCCCAATAATATATCAAAATCTGGAATATCCGTAGCAGATATGGCTGTAATATCTCCAGAGGGTCTTTCTCCAAAGTTAGCTTCATAGCTATCCTGAGCATACTTGTCTATATCACTACTAAAGACGCACTCTCCCGTTAATCCTAATTTTCCTAAGGCGTCCTTAATAGCATAGCGAAAACCACCTATACCACAGAATAAATCTATATAACGTAACATACATCTCCTTTTTTTTAAATATTAAGATAGCACATTTTAAGAAAGAAGTCAACCCCCCTATTAATAAAAAATAGTTGAGTTATAATATTAATAAACAACCTTGTAAAAGAACAACTATGGAATCCGAATACTTAACTACTGCTGAAGTCGCCGCCATGTTCCGGGTAAAACCAAAAACAGTGGCTAATTGGTGCGCTAATGGAAAGTATCCCCGAAAGTATCTGCTAAGAACTCACGGGGATACTCACGGTAGCAAATGGCTTATACATAAGGACGCCTTAAAGCCAAAAGGGACGCAACAAAGACACATCAGTCAGCAAGAGCGTGCAAAACAAGCTGTGGCTAAGGTCTATGAGCTGCTTGACAGTTGGGGTAAACGCAAGAAAGGAAACAAATAATAAAACGATGGATAATATTTGGGAACTTATTAGCCTTATTGGTAATATGTTGTTTGAGACTGCATTTTGTTTCCTAATGCTTTTTTTATCATTACGTTACCCAAAGATATACTTAGGCATACTCTTTGGCGTCTTGCTAAGTTTCGGGCTTTACGCAGCTATATTTGTAATACGGCAGTACGTTTGGGGGTAGTCCCCTCCCTTGCGCATAGTCTATAGTATAGTATAATCATCAACGGAGGACAGATATTATGGCATCTTTAATCAAGAAACCCAGTGGCAAATATATGGTCAAGTTCTATCGGGATAATAGACCAGTACACGTTATGCTGCCGACCGGGAACAAGAAACAGGCGGAAACTATATGCAACATGATTGAACGGCGTATCGTTCAATTAAAGACTGGTGAACCAGACAGATTGTTGGATAACTGGATTTCAGAACTGTCTGAGGATATGCGTTCAAGACTCGTTCGATGTGGTTTATTAAAAGAAACTCCCAGATCAAAAACGTTTGCTGAGGTTTCTGAAGAGTATCTCGCCGCTAAAAAAACGACGTGGAAGAAAATAACGGTTAAGGGTCGAACAAGCGAACATAAGAAACTAATTGAGTTCTTTGGCGATTCAACTATAGAGTCCATCACGAAGAAAGACGCCACAGCTTATTTAAACTGGCTGGTTGTTTACTTGGGAAGAGCGCCTATATCGGTAAACAAGATGATAAAATGGGCGGCAGCCGTGTACGACTTTGCCGTCGAGAATGAGTATCTCTCTAAAGCAAACCCGTTTAGGCGCGTTGGCGTTCCAAACAAGGTTCAACGTGAAAAAGCTTATATTTCCGTTGAATATACAGAACAACTTATCGCCGTTGCGCCGGACCTAACATGGAAAACAATGATAGCATTGTTGCGATACGGTGGCTTACGCCCAGGTGAAGCTATAGCGGCTGAATGGAGTGGGGTTGATTGGAAGAACAACCTCTTTACATTCAGGAGTCCGAAAACAGAACGACATGAAGGAAAAGAGCAAAGAACGATTCCTTTGTTCCCTAGACTGAAAGCGGCGTTAGAAACAGCATACAAAGCAGCCAAAAAGGACGATAAGTATATCCTCACAGGTAGACGCTGGGATAGTAAACGTCGAGATGCTGACTTAGGAAAAACCGGATCAATCAGCGAACTGAATTACTTCGCTAAGAAGCTGAAGCAACCCAATCCCGGCTCTTTGCCAACAAACATGCGAGGTAGCTGTTCGACAGACCTGAAGCAATCATTCCCCGAATTCGTTGTAGACTCTTGGTTAGGGCATTCTGCTAATATCGCACATAAACATTATGACGTAGTAACCCGTAAAAACATTGAGCTGGCTACGGAAATTGACGTGTTTTCAGAGGATAACGACTAGGTTACTACAGAGGTTACTGCAGACCGCTAAATCATACTGAATTACACTGCAGCGTGAAACAGGTCAAAACAAGAGATAGCCTTGTATACAAGTATATAACGTAAATTTAAGGCTGAAACGAAATAACTAAAAACATAGCGCGGAGCCGCAGGCGGGGTCGATTAAAAATCCGTAACCTATTATAAATTAATAAGTTACGGATTATGTTCTTTTTGCCTAGTTACTGAAAAGGTTACTTTTTGTTTCTGAAGTATTCAAGTACGTCCGCGTAATCAAAACGAACTGATTTACCGATTCTGTAGCAAGGTAAACCTTTCTTTAGTTCGGCGTCAACAGAGCGTATCGAAACCTTCAATTGGTCTGCCAGTTCTTGTCGCGTTATGAGCTGATTTGTTCCGTTATTTTTTGCTTCTCTTTTAATCGGCCCCATCCTTTTTAACCTCCTCAATCTCTTTTTCAATCTCAAGCAACTCGGCTTCTTCGAGGTTGTGGTTCGCGCACCAAACCAAGAAGCCTGCTAAAACGATCAAAACGTTAACGATTATTATCATTGGTTTTTACTCCTTTTCTGTTGTTTTTTGAGTTCCTCAAGAACAAGTTTTGCAACACGTTTTTTGCTACGCAAAACTTCCATATCCTCCGAGCTTGCCAGCATGAAGAGAAAAAAAATTCCAATACAGATCCAAGTACTCGTTGCCATTGTTATTACTCCTTAAAACCTAGTTGCAACGTAAACAACAACCCCAAGTACTACGATAGTGGCAGTCATAATAATAACGTCTGCCATAGTCCACTCCCTTTGAAGCGCCTCTGGGTGTTGCATAAAATAATAGTTAATTCCAGGCATTGTTAAAACCCCCCTTCCAGATCAGGATTTGGTTTAACATCGTCAATTGAAACAATCTCAAAGGTATCCGCCGACAACGTTATTGTCAGATCAACAGCGAACTCACCGCAAGAGTAATAAGGCCATTTGATTGTAGGCGGAATGTAAGCAGTATATTCCGTTGGCGCGAAATATTGGCTAAGCTCAGCCGGTAGCATAAACGTTACAAAAGGTTTATTACAGTCCCAGGCATTAAGCCAACCAGTTGTCTCCAACGTTAGGGTTTCAGAACTCAATTCAATATCATTCATTTTTGTAATCCTCCATGATTTCAAGATCAGGCATAACTGTCCAAATATCAGGTTGATTACCAACCATCGAATACCAGACTTTTGCCGGATACTTACCGTTAAAATAGCTGAGCCATTCAGCAGGATAAAGGTGTGTGTAAGTCTTGCCGTCGCTGGCCTTAAACGTAATTTTGGCATCTCTTGTCCCGTCGCAAATTGCAACGCCGTATGCGCTCTTCGGCGGGTTTAATGTAATTAAGTTTTTCATATCTTATACATATAGGTTTCATTAGCTGCCTCCTCTTATAAGCTAATTAGGTTAATAAAATCGAATCAAAAGTTCTGGAGGAAGGAGCCTCCACAGGGAAGCCCCTCCTCACTTATTACATCACTCCGGCAATGGTGCGTGAGTTACCTTCCACTGCTTTTTAGGCTGGTGATCCCGTGCCCATTTCCATTTCAGGAAGTTGTTGTAATCGGCGGTGTCAGCGTAAAGACGCGCTACCTTCAAGTGTTCCTTCCCGTCTTTGCCGGGGTATGTGCCAATCTCAAAGAGTCGAACGCCTTCGAACTGCTGTTTTTCAAAGTTGAAGCCGAAATCAGCCAGAATCTTATCACGGGCTGCCGCAATACCTTCCGTTGAGTCCAAAGCCGATTTTGGCAGAAAACGTGTGTGCGTCATATGCCAACCGTTGCACTCAAGTTCGCATTCAACGCGGATAAAAAGGTTGCCGTTTCTGGCTTCTTTGAGTTCCCAAGACGTCAGCCTGCCGTGAAAGAGTTCACCAACAACAACTTTCTTCAGGCGTTCCTGCTGACGTCTGGAAGCGATACGGTCTGGATTCTCTGAAAGGAGCTGAGGGCCCTCTGCCGGAGCGGGTTCTTCAACGGGAACAGCCGGTTCAGAAAGGGGCTGTGGTTGACTGTCTGTAAGGGCAGCCATGCGTTCTGGCATGTTTTCAGCGTCGATGAAGGACGCAAGGTCGGTGATGTTTTCTTTGTTGATTTCTGTTGTCATTTAAATAACTTTAACCATGTTAAATTCGCTGATGATGCCCATCAGCAAGGCATTAAAACCAATCAAGAATGGTAGCTTTTGGGTAAGTGGATAAGGCATCTTCTTTCGTTTTGAAGACATCAGTCGCACACAGGTGTAGCTTACCGTCGCGGCCGGTAAAGTGCCCAATTGCACAGTAACAGCTACAACCAACTGGAAAGCTCTCAGCAAATGCCGCCACCGTATTGATTTTCTGTTCAAAAGTGGATTGCTTGTCAAAGTTGAAGAACTTATTCAACGTCAGTTCTTCCCATCGATTGCCGTAGGTACGCTGCCCTAGCAGCAGTTGCAGATAAGGTTCGCCGTTGGCTTTCAGTTTTTGCTCAGCCGTAAGAACTACGACGGCGTCAATGGGGGGAGTAACGTGTTTAGCTTTCGATTCCAGTTTTTTCATACGCTTCATTGTAAAATCCTTTACTGTTAATTGTTCCCCGGACTGCCTCCGGGATTGGCTTCTGAAACTATTGCGGTTATTGTACCAAGCGAGTTGTTTAACCGCAAATTATGATTTCTTTATGTTGAGTGCATATTAATCTGGAGTAAACGTTAATTCGCTGTTATCCGCCAAATTAATCAGATTAATACGAGTCATTTTCAAATTACTATAATTCTAGCACTTAGCGGTTTTCTCCGCAAATTATTGATCTTGGTAGCAAGGGGCTACGGTATACCCCTCAGGCAGATTGCGGGGAGAAATACGAACCCCGGGCTCAATAGCGTTATAATCGCAAAGTGGGTTATTCCACGCTACAGTCCCCCATTCCCTGGGGACAAACTGCTCCTTATTAATCTTGATGGGGTATAGGTCACTTTCAGGACGTACATACCCACGCTGACGTGCACCACCAATGCGGACATTATTAGTGTTGGTCCAGTTGTAATGCGCCAGAATACTAGCCATCTTCTTACTGTCAGCGGAAGAGATTTCCTTATTACTATCCGGGTAGGTTTCTTGCCATAGCTGTTTTGTAGAAACAGCGTTGGATACTTTATATGTAGGCTTAACAGTTATATAGTCATCCGTCTTTTCAATGACCTCATAATGATCTACGAGGCTGATCTGACCCAGTAAGTCATCTTCCAGCGGATCATGATGTCTGGCCTTTTCCTGCATAGCCGTAGCTTCCTTTTCCAATTCAGGAGGAAGCAAGAGGGATTCGGGGTGAAACTTGCCGTTGGCGTCACATCTTTCTTTATACATGACCAGCGCCTGAGCCCAAATTTGCCGTACAACATCTTCAGTCAGATAACTATATACTCTACCATTGAAGGCTCCAGAAGGGAGGTAAACCACCCAGAATCTACGATTGCCAGTCAGGGCGGTTAGGAATTGAGTCTCATTCGTCGTAACCACAAACACCTGCCGTACTGGAATGGACTTACCTTGTTCCTTGTAGGCTCCACGGAATGTTCTTTGACGGCATGTCAAAGCTGATTTGAGTTCTTCTATCTCTACACGCTTAGAGCCAGCAAACTCAGCAATCTCAACCCCTACTTTACCTTGAGTCCCTTCCACAAACAGCTTAGGATCACATAGCTGTTTCAATGACATAGCGTCCGCGTTCCAACCACGGACGCCCAAGTAGCAGGGATCAAACAGCCGAGAGACCAGCCCTGACTTCCCTGTTCCTTCGTTAGAAATGAGAGCCAGCGTGTAATCAAACTTCAGTCCAGGTTGATACTGTCGGGCTATTGATGCAACGAGAAAATTATCTGAGATAGCCTTGATATAAGGAGAGTATGTGACCCCAAAACAATCACAAAGCAGGGTGGAACTCCTGTCAACACCATCCCATTCCCGCTCTTTTGCCATTTCTAAAAAAGGGTTATAACTTTGTCTAGGGTAAACGTAGTTACAGGCTGTTTGAATAGTTTGGTCAGAAAATGTAACCCCATATTTTTTGCTAATCAGTACCCTGATAACGTCACGGGTCTGCTTATCAAGAGGAGTGCCAGCGGATAGATAATCAAGGTTCCTTGTCAACTCAACACAATACGTGAGTTCATTGTACTTAGCAACATCGTGCAAGTCTTCCCCCTTTTCTAAGAATTCCACAGCGTTGTTTATACTGGATAAATACCCACCATGTTCGTCCTTTTCCAGATTAAGACCTTCAGCCATCACCTGCTTAGCTCCTTTGCGGTAGCCAGTGTAGCCTAACGCCTCAATGACTGCACGTCCTTCGTCTTCATCAAAGCCTTCGTAAGTACACAGAAGTTCAAAAGGTGTATAGGTTTTATCTGCTTCAATTGGGTAAGCCGACGAACTAAAATTGTGGAAGTAATTGATTCCATTGACTTCTTTTAGAGTGGCGCAACGTTGATCAGATTCTGTTTTTCCGGGTCTGATATATTGACCGCCGGTGGAGGCGTCTTCTCCTTTATATATCCAACCCTGGGCTTCTAGGTATTCATCAACAGGAAATAACCGGTTGACCATGCCGATAGGACCTAGCGATTCTGGATCATCTTCCTCTAAGCAGTATTCACCAAGAGCATACTTCCAGAGATGTTCTGGAACTTCCACCTTCCCTTTGCGGGGACGTCCTACACGCTTGGTAGCTGTCTTCTCCTTCTTGGCAGGTTTTGGTTCTTCTTTCGGACGTTCATCAAATGAGCGTACAATTTCCAGAATAATAGCATATTCTTCCTCTGTCAGCGGTTCGAGGTCTGTTAAAGGTAGGTTATCCGTTGCTGTACGGTAGCCGGTAGTAGGAGATATAATAAGCACCTGCTTACATCCACGGGTTTCTACTAGTACTATTGATTCGTTACCGATAGTCGGTCTACCAGCATATACTTCACCCTTAGCAGGAGTGGGGATAGATTTCGGAAGTCTAAAAATAACGTGATAGCCTTCAGAAGGAGTCTTCTCAATGTGAAGCTTAGGACGGATTAACGGACAACGCTGGAAGAGGGGGCCAATAAATAATGGAAATAGACGATCGTGGTCATAGTCAAAATCAAGATCACTAAAATTACCATGTTCAGGGGAAAGAGTAAGAGCCACCCCGTTGGGTATTGCATTAGGTTCACCATCTGCGAAGGAACTATCGCGGATGCCATCTCTAAAGCGCCTCTCAAGTTCTTGGTCGGTTATGAGTTCAGTTTGATACCTTTTCCAGCCAGAGGTAACAACCCGTTTATCTTTTTTTGTTGTACCTTCTTTTTCCTTCCATGTAACATTAACTGGAATAGCCCCTATGTTATGCCGTATTAAATCACGGTTGTACTCTCTGGGGTCCAGAGTACTCTGTTTAAATTCAAATTCCAATATAAATTTCCATTTCTGCGTATCCCTTTTAAAAACCTTCCTTAATCCCGAAAGCCCCTATTGACTTCCGGTTATAATTTACTATAATAGCCTTTGAGATTAAAGACCGCCGCTGTTAACTTCGACCCGGGATAGCAAATTAGGGTTGAAGTCAAGGTGAGCGGTCTTCCCTTTTTATCTATTACTATATCAAATCTGTTTCATTTCGTCAAAAAATAGCTCACAATAATATATACGGATAACCCTGTCAGTTTTTCTGCTCATTGTAAAGACTCTTCAAAAATTTGTCATCTCGGATCAATCTGCACTGCGTCTGTCCAACATCTTGATAAATCTCATTCAAATCGTCTGCAATTTTTAGTAGCTTGCCCTTCAAATAAATTGGCTTCTCTATTTCTGGTAGCTCACGTATAATAGCTAAAGTCGCAAAGATTAAATTGTGTAACATCATTACAGGTTGTGTTAATTCAATTGCCAGTTGTTTTACTTGTTCTTCTGTATGTTTCATTTTAACACCTTTAATATTATTGTCAAATTATATCATAGGGAAGGGAAGGCTCCAAATTAATGGAGCCTGTGCCCCTTACGTTGGCTGGCTCAACACAGGAACCATCCAACCCGATTACAACCGTTAATCCAAAGTTTTAATCTGAACGCCCATAACGACGTTGTAGATGTCCTCCAGCTTGTCAATCTGTTCCGCCAAGAGTTCGCGAGCTTCAGCAAACTGCTTAGACTGAGGCAACATGTCGTAAACGTCGCACAAGGCGTCATGGACGTCGGTAGCGGCATCCGATGCCGGCTGCAACGCTTCAGAAACCGAAAAAACTTTGTTTGAAATTGGTGTCATTATAAAATTCCTCCAAAATAAAATATTGAACATCCTTGTCAATTATATAATTTGCTATTCCTTTAGCAAATTAACAAAAACTTTTTTTACGCTGCTCGCATACATCCTTCAGTTCTGGATAAACCCGGCTGATGGCATCTAAAACCGAGCAGCGATATTTTATATAGTATTCTGGGCTGTCTTTGGATAAGCCTTGGACAAACCACTCCGAGTTGTAATCCACCAAGTGGCGTAAAATAAGACGGAGAGCATTCTTTAGCTCTTGGTCAGTATATATGATCTCGCGGGGAGGAAAACCTTCAGGCAATTCGAGTACGTGCATGTATCGAAGGTCTTTACCTGCGTTATCATCCTCTTGGCTTGCACGCAAGACAATAATCTCGAGATCGGATTGAAAAACTTTAATCTCGTTAATAGCTTCCAAAACCCTCCTCTCCTCCTTGGTCAAGTTGGCTTTAGCCGCCGCCACTTGCTTTGCGTCGCGGACGGCTATATGGGGCTGAGCTTCAGGCGAGGCCAGCATCGTCTCAATGTCGGAACGACGCCATAATTTATAAGGACGCAATCCACGGCCACGGCTCATTACCTCGGGCGCGGGAAGAAGCTTGATTAGAGCGGCTGTCAGGTTATATTCCTGCTTCGCTTGCTGAAGCGTCAGCTTATCGTCAGGTCTTGGATTGTTTGCCATAAGTCTGATAAGTTTATTACAAGTTACATGCCAGTCTCAAGTAATAAGCTCATTTTACCATAAATTGTGGAGATGTCAAACAGAATCATCTATATTTTGTAGATTTTTATTAAAAAAGTTATAAGTCTTTATAAAATAAGGAGTTTAAATAATAACGTTATAAACCGTTAATAAACAGCATTTGTAAAGATAGGAAATATAAATAAAACAGGTGAAACGG
>ERZ809472.58-NODE-58-length-29461-cov-11.027239_pt1 | contig 29461 bp, 20 predicted proteins | sample MGYA00521274_ERZ809472 | MGnify/ENA primary metagenome ERZ809472 (study PRJEB31581, sample SAMEA3312791) | metagenome | study: EMG produced TPA metagenomics assembly of the PRJEB8939 data set (Metagenomic analyses of Rumen microbiomes reveals... | reverse complement strand
ATCGACTATAGTCAACAGGTCTGTCGACTATAGTCAACAGGTAAGGGGGGTACGGACTCTTGTTTACGGGCTCCGGCGACACCCCAGAATAGGGGCCGGACTCCGAGTCAGTATGCCCCTGTTTCTGGCAGTTTTGGTGCTTATATATATAATAATGTGTATTCATGTTTCGCAAATATGAATACAACGCACAGCCAAATGAGGGTGTGTCAAAATAAGCGGCGCCCGCCATTGCGAGCGCCGCTATCGTGAGGAATCTTTTGTCTTTATGTCATTGGAAACATAAAGTTGTGGCTCTTAGCGTATGGCAATATCCATTTTCTTAGCTTGTGAGTCAGTGCTGTTTTTGCCCACATAGACGGTATAGGTGCCGCTTGGGGTGAACCACTGGTGGGTGTCCTCGCTCCACGAGGCCAGTTCGTCACGGGCAATGGTCATGCGCAAGGTCTGACTTTCGCCCGGCTTCAGGAGGGCTGTCTTGGCAAAGGCTTTCAGCTCTTTCAGCGGTTTTTGCTTCTTTGATGCCTTACGTGATGGGTTCTTGGTCGTTTGCTTATTGTCAGGTGACGAGACATAGACCTGTGCCGTTTCCTTTCCAGCCACGCTGCCCGTGTTCTTGACGTCGACGGCAATGACGATGGAGTCATTGACCCATTCGCATTTTTCGTTTCCCAACTCAAAGGTGGTGTAGCTGAGACCAAATCCGAAGGGGAACTGTGGCGTGATGTTGTTGTGCTGGAAACCGCGGTAGCCTACGTAGATGTCCTCGTCGTAGTAGACTTGGCTGCGTGGCTTCTCTCCTGCACTGTTGGGTGCTACGTCGACATCCTTGATGCCGGGATAGGCACGCTCGCCGAAGGCCACGTAGGGATAGTCCTCATAACGCTGGGCGAAGGTGACGGGCAAGCGGCCACTGGGGCATGTCTTGCCCGTGAGGATGTTGACGAGGGCGGTGCCCGACTCACTACCGAGATACCAGCAATGCAGGAACGCATCGACCTGCGGGAGCCAGGGGGTGGCAAAGGGATTTCCGCCGAAGGTCACGACGATGAGCGGTGCGGCCTGTGGCTTGGCGGTCGCGATGTCGGCGATGATCTCGTTTTGGCCGAAGGAGAGGTCGTAGGAATCGCGGTCGCCGTTCTCACAATCTTGGCGGTGGTTCTTGTTCAGTCCGCCTATGAAGATGACGAGGTCGGCATCCTTGGCTTTCTCTATGGCCTCGGCTTTCAGACGGGCGTTCAGGGCAGGGTCTACCTTGTCCACGTGATCGTACATGGCACGGCCAGAGGAGTAGGCCGGAGCGTAGTCGACGGCGGTTGAGGCAGCGCTGCCACCGACGGCAGAACGAATGGCATCAAGGGGGGAAACGTCGCGGAGGGTTTTCAGCTCGCTGGAGCCACCGCCTTGGGTGAGGGAGCGGGTGCCGTTCTCGCCGACGACGAGGATTTTCTTGTAGTCAGAGAGATTCAGGGGAAGAAGGGCGTTGGTCGCTGGACGCTTGGTGGTGTTCTTGAGGAGCACGATGCCCTCCTCGGCTATCTGCCTGCAAGTCTCGTAGTGAGCCTCAGAGCATTGGTTTCCAATGACTTTCTTAGGATTCATGGAGGTGCGGAAGATGGTGCGTAGGACACGCGCAACCTTCTCGTCGAGGACGGAGAGGGGGATTTCTCCCTGTCGGATGAGGGACTCCAGCTTGTCGGCGAGGAAATAGTCGTTGTAGCCGAAGGTTGCCTCACGTACCTTTCCGTCGGTGAAGGTTCCCATCTCGATGTCGAGTCCATTGTATGCGGCCTGAAGGGTGTTGGTGGTTCCTCCCCAGTCGCTGATGACGGCTCCGTCCCATTGCCACTCCCCCTTGAGGATGCCGCTGATGAGGCGGCTGTTGTGACAGCAGTGCTCGTTGTCGTAGAAATTGTAACTTCCCATGATAGTCCAAACGTGGGCTTTCTTGACGGCGGTCTCGAAGGGCTTGAGGTAGATTTCGCGCAGGGCCCGCTCCGACACGTTGACGTTGACGCCGAAGCGGTCGGTCTCCTGGTCGTTGAGTACGTAGTGCTTCAGGCAGCAGGCTACGCCGTTCTGCTGTGCCGCCTGGATGTAGGGCACCGCCATTTCTCCGGCGAGGACAGGGTCTTCGCCCATGTATTCAAAAGCACGTCCGTTCATGGGCGTGCGGGCGATGTTGACGCCAGGGCCGAGCAGGATGTCCTTGCCCCTAAAAGCAAACTCCTCGCTGAGGGAGTGGCCATAGCGCCTTGAAAGGTCGCGGTTCCACGTGGCGGCAAGGCAGGTGAGCGACGGGAAGGCGACGATGGAGTCGTTGGTCCATTGTGCTGCCCTCCAGGTGTTCCATTCAAGTTCCTCGCGCACCCCGTGCGGTCCGTCGTCCATGTTGAGCTGGCGAATGCCCAGTCGGGGGACACCGGCGGAGGTGAACTTACTCTGTGCATGGAGCACAAGGATTTTCTCGTGCAGGGTCATTCGGCTGAGGGCATCGTTGACGCGCTCCTCCAGGGAAGCCTGCGGGTTGAGGTACACTTGGGCGTTTGCCGTCATCGCTGCAATCGTCAGCAATGCGACGGTGAAGCATCTTTTCATAGCAATAGCTTTTTTCATGGTGCCTATAGTTTTACAGTTGTCAGTTTTCCGTTATAGTCGACGGCAACGCCGTTGGAACCCTCTCCTAAGGGCTGGGGATTGTCGGGCGTGACGAGGACGATGTTGAAGCGGCGCTCCTTGAGCATTCCAGGGAAGGCACCTTTGCGCTGGGCGAAGGTGACGGTGCGGGCTGCGTCATCGTAGTTCATGTCGATAGTGGCATATTTCCCGTTTTCATAGTTGTAGTTGGTGCCCTCGTCCTCATAGAGGGTGAAGTGGGCGTCCCGTCCGGCAAAGACAAAGAGGGTGATAAGCTCGGCGGGCTTCTCGTCGCTCCACTCCATCTTCGGGCCGAAAGGAATAATGCTGCCCTCGGGCACGAATACGGGGATGCGTTCGTAAGGGGCATCGACCACGAGGGAGGTTCCAGAAGCGGCTACTGCCTGACCTGTGTAGAGGTCGTACCATCGGCGTCCCGCAGGGAAGTAGACGCTGCGTGTGCGGGCCTTGTACTCGCTGACCGGGCAGGCCATGAGCGATGGGCCGAACATCCACTGGTCCTTGATGTCGCGCACCTGGGGGTCGGAGCCGAAATCCATCACCAAGGCACGCATGAGGGTGTAGTCGTTGAAGTGAACCCATCCTGCCATAGAGTAGATGTAGGGCATGAGACGGTAGCGCAGCTGGTGGTAGCTCAGGATGCTCTGGTAGGCGGGATGGTTCTCGGGAGCGATGTTCCAAGGCTCTCTCAGTGGCCACTGTCCATGAGCGCGGAACAGGGGCACGAAGCATCCGAACTGGCACCAGCGTGTCTGCAGCTCGCGCCACTCGCGGAGGTCTTCGTTCTCGATGTTCTGACTGTCGAAGAGCTGCTGCGCCTGCATGTAGCGGCGCTCCACGGAGAATCCGCCCTGGTCCATGCCCCAGAAAGGCAGTCCTGCGAGGGAGTAGTTCATGCCTGCCGTCATCTGTGTGCGCATGTCCTCCCATCGCGTGCCGATGTCGCCGCTCCATGTCGCTGTGCTGTAGCGCTGCAGTCCGGCAAAGCCACTGCGCGTCAGCAGGAAGACACGGGCCTCTCCGCCCCTGGCTCCCCGTTGGCCATTGTAGATGGCATCGGCGTTAACCAGCGAGTAGGCGTTGAAGTATTCCGTCGCGGTGCCGAGTGCCGTCGGCCCGCAGAGGGCTTTCCGATACCATGTCGGTGTGCAGTCGCGCACGTTTGGCTCGGAGGCATCCATCCACCAGGCGTCAATGTGAGTCTTGGTGCCAAGTGGGTAGAGCTTTTCGGAAATCTGTCTCCAAAAGGTTTTCCTGGCTCCCTCGGAGTAGGCATCGTAGAAGGAATTCATGTATCCCGGTCCTACCCAGTCCCGGATCTCGTCGGTGGGGCTTTGGTGGTACATCCATCCCTTTGCGTCAAGTTCCTTGTAGTTGTCGGTGTTCACATAGAACTTGGGCCAGATGGAAATCATGAAGCGTCCGTGCATCTGGTGTACGCTGTCGATCATGGCCTGCGGGTTGGGGAAGCGTGCCGCCTCAAACTCGTGGCTGCCCCATTGGTCTTCGGGCCAGTAGTTCCAGTCCTGCACGATATTGTCGATGGGGATGTGGCGCTTTCTGAACTCTGCGAGCGTCCCTACCACCTCGTCTTGCGTCTTGTAACGTTCGCGGCTCTGCCAGAAGCCCAAGGCCCACTTCGGATAGACGGGTGCCCGTCCGGTGAGTGTCCGATAACCGCTGATGACCTCGTCCATCGACTTACCGGCGATGAAGTAATAGTCCATATCCTGTGCCATCTCGCTCCAGATGCTGAGTTGTTCGCGCTCCTGTTGGCTACGTGGCTTGGCCACACGCAGTCCGATGTACGACTCTCCGCCGTCAGGCTGCCACTCGATGCGCAACTGTGACCTGACTCCCTGCGGAACATGACAGGTGAACTTATGGGAGTTGGGGTTCCAGCTGGTGCGCCAGATCTCGGGCACCACTTCCTGTCCGCCGATGTAGACGCGGACATAGCCGGCGTAGTAGAGAATGAACTGGAAGTCGGCTCCCTTCAGTGAGGAAGCACTTTCAGCCTTCGGCTCTATGAAACCCTCATACAGCACCTTAGCCCCATCTAAGTTGAATCCCTTCGGCAGGTTCTTCGTGCCGCCAGTCTCCACGCGGTTGGCCAGTTCCGACTTGGGCGGGCAGGTATACTCATAATAGATGCTGTCCTCCTGACGAACCATCGTCTTTCCATCCTTGTCGGTATAGGTGCCCGTGAGACGCCCCTCCTGCCCTTGCTTGTCGTAGAGCCGGAATACGTCGTGCAGCTGCATGTAGTCGTCGGGCTGTCCGAAGCGGCAGTAGCTGTAGGAGTCCCAAAGTATGCCGTAGTTCTTGCTGGAGATGACGAACGGGACGCTCACCTTGGTGTTATACTGGAAAAGTTCCTCGTTCTTCCCCTTCATGTTCAGCTCGCCCGTCTGATGCTGCCCCAGACCGTAGAAAGCCTCGTCGGCCGGCGAGTCGAACACCATCTGCCAGGTGAGTCCGTTTCTCTGCTCTTCGCTCACCTTTGCACTGTCGACACCTATCTCACGGCCAGGCACGCGATACTTCCAGAACCGTTTTCCCCCACGTGCTTCTTTCAGCAGGGTCTTGCCGTCGGCGTCAAAGAAAGTCACCTCACCTGTCTGTTTGCTGACCCTTGCCTGCATCTGAGCCGTTTTCACAGCCACGTAACCGTCGGTATCATCGACCGTATAGTCGGGCTTTTGCTCCTGAGGGACGATGATAAGGCTTTTCTGTTTCTGTGGCAGTGCATCGGCACTGGTGGCTCTCACCCTGACGATGCGGTCGCTGATTAATTCAAGACTGACCACACGTGCCTCTCCTCTATTGGGGCGGATGGTCACCGCGCTGCTCTTGCTCTCTTTGGCAGGTAGTGAGGGGGTACTTGCCTTACTTACGGTGGAGGAAAAAGCACACATCAGGAGTGCTAAGGCCCCCACCAACTTCCCCGTGAAGGGGATGCTCTGAAAATGGTTTTTCATAATAATATAAATTAAAGTTGATTACTTGCTAAGTATGTATTCGCAACCGGCCTTGGTAGGCAGGTCGTAGAGAAAGGTCGGCTTGAGTGGCGTAGACTGGGACTGGAGCACGGAGGCGTCCGCATGGACGATGGGCCTGGGTGCTTCCGGCAGTACGTATGCGGGGTTGGTGTTCATTCCCCTTGCGGTCTTCAGTCCCTTGCCTTTCAGCGGCGTAGCAGTTCGTATGCGGCAGAGGCCGCCGTTGGCCGAGCGTACTACGGCGCGTGTCAGCTGTCCGTCCTTCCAGTCCATGTCCACCTCGAAGAGGCCACGGGCCTTCAGGCCTCGGACAGAGCCGTCCTTCCATGCCGAGGGCAGGGCGGGCAGGAGGTAGATGAAGCCGTCGTGGCTCTGGAGCAGCATCTCGGCGATGCCGGCGGTGCAACCGAAGTTGCCGTCGATCTGGAACGGCGGGTGGGCATCGAACATGTTGGGATAGGTGCCGCCGCGCTGTTTCTGTGTACCGAAGATGAGGAAGGTGTCGGCGGTGAGCGTCAGCTGGTCGCGGATGAGCTTGTAGGCGTGCTCGCCGTCGAGCAGACGAGCCCAGCAGCACACCTTCCAGCCCATGCTCCAGCCAGTGCTGACATCACCACGGGCCAGCAATGACGTGCGGGCGGCATTCCACAGTTCGGGCGTGCGGTAGGGTGATATCTGGTTGGAGGGGAAGAGACCGTAGAGGTGGGAGAAGTGGCGGTGGTCGTCCTTCGGGTCGTCAAGGTCGTCGAGCCATTCCTGGAGCTGGCCCCAACGGCCTATCTGCATGGGCGGGAGAAGGGGAAGCTGGGTACGAAGCGTGTCCAATAAGGTCGCTCCCTCGGAGGGGAGGCACTTTGCCGCTTCCAAGACATTTGTGAATAGTTCTGTCAGTATCTGGTTGTCCATGGTCACACCGGCATCGAGGGGCGACGGCCGTCCCTTGCCGCCATGCTCCGGTGACTCGCCCGGGCAGATGACGAGGCAGGGTTTCGCAGGATGCTTCACCAATATCTGAGAATAGAAACGGGCAGCATCAAGCATGATGGGGAAGTATTGACGAAGGAAATCTTCGTCGCGCGTGAAGAGCCAGTGCTCCCACAGATGGCGGCAGAGCCAGGCAGCCCCCATGGGCCACAGGCCGGTAGCGGCACGGTCGATAGGGCCGGTGACGCGCCACTGGTCGGTGTTGTGGTGGAGCACCCAGCCGTCGGCACCATACATATCACGGGCCGTCTGGCGACCCGTTTCGCTCACCTCACGGATGAGGCGGAAGAGCGGGCCGTTCATCCACGTAAGGTTACAGACCTCAGCGGGCCAGTAGTTCATCTCGAGGTTGATGTTCGTGGTGTACTTCGAGTCCCATGATGGAAGCATCTTCTCGTTCCAGATGCCTTGCAGGTTGGCAGGGTTGATGTCATCGGGCTGGGAAGAGCAGATGAGCAGGTAACGCCCGAACTGAAAATAGGTCTCAACGAGATGGTTGTCCTGTAGGTTGTGTAGGGGCTGGCCCTGTGCCAGACTGTTTGTTGAGAATTGTGCAATCCTCGTGCTGGTGGGCACGCGGGGATAGCTGTCTGGCCCGAGGTCAAGTTTCACGCGGTCATAGAGTTGGTGATAAAGCTGCTCATGGCGTTCTCTTAGCCTATCGTAGCCCATTGCCATCGCCTCTTGCAAACGGTTGGAGGTTTGCTTTATCTCATCGCCGCTAATATCCTTGTAATCAATGACATTTGTTCCAACGGTAACATAAACGGTCGCCTCGTCGGCATCGGTCACGGAGAGCTGTCCGTCGGCGGTGCTCACCTTGCCGCCTTTGGCCTGTGCCGCCATCATACCCATGAAACGCACCTTGCCCTTCACGTTCTCATGCTTGGCCGAAACACCGTGCAGGTAGGCGCAGCCACTCCCCGTCCCTGTAGGGGAGTGGAGTGGGGTGGGGTCACTGCCGATGAGGACATCAGTATGCGGTGTGGTAAACGAGGCGGTAAACGTCACCTTCCCTTTCTCAGAGGCGGTGATGTGCATGGCGATGACCTTGCTGCCTAATGGAGCAATGGTCTCGCGTTCATACTTTACTCCGTCCACCTCATAACGGACGATGCTCCGGGCATTGTCAATGTCAAGCAGCCGCTCATAGTTACTGTAGTTAGCATGGCCAGGCATGGCCATGTGGAGGTCGCCGAAGGGTTGGTAGGGCATACCCATGTTCTGCCCCGCTCCAAATGGCATCACCTTTTCGTTGGCCAACTGCTCCGCCTCCTTGTAACGACCCTCGAAGATGAGCTGGCGCACCTTTGACAGATACTCCTTCGCCTCGGGGTTCAGCACCCGGTTAGGCTGTCCGGCCCAGATGGTCTCCTCATTCAGCTGTATGCGCTCCACGGCGGGCGTTCCGAACACCATGCCGCCCATCACGCCGTTGCCGATCGGCAGGGCCTGTGTCCATGTCTGCGCCGGACGGTCGTACCACAGACGGTGGCTATCGGCCAAAGCAGAGATACTGGCCGTTATTATCATAAGGATGATCAGTAGTCTTTTCATCTGATATAGTTTTCATATCTTTATACACATCATGATCAGGTCGTCGTTAGGCTCTGTGCCGTTTCGATGGTTTTCGACGGCAGCAGCGAGGGTGTCTCGCTTGCGGGTATATTGGCCTCATCGAAGATGTTGTCTGTGGTCTGCCTGTTCTCTTTACTACAGCTGGCGAAAACCACTACAACAAAGATTATGTTTTTATCTGTACTGGATTATTTTTTGCGTATAGATTTTACAGTTTCGTCTTTAATGCCCCTTCGTGTTCGATGGTGACTTTCGACTCGTCGATCATCGTGCGGTCGAGACCGAATACGTCGGCGAAGAAGTCATAGACGGCCTGCCGCTTGTTCGGGCCGAAGTCGTGACGCTCGTCAGGAAGATGGACATTGCGGACGTTCTGTTTGGTATCGAAGAAACCGAAGATACGCTGAATGAAGGGATATTCTAATTCTGGGTTGGTGTGTGTCCAGTCGCCGCCGTCGCTGACGAGCAGCAGCGGGCGTGGGGCGATGATGGCCGCTAACTCGGCCTCGCAGGTGCCGCCACCGGCCAGTTGCACGGGCATGCCGCTCTCGCATGGGCAGCCGCCGTCAAAGTGGCTGGCCACGTGGACTACAGGGGCGGAACAGGTGATGCGTGGGTCGAGGATAGCGAGCAGCACGGTGTGGGTGCCGCCGCCACTACCGCCGTTGGCGGCGATACGGGTGGTGTCGATGTCTTTTCTGTTCTTCAACATCCAGTCAAGGAGCTTCAGCCCACAGGCGGCCTGGAAGATATGGGCGCGGGCGGTATGGTGGTCGCCTACCTCATCCTTCGACTGAGAATAGCCGTAGAGGTCGAAGTCCACACAGATAGCTCCCATGCGGGCGAGGGTGGCCAGTCGCTGCTGCTCATCATCGCGGTAGCGCGAAGGCCAGTGACCATCAGGGCAGATGATGAGGGGCTTCTGCCCTTTCTTCAGCGAGGTATAGATAGTGCCAAAGACATGCTGGCCGGGCGTCAGTTCCAGGCAGATGTTCTGCGTGGTGTAGCCGTCATGCTTGCGAACCTTAGAGAGGATGGCGGGCTTGTCCTGTACGCAGGAGTCGAGGAAAGCATCAATCTGTAACCGTTCACGAACCTCCTTCACCAAGACAGCACGGCGCTGCTCCCACTGTTCCTTGTTGGAGTACTTTGTGGAGAGCCAGTCGAGCATCTGGCGACCCTCGTCGTCGTGACGGCGCGGATATTCGTAAAGCTTTATCTTATAGGTGTTTCCGTTCTGTTTCCACCAGTTCCAGTCGAAGTACTTACAGATGTTGTCGAGTGTCTGTTCCAGAGAGTAGGGACGTACGCGGAAGTCGGCATAGGGCAGGGTGACACCGGCTGTGTCAACATTGCCGTCAAACTTCAGCTTCACGTCGAAGCGCTTACTCACATCCTGCATGATGTCGTGTACTGGCCGTGCGTAGCGGCTCTCGAAGGTCTGCGCCAATGCGGGGCTTAATGAGGAAATAAAAAGTAATAGACCTATGTGAGTTCGTCTCATTGTTTTTATTGTTTGTAGGTTAGTATTCCTAAGTCTTTGCGGTTGGCCACGGGCCGACCATCGACAAGGAGGGTCAGGCCAGTGCCCTGGTGGTAACGCTGGCCGTCACGATCCCAGATGATGGTGAGGGTGTGGCCGCGATAGCTGATGGCGTCGAGGCAGAAGTAATCCCACTGATCCTTGGGCAGGAGGGGATTGATGGCGATGCTGCCGTCGATTTGGGGACGGAGACCGCAGATGCCGGTGATGATAAGGTCGTTGTAGGTGGAGTGGTTATAGTAGCGGGAGCGCTCGCGGTCGCCCATGAGCCAGGCCCCGGTCTTTTCGTCGAGGTACTCGCCGATGTAGGGGCGGCCACGGTGGTGCTGGCTTTCGGTGTAGCGCATCATCTGGTGGAAGAATGAAGATTGAAGAGTGGAGAATGTATTATTTGCTTTCGCAGCATCTTCCACCCAACCTGATACGGTAGCTACTTCTTCATTATTCTTCACCTTTTCCAAATAATTGGCTAAGGCAGTAAGTGTCTGACTGGTAGCGAAGGGCCAGATGGCTCCGTCCCACTCGCACTTACCTACACCATGAGAGCGGAACTCCGGGTGGCGACGTTCTGCGGTGGTTAGGCCGTAGGGGGCGGAAAAGCCCTGCTCATCAAGAAGTTGCTCCCATGCCACATCATATTTCGCTCCAGTCCACATATCGAAATACCACGGTAGGTAGCCAATGGCCTCGCGTACCTGTGCCAGTGTGTCTTCAACGTCACCACGACGGGTCTCAAAGAACTGATGGTCGGGGTTCCAGAGGTGTTCACATATCAGATGTCGTAGTTCGTTTGCCTTCTTTTTGTAGAGGCGCGCCTTTTCGACATCGTATTCTATGGCGTTCATCCAGGCGAGGGCCTCGGCGTTGCCATACATGTAGCTATTGATGGTGGGACGGGCATACTGCTTTTTGCGGCCTCCACTGATGCTCTCTTCCATACCATCCTGCACGTCGCCTTGCCAGTAGAGGCCGGAGGGCAGACGGTTGGTGCGCTCCCAGCGTTCATACTCCTCTTCAAGGCGGGGTTTTAAGGAGAGGAGAAAGGCCGTATCGCCCTGCACCTTGAAAAGTTCCTGTATGGCGTAGGGATTCCAAGAGGAGAACTTGTTCATCTTCGTCATGGCCTGACCGTCGTTACCGAAGTACCAGGTACGGAGAATCTGATGCAGGTAGGTAGTGTCGCGCAGCCAGCGACTCTCCATGATGTGATGGCCGATGGCGCAGGCAATGAGGTTATAGCGGTCGGCGTAGGAGCGCTGGACGAGGAACTCGGTCATGCCGTAGCCCACGGGGGTGCGCTTGATGTGCTTGCGGAGTGTCCACCAGCGGTAGTAGTACATCTCGCGCATCTGCTCGTCAGGGCAGTCGAAGAGGGGGATGTTCTCGCGCATCCACTCCGAGGCCTGGGCGTTGGGGATGGTGGTGACGATGTTCTCGTCCTCCATAGCGTTGAAGCGGGAAACATAGTGGGAGAAGGTATCGTAGGAGAGCAGGGTGGGGGCTGTGACAGAGTCGCAGCATACGGAACGGGAGGTGACACTGGCGATGGCGAAGCTTGCTACAGGAAGGCGTGTGTCTGCGAGTGGCAGGTCAAAGTCCTGGTCGGCAGGGGTGTCGATGTTTGGCTCGCGGAAGAGCGGGCCGGTGCGGAAGACGATGCGTGAGATGCTCTCTACAGGAGTGTCAAACTGACGGGTGCACTTCCCTGCGGCAGATCCGTCAGGAAGAGTAACCGTATAGACGGCGCGGTGGAGGGCGCAGGAGAGCGTGGCGGTGATGTGGTAGGGCACGCCAGAATCGTACTTCTTCAGTAGCGTTCCGTAGCGGGCACCGCCTTTCACGCGGAGAATGCCCGTGCTGTCGGCGACGATGCGGGAACAGACATTGCCCTCGTCATCCACGAACTCAATGTCTATTTCACCGTGGTCAGTCTGGTCGAAACGCAGGTCAAACTCCACCTGCAGCTCCTTCGTGTTGGGGATGATGCGCTCGGCCTTGGCGTAGTCGTAAGGGTCGGAGTCGCTGAGGGTAAGCCACTGGCCGTCGAGGGTGACAGGGGCGAGCAGGGGGGAATAGAGGTTCCAGTCGGTGAGTTGCGACAGATTCGCATACATACCAAAGGAACCGTCGGCATGAGTAGTGGCATCAAGGCGCACGGGAACGGGGATGCGGCTCACCCACATGTCTTCCTTGTTATTGCTGTAGGTTACCCATAAATCACTGTCTTTCGGAATGCCGTTGCCTTCTTGGATGCCTCGCACATACTGCGGTCCGTAGCTCTTGTACTGGCCACCGTGGCGCAAGGGCGTCACCTCACCGTTGACGAGCGACAGGGTGGCGTAGTCCAGACCGTCAGCGGAGAGGCTGATGGCCAAAGGCCAGCGGTATTCCGAGGGGTTGTAGACGGTGGCGTAGGAGCCGTCGCTAAGGCGTTGTCCCCATATCTTTGCATTGCTGTTGACGAAGCTGGGAGCACGGTCACAGCCCAACTTGCCGTTAACATTGGTCAGTCGCCAAGTGTTGCCGCCATCGGCAGAGAGGCTGGTCACGGCATGTTTCCACAGGCCTGCCTTCCGGCCGTCGGGCAGGGTGTAGCCGCAGAAGGCTTTATAAGGCTTGTCGAGGGGGATGAGCGGGTCGTTACGGTCGGCCTCCTCCACCCACTGCATGCGCTGCATGGGGTCGGCAAGCATCTGGTCGACAGCCTTTACAAAGACCTTGTCCTTAGAACGCTTGTAGTAAGGATAAATAGTGTTTTTCTCGGAAAAGCCGTGGTTGTAATAGACAAAATAGATGGGGCCGAGCGTGCCGTCCTCAAAGACCCGTCGCACTACGCGACCGATGCCGTTACCGTCGTTGGGGTCGTCCTTCATGGTGAGGCAGATGCCGTAGCTGCCGGTGGCGAGGAGGACGGAGGACGCTACATACCAGCCTACCCGCTGGTGCATCACAGCTTTGAGGTCGTGGGCGGGAGGAAAGTCTTTGCCCTCCTTGGTCCAGCCTTCAGGAACGGGGTATTCAGGGAAAAGCTCCGTAGGGGCAGTCCAGGTATAGCCGTCGGAAGAGGTCTGGAGCATGGTCTTGCCAGGGGCCTCGTGCTCATGGCGAGGGTCGGTGAGGTAGTGCAACCAGAAACGGCCTTGCCAGTAGGCGAGCATGGGCTGATGGTTGTAAGTCCAAGGCTTTTCGCCCCGTATGGTCTGGATGGAATGAACGCCGACCACAGGCTTCAGACCTCCATCATGGCGCTCAGAACGAGCAATGGTCTTGCCGCTATAGTGGACGACGTCGCGGTTATACTTGATGAGACCGTCGACCAGCTCTTCGGGAGCCATGAATACAGTACCATGTTTATGGCCCACCGGGAAGGATACTGCTCCGGTCTGGTCTTGGAAGGTCTTGAAGTCTTTGGTGCGGTGGGCGCCGTAGATCTTGTGGCGATAGCTGTCATAGTAAATGTACCACCAGTCGCCTATACGGGCTGTACTCGGTCCCTCGGTAAAGCTCTCGGTAAACGGTTCCGAAGCCTCGCTCCAGGGACCGTAAGGCGAAGGGCCGAAAGCAACTTTTATGTTGCGCATAGGCCGTGAGTTGTCCTTTAGGACAAGGATATAGTCCTTCAGACCACGTTTCACCAACGTGGCGTCGATGACCGAGAAGCCTGGGTCGTAGAACAGCTGAGCCTTTGAGAACTTCTGGAAGTCGCGGGTGGTCATGAAGTAAAGGCGGTGGTTGTTCTTGGAATCTTCCTGATAGTCGGGGAAACGGCCAGGCACACACGATGCCCATACAATGATGAACTGACGCTTTAGTTCATCGTAGAAAATCTCTGGTGCCCAAGTGTTTACTGTCGTTGTGTCCATACCCGTAGGTATGAACTGCTGCCGGTTCCAGTGGATAAGGTCTTTGGAAGATGAGTAACCGAATCCCCTGTCGCCGCGCCACGATGATGTCCACACAAGATGGAATGTGCCATCGGGGCCGCGCACTATCGAAGGGTCACGCATCACTTTCTGCTGTCCTACCTCTGGGCGCAGGAATACACCCTCGATGCTGTCCCACCGCAGGCCGTCTTGGCTGTAGATAAACCGCAGCCCCTCTGTGGCCGGCTCATGGAAGGACGTGGAGACGAAGATGTCTTTCGCTTGCATGGTGTGGCCGTTCCACGTAAACAGCAGGAACAGGAGGTAGCGATAGAAACGTAGTTGAAGGCAGTAGTAGTTCATCGTTCAGGTTTTGGCTGGTATCAGGTGTCTTATTTGTCAGTAATCTCGGTTATCGCCTCGCCCGAGCAGGCGTTGGGCTGCTGGATGTGGAGCATCTGACAGATGGTCGGCGCAATGTCGTTGATGTGTACCTCGCGGCTGGTGGCTCCGTGGCTTATGTGCCAACCGTAAAACAGTAATGGAATGTGTGCGTCGTATGGGTTCCATTCGCCGTGGGTGGTGTGCGTGGCTACCGTGTTGTCCCACCAGCTGTAGTGTTGCGGTTCGGGAATGATAATGATGTCGCCAGAGCGCCTCGGATGATAGCCCATGAGGATACGGTCGAGGAGCAGCTGGGGCACTGCCGACGTGCGGGCATGCTCGAAGTCCACTACCGTGACGATGCCGTCGACGGTGAGTAGGTATTCTGTTATGGTATCCTTAACAAGCTGCAAATCAAGTCCTTGCTCCGAAATGCTCTTGTGATCAAGGAGCACCCGGTAGTCGTTGATTCCCATGATGACAGGTTTCGTGCTGCGCATCTTCGCCTTGACATATTCCTCAATGGAGTTCTGGAGCTTTTCGATATAGATCGGTCCGGCGGGCATGTGATGCTCATTCATGAACTTCCAGTTGTGCGATGCCCCGTGGTCGGCGCTGAGGAAGAGCAGATAGTTTCCTTGCCCCACCTGCTGGTCTAAAGCCTTGAACAGCCGTTCGAGGTCTTTGTCCAATTCCAGGTAAGCGGCATCGGTACGCTCGCCGCGCGTGCCCCACTCATGGCCAATGACATCGGTCTCAGAGTAGCTCACGCAGAGCATGTCTGTGGCCTCGCCACGTCCCAGGTTCTCACCTTGTAGGGCTGCAATGGCCATGTCGGTGGTCAGCGTACCGCAAAGGGGCGTGTAGCCTATACGTTCACCGGCCTTCTGTGCCTCCTTGTTCTTTGCGATGGCGGCGTTCACCTCCTTGGCGTATGGGGGGAGCTCCTGCATGTAGTAAGTGCTGCTGATGAAGCAGAGGTTCTTCGGGTCGAGCCAGTAGACGGCGTTGGCACTATGTCCGGCGGGCAGGATAGCGGCACGGTCTTTATAGCTTACGCCAACGACTTTTGAACGGAAGTCGGTGTGCAACCGTAGCTGGTCGCCAATGGTGGTGGAGAGCATGTTGTGGGGTGAGTGCTCTCCGCGCTTACCCTTTGCTCCCACGGTCTGCACGGTGCTGTCGGCGGTGCAGTAGATCTTGCGCCCGTCGATGAGAAAGTTGTTGCCACAGATGCCGTGGAAGGCTGGCGTGGTGCCTGTATAGATTGATGCGTGACCGATGGCCGTAATGGTAGGCACATAGTTGATAAGGCAGTTGTTGCACGAGTAGCCCTGGTCAATGAGACGACGGAAGCCACCCTCGGTAAACTGCTCATAGTAGCGTGAGAGGTAGTCCCAGCGCATCTGGTCAACGACAATGCCCACGACGAGACGGGGACGCTCACCAAACTGAGGCTGGGCCTGAAGGCAGAGCGACAGGGTGAGGAGACAGAGGATTGTGAAATACTTTTTCATTTTATTTGACATGAGGATAAATTTATGCATAGCTACAGAAAGAACACATTAACGACTGCAAAAAGAAGGGCATTCGTTGAAATATAACCATGTGCTTTAATACGTAAATAAATGGTTCAAAAATATTGCTCCTTTCTTCCTGTTCTTTCGCGAAGTGGGGAAGTGGCAGGAAAATCATACTTGGCTGCAAAAGTATACAAAAAAGCCGAAAGCACAAAACTTTCGGCTGGATTTTTTCAAAATTGCTCCGTCTTTGGGGCTGTCTCACAGCTAATACGGTGCTTTTCTCACAGATAATCGTCGCTTATCCCAAATATGCCGTCCAGAGTCTGCCAGGATTACTGTTGGCCGTTTTGGGTTTGGATTTGGCTGTAATCGGGTATGTCGTTCAGGAACGTATAGCGCTGTCGTTCATAGTCCATGTGGCAGCAATAATGCTGCCGGCCGTTGGAGACTACGAGATAATCCACGTGAAGCAGGAGATTGTAAGCCGAAATCTGGTCGAATACGCGCTGCGTGATGGCAATGTCGGGAGCCTTATATTCAACAATCATCTGCGGTTGTAGGGTTCTGCTATATAATATTGTATCACAGCGGAGGCGCTTCTCGCCTATACGCAGTTCCACTTCATTGGCCAGCAGACCCTTGGGATAGCCCTTGTGCTCTATGAGGAAATGGACAAAATGCTGCCTCACCCACTCTTCGGGCGCCAGCGCCACATAGCGACGGCGAAGCACATCGAACACCTGGCGGTGGCCGTTATGCTCACGCAGTCTTAACGGATAGGGAGGAAGGTTCAATTCCATTTCCTTTGAATCGGTTTTTCGGGCACAAAGGTACAAAATCTTATCCAGATGACCATACTTCAAGCGCGAAATGGCCTGTCTGCAGTTTCTTTTTAACTTTTAATGGCAAAAGAAAGTGGGTTTTATTTCTCCGTTTCCGTAAAAATTGCTAACTTTGCAGCGTCTTAATAAACAGGAACATGAGAATAGACATCATAACCGTGCTGCCTGAGATGATTGAAGGTTTTGTCCACGAGTCGATTCTGGCACGTGCCGAGAAGAAAGGACTGGCCGAGATACGCCTTCACAACCTGCGTGACTATACGCTGGACAAATGGCGGCGTGTGGATGACTACCCCTATGGCGGCAGTGCGGGCATGGTGATGCAGTGTGAGCCTATCGACCGTTGTATCAGCGCGTTGAAGGCCGAGCGCGACTACGACGAAGTGATCTTCACCTCGCCTGACGGGCAGCAGTTCAACCAGCATGTGGCCAACGAACTGTCGCTGAAGGGCAACCTCATCATTCTCTGTGGTCACTATAAGGGCATCGACCAGCGTGTACGTGACCATCTCATCACGCGCGAAATCAGTATTGGTGACTATGTCCTTACAGGGGGCGAACTGGCGGCGGCAATCATCGCCGATGCCGTGGTGCGTGTGGTGCCAGGCGTGATTGGCGACGAGCAGAGCGCGCTCTCCGACTGTTTTCAGGACGATCTCCTGGCGGCACCCATCTACACCCGGCCGGCTGAATATCGCGGATGGCGGGTGCCCGACATTCTTCTCAGTGGAAATGAAGCGAAAATACGCGAATGGGAACTGGAACAGGCCTTAGACCGCACGCGCAGACTACGGCCCGACCTGCTCCGTCAATAATAATTTTTTAACCAATAACAAACACATTACTATGGATTACAAGATTATCGACATTGAAGGCGTTGGTGATGTCTATGCAGAGAAGCTGCAGGCAGCAGGAATCAACAAGGTAAGCGAACTGCTTGACAAGTGTGATGCCCCCAAGGGACGCAAGGAACTGGCCGAGGCTACTGGCATCAGCGAGAAGCTCATTTTGCGCTGGACAAACCATGCCGACCTCTTCCGTATCAATGGCGTGGGACCGCAGTTTGCTGAACTGCTTGAGGCCGCTGGCGTTGACACGGTGAAGGAGTTCCGTCATCGTGTGGCAGAGAACCTGCAGCCCAAGCTGGCCGAGATTAACGAGGAGCGCAAAATCTGCGGACGTGTGCCCGCCGTTTCCGAGGTGCAGAAAATGATTGATCAGGCCAAAGAGCTTGAACCCCGCATGACCTACTAATGTGAATACAATATGGCAACCTGGACTACTTCCTGGGTTGCCATTTTTGTAACCGTTTGTATTCTTTTTTAGTTAGCCTGAGGAACGAGCCGTGCTGCGGGCCCGTCACTCTTTCTATGTCTACGGGTTCGTGGAAGTTACGCAGGTTTGCGTCGGCCTTGCAGATGCGGTAGTGTTTCGGACGGTCGCTATATTGTATGTAGGCCACGCGCCACGTGTCATCGCCAATGAGCTGGAAGGCACTCGATCCCTCGCACTTCTTCTTTCCTTCGAAGCTCACGTAGTCGTTCTCCACGGGCTCGCCCCATCCGCTCTCCAGACGGTCGCTTGTGGCGGTATAGATGCCGGGCTTGCCACCCTCCTTCTTGATAAGCATGTGGTACTTGCCGTCCTTGAGCAGGTTGATGTCGGCGTCGATGGTGGCGTAGCCCCAGTCGAAGAGCAGCCGCGGCATCGTCAGACGGGTGAATGTCTTGTCGGCGTAGGAGTAGTACATGCGGTCGTACTGCTCCTCGGCTTTGTTCCACATGGAGTAGTAGATGAAGTAACCGCCACGTTCTCCGCTGTCCTCCCACACGTAGTCGGGGTTCCAGAATATCTGCGGTGCCCACACACGATTGATCGTCGACCAGTTTTTGTAGACACTCTCGGCGTCGGGATTGCAGAATATCTGCGGCCCTTGGCGGAAATCGAAGGTCTTGCTCTCCCAGTTCATCAGGTCTTTGCTGCGCAGCAGGTCTATGCCGTAGTTGTCCCATACGTGGCTTTTGGCCACGCACATGTCGGTGGTGACCATGAGGTAGGCCTTGGCGTCGTAAGTGCGGCAGATGTAGGCATCGCGCTGTCCGCCCTCGATGCGGGCATGCTCGGCGGGATCCATGATGGCCTTTCCGCCAAGCACGTCCTCATAGTGATAGCCGTCGCGGCTCAGGGCGTAGGCGGTGTATTCGCCCTGGTCGCTCATGTGGCAGTAAAGGTAGCCGTAGTCACCCTTCTGTGGGTTCTGGGCAGAAGTTGTCAGCGTCGCGAAAAGGGCTGCGCAGACCATGGTGATAGATGTCTTTCTCATAATGGTGTAGTGCTTGATAAAGTTATCGTTTTGTTTTGGTTTTCGTTATCGATACCGTTATTTCCTGCGCAAAGATACGGGTTTTTTCTGAATTACGCTAAACATTATCGGTGAAATCTTCTTGATTGTCGCAAAATGTTCGTACCTTTGCACGCAAACTATCCATGCTTTCATTAAAATACCAATAATACAGCAATTATGAAAAGACAAATTCTTCTTTCCGCCATGCTACTGGCTGCCGCCGGTGCCATGGCTTGTACAAACTTCATCGTGGGCAAGAAAGCCTCGAAAGACGGCTCCGTCATCTGCTCCTATTCTGCCGACAGCTACGGCATGTTCACGGGTCTGCGCCATCAGCCCGCCGCCAAGCACCAGAAAGGCGACATGCGCAAAATCTACGAGTGGGACACGAACAAATACCTCGGCGAGATTCCCGAGGCTGAGGAGACCTACAACACGATCGGCAATATCAACGAGTGGCAGGTGACCATTGGCGAGACCACCTTCGGAGGTCGCGAGGAGATGGTCGACACCACTGGCATCATCGACTACGGTTCACTTATCTATATCGCCCTGCAGCGTTCCAAGACCGCCCGTGAGGCCATCCAGGTGATGACCACGCTCGTCGAACAGTACGGCTACTGCTCCGAAGGCGAGACCTTCACCATCTGCGACCCCAACGAGGCATGGATTATGGAGATGATGGGAGCCTGGATGCCCGACTCCATCAAGGCTGGCCTAAAGTCCTCCGCCCGCAAGCAGCTGGGCCGCACGGTTTGGGTGGCCCTCCGCATACCCGATGACATGATTTGCGGACATGCCAACCAGAGCCGTATCACCACCTTCGACATGAATGACAAGAGTGGCGACGTGCTCTTCTCAAAGAACGTGGTGAGCTACGCCCGTCAGATGGGCTGGTTCACTGGCAAGGACGAGGAGTTCAGCTACAATGCTGCCTACGCCTTCCCCGATTTCCAGGGTCGCCGCATCTGTGATGCCCGCGTGTGGAGCTTCTTCAACCGCTATGCCGACGGCATGGACCGCTACGTGGCCTGGGCCGAAGGTCATGACAAGAATGCCGAGGTGATGCCCCTTTGGGTGAAGCCCAACCGTCAGCTCACCGTAGCCGACGTGGAGGCTGCCATGCGTGACCATTTCGAGGGCACACCCTTCTCGCTCGACCAGGACATGGGTGGCGGCATCTGGGAAATGCCCTACCGTCCCACACCGCTCTATTTTGAAGTCGACGGCAAGAAATACTTCAACGAGCGTCCTGTCTCCACACAGCAGGCTGGCTTTGTCTACGTCTCGCAGATGCGTTCCTGGCTGCCCCGTCAGATAGGCGGCTGCTTCTGGTTTGCCAACGACGACGGTAACATGGTGCCCTTCACGCCTGTCTACTGCTGCACCACCGAGGCTCCGCGTCCCTATAACACTCCCGGTGCCGACGACCTGCACTTCTCTATGGACAATGCCTACTGGGTGCAGAACTGGGTGTCAAACATGGTCTACCCACGCTACTCCGTACTCTTCCCCTCGTTGCAGCAGGTGCGCGACTCGCTTGACCAGTCGTACTTCCGTGCTCAGAAAGAGGTGGAGGACCGTGCCCTGACGATGGACGAGGCTGCCCGCACGAAGTACCTCACCGCCTACACCGCCGAGAAAGCCAATCAGATGCTGGCCCGCTGGAAACAGTTGGCCGAGTATCTCATCGTGAAGTACAACGACATGATCTCGAAGCCCGAGGAGAACGGACAGTTCAAAAAAACACCCTATGGCTTTGGTGCCACCGTTGTCCGTCCCGGCTATCCCACCCGTTATGGCCGTGACCTCATCAAGCAGACAGGGTCGAAGTTTGAGCTGCCCGCCAATGGAGAGTAAACATTGCCCGTCAGCAATTGGAATAGAAAAAGCCGGAAGCGCAAACTTCCGGCTTTTTCTATGTTCACCCGACATGGAATTACTAAGATTTGGCGGAAAATGACATTCTGGGAAGAAAAAATTTGGCGGAAAATGACATTTTGGGAAGAAAATTTCTGTGCGGAAAACCAGTGAAGATATCCTCATACCAAGCGAAGAGACAAAGGTCGATATGTTCCCGATGGATTATGAGGAGTTTCGCTGGGCAATGGGTGATACAGCTACAATTCCGCTGCTTCGGACAGCCTTTGAGCAGAAGATGTCGCTGGGTGATGCCGTACATCGTAGGCTGATGCGTGATTTTCGTCTTTATATGCTGATTGGTGGAATGCCGCAGGCTGTAGCAGAATATATCAGAACCAACAACATGAGCGCGGTGGATATGCCGTTCCTGCCCAACTCAGTAAAAATGCCTCTCGCTATCAGGTTGCAACCACTCTTCCTGGAGAACATGTAGACCGTTTGGAGGAGTTGGTTAAAATCATGGATGATTCAATGGCCACCAATGTCTGCTATCATTCCAATGACCCGAATGTAGGACTGGCTCTGACGAAAGACCCAGGAAAGTTCAAGATGTATGCCTCCGATACAGGGTTGTTCATCACGCTTGCATTCAAGGACAAGGATATTACCGAGAATGTCATCTACCAAAAGTTATTGAATGACAAACTTAATGCCAACCTTGGCTATGTGTATGAGAATATGATTGCCCAGATGCTGCGGGCTACAGGAAAGAAACTGTTCTACCACACCATCCCCTTCAACGGAGGCAGAAATTACTATGAAATTGATTTCCTGCTCCCTGACCAGCACAAGGTTTCACCTATCGAGGTCAAATCCTCCGGCTACAAGACCCATGCCTCTTTGGATGAGTTCTGCCGGAAATTCTCAGAGCGCATTCTTAATAAGTATGTCATTTACACCAAAGATTATAAGAGAGAGAAGGACGTTGACTACATCCCTATATACATGACGATGTTTCTGTAATTGTATGGGGAAAACGGATTAAGAGTCCCCAGTAATCACTATATTGCAACTTTACCAGATAAGAAATCAAAAACATTGAGAATCAATATTCCGTCATCGTTCCGATAGGTGGGCTGCATGCCCCCTACGATCACAACCTTCTGGAAACTGTCGTTTATGCGCTTCAGTGAGTTGAATTCCTGCTGCTGTTTCTCAATGGTGGGCAGAGCAAAGGCAGATTGAATGTACAGGCGTTCGTAGCCTTTGTTGCACACGAAGTCCACCTCTAATTGCCTGCGCTCACTTTTCCCGTCGGCATCTTTACCGAAAAACGTCAGTTGACCAACATCTACAGAATATCCTCTGATACGTAGCTCATTGAAGATGAGGTTTTCCATCAGATGAGTTTCTTCTGTTTGGCGGAAATTCAATCTCGCGTTACGAAGCCCCAAATCCTCAAAATAGTATTTTGCCGGGGTATCAATATATCGTCGCCCCTTGATGTCGTATCGCACCGTCTTGTTGATGATGAATGCATCTTGCATATAGTCCAGATAATTCTTTATAGTATCCTGCGTGATACTGCTTTGCTTCACCGACCGGAACGTGTTTTGTATTTTGTGCGGATTGGTAAGCGTTCCTATGCCACTTGCAATGACATCAATCAGTTCTTCCAAATCATGATCTAATTGTATGGAATACCTTTCCTTAATGTCACGCAAATACGTCTGTACGAACAAACTCTGAAGGTATTCTTTTTTCTCGTTCTCATCATCGGTTGTCACCACCTTGGGCAACCCTCCATACTGCATATATTCCAACAACAGATTCGTGTCGTAGCTGCCAGCGTTATGTTGTGCAGACATAAACTCAGCATAGTTCAGCGGATGAACCATGATACTCTGGCCACGTCCCCTGAATTCCGTGATAACATCTTTTGACAGGAATTTTGCATTAGACCCTGTAACAAACACATCCGCATTCTTAACATGCAGATAACTGTTAAGCACGTCCTCAAACTCTTTGACCATCTGTATCTCGTCGAGCAAGATATAGTACATGTCCCCATCGGTCAGTCGTGCATCGATGTATGCGAGCAAGTTGTCTGGGTCGCGTAGTTGGCTGTTTCTCCTGTCTTCCAAATTGACTGTCACGATATGGTCGGCAGGCACCCCCTCCTTGGCCAGTGCATCAGCAAACAGATTAAACAGCAAATATGACTTGCCACTTCGCCGCATGCCGGTAATGACTTTTATCATACCGTTGTTGCGGCTATTCAAGAGCTTTTGCAGATACAAATCACGTTTAATTTCCATAACGCACTCGAATTATTTGAGTGTATACACACATTTGTCGAATGCAAAGGTAAAACATTTTTCCATAACAGCAAAATGTTTAGTCGATATTTTTGTGTCACCACACATTTTTTACGAATCACCATTAGCTATGCAGTAGACGAAGAGACAACGGAATCGGGCATCTTATATCCGCCGTTTCCTCCTGTCTGCCAAACCGCTCATACATGGCTTGCTTCATGTCCTTGGCGTTGTGGGTTCCCGTGCGGAGCATGATTTTCTTCGTGTTCTCCTCGTCGAAGCTCCACGTCATCTCCACCTCCCCGTCTCTGGAACGCTCCCAATCTTCTTCAGCGCCCCAATTCACTTTCACCATATAGAACTTCTCATCTTGGTACCCGATGGCAAACATTGTACCGACTCTACTATTTGCTGCATCGTCACGGAACTTGATGGAATACTGCTCTTGTGGCTTCTAATAGCCGTAATACTTTTTGTGAGTCATACCGTCCCCCTTTGATTATTTGTGATTGTTGAAAAAACTTATGGCCCCATACAGAGTGCTGTTTCCTGTATAGAGCCACATAAGCGTTAGAATCTATCAGCATCCATCGTCTGTTCAGAAAGAATGCTTTCAAGTTATATGCTATGAGGGTTTAGAAGGAAATCCAACAAACTAATGGTGACAATGCCCTGCTCGTCCGTTTTTTGTTTTATGTCGTCGTAGGTGATGATAATTTTGCGGAAATTGTCGTTAGTGCTCAGCAAAGAGCGTTTCTCCTGTTTTTCTTTCTCCTCGCTCGGCATACGGTATGCCGATTGTATATAGATACGCTCTGCCCCTTTATTTACTACAAAATCTATCTCCAGCGGTAATCGCATAGTCTTGTTCTCGGCATTGGTAGTCCATGTTTCCACCATACCCACATCAACACGATAGCCACGCATACGCAGTTCATTGTAGATGATGTTTTCCATGATATGTGTTTCCTCTTGTTGTCTTAGGTTCAGGATGGCGGCACGTATACCCATGTCAGCAAAATAGTATTTTGTTTCGGTGCCAATATATTTCCTTCCTTTCACATCATATCTCAATGCCTCTTCTATCAAAAAGGCATCTTGCAGATAGTCTATATAATCCCGAATGGTACTGTCTTTTATCCGTATGTCTTCAGCTGACTGAAAGGTATTTGCTATCCGCTTGGGATTGGTCGGCGAGCCTATGCTTGATGCCAAGATGCGAATCAAAGTGCGCAGTCCTTCCACGTTGCGTAGATGGTTGCGCTCTACGATATCCTTCAGATACGTGAGTTCATAAAGGTCTGTCAGATAGTTGGCTTTCTTCTCTTCATCCTCTGTCAGCAACACCTGTGGCAGTCCCCCGTATGTATAATAGTTTTTCCAAGCGTCTCGCTTATCCCCGCCTGCTGCAGCATAATACTCGCTGAACGAAAGCGGGTACAGATGTATCTCATCACCCCTGCCGCGAAATTCCGTGACAACATCTTTTGATAGAAATCTTGAGTTCGATCCCGACACATATACATCCAAACGCTTGTCCTGCATCAGGCTTAGCAGCACCTCCACAAAATCATCCACCAGCTGTACCTCATCAAGGATGACATAGTGAATCCGCCCGTCAGTCTGCACTCTGCTGTCAATGTAGTCCAATAACATATCGGGGTCACGAAGCCGCTTGTTTTTACGGTTGTCCAAAGAGATTTCGATGATATGGTTCTCTTGCACCCCTTGCTCTATGAGGTGTCGGTGGAACAGCGTCATCAGCAGGAACGACTTGCCGGAACGCCGTATGCCAGTGACAATCTTGACCATTCCGTTTCCTTCCGCTGCTATCAGTTGCTGAAGATATTTCTCGCGAGGTATTATCATTTTAGAGTCTTTTATTTGTGGATTACCACAGATTTTCGACCGCAAAATTATGATATTATTTTGAAACCGCCAAACATTTCCTCCATTATTTCTGCCTTCCTTGCGAATGTGTTCAGTCTGTTCCTGTTTATAGCATGATTATGCATGGTGTACCGACTTCAACGTTACCATTCTCCGCATCGTCACGGAACTTGATGGAATACCGCTCTTGTGGCTTCTAATAGCCGTAATATTTTTTGTGACTCATGTCGTTTCCTCCTATTTGTTACATAGAGTGTATGAGCAGTACAAAACTATCACTATTCACAATGTCTTATGCATATAGATATTTCGTCAAGTGTGTTGGGCATACGCCGCTCCGTGGGTGTCTGCTTGCGTTCCCGACGGATGACGACACAGAAATTCGTGTGCGATCCGAGGCCCGAACGGTGTGCCACCTCCGCCAGCGGCAGGTCGGTATAGCGTAGCAGGTCGTCGGCCAGCCGCAACTGGTAGGCCATTCGGAAGTCTGGCCCCGACATGCCCGTCAGGATGAAGATGAGCGCATCCATGTCCTCCGTCCGCAGGCCGTAGATTTTGCAGAACGACTTCACCTCGTCCTTGCCCTCCGTCAGCCGCCGCAGGTAGTGGTCCATCACCTCCACGCCCGTCGGGTGCAGCCGTCGCTCCACTTCGTCGTAGTGCATCACGCCCTCTTCGTCGTATCGCCGTCGCGCAGTGAAGGGCGAGATATACACCTCGTCCAGCGTCCATTGCGGCTTCCCCCGAAACTTCCTCGGCGGCCGTTTCTTCCATGAAGAATACGTCATACGCTTGCCTCTTTGTACGTTTTCGGTGCGAAGTTACACATTTTCCGCCACACCGTTAAGGATTTTTGCCACAAATTGCCATTCAGATTTTACTAACGCCCGAAACGACATAAAATAAATATGAGACAATTATATCACAAACCGAGTTGTGAATAAATTATAATGATTTGATTTTATCACAATTCGGGTTGACAATAAATTGTAACGATACAATTTTATCACAATTCGGGCAGCGGTAAAATCCAAGCCATTATCCACCTTCTCCTTTGCCGAATTTGTTGTTACTGCGCCATGCATCTGCCTCCACTACGCCCTCCGCATCGCTTCTGCGCGACTAAGCAGTCACCGCTTTGCGCACAGCGTTCCAACTTTTCGATGAAGAAGCCTCCCCTCTGCGCTCCGCAACCTCATCATATTGCATACAATCGCCTCAAAATCTCCAAATTCTTCCGTCCTATCCGCATCAGGCTCTCAAAATCTTATCTTTTTTGAAACTTTCACAGCATATTGCCTCATAATTTGCGGAAAAGTTGTAACTTTGCAGCGCTTTACTCACGCCGAGCCGACTTCGCAAGATGTCGGAGCGGCTACAGGGAGGGAGCACTACATTTTGGAAATGCGTCGCTGACGCTACGTTTTTGGCAATTCGAAATTACTACAAAAGAATATAGGGTCAAGAACATAGCAGAGGTTGGTGCTGCGGGTAGGTATATTCCGTCCCATTGGTGTGCCGACGGCTATCCATGCCGTCATGCACACCTTTATGGGGCGCACTGTATATACAACGGCGTGGGTATCACTCTGTCTCGTTTACTCCTATAGGCTGTGGTAGGCCTCGAATTGCGAACGAGCAGAAGCCAGATACCCCGCTTTTCTTTTGTAGTCACCAAAGTAACAATCTAACCAGTCCGATTCTGGGTGTTTGGCGGACATGAGGCGTAAAATATGCAACGAGTCCACTTTTTATTGCTAAGCACTTTTTTCTTTGGTATTCTGCATGCCCAAGAAAACCAGTATGAACAGATGAAAAGTCAACTGAATGAAAATTCACTTCCTTTGGTCAATCTGACAGTTGACATTTCCTCGGTAAACAGAAACGACTATGTGCAGGGTGAAATTGAAATCACAGACAATCTACGACGGACAGACCCTGCAACCGAAACGGTACGCTATAAATGCAAGCTGAGGTATCGTGGCGCAAGTGCATCGAGTTATGACAAAAAATCGTTTGCTGTTAAACTCTATGACGAGTCAGGTGAAGACTTGGATGCCAACATCTTTGGCATACGAGAAGAGAATAACTGGATTCTTGACGCAATGGCTATCGACAGGACGCGAATGAGAAATCGTGTATGCTTCGATGTGTGGAACGACATGAGTCAAACGCCTTACGAGACGAATTATGCCAACCGCAATGGAACGGAAGGTGTGTTTGTTGAGGTCTTTCTCAATGGCGAATATCATGGTCTGTATTGTATGACAGACAAAATCGACCGCAAACTGTTGGGACTGAAAAAGGCCAAGGTGGCTGACGATGGAGCAGTAACGGTAAAGGGCTTACTCTATAAAGGAAATGCTTGGAATGACTATACGGACATCTATATGCTATCATACAAAAATGCCGATACCGACAAAGATACCTGGAACTCTTGGGAGCTGCAATATCCCGACGACTACCCCAGCCTCGACACGTGGCAGCCACTGATGAACTTGATAGACTTTTGCTCCGACAAGACGACAGATGAAGATTTTGAGGCATTATACAAAGACTATTTCTATACAGACAATTTTGCTGACTACGTAGTGTTTACCCTTGCATTGCATGTAGGCGACAATTTATACAAGAACACGTTCCTTTCCGTGGTTGACATTACCAAAGGGCATCGCTATATGATCTCACCGTGGGATATGGACATGTCACTTGGCGGTCATTGGGACGGGAAATATAATGAAGGATTCTCTTCCATCAATCAATATAATAGGAGAGCACCATTTAACAGGCTGATAGGGGAAAATATGGATGAATTTGTAAGTAAGTTAACTGATATATGGACTGAACATTATGCGACTCTATTTGCTCCAGAAAGCATTGTACAGCGATTAGACCACTACGCCAACATGTTTGAAGCGTCAGGTGCCTGGGAGCGCGAACAGGGCAAATGGAATGACAATCCTGTTCCGTTAAAAGCAAACATAGCAGAGGAAATTGATTATGTGAAGGGGTGGTATGAAAAGAACTATGAGAGTCTTTGTACACAGTTTGGTACACCATCTGTGACAACAGGCATAGCCAATATACGAGAATCAGTTTCTCCTGTTAGCATCTATACACTTGACGGCAGGAAAATCAATGCTACAGATACGCGCCAACTCACAAAAGGCATCTATATTGTGCATGGCCGAAAGGTATTGGTGAGATAATGATATGGACTATCATATCCCATCGTCAAAAAATAGCGGATCCCCCGCGCTGACCTCCTCTTCCTCGGATTCCCGCTCTTAGTTTCTCCACATTATTATATATTATAGACCGTCCGTCGTGGCGGTCTCTTTTTTTTTGCCCCTTTGGCTTACGCCACTTCCCCGTTTGGCGGGGATGCTCAAATCTCTTCAAATCGAAAGTTGCCTAATCTCCCATCAAGATTAGGCAACTTTCGTATAGCATTCAGGCAGTTCTCTGTTTTCGCCCTATATACATTATAACTCCACGCCGCCCTCGCTGGGTGTGCGGAACTGGAACGTGGTCTTGCCGTCGGCATTGGTGATTAGGAAGTCGGTCTCGGTGATGATGTCCATACCGAAAAGGATGGAGTATTCGTCCAAATCAGCACCATAGACTTCCATCTCATGGAACAACTTTCCATTAGGCAAGGCTATTGCTACATCATAAACACCAGCCCTCTGCTCTCCACCAAAGACCATAATCGTGGTGTAGTTTTTCGGTTTGAGCTGCAAAGCCTCTATGACTTCCGAAGAAATAGATGTATGGTCGGCTCCCGTGTCCCATGCGGCGAAAGGAGTATAGTACTTAAGGCTGGGCAACTCTCCCGGCCTGAAGCTTGGGAACACGAAGGCTTCTGTAATAATGGCGGAAGCCTTCGTGCCAAAATCCTTTTTGTAATTCATAACACTTCGGCGAGGTTTGATGTTGGGTGTTCAACATACTTCGGACATGGCTCTCCCTTCTTGGTCCTGAAGAAATTAAACGGATGGCCAGAACGAATAGGCTTATGGGCCAAACTTGTTGCATTGGCGAAGTCGAAGTCACTGAAATCCCAGTCCCTGAAAGCTTTCTTAGTTTTATTCTCTGTCATAACGTTATGAGTTTTGTAATTACGGGTGCAAAGATAACTATTTTTTCGCAAACTTGATGCAATCGCCTCTGCTTTTTTCGATATTTTGGGCACACACGGACGCTGAATGCGCAAAAAAGCGGGCGAAAGTGACAAAACGATGCACCTTCGCCCGCCCCATACGGCAGTCGTCCGTGTGCAGGGGCTATCCCGTCACCTCGACCGTGCAACCTTCATAGACTTTCTGCATCCCCTCGACTATGACGGCATCGGCGGGAGAGAGACCAGCAGAGACAGTGACGCCGCCTGCCCGCGTGCCACCGATGGTGATGTCACGGCGATGAGCCTTGCCGCCAGTGACAATCCACACGTAATGGGTGTTCTTCTCTGTCAGCATTACGGCACTGGCGGGCAGAACTTTGTTTCCGGTTTCCATCGCATCGGTTGGGGCAAGGGTGACACTACACAGCATGCCTGGCCTCAGTGCGCCATCTGCATTACTGATACTGAACTTCACTTCGTATGATCGTGTGAGCGGATTAGCCGTGGTTCCTTTCTCGCTGACCCTGACGGCATACTGGCGGGCAT
>ERZ809472.57-NODE-57-length-29513-cov-4.675131_pt1 | contig 29513 bp, 18 predicted proteins | sample MGYA00521274_ERZ809472 | MGnify/ENA primary metagenome ERZ809472 (study PRJEB31581, sample SAMEA3312791) | metagenome | study: EMG produced TPA metagenomics assembly of the PRJEB8939 data set (Metagenomic analyses of Rumen microbiomes reveals... | reverse complement strand
AGATCGGTCTCGGCATTCCTGCTGAACCGCTCTTCCGATCTGCTAGTCATTCAATACGAACTCTCTGATAAGCAACGCGCCGACCTTAGTCACCAGGCCTCAACAGCATTCCGCGATGTCCCTGATTTGCGCACACTGCGTGGAGCGATTGAACACATGCCGGTGCTGGAGGGCTCACTTCTGGAGGTACAAGATATTAGTCGGATGATGGCCCAAAGGCATATACCCGCACTGACTGCCATTGGCATGGAAGCCACAGAAGAATCGTTTAAAGCACTCTCTGGCAAAGGTATGTCACTCATACATCTATCCACTCATGGCTTCTATCAACCTGCTCCGGCTGAAGAACATGCAATAACGGACGAACCAGAAATATTGCTGGACAATAACACACAGACTACACGTGAAGACCGTTCGCTCTCACGCTCAGGTCTGTTGCTGACAGGTGCCGCTGACTATTTATTTGGTAATATCGATAATATGTTCAGTGATGATGGCGTATTGACTGCTAAAGAAATCTCTCGTCTCGATTTTCAGGGTGTGGACCTTGTGGTTCTTTCTGCCTGTGAAACAGGTCTTGGTGACATTACCGGCGAAGGCGTCTATGGACTCCAGCGTGGCTTCAAGAAGGCAGGAGCCCAGACACTGCTCATAAGTTTATGGAAAGTGGAGGACGATGCCACAAGGGTGATGATGACAGAGTTTTACCGCCTGTTATTAGAAGGAAAATCAAAACGCGATGCTTTTGTTAAGGCGCAGCAACACTTGCGCACTGCCGAGGGCGGTCGTTTTAACCGATGGGAATGCTGGGCGGCATTTGTCATGTTAGACTGAGTTTACCGATTTACAGAAAAGTAAGGGTTTAGAAAATGAGATTTATGACATTCAAAATGACGAAGGCGACATATTGGTTTAAGGGCCTTGTCGTGATAGCTGTCCTTTGCCTTTTTCAAGTTAAGGGGGTATCACAAAGCAAGTATTCCGACGAGTTGTTTGCAAAGGGAGTCGAACTCTACAATACAGGGAAATATACGGAGGCAATACCGGTATTCTCCTTATGTGATAGTCTGGACCGAGCAGAGATGGACTCGCTCGACGACCGCAAGGAATACGCTCGGCTATGGTTGGCCAGCTGCTACTTTAAGAGTGGCAACGATGTTAAGGGTGGAGTCACTAGCAGTGCTTACATGCTACAGCCTATTGACCGCAGACTGACTGTTAAAAGCGACTCACTCATTAGCCAAGCACAAGCCCTTGAGCGCAGCGGCGACTTGAATGGGGCACTAACCGTCTATCAACAGGCGGAGAAAGAAGAACGCCGCGTACTAGGGAATGACAGCTACTGGGCAGCTGGCACATGGAGTACCATCTCCGGACTACTGCTACAGATAGGCGATACCACGGAAGCTATGAACTACGGTCGTGCAGCATTAGAAAATGCCCTGGTCAACCGAGGGGCCTTAGCCTACAATACTTATTGGCATGCCCACAAATTGTTAGAACTTTATAGCCAGCGCCGTTTGTCTGGCTTCTATACCGACATACAGTCTATGCTGGCACGCAGCTTGGAAAAAGTAGCACCGGACATGCGCCATGACCTAGAAATGGAGATTGCCTACATGGACTGGAGAATGCAACGCGACTCCATTTTCAATTGCAGAAAACGAATGGAACAAGCTTTCGCCGAGTGTGAACGCATCCATGGTAAGGCCTCCAACCACTATAGCCAGATGGCTAATACGCTGGAAGCCCTGCTGTGCGCTGAGGGCGACTATACGGCGGCGCTTCGTGTCAATGACGCAGTGCTGGAGCACTATAACAGCGGCGGCAGTATGCTGCACTTGTCGTATCAGTCAACACGGCGTGACCGTGCATTCATCTTGCTGGGTTTAGGAAATATCGTAGATGCAGGAAAGCTTATCAGCGATATAACTTGGACCTGTGGTAAACATCATGGGCTAGCCAATAAAAACAGCGTATTCACCTCATGGGTCAGTTCTCCATTCGAAAGCAATGTTCTCAGTTCTGATAATCACGAACTATTAGACCGTCAGGCAGCATGGTTATTTGTTCACCAGTTACCCGTCGTCCCTCCCACTGATCAGTCACTTGTCAGAGGGTTCCCGCAAACCAGTCCCACAGAACTGAATGAACATATGCGCATCATCTTGTCAAGCCAAGACGCTTTGTTGATGTTAGGGCGGTTGTCTGGCGACTCGGTGCAGAAAGAGTCTGTGGAGTTCCTTCGCATCATGGCTAAGTATGTTGATGAAGATTTTTACAAAGGCCAGTTGCCAATTGTTGTCATCGAACAGCAACAGCGCTATCAAGAAGTGGCTATTCCTAAAAGTAAACAAATGATTGACGCACTCGGCAAGTGGAACACAATAATCAATAATGCATATTCTAGAAGAGAAGACGAAAAGCCCAAAATTGCCTCTAATCATGCACTGATGCATGCAGTTGTCATGTTTAATGACAGTTTGGCTGTTAACGCTCTACCTTACTATGACTACTACTTGTATTGCCGCCGACGCGACATGGCCAAACCCCTTGATCAACTAACGCCTAAGGAACAAAGCCGTCGTCGCCGTTACCTAATGGATGATTTGCAATTTGCAGAACCATTGAGAGAACTTGATAAGCTCTACCAGCAACTCTATATGGGTATACTAAATCTGAGAAATAAGCGTGTAAACTAGTTCCCTTATAACTATGGGACATGAGTGATGAAGATACTTTTATCTCTGCCACCTTTTACAAAATGACGGCTTTGGGAGGTTTTCTCAAATTTTCTGTATTTTTCTTTGTCGTTTCGTTTATTTGCTATATCTTTGCAATATCTATTAATGTGATACCAATCTAAAAAATCTGTATGAAACGAGTTTATATATTGCTAATAATATATGGTCTAGCTGTCGGTAGTTGGGCACAGATGCAGCAGGAAGTTGGTAATCATGCGATTGACAGCATAAGTGCAAGGATAATAATCGCTCGCGTGGACTCTATCTTCAATCAATTAGGTGAAAAAGAGAAATCATTTATGAAATACCACTATACTGAAGACGAATATCATTATCATTTCATAAAGGCTGCATTGAATGACTGGCGACTCTATTCTTTCTTGCTGGAAAGATTTGGAGAAGAGATCATGGACGTTTATTTGAAGCCGGACAATGTCGGGGAAGTAGGTATTCACTCCGATTCTTCTTATCCTTTGGACATGAATCATGATTACAGAAGTGGAAGCTTTGTCTTTTATCATGCTATGATGCGGCTTACCAGTAATAATTGCGCTTTTTATCGGTTAGAGTTGAATAAGGATATTCTAGATAATCGTGATATATATAAAAGAAGAGCGTATAAAGCGTATGATGTTGCTCATTTACGTTCTATAGCAGAACAATTCCGCTATCCAGATGCTTTTTCTTATTTGGCCTTGAAGGACGATTCTTTGAAAACAGACGAGATGGATTGGCGAGACAAGTGTGACTGGCGATTGGAAAAAGCCGAGGCATTATTGGCTGAGAAACAACGAACCATAGGCCCTCATCATCCCTGCTATGCCTTAACCTTGAGCGACATGGCAACGATGTACTGTATGAACAACTGCCAGGATTTTCATAAGGCGATCCTTTTGCAGAGAAAGGCTCTTGATATCTATCGCAAAAGTTGTGACTCAACAGTCTGCCAGTTGGCTGCCAGGCATTTGTCTCATATCTATTATCTGCAAAAGGAAAAGATATGGGAAATGATAAATTCTAAGAAGCCCTTCACTTCTTATGAAAAGTATATGGCTCTGAATAAACAAGAGATTGAGACAATAGAACCAATCTTAGGCAGCAAGTCCTTGGAAGTCAAGTTTGCCCATAACGAACTGAAGAAATGGGAATTTAGGAGGCAGCAGGCTATGTTTACCCAGACATGGACTCGGATGGACAGCATCTACAATGAGATGTCTCCAGAGGAACGGGATAGGGTAAAAGAGCTCCTTCTCCGTGACCGCTTGTCTACTGTTTATGAGAGAGACAACCATTTCGTCAGGGCAGTGATGGTTGAACGACAGATATTAGATGATATAGATCGTACATTCGGTAAGGGTATCTGCGATTCGCTTCTCCCTTTGACAAATAAATTCTGGTGGGTTCAAAGATCGGAATATGAAGTAAAAATATCAAGTGAAATCCATAAGCTGTTTCAAGATGTCATTCTAAAGAATAACAGTTATACTGTTTATCGTATAGGCAACAACGGAATAGGCAACAACGTTATTGATGAGAAAAGAAAGAAACAGTACGTTGGAGAAACTGTCAAGCAGTACCAAGTGTTAGATGCCCATCCCATTACAGAAGCACACCGCTATCCTAAACGTTTTTCATATTTCGTTGCCAAAGATGATTCGCTGGTCAGGTTTATAAAGAATCACACGACTGAACATGCTTTAACCTTGGCGCAGAGGCTTGTAAATGAAAAACTTAAGGTTTTTGGTAAAAAGCATCCCATTTATGCTCTTGCATTGAGTGATCTTGCCGAAGTCTATCTGAAGCGCATTCAGCACACGGACAAAGAACGTGAACAATACTACCGAGAAGCTACGGCTTTACAAACACAGGCCATTAAAATCTATCAGCATGCTCATATGGAGCAGTGTGCCAGATTGGCTGCTAAGTTTTATTCACACATTTGCGACTTCATGACCAGTTCCTCAAGCAGCAAAGCTAAAGAACAAGTTGACTCGATGGCGAACTTGAAGCGAAATGAATTGTCAATAATCGAGCCCATCTTAGGTGACGATGCCATAGAAGTTATCGCGACTAAAGCTGAGTTGCAGCAAACGCAAAATTATTTGGCCGACTTGAAGGCCAGACGTCATGAGATAGGGGAATTTTCATGGGAATTTAGAGAAGGTGTTAAAAGCTTCCAACGTGGGGATTTTAAAGATGCATTAGAGTATTTTATCAGAATCGAGAACGAGGAGAAATTAGATTTCCTATCTATTAGAGAGAAATATGCAAGGCAGTGGATGGCTGCATGTTATCTTCACATGGGTGATACGGTGCAGGCCTCAAAGCAGGATTCATATTATATGCTTCCTCCTATTGACCGTCGAAAGACACTTGAGCTTGATTATCTTTGCACCTACGAACCCGATAATCCGCAGTTTCTCCAAATAGTGGGTGACTCATTAGGAATAGGCACACTTGAGTATGCTCGTATGTTATTGATGGCCAGCGAGGTCCTGGTTAATAATAAACACTTCTTGCTGGCTGCTGACTATCTTCAGCAGGCCAAGACTATTTGCAATGAGAAACTAACCGATGACGGTTCTACTAATGAGATGATTTTGAATCAGTTAGGCAGCCTCTATAAATCCATCGATTATTATCAGGAAGCCGTCCTTGCATTTGAGGAGTCGGCTGAATTGCAGCGTTACAGAAATGCCCAGCTGACACCTGACTATCAGTCAACATTATCACAAATCATTGACATTAGCAACACACTCAAGGACACCCCTCGCATCATCCGTTGGAGTAAAGAAAAACTAGAGACAGACACAACATCAAATATGGAAGCTCGCTATGGGTTGATGGAGAAACTGGCATCTGTTTTGGCTGCCAAAAAAGCAGACGGAGTAAATGATACTGTTTCAGTACGCGAGGCAGTAGGTTATCTTCAACAAGCCATAGCATTACGTACTGGTGAACTGGAGAAGAAATATCCCTTAGGTTTGAATGAGAACGATGAAAGACAATATGATTATATATATGATAGGGGGAAGATGGCAAATGTGATGTCTGATTTAATCGGCTATTATTATATTTTAGGTGACACTGCTGAAGCGATGCGTCTTGATAAACAGAGTGTCGGCTGGCTGCTTGATTATAAGACAAGTCACCCTGGAAATGATTTTGTATTTAAAAATGTCTTTGATATCGCTGCATACCACCGCGTTTTGAGCAATCTTGCCATCTTTTTTTATAGGATGGCTATTGTACACCAGAATGGAAAAAATTTTCAGCGTGAGTCAGAGGTCATAGACCTTGCAAAGAAATTCAATGAAGAAGACAAATATTATGTGGAAATATTATGGCATGAAAAGAGCCCAATTTATAATTCTATTGATTACATCATAGATATTTTTAAAGGTTTATTGTTGAGTGGACTTAATCAGTATGACGAGAGCACAACAACCCTTAAGAAGGCTATGTATTTAAGAGAAGAAATGGATGGAGGACGAAAAAAAATGTATTATTCGCCCGCCCGCTTTTTAGTTCAAAATTTCAATCATTTGGGGCGTTTTGATGAGTCTGTCGCATTTCTCAAAGAATGGTGGCTATTTAAGAGTAATGCTGTATTACAGGAACTTGTTTTGAAGAACGGCCCACAGCGCGAACAATACTGGGATGGACAAAAATCGAGTTTTGAGTCTGACATACCAAGACTTGCTCTTCAGACAAAACAGCCAGAGGCCATACCCCTTCTTTATGACAATGCCTTACTTACAAAAGGACTGTTGCTGAACACAGAGATGGAGATAGACCGGCTCATCATCGGGAACAGCACTACCGACCAAATGGATACTTATCAACAACTTCGCCACAACCAACTACTGTTAACTGAGGAGATGTTGAAACCCAAAATCAATCGTACGGTGAATGTCGACTCTCTACAGTTGGTTGTACGCACTCAGGAACATGCACTACTTGGGACGATCCAGCAAAATAATTGTAGCGACATCATCAATGAATTACGTGTCAGTTGGACAGAAGTACAACAACATCTGCGTACGGGCGATGTAGCTATAGAATTTATCACCGTTCCAGTCAATAAAGACAGTATGCTTTTCTGTGCTCTCACCCTGCGGAATGGATATGACCAGCCACACCTTACCAAACTTTTTACTTTGGAGGAGTTGAAGCTTATAGACAAGACAGAATACTATGGTTCCACTCGTCTATATGACATACTGTGGCGACCACTTCAGCAGGAACTGGAGGGCGTGGAGAATATATACTTCTCACCTATCAGCGCCCTTCATCAGATTGGTATTGAGTATCTGCCAGGCATGGAGCACTATAATACCTATCGTCTATCATCAACACGTGAATTGCTGTCAAAGAGATCCAATAAGTCTTTCACGATGGAGGCTGCGCTTTATGGCGGACTGAAGTTTGAATTGACCAGCAGTGAGCGTACAGCTTTGAACCATCAGAAACAGAATGATGGGGTAACTGCCTTTCGTGATGTGCCAGATCTTGTCACTTTGCGAGCACAACGAGGAGCCGAACCAGACATGCCTGTATTGGAAGGTTCTGTGCGTGAGGTGCATGATATAGACAGCTTGATGCGCCATCAGAACATTCCGGTCACTACTGCTATGGGCACTTTTGGTACTGAGGAATCATTCAAGGCGCTTTCAGGGCAGCATAAGTCCATTATTCATGTCTCTACTCACGGTTTCTACCAGCCTGAGGAACAGCAAGACCAGGTCAATGATGACCTGAGTTCTCTTTTCAGCAGTGGACAGCAGGCTCAAACGCGTGAGGACAGGTCTTTGTCGCGTTCGGGATTGTTGATGACCGGTGCTGCTGATTTTATTTTCGGGCGCATACCTGTGGGTGATGCCGACGATGGTATCTTGACAGCGCGCGAAATATCGCGACTTGACCTGAATGGGCTTGAGCTTGTGGTGCTTTCTGCATGTGAGACAGGACTTGGTGACATATCAGGCGAAGGCGTGTTCGGACTGCAACGTGGTTTCAAGAAAGCTGGGGCACAAACGCTGTTGGTTAGCCTATGGAAGGTAGAAGACGATGCCACACAATTGCTAATGACAGAGTTCTATCGTAACCTGCTGTCGGGTATGACCCGCAGAGAAGCATTCCTAAAGGCGCAACAACAGCTACGTTTAGCAGAAGACGGACGCTTCAACCGCTATGAGTGCTGGGCGTCGTTTGTCATGATTGATGGGTTAAATTAAATGGATGGGATATAAAGATGAGAAAGAGATGTAAATTACTATTATTAGTAATGTTCTATATGGTTACTGTGCATGCTGTAGCACAGGATCGATGGGCTCATATTGCCGATACCTTGAGACGATATGGGGCTCCGTTGACTTATATGTATGATGATAGTGTGCGCATTTGGATATCAGAAAATGAACAAGCCGTGGGCTACCAGCAGTGCTATGATGACTATTACAGCCTGCTTGGACGTGTTGCTCAACAGGCTGCCCAACAGCAAGACTCGATGATGTACGATTTAGGGATGAGCCACATCTTTATGACTTGGCAACGCAAGGAGATAGATACAGAAAAGGCATGCGCTGAAATGAATCGGCTAAAGGACTTGTGCCTCAATCGCTATGGCAAAAAATCATTTGCCTATACCACTGCTACTTGTCTGATGGCACAGTTCTATTGTTCTACAGGACAATATGATGCTGCTGATAGTTGCTACCGGCGTATCATTCAATATGAGGACAATTTAACTTTATATACATGGCAGTACATGCTGGCTTTGAATGCCAAGTTGGTAGCTGATACAGGGCGTGGGAGATTGAAAGACGCATGGGAAACAGCAGACAAGATAGTAGAGAGGTATGATAGGGAATTGGATATTTTCAACAGATGGTGGACAAGTGAACCTGATGTGATGTTGAATTTGAGGCTACAGAGTCCACAGCTGAAGATAATTGCCAATCTGGCACAGCAGATGACAGCACCGATGTTCCCACCCTCGCCGAAGGCCATAGCGAACAACGAGATAGCACCTTGGCCTATCATCCTGCCACATGAACTGATGAACAGTAGGCGACAGCCTGTGCTTGGTGTGTTCAATCTCTATGAGGTATTTTCTCGCCTGCAACAGTCAGATGATTTTTGTGGTTTTATTGAAAAGAATGTCGATAAAATGATTAATGCCTTCTACGATATCAATCTCTATGATAGTATTCCTCCACCATTATCAGCCGATATGTGTAGGCGCCTTGCTATCATAACCTCTATGAATGAAGAAAGGCTTGACACCATACGCTATCTTCACAATTTAGCGTCCAATAAGGTGATGACTCGTTGGCACCAGTGTATGTCATTAGAACTGCTAAACTACAAGGAACGAAGTGCCCTGGCCGTGATGCGTTTTTCGGCAGAGTGGATAAAAAAGGGGTACCCGCTTAGTCTGTTGCCATTAGTTGAAGAGGCTGCCGCCATCATGCAACGTGATCTCACGAGTCAGTGTCCTACTCTAAGACAGTTGATATATCGACGTCAAGATAAGGAATGGCTTTCTACAAAGTGGCCAAAATTGCAACCACTTCTTGAAAATATACCTGAATATGCTGATGTAATTGCCGCCTTCAATGTATTATCTCAATAGGAATTAGATCTGCATTTGAGGCTGGAACCTGCGACTCCAAGTCATAAAGGACATGAGCCCTAACTCCATCTTTTCTCTTATGGAACTTAACCTACCAGAAGACAGACAAACAGAGTGGAATCGTCGTTGAGTCGAATGCATACACTTTGCCTTTTAGCTTGATGAAATCAAGAAGATCCTGTATGGAGAACAAAGTGATGAAGTGAAAGATATGTTGAATTTTATCCAAGAATAATAATTTGCCTCTTTTTTTTTGGTTGATTCATAAAAAATGCCTATCTTTGCAAAGCAGTTTATTAATTTGGCATGGAACAGCAGTTTAAATACTTTGCCTTTATCAGCTATAACTCCAAGGATACGGAGTGGGGCAAGAGAGTTCAGAAGAAACTGGAGCATTATAGGATGCCGGCGACGTTGTGTAGTGAGCATGGGTGGGAACGGACGCCTATCAAACCTATTTTCTTTGCACCGACAGATATCCAACCTGGAGGTTTGACGGAAGAATTGCAGGAACGTCTGAAAGCATCAAGGAATCTGATTGTCATTTGTTCACCCAATTCTGCAAAGTCAGAATGGGTGGGTAAGGAAATCGAATACTTTCACCAACTAGGACGAACCAAGCAGATACATTTCTTTATCGTGGACGGCGTGCCCCATAGTGGCAATCCTGAGACGGAATGTTTTAATCCAATTGTTGACACGCTTGGCCTGCCAGAGATTTTGGGGGCGAATATACACGAAAAGATTTATCGCTGGCCGTGGATGAACAAAGAACGGGCCTATGTGCAACTCATTTCAAAACTCCTCGGAGTTGAGTTTGATGCCATCTGGCAACGGCACAAACGTCTGCTTATCCAGAAGATGACGGCATGGACTATAGGCATGATGGCGGTGGTGGCTGCTTTGGTAGGTGTATGGCTGACCAACCAACCTGTTGATGTGGAAATGAAACTGAATGAGGCTACAGTTCACAATGAGCAGTTGCCTCCTCTAAAAGACGCGGTTGTCACCATCACACTGGATAATGAGACAAAGACTGACACCATCCGCTCGTTAGATGTCAGTACGGTATTTACTAACATCCCTCATCGCTTTATTAACAAAAATGTACGCGTAATGGTGGTGTGTCAGGATTTCATAACCACAGATACTGTACTTATTCTCTCTAAGAATGTCAGCATTGATGTCCGTCGTAATCCTGAGATATTCGGTAACATTCACTTCAAACTATGGAATCCTGATACAGAACAGACTTCTCCTAATACAGAAGTGGATATCGATGGTCATCCTGCCAAATCTGACGCAAATGGGTACGTATCATTGACAATTCCCTTGTCAGAGCAAAAGGTTACCTACCCCATTTCTTCATCCATCTCATTGGTTGATAAAACAATTACGCTGCCTTGCGGCCCAAACGACGTGATTATCTTCAAATGAAACACGTAAAGAATGACTAAAAAAGCAATCATATTAGGACAGCATCCAATAACAAGAAACCTAGTACAGCAGTATGAGGCGAAGGGTTGCGTAGTGGAACATCAGGAAAAATTGTCGGCAGAAGGTATCTGTATCAATGACTATTATGAGCTTTGTCTGTTAGCCGGAAACGGAGAAGAAGACAAAGCCGTGGCTATGTTGGCGCAACTGGCAAAAAGATATGATGTGGAGGCTCATGAGGGTAAAAGGCTGGTGTGTCATCTGTTGGTGCAGTCGAATCAAACACTACAGATGCTGCAGACTTGTGACTTCTGTGATATGGTAAGGCAGAAGATAGATGTTTATCCATTTACAATGGATGAAGTGTGGAGCCGTAGTATCGTGCTGGACTATGAGCCAATAACCATTCAGTCAGAGAAACGTGTTCATTTAGTCATCTTCGGCATGGGAGAAATAGCAGAGATGGTCGCGATACAAGCAGCATTGATAGCTCATTACCCGAACTATGTGAGGAATCATTCGCTTCGGACGCGTATCACTATGATTGGTGTTCAGAAAGGGGATTCCCTATCAACAGAAAGATTCATCAAAAGATACCAGCACCTGTTTGACAATAGTTTCTATCGTATAATTAATCCTTCGGAAGAAAAAGCCGTGAAGATATTCCATAAGCCAATGTACGATGGCAAACGGGAGGACTTCGTGGATGTGGAATGGGAATTTGTGGAGGCAGAGAGTTGGAATGCTGATGTTCGCGAGAAATTGCAACTATGGGCAAAAGATGATAGGCAGTTGCTGACGGTGGTGATGGCGGGCAAGGATGCTGACAAGAACATGAGTGAGGCCTTGCATTTGCCCAATGAACTTTATATGCAACATATACCTATATATATATATGGACAGCAATGTAAGGGGTATGATGTGACACTGCCTTTGGTCAGGATGGCCAAGAACGTGAACTATATCTATGACCGGTGCTATGATGAAAATATCAGATCCCCTCAAACAGATTGGCATTTGCATTATGCGGTGGAAATCAATCTGGAAGAGAGAGAGCGTTCTTGGACGAGGTTATCGAACGTGAAGCGGATGTCGAGTATCTATAATGCCATGACGATTCCAACGAAAATGCGTTCAATTGGCCTGAAGGATGACGAATGGGACAAGTTCTATGACATTCCGCAACAGGATATTGAGCTTTTGGGACAGGTTGAGCATAACCGTTGGAGTGTAGAGGAGCTGATTTTAAGTTTCCGACCTTGCACAGATGATGAGCAGACAAAAATAGAAGCGGATGTCAAAACGCAAAAGAAGGCTTATAAGGCCCGGAAGATTCACTATGACTTGAGGGCTTACAATGATTTGCGCCCAGATGAGACGGGAAAACCAGTAGAAATCTATGACTTGTGCCTCTGTTCTTGTCTGCCATTGATTGCCAAAGCTTTCGTCGATGAGGAAGGAGGTGAGTCATGAAAGAACGGAAGCACTATATCTCACTTAAGCCGAAAGGTGACAACGCCTTCCATCAGTATGGAAAGTTGCTGAAACTGACAGAGCGTATCATCAATATTGGTGAGACTGCTGACTGTGATGTACGCTATGAATCGGACGGGCTTCAACCAGAGTACTATGCCTCAATCATTCAGAATGAGGATGGTAAGAGTTGGCGTATCGTCAGACGGTCGCAGCATATTGAAATCCATATTGCAGGAAAAGGAACCATCGGCTATGCCCATCAGTTGGCAGACGGTGATATCATCCAGTTTGATAACCAACAGATGGCCTTGATTTTCCATACATATTACGATGACCGATATGAGGAGGATGATCAGGGGAATACTTGGCATTGGGCTGCTGCTGTTGGAGTGCTTGGCTTGGTAGCTCTGGTTTCTTTCATGCTGAGTATGAGCAATAGACAAGAAAGCATAAGTGCCAAAGATGTAGAGCCATTAGAGGAATCTGTCTACATAGTAAAGGTGGATTCTGTCAGGCGGATACTTGTTGCCAATGGTATAAAAGAGTGGCTGCCTCCGACAAAAGTGTTAGAGGGTGAAGCCCCAACGGGAACAGCCTTCCTTACTACTGACGGGAAACTGGTTACTGCCAGGCACTGTGTTGAGTATTGGATTGGTACGAATTTGGATTTGATGACCAAGGTCTCTGATTTGGATGAGGATGATATTGTTAGATGGGCCATAGAAACGGAAACATTCAACCAACAGCATGAATCAGACTCTGTAAGACAACTGCAAGTATTCTTCAGCCTTTTCGACTTTATGGGCGATAAGAAATATTCGTTCGCCTCAACTGACAAACGGGTGCATATTAATAAGGAGAAAGACGGCGTATTTATGATGGCTGATTTTAGTCAGGAGTATTATTGGCGTTCAGTTAGGCCCTATTTCACGGATAGAAAAATGGAATTAGGAGATATCCTATGGATAGATGGATTTAAGAAACTCGGAAAGTTCCATCTGGCCAGCAAGGAAGAACTAAAGCTTGTGAAGAGTGGAACGCCATTGATGATATGTGGTTATCCCATGACGGGCATTGGTGACAAACGCATGACTTTTACTGAGGGAAAGATTCGACGCAATGCATCTGCAGAGAGCGAGAACCTCTTTTTTGAGAGTAATATCAATCATGGTTTCTCAGGTGGCCCTGTGCTGATGAAGTCTGGAAATGATATTGTCGCCATTGGCGTGGTGTCACGAGTTGACAGCATTAGCAGTGGATTATATAAGTGGGCTGTGCCAATAACGGAAGTGAAAGATGAGAAGTGATAGAATGACAATACGGGAAATTGCAGGGTTCTGTCCGGAAGAGGCTGTTTGGAAAATGATAGCCGATGTAAGTGAACTGCTGCTCAAAGAGGGATACGGCAATATGCTGACCCCGGACTCCATTGTGGTTGAAGGCTATACTTTTATGGTGGAGACAGGTGGTGAAGGTATATCTCCGTCAACAGAGTTCTTGGCTCCTGAGCATGAAAGTGGAGTAAAAAGTGATGAAATCCAGATGGTGTGGTCATTAGGTGCTTTGGCTTATTATACAGCTACAGGGCATATTATCTTTGGAGGACATGGAGGACGTTATCAGAAAACGCATCCTTCAGTAGCATTACCTGTCCTGCCGAAAGGCTTGCAGGCGTTGACACCTGTTTTGCAAAAGTGTTTGTGTTTTGCCCCTGATGAGCGAATCAAGTTGAACGATTTGAGGGAACTTGCGCAACAGGGACTGAAAGCCTGTGAGAAGATACAACGCAGGCAATCAGTCTCTGCAACGAATGAACCGAATAAAGAAGTTAAACCTATCGGTGAAAAATGGCCGGAAGAAATGATTGAGGTATGAAGAAAATGACATTAATGCTGGCAATCGGTCTGCTGACATGTTTCGGCAGCTATGCCCAAGATGATGCTCATCTGAAGAAGATTACTGAGGGGGTGTTACAGTTACGTAAAGCTAAGGCTTCAAATGACGCACTCAACAAGACTGTTCTTGACTGGTCAGCATCAGGCAAACCTAAGATTACACTAATGGACGATATTAAGCGAGATCCTAATAATGAGTATCGTGGAAATGGTGCCAATAAATTCAAGATGAACCAAGTTGTCACCCATGTCTATAACCGCCAGAATACAGGGATGGTTTCGAAGGGGGATTATTTCAACAGTACCGAGAAGGATGTATATTACTCCGCCATCGAAAAAACTATAAAAAAAGGCAGTACTGTCAGCTATACACTTATAGGACACATCGGGGTGCAAGAGTTCGTGTTTATTTCTTTTAATCCAAATACTAAATTTTCGGCAAAGGTAAATGGTGAGGACGCAAAGCCTGTTTCTGGAAAGGCTGGCGTGTTGAGTCTGAAATTGCCTAAGGTAAATAAAGAGGACAAGATTGTTTTTTCTATCATCAACCATTCTGATTCAAATGAGTCGTTTGTTATCTTGAACCATAATCCGCAAAAGTAATGAGAAAAGGACTAACAATAATACTTGGCTTATTTCTGGCTTCACAGATTGCTGCACAAAAAGATGGGAAGCAACAACTCATTAATTTATTTAATGAAGCTGAACAATGTTATCTGATAGATGACTATCAACGGTTGAATGTGTTAATTGGCCAGTATGCAGAGACCTTCAAGGTTCATCAAAATAGCCTTGGAGACTCGATAGATGTCTATCGTGCCTATTATGCAAAGATGTGTGGCGCTTTCTATTATGGCATTGCCGAGGAGGATTCTTGTGATTATTATTCAGAAATGATGTACAGGATAAGCCTGGACATTTTCAACAAGCGAAATAACGTTACCAATGCCATGGTACTGCATGAGGAACTGGCTCAGCTATATTACAAAACCAAGGCATACGACAAAGCGAAAGTGCAGTTGGACTCTGTATACAACTACTATGATGAAAGACTTCATGATATGGGTGTCATGTCGGTCAAACCGAATTACTATAAGACGATATCGCAGTTGGCCATGTGTAATGCCCGTCTGGGGGACTTTGACTTGGCCCTTTCTCAGATAGATGAAGCTATTAACGACTATTACAAGAAACAACAGGATGCCGATTATTTCGAGGCACTCCGTAAACGAGGAAAAATCCTGATGCTTCAGGCAGACAGCCTTGGCAGTACCCAATATAAAAAAGCCGTTGAAAGTTATCAACGGTATGTCAACGAACGATACACTGCAATCTCTAAAGAAATGAAAGGGATGAGTGATTTCCAGCAAAACCAATATTGGTTGGCGACCCATCAGTTTCTTTACGACTGCTACCGTTTGGGTAATCATGCGCCTGAGATGCTGTATGATTTGGCTCTTTTCAGTAAGGACTATCTTGTGAGAAAGAATACTACTCTGATAAAATGGAATCAAGTCAGACAAGCGTTAGGTAAACAAGACTGTGCTATCGAGTTTGTGCAGTATTTCGGCAAAAAAGATGAGAAACGGCTTGGTTGCCTTGTCTTGCGGAGTAATAGCAAGAGGCCATTATTCATCGATTTGTTCTCTACGGACAGTCTGCTTAATCTGCCTTTGACAAACCTTCATACAATTGGCAGTGCTATCGCCTACTCCATCAGCACTGTTAAGGATACACTTTACAATGACCTGCGACTGCCTGAACTAATATGGACAAAACCACTGATGTCAGCTATTGGTGATGCCCAGAAGGTCTATTTCGCTCCCGACGGTTTGCTGTATCAATTAGCCATAGAATATCTGATGCCAGACTCAACCAAGATTTGCCATCGCTTATCATCTACCCGCATCCTGACCAAAAAACGGACTGCACCCAAAATAGAGAGTGTTTTGCTGTGTGGTGGCATAGAATACGATGCATCTTTCCAACCCAAAGAAATGGATAATGATGTGGCGGCTTATCGCTTCCTTGCCCCTCAAACTACAACAATCCAGAATCTGCCAGGAACCAGAAAAGAGGTAGATTCTATTTATGCCATTCGCAATAATAATCATGATGTACTAGTAGTAGGAAATGCTGCAACAGATGAAACCATTTTGTGGTTGCTTAAGCAACATTATGATGTTATTCATCTTTCCACTCACGGTTTCTATGGGGGAAGGATAGGCATCTATAATGACATTAAACCGCTTTTAGGTGATGAGTCCATGTCACAGAGCGGGCTGTTGTTTGCGGGTTCTGCCAACACGCTTACAGACAAGAATTTTGATGAGAATCTGTTTGATGGAGTCTTATCTGCTACAGAGTTGTCCAGACAAGATCTGAGTAAAACAGAATTGATTGTACTTTCTGCCTGTCAGACAGGTCTTGGACATCTGACAGATGATGGTGTCTACGGCATACAGCGAGGTTTAAAACAGGCTGGAGCGTCAGCTATGATTCTGACGTTGTGGAGTGTCAATGACTATTCCAGCAGTATGTTGATGCGTTATTTCTATGAGGAATTAGAGAAGCAATCCCCAAAGGATATTCATACGGCCTTTCTCAAAGCCCGTCAGAGGCTGATGAAAGAAGAAAAGATTATCTTTAAGTTTAATGAAGCCACCTTTACTTACAAGGAAGAAACAATCAAATATAACACTCCTCAGTACATCTGTCCATTTATTGTTATTGACGCAATTTAAAAAATATAGAATCATGAAGAAATTAGTATCAATGCTTATCCTGTTTACATTTGCAGGAACAATGTCATCCCAGCCAGCAAGGCCGCCAATGGGTAAACAAAGTAACGGACAACTTCGTATGGCACAGCGGAAGTTCCAAATTTTAGTTGAGAACGAAAGAAATGCCAAAAAAGTCCAGGACACGAACAACCGTCTTTTGGCCTTTCAGGAATCATCACGTGGTCAGGCTCAACGTGGTCTATTAGGTGATTTGTTGTGGCAAGGCTTTACCAGCGCCTTCAAGCAAAAAACGGTTAATGCTTCCTCCAACCTCGTTAGCTTAAGCTTAAACTATGTTACTGAGGCCTTAAAGAGCGATCGTGAAAAATGGTATCGTAAGGCTCAGCAACAATGCTACTATAACCAGCCGCTTTCTGCTGAGACCAAGATAGATGATTTCTATGCCCTGCCATCAACAAAAGGGGCCATGGATCCTGAGAATTTGAAATTCGAGGGTTTTGGCTGTAAGAATTATATAGAGGTGATAGGAGATTCTAAGGAAGGGGTTGGTGTTTTCTATATCTTTTGTAAGATGCGTCGTGACAGCATCGGTCTTCTTCATATTGTAAACCATTCAAAATTCATGGTGGAGATAGACTCCCTCATCATTAATCCAACATACTGTAACCTTCCAAATGATTCCACAGGCAGTGCCGATAGTCGTTTCAGTTTTGAGAAACGTGACAATTTGACTCTGACGTTGAAAGCACGCATTTATTCCTCTTGGATGAACCAGGCAACGATGATTGCCAACGATCAACTATTGGGTGAGTTTACAGTCAATGTCAATGTTGACAAGAAAAAACTCAATAAAGACGGTCTGTTTATCTATGATAAGAATGACCCGGATTTTGAAAGGCTGGTAAGTATTGATGGTGACAGCTATATTGTCCCTCGTTCCTATACGGGTACTACTGATGGTGTCAGCTACCAACCCACATGGGGGACTGGGCAATATCGGATAGAGATGGAGATTTCAGAACGTTGTAGTATTGTTGACAGTTATTATCAGATTCGTGAGTCTGGTAATGGCGAGGCTGTCGCATTTGCAGATGCCACACCCGGTAAGAAAAAATGGGATAAAGCTAAGTGGAAAGTAGAGTGGCAGGCCATGAATAGCCGTAGGAAGGGTGACTCTTTCCTAAATAATGCATGGAATTGTATCGTTTCAGCCTATAAAGGAACAGGTTGGGTAGCAACCCTTACAGACCCTGCCACGACTGCGCTATACTCTTGGGAAACTCAAAAACTTGGTGACTGGATTGATGATATGCATGAAAAGTTATTTTCTGGTGAAGGAAGCAGTAATTCAATGCCAACTATGGGCGCGGTTACCACACCTTCCACTCCTTCATCATCTGATGGGAATGCTACTCCTGGAGGTCAAAGTGGAAAGCCAAAGGGTGATAAACCAAAGAGCGGCGGGAAGCCATAATCATAACACTTCAGAAAAATCTTTTAGAACATATAACACTGATAATTATGAATATTCCCAATTTTGAAGAGTGTGTCAGATACGCACTGGAGATGAAAGGTATTACTGGCGATACCTTCAAGGATACTAGCCTTCGGGTATATGAACGTCATACTGCAAATCCTGGTACTATTTTTACTGCTATACGGAAAGGAGGTATCGTGATTCCTGTGGTTAACGCATCATTACTTGGCGAGTATGGTATGGAAGTGACGGCTACGGTCGTCGTCAAGGCCAACCAAATCACGGACATGGTTAGCCTGTATGTCCCCAAGTCAAATGATATTCAGATATTCCCCATCGCCACTTTTGTAGAAGCATGGGAGGCTACAGGCGGTATCTGTACCACTGCATTTCAGCCCGACGAAAAAACCTATCATCCAAAATTGATAGACTTGAAACACGTCAAACTGCCAGAAGGATTAGAGGAGTTGCGTGAGGCCATTGCTGAGAATGCTCATGACACATGGGCTTTGGAGCGACAAAGTGAAGGGTGGACTTACGGTTTAAAGCGCGATGATTCAAAGTTGGAAACGCCCGATATGGTACCATACGCCCAACTGCCCGAATCTGAAAAGCAATATGACCGCATCATGGCTGAGGATACGTTAAAACTATTAACTGCTTTAGGCTATAAAATTGAGAAAGATGGCTGAAAACAAGTACGACATTTTCGTTAGCTACCGTAGGATTGGCGGAGCACAATATGCTCGCATCCTGCAATTAATGCTTATACAGAGAGGTTACAAGGTTTTCCTCGACTATGATGAGCTCACTGATGGTGTCTTCAGTGACAAAATCAGGGCGGCGATAAAGGAGGCACCAGTGTTCATGCTTGTATTGTCTGAGGGCTCTATGAAACGATGCGTAAATGATGGCGATTGGGTACGTGAAGAGATCACGCTCGCCATTGATCAACAAAAGCATATCGTTCCTGTCAATCCTGACAATGGATTCGATGGATTCCCAGAAGGAATGCCAGAACGGCTAAAAGAGTCGATAGGTTCCCACCAGCATTCGGAAATCAGCTTCGGACAGGCACTTGGTGCAACCATAGACTTGATGATTAAAAACCGACTGGTCCCAACGCTTGGAGAACGAACATCGAATGAACACAAAGATACAGATTACGAAGCCGCACAAGAAACGCTTCGCAAGATAGATGCCCATAATAGGTTCATGAAAAGACTCGGCATCATATGTGCTATCGCTGTCATTGCTATTGTTCTTGGAACGTGTTTCTGGTTCTGGAAATATCAGCAAAAAAAGAATCAACAGGAAAAAGAAGTGGCAGAATTATCTATGTTACGTTCTGAGCTGGAAAAGAAATATAAGGATTTTGGCCTTCAATTAAGTCCAAACCTGAATATAAGACAGATGAACACTATCGATACGATTTTGCTCAATATGTCAGAAGTAAGATCTGGCGAGTCCTGGATGAGTCAGTTTGAGTTGACCAAGGGCCAATGGTATGGTATCTTGGGAGGAGACTATGAGGAGGAACAGAAATTTCTGCCTATGACGGAGATTTCGTTTGGTGAAATATGTATGGTTTTTCTTGACAGCCTGCGAAATATGACCAATATTGGTTTTGATCTCCCCTCTGCGGAAGAATGGGAATATGCTGCTCATGGAGGCGAGAATCATGAAACTTCATTATATGTTGGCGATGATGATGTCAACAAGGTAGCTTGGTATAAGGAAAATTCTGACGGGTATGCACATCCCAGTGACGGTCAGCAAGGAAAAGAACCTAATACGCTTGACCTATACGATATGAGTGGCAACGTTAGCGAGTTGTGTAAAAGTCCTTTTGACGAAAATGGGCTATACACTATTTGCGGTGGAGATTTTGACTCCCCAACTTCAGAGGTTACTACAGCTTCTCGTAAAGGGTTTGCAACTGATGCAAAGGATCCCAAAGTTGGATTCCGTCTCATTATCAGAAAAGAAGGACTTTAATATAAAATGGTATGAAACAATTCTTTATTATTTTGCTCGGTATGATTGGCGTCCAAACCACATCAGCACAGGGCGTTTCTGCTGATAACTTGAGTATCGACGCCGCATTCAATGCTTGTATTGCCATGCGTGATGCAGTAGCAGCCAACAACTCGGCAGCAATTAAACAGTCCGCAAAAGACCTCAAGTCGGCAGGAACCGCAAATTTTAGTTCTCTACGCTGCAAGGATGATTCTATTGCGTCACTCAACGGCCACCTCGTTTTTGATGAGGCCTTTGCAGATAGTCTTGCAGAAGGCAAGGACATCTATGACAAGGCTGACGACATCACGCGTACCACGGTGGCTCATCGTGGTCAGACTGCCGATGGTTCTATCCTCACCAAGACCTGTTTTGTCAAGGCTGGCAAGAGCACCAAGTGGTCCTTTGCCTCCAAAGGACATCAGGAACTAGCAGTAGTAGCTGAAGCTGGCGGCCTCGTCACAATGAAAATCCATGTGACCAATACTGCAGGCCTGGATAAACGCTTTGATGACACTAAGAACGTCAAGAAAGGCCAACCTCAACGTAAGACCACATTCGAGTTGCCGACCGACCGCCGCAACACGGTTGAACTTGAAGTCATCAACTGCGGAAAGAAAGATTGTAGTTTCGTTGTGATTAGTAATTAAATTATTCTATTATGGGACATGATGTTTTTATAAGTTATTCACGCAAAGATCTGAGTATTGTCCAGGAAATATGCAGGTTATTCCGCGAAAACGGGATATCCTACTGGCTTGACAAGAAAGATATTTCAGCTGGAGGCGAATTCTTGGGTGATATTGTATATGCCATCAAGAATTGTAAAATAACACTATTTGTGTCATCCTCGAGTTCTAATAATTCTATATATACAGCAAAAGAGGTCGCTATGGCTTTCAATGAAGGCAAATATATTATTCCTTATAGAATTGATTCTTCTGCCTTCAATCGAAATCTGGAATTAGTCTTGTGTGATTTGAACTGGGTAGAAGCAATTCCTTTTGATCAATACAAGGCACAAGAACTCGTCGCAAATATCAAATCTCTGCTTACTGGCGAGAGACAGAGTGAGGTAAGAGACATTCCGCCACGTTCCTATGTTAATGTGGATGCATGGGACAAACCGAGTAATCGTATGATGAAATTCGTTAAAAATTTGTTTTCTGAAAAATAATTAGATTATGGCAAAAATTGAAATTCAGTCTTCTATTATTGAGAGGGCTATGATTGGTGACAAGAATGCGATTGGAACGATGTTCCAGAGTTTTATTTGTGAAGATGAGAACATTATAGATGTTCAGTATCTTGGTAGTTATGGCTTTATTTTCACGACAAAGAGCTTTGTTTGTGTGACAGACCGAAGAATTGCCGCTATGGAATATGGGCCCTTCGGAAAAATTATATATACAGATGCCTTTATTGAGGATGTGAATAGTGGTGTTATATATCAACCATCTGTTTTTAAACTCTACCTCATTGGGATACTTCTTTGTCTTACTATAGTGGGAATATTGTTGCTTAATCTTTGGATAAGGCTATACTACAAAATGAATAAATCAGGTCTAGTATGGGTCGTTCGCGAAGGTGTTAATGTATATGCATTTGCAAACCGCTCTAATATTGATCTCGTCAACAAATTCTGGCGCAGAGCCTCATCCATACGAAATAGAAGGAACGAATATCTAAAGAGGTAAGATAAAACGTCCATATCTTTCAAGGATCTTCGGCCTACTTGTATGGCTCCTAGAAAGCTGGAGTCAAGAGTTATTTTATTTCACAAATTAATGGATGGATTAGATTTAAGCATGCCAATTATGGAAAAAAGAAGAGCAACTTTGCTTATATTACTTTTGACTTGTCTTTGTAATATTTATGCAGAGAGAAGACTGGCGTTAATAGTCGGTAATTCCGAATATGGAAAAAACAACTATCTTGAAAATCCTGTCCATGACGCCGAAGATGTTTCTTCTAAACTTGCCACATTGGGCTTTGAAGTAATTAGACTGACCGATGCGACTTTGAGAGAAATGCATGAAACAATATCAGATTTTGGTGTTAAAGCCAAGGAATATGATGTCGTCCTCTTCTATTATTCTGGCCATGGACTTCAAACAAAAGGAGAAAACTACTTAATGCCTATAGATGCAGAACTTAAGTCAGAGGCCGATGTGAGATATGCATGCTTACCATTGAATCTATTACTTGACAAACTCGATGAGTCTGGCTGTCCGATGAAGATAATTGTATTAGATGCTTGCCGTAATAATCCATTTGTAAAAAAATGGTATCGCGGAGACATCTCCCAAGGTCTGGCTTCTGTAAGTCCGCCAAAAGGAACATATATTACTTTCTCAACAGCAGCTGGTTCTGTGGCTTCGGATGGTTTGGGGCGTAACAGTCCTTATACAACAGCGTTTCTAGAAACTCTTGAGGAGCCAAACCTCTCTTTATTTGATTTTTTTAACGAAGTAGGTCAGAAGGTATTGACAAAAACGAATGGTGATCAGGATCCATGGACAAACCATAATACCATGAGAGGAAAGTTCTTGTTCAACATATCGGCGAATAGTAAAGATTCAGGAATAAGTAAACAGCAGAGTGTACTTCCTACATGGCTATCGAAAAAAAGTGCCAACGAGTGGATAGGCATTTCCGTTCCAATTCCTGATAAGGAGGAAGCCAAGAAAATGGCCGTTTTAAGTGCTTTACTCAAATACATAGCCTCAGTTGGTGGAATTCAAATTAGTCTTTTTGGTGAAGTTCAGATGGTGAATTATCAAACGAAGGTTGTTAACTACTATATTCATTCTAATGAAACGATTTCTTTTGATATACTTAGTAAACTGGATAAATTCAATATAGAAATAATAAATGAATTCTACAACAATAATAATGAGTATTTTGTATTATGTTCAATTACAGAGGGAGTCGCTAATAATAATTCCATCTTAGTCAGTAGGAAAATGCAGACAGACGTATATCGAAAGGCCTCTTATGCCGCTCTTTCCGTTGAGGCTTTGATTAACAATGAGGCCTTTGAGTTGGATTATGATCTTAATAATTCTGTGTTTGTTGTTGGAAGACACCATTTAGCATTCAATGGCAGGGATATTTCAAAAGCGGTAACTAATTATGCTGATTTTACATTATGTTCCAACATGGGGCAAAATGCTTTTCCTTTGATAGATATGTCGGAATGTGGTTGCATGGGACTTGCTGAATTGGCATTAATAGCTCAACTCCCTATTATTCCAAAACAAATAAATGTACGTACGATGTCAGAGGTGGAACAGAATGGTGGTTCAAGTTCATATAATTCAAAATCTCTTTTTCAATGTACAACCACAACTCGACCTGTTCATATGGAATTGGTTCATATTAAGAATCAACACCTTTATATTTCGCTACAAGATCCTTATGAAGCATTGATAGAAAGATATAATCCATCTTCTATAGGGAAGCCGAGTATAGAAACAACGAAAGAAGGAGTACCCGTTGATTTTGAAAGAATTGTCATGGAGAAAATTGTCATGGAGAACATAGATTCAATATTTTGGGAAAACTCATTTGGCGAGGGCGGACCAATCATGTTAGATAAGACTTTGAGGATGTTTTGTGCATTAGATATGCTCTCTAGGAAAATAGAAACTCTGGTCAGACTTGAGACCTCTTCTGTTGAAGGCAATACTATAGGAACAAGTACTCATAGTAATTCTGTGGATTTTTCTTGTTATTATCCCTTTTTTTTCTTGGATGGGCAACATTCAGAATTGAAGCAAAACCAATTAGTTGTTAATGGTGTCGCGGTGCTAACCACAATAGATAATTAGTCAAAAACTATTTCATTATTGTTGCTAATATTGAATTAGATGAGGATGGTCTAACTAAATAGCTAATGGCTGATGAAGAAAACTGTATTGATTATTGCCCTAGTTACGTATGTATCAATTGGTAGTTCTGGGCATCTTGTAGAACATAGACAACTATTGAGAGAAGTGGCAGATATTTGTGGAACTGGAAATCATGAAGAAACAGATTGTCAACTTCTGCGCCAAGGTGCTCAAGTGTTTGGGATGGCATCTTTGGATTCACTTGCAGACATTTTAGAAAATCGTGTACTTGACAAGGGCAATGTGCAAACCATTGCAGTTTTGAATAGCCTTTTGTCATATTCTGAGCAACATTTCGGACAGGTGTCGCAAGAAACTGTGGTATGTAGACGCCGACTCATTTCAGCTTGGTGGGCTAAAGATTGGGAAAAGACTAGACAACTCACCGAAGAAAATGAAAAATGTGCAACATTGCTTCTTAAAAAATATCCTAAGGATAAGTCCATTAAATTACTGAGTATAACAACTCAATTAGAATTCCTGACAATCCTTAGAAATCGTAATCAAGATAACCCAGAACATTGGGCGAAGATTATCCAAATTGAAAAAGAATTGGAACCTTATCTTACGGGGAAGATAACATACACGCCAGATTTAGTGGATTGTTGCCAGATGATGGCAAACTACAAGTCAAACTCTTCCACATGGTCGGAGTATATGAACAGACTTATTCACAATACTTTTCCTAATGGTACTTATTTTGAAGGATTTCTTGATGGAAACGAGATTTTCTCGAACGCGCCTACTTTCATGCAGCATGCTTTAGAAGGCGCTATGGCTCTATGGAATGAACATGACCTGAGAAGAATCAATGTTGCTTCGGATTTTTCAGCATTTCAGATGCGTAACAAGTTAGCGGAATATGACACCCTGTACGATAAATTTGTAAAATGGCATTCATTCCTACAGGATTATCTTCCTGAAGGTGACCCAATGATTGATCAGATTCAACTGATGATATGGGAGTGTAATGTACGTTATGGCCAGAAGCTCTATGAGGTCAGGAGTCCATATCCTATGCTTTACAGATTGGAATCATTTTATGGAAAACAGAGTTTTGCTTATTTGATGACAATGTTCAACCTGAGTAGTGTGATAATGATGGTGAACATAGAGAATGGTAAGCAACTACTAAAAGAACTTCAGATAATTGTGGATGAACAGTGTGAGCAGAATAGCGATTTGTATGGATCATATCTGATGGGAATATATTGGGGGGCACAGGCTCTTGCTAGTCAGAGCCCTACAGATTATCAAGTGTTTCTAAACCGTTTAACAGATTGGTATGAAAAGAACCATCGGCCATCGTGGGAATCGATATATATTGGTAAACAAATAGCTAATATTTACTATACGTCCCTATCTCTTCCCGACAAGGCTGCCAATTTGTTTGATATTGTCAGGAATGATGTAAGTAATATTTCTAAAGGGTCTGTTTTTTATACATCCGTCTTAGAGAACCTTATTTCTAGCCAATCACAGTCGAGTAATCTTGATACGCGAAAAGAGGCTGTTGAGCATAGTAAGGAGTTAATTACCATTCATGAAAGACAGAATAGTCCAAGTGCTAGAGATTACCAAATGCTGTCTTCTCTGCAACTCTCTTTGGGGAATAAGGAGATGGCTATCCAGACTCTTCGAACAGGCATAGACAAAAGCGTCTTGCCAGAAGACGGATTATGGCGTTGTTTGTTACAGCTGACTTTAGGTTGGAATCTCTATTCTGTCATGGGCGTCAGTTTACAAGACGAGCCCCAAAAAATATTCGAAGAAGCCATTCCATTCTTCAAGGAGAATGTGGGGCAAGTTGGCGGTGCTTATATAGAGGGTTTTAGTCTGATTAGCTACTATTATAATGCCTTAGGGCAATATGGAGAAGCAGAAAAAATGCTCAAGGATGGAATGGGGTTACATGAGGCTCTTTATGGAGAATATGACTATATTTATATGCAAATGTTGAGTGACCTCTATACTTTGTATGCTCAAAATCTAAATGATTACGACAAGGCAGAACAGCTTTTGGAGGGGCGTCTGGAAATGATTAGGCAGAATCCGTCATTTGCAATGCATGGTGTGGTTTTACAATTATTGTGGAACCGCTATAATCTTATTACCTGCAAAACTGATGATTGGATGCTGCGCTTTACTGCCCTATATGAGATACAAGCAGAAGTTAACCTCATGGGGCAGTTGGCGGGTGAAGATGCTTTACAGTTAAAGGATCTTGTATTGCCTGTTATCTATGAATATGCAAATATTTTCCCGCTTCTTAATCAATTTACTAAAGAAGCCAATAGGCTCTATGAGCAAAAGGATCCAAACGTGAGCGAAGAACAAATGGCCGCTTTGAAACAAATGATACCTGCACTTCACCAGTTAGCCAAGGAGAGTATGCTTCCAGAGATGTTGGATGCTGAGAACAATTTGAAGAAACTAGGCCAAGGCTATTTGGAGAATTATGAAACATTAAATCTTTATACAGCACTTGCCAACTATTATATTGGAATTGAACAGGACACTATTAAGGCTGAGTCATATTACAGACAATTATTACAATCTAAACAACCAACTATTCGTATGAGAGCTCGTGCTGAACTCGCAAGTTTATGCTTACAGAAAGGAACTTACGAACAAGCGGCTCTTTATTATGAGCAATTAAAACAAGAGGCGGACAATACCCCACAAGCAATAGTAAGTTTGGAAGACCGCGTTGGGTATTGTAACGCTATTGGCGAAGCTTACCTTAATTGTGGTCGATATAGTGATGCCATCCCCTCAGCACTTGACTATTTTAAGCTCCGTCAGCAGCAGGTTGCTCTGAATTTTGACCTGCTCACACAAAGCGAACGTGAGGCATTCATTAGAAATGGAGGTGACGGAGGTGGAGGTATCCTCTTTTTGCTGCCCAAATTTCCAGAGAGATTGGCTACAGAGGGCTTCAACGCTATGCTAGCTAGTAAAGGGCTGTTGTTACGCACTTCTGAACGTATTAAGCGGGGTATCATGAACTCTGGTAACAAAGAATTACAGGCGCTAACTGATTCCCTGAACCAGCTAACCACACGTTACAAAACAATGAATACCATGACAGACTGGATACACGGCAACTATAACTATAATCCTGAGGTGGTGAAAACCCGTCAACAGATAGAGATGTTGGAACGTAGCATCAACCGTCAAGCTTCAGCGTTTATCGATAGCTTGAATACCCCAGATTGGCAGCAACTGCAAAAAGTTATGAATCAAGGTGAGGCCGCTATTGAATATGTATTATCTGATTCCACATCTCTTGGAGCATTAGTTCTTCTTCCACAAGGGGATCCTATTTATGTACCATTAACTCCAACCCATGAATTGTGGAGAACATTGTCAAATGTAGCCGATATGGATAGCTATCAAAAAGCAGAAGCTTTGTATGTCCAAGACCGATTACACCTTTATGATAAACTATGGAAGCCCATGGAGCCACTACTGAATGATGTAAAGACGGTTTATTATTCACCAACAGGATTCCTTAATGACCTTGCATTTGCAGCCTTTAAATGCAGTGACGAGCACTATCTGTCAGACCGCTATGAACTTCACCAAATGCTATCTACAGGAGATTTGGTGGCCTTACGTACTGGATCTGACAGAGACGCTATCAAAACAGCCTTACTCTATGGATCGGTGTTTTATAGCCCAGAACATGAGATAGAAGCACAAAGCGTAGTGGACAACAATACATCTAATAGCCATCGTGTAGCCGTTAATGATATTTTTAACTATCTTCCTTTCACAATGAATGAGGTCCATCAGGTAGAGAGAATTCTTCAAAATAGACAAGTGAGAACAGATTGTCGAACAGGTTTCTCTTCAACGGAAAAATCGTTCCATAACATTAGCGAGCATAGTCCAGATATACTTCATCTCTCCACTCATGGTTTTTTTATCAAAGGTGACGAAAAGTCATTGAATAACAAGTTCCTATCTAGATTCCCATCAATGCGCTTTTCAAGTATGCAACGCTGTGGGTTGGCTTTCATGGACGCTAACAATACATGGGAGGGAGATTCTGATAAACCAGAGGAAGATGACGGCATCCTTACTGCAAACGAGGTAGCTCTGCTTGACCTCAGCCAAACTCGTCTTGCTGTACTTTCTGCCTGTCAGACTGCCGTCGGAGAATACACAACAGAGGGCGTATATGGTATGCATCGTGGCTTTAAGCAGGCCGGGGTAAGGAGTATTTTGGCAACTCTCTGGAATGTAAACGACAAGAGTACGGCACGTCTGATGGAACTTTTCTACCAGCATTGGTTGTCAGGAACTACTATGCAGAAATCTTTGAATGAAGCCATCAGAGAATTGCGTAAAGAATACCCCTCACCATTCTATTGGGCGCCATTCGTGTTAATGGATGCAGAAAACTGAAAGAGAATCTTTGATTTAAATTCGATATAGTTATGGCAAAGGAAGTGGCATTAGCGTTGTCGAGTGGTGGTGCAAGGGGACTTGCCCATATCGGCGCAATCGAAGAACTGGAGACACAGGGCTATCGTATCACCTCTATCGCAGGTTGTTCGATGGGGGCACTCATCGGCGGTGTCTATGCGGCAGGCAAACTGAGGGAGTTCCGCGAGTGGATGAAGACCGTTGACCGAAAGAAGATGCTGGAGCTGACAGACTTCTCGCTCAGTCTCAATCATATTGTCAAAGGCACGCGTATCATCGAGGCCATCATGGAGTTTGTTCCAGACATGCCCATTGAAAAATTGCCTATACCGTATTGTGCTGTGGCCACAGATTGGAAGGCTGGTCGCGAGGTCGTATTATGTAAGGGTAGTTTGTTTGAAGCCATCCGAGCCAGCATCTCTCTGCCATCCTTCTATGAACCTATACGTCGTGACGGGATGATTCTTATTGACGGTGGCGTTACCAACCCAATTCCCTTGAATCGTGTTAAGCGACATCCTGGCGACATCCTGGTGGGTATAGATGTGAGCGGTCATGACTATAAGGCACAGTGGGAAAAGCAGAACAAACTGATAGAGATGCAAAAGCACGACAAGTCACTTAAGGCAAAGTTGTTGGACATGTTGATTCCAGACAACATCGAATTCAACTATTATACTCTACTTTCTCGTACAAGTTCGCTGATGATTCGACTAGCAGATCGGAAGAGCGTCGTGTAGGGAAAGAGTGTAGATCT
>ERZ809472.56-NODE-56-length-29594-cov-11.544094_pt1 | contig 29594 bp, 29 predicted proteins | sample MGYA00521274_ERZ809472 | MGnify/ENA primary metagenome ERZ809472 (study PRJEB31581, sample SAMEA3312791) | metagenome | study: EMG produced TPA metagenomics assembly of the PRJEB8939 data set (Metagenomic analyses of Rumen microbiomes reveals... | reverse complement strand
AGGGACTCATTACCGAATTCCTGCCATGAAGTACCATCATAAATATACTCATTCGATGGGTTTCCTGATTCACCTTCGTCGATGAGCAAATATCCAGGCTGAGCTGTGACTGTTTTATGACCCGTCTGTGCAGTCGGATCTACAATTTCTACTGATGTTCGGGTGTCTCCGTCCGTCATATGGCCAGAACCACTACCGATCCATAGTTTACCAATATAACTAACACCGCCCGCAATTGCCTCACGAGCGACCTTATCCTTTACCTCAAGTAGTGTGCCGTCTTGCATCTCAACTTGAGAGAAATATTTAGGATCTGGCATAAATTACCTCCTTATTTTGAGAATATAATTCGTTCTAAATTCTCAACATATGAGCATGTGACTTTGTTATTCCATCTCTCACGCTCTTCCTGAGTAATATGACGAACCGCATCCTTAATATGGTCGTCCCACATCTGGTCGGTAAATATAATGTCGGCCAGAAGTGTTTCGCCATCTCCGACTTTAAAGCCGGCTACTTTTCTTCCATCTGGAGATGTGCCCCAGTCAGAATAAATATAAATAAATCCTCTTTGACCAATAAGATCTGGTCTCGAATTCCAATATGCCGATGAATGATATAGGACTTTACATACATCGCCTGACCCACCACCTGTCAGTTCAAATATAGCGTCCCAATCAGAATCCGCGCTGAATTCTACACCAATCTCTTCCTCAGAGTCGAGATTTGTCATAGAGAGGTTTTGAGTCGAACCAAAAGATGCTTTAGCTTGAAAGCTGGTATCACTGAATTTAGGTGTAAATCCTTTATTTTCACTATCAATTTTCATCAGTCATCACACCTTCCTTATACAACGGCAACACTCTCACTGTCCCTTCAGATGAAGGCAGACAATCGCCGTTGCTAAGAAGGAGCCTGATTTGAATTATGCCTGTTCCAACTTTTAAAGCTGTAGTATCTTCTTGGGTCAACTTAACAGATATAATTTTCTCTTCTGGGTCTATCTGGACGTCTGTAATTCCTTTATCAACCTTTATAACGTTCTGACAGCCCTCAGACTGAGAAATATAAATCCATACGTTTGTAATCTCGGACATATCTATGTCATCCGGGATATGGGTTGTTATACGGGGTGTAGCACCACGTCTAATGACTATTGCCATAGATACCTCCTTATTTTGAAATTCTGAATAATGAATCATCATTGACTGGATAGAATGTACCAGATACTGTATCTATCATACCGAGATGATCATTTTGCACTTTTGGAATAAAATTCATTAAAAGTGTTGTGCCATCAGTATCGTAAATGGATATTCTGTATACTTTTCCAAAGTCGCCATAGAATGAGGATACTCCGGAAGACCCACTATTATATGGTGTTTCTGGATTGTCTATACCGCACCTACCACCGAGCAGATAAAATCCACCAGTTGTCATTCTCATTCTATCTCTACCAGACAATGCTGTCGTTTGCCACGGCTCATCTGATGGTAAATTCTGACCTTGAAATGATAAAACATGCCTCTGTGGAAAGACTGGGTCTTCACCTTCTTCATGCGGGAAAGGCCATATACAACCACTCAAATTATAGACACTATATCCCCAAGGCCACTTTATTGCATCGTTTTGGATTATACCAACACCTTGCTTTTCAGACCAAAGTATTTGACCAACAGAAAATGAACCAAGAAAGAAACCAGGTGATGCTCCCTTACCATATCCGCCAGCATCAGTGTTTGAACCTCCGATTAGCGTCCCCATTGTTCCTGTCGGTTGACCAAACTCAACGTCAACTTCATACTTATAATCAGCATATAATTCAAAGTCTGTGACCGGAATATAACCAACGTCTGTATGCTCATAATACACTTGCGTACACTGAATATACTCTTCTCGATTCCTATCAAATATAAGGTCGTCACCTTTGTAAGCTTTTACAATATAATGATCGCCAAGCTTAATATCCTCAATGTTGTATGCACTCATTCTTCCACCCCCTCGATCAAATATATTGTATCCGGGTTGTGTTCTTCCATTTCGTCATACTCTTCTTGCGTGACAAACACATATAGATTATCGATCGCGTCATGCATTTCGGAGGGATAATATGTTTCCTCCGACTCAGCGGTTTCTCTAATAGCATCAGCGATATCTGTTAAATAATCGTCGTCTATTTTGACTAACATATTATCACCTCCTATTCATTGCTTGACGGCCTATCGTCAATTAAATATAATACTCCTGGATCAAGTGTCTCCGGTAGTTGCGACTGATTTCCGTGCCAGATAAGTGCCGAAATAGCCGCCGGCATTTCAGTTGCGTTATATTTTGTCGTCTGTAGGTTCTTACTACGTATTGAATCAGCAATATAATGGAATGCGTTATCCTGTAGTTTTCTTACAGTACCCATAATATCACCCCTTACGCAGTTCTTTTCCACATATGACAAACTACATATGGAGGCATAGCGTTTGAAGCATTACAACCATGCTTATGAGCGCTTCCGCCACCTGTACCATAAGTTGTAGGCTTCTGGTTATCATTAGTCTCGTCCATGCCAAGTGCTCTACCAGTAATCATTGGGTCTCCACCTGTCCTAATACGGAGCTTGTGAAGCATACCATACTCATTACCAGATTCACTAGCACGAAGAACGATTCTAGGCCATCCTTCACTACCAGTAGCCTCTTCATAATTCCTGAACAATCTACCATCATCTCTATAACCAGACTCACTAGTGTTATAGACAACATTATGCCTATGGTCACCAATAATATGAGTATGATGAGGAATCTGATTGACTGTCAGATTTGTACCAGTGATAGTATGTGAATGAGCCCATGCTCCACCAGTCTTACCAGCACTGTTGAAAAGATTGTTTCCAACGTCGTAGTTGACCAACATGCGTCCGCTAGGGAGCTTCTCCCATGTTGTGCCAGGAAATAAATTGTTTGGGTTTGCACCATTATCCATTGTCATGAACACATAACCAACTGGAAATATGTTCTTAATAGAAAATGATCTACTCTCAAGCGCAGCTATTCTAGTCTCTAGTGCGCTCATATCCGCCTTCTGTTTGGTCGGATCAAAGCCAAATTTATCATAACTTGCCATAGCGCACCTCCTTAGTATTTAATGTTTGCTGCATCTGGAAGAGCAAGAGCTGTTCCCTTATATATCTCAATTGAAATATAATTCGGAGGACTGAAACTATTGATCTTCTTGAGCTCGATATAGTAGTTCTGATTACCATCAACCTTAATCTCGTAGTCCTCACCATCATCAAGATATAAACCGTTGAAATATAAGTTGACAGTATCCTCCACAGCGTATTCGTATTCCGGGATTTCCGAGAACTGAATGATATTACCATGCTGAGTAGTGATTCTATACCTTACTGTCGTAAGATTAGCCTTCATATCACCTTCTTCTTGGATTTCCTCCCACCATTCTTTGATAGTATTGGTATATCGGGAAATGAATGACATGGCATTCTCTTTCGCTTCCTCTTGTTTATACAAAATATGTGCTATCCATGGACATCTGGATTCACCAACTGTCCTATAAATAACTGGAGCGGAAGATGATGCGTTTCTAGCCGGGACATCAACCAATGCGAGACAAATCTCAACAGTACTACCATAATTATCGTCCTCAACAGGTTCGAAATAGGAGTCTGTTGAAATATAATTCTCTGGTTTGGCTATATATCCAAGCTGCTCTGGAATACCGATATTATTTGGAACACTAGCTCTGGAATTCTCCTGGCCTTTAGTAACAACCAATATAATATCTCTCTGATCCATTCTCCATCTGAGGGATATCATGTCAATACGCTTAGATGCAATATCTCTTTTGTGCAAATATATGGTCTCTTCTGAATCGTTGATTACCCAATGACCGTTGACCATAGCCTTGCCCTTACCGACATTGACAGCAATATAACCATCATAAGTTACTTCTGAGCCGCTATCTGGGTCTACAAAAGTAATTGAATCATCATTATGCTCTTCAAGTGTCATAGAAAATTCTGATTCTACGCCTCTAAACATACCATTACGCACGATAAGACCGTTAAGATACTCATTATGGTCATCAGCTGTATACGCTCTATCATAGACTACCTCTTCCTGAGCATTAACGGAGCGGATAGCATCAAAAAATCCATATTTAATAGCCATGATGCACCTCCTTAACCATCAAGTGTAGCCAGCCAATGATATTCATAGCTGGAAGACGGTGTGAACTGATTGTATGTGACCACTACAGACTCAGTGGTCTTTTGTGGCGGATCTTGGTTATCATACTGTGTTGTCGTAGTTGTCGTGGTCTTTGACAAACTCATCTCAAACCTCTTAACTCTAAAATGCTGAGTCGTAACGTCGTAGACGTTCATATAATACATTCTATCGTCAAAAGAATTCACAGGTGTGACAAGCACCTTTGGAGCAGCAGCAAATGTCACAGGAAACTCTACCATATCAGAATTCGATGTTCCTGAGAATATAATGTTGCCGTTTTTGTTCTTGCAAGCACCCCACGGATATGTTGATGTTGTGTCTGCAGAACCAGTAATATCGCCAGGCTTACTCTTAATAAACATAGAGTCATGATTTGTAAGCCTGAGTGTAATCGTTGGGGCTTCAGTAGAGACCACGTCCTCTGGGGCAATAGTACACAGTACCTCAAGAATACCCTGGGATGGCATACCACTGATTGGAGCGGTTCCCTGCCACCACCATGTACCGACATCTGCGTATGTAACCTCTGTAAGGTCTTTGGTCATCTTTCCTTTGAAGCCGCCATTGTTAAGATTTTTAAAATATGCTCCCATCTGCTGAGCTGAAGCCTGATAACTTGAGTTAGTTGTACCGTTTGCTGCTGGTCTAGCTACCTCAAAGAGATCATCTTTCTTCAGCTGATCGATAGGGTCCATATCGGTAATTTTAATACCCATGGACAACCTCCTATGTTAATTTGTATTTGGAATCGTCATAGTGTCCGATGGCAACATCCCTAAAAGAACCGTCCTCAGCAACTCTCTCAGAACCGTCTTCAGTAAGTAACCTAGAGAATTTAGGTCCTTTACCAATTGTCCTGATATTGCCGTATTCAGTCTGTCTATAGTTACCATTCTCATCAACTCTACGGATATCTTCAGTGTCTTTTTCCTCATCATCCTCTTCTTTACCCGTATAATTCTCGATAGTAAATGATGGAATGGTCTGGTCTTTAGATGTTGTAAGAGTCGTAGTTACTGATGTTACTCGTGCATCATAACGAATTCCATATTCATTTTGAATTGTTACCATATCTCCAAGAAAGTAATCTTCGTCGTATTGATACGTAATATTCGCAGATACTTCCGCAGATATATCTATCTTGGATTTATACTTCTCAAGTTCTGTTCTGCCTTTAGTCTCATTATTCTTATTCAGCTTTGCGACATCTACTTCACTTGTCGTAGGGTCGTTGAGTTTAACCGAGTCACCCTTGACGTAAAGCTCATATCGGTTCATTCCAGCTGGTTTTGTAGCCAACTTATATGGCTTGACGATCTTACTAGCGTCGATAGTCTTTACCGTACGGCTAGACTTATCGAATTCCTCGTATGTAGACGCTACCAGAGCGATGTTCTTGTAGTTGTCTGAGTCAATCTTATAGCTAGTCTTTATAAGGTTATCGTACTCAACCGAAAAGGTTACCCAAGGCGTTTCCGTCTGTGCTCTAGACCTGTCTGTCCAGCCAAGCATGACGAATTTAAGCTTCCTAACCGTGAAGTCAAGCACAATATCCCAACCAACATGCTGGTCTTTTGCAATCTTTACAAAAGCGTCATAAAGTGTAGAACCCGTTAGGTCCGCGTTTACAAATGGCACGGCATCTGGCTTATTAAACGGATGATCTTCGATGATATCTCCTAATATAATGTTAGGGATTGCCCTATCTCCGTCTGTAGGATTTATAAGGTTTTCTATGACAAGTTGCCTAAAGACATCTTGGACGGGTCCAGCGACCTGCTTAGTTTCTCCCCATACAATTCTATTCATAAGGAGAGACTTAACCTGCTTACCTTTTACAATAAGGAAGTCGCCTTTATCAAAAGTATCATCCAATGTAACGCTATTAACCACCATAATAGGTACATTCTTAAGATTCTTAGCAGTAGCATCTTTAGCCTGAATAATATAATAATGATTCTTTGCGGCGTCACTATATGTTTTAAAGGATTCTGTTGTAGCTGGCAAATATAATTCGAAATCGCCTGATTCATAGTACTTTCTAGTCCATATCATGGATTGGAAGAGTTCTACACCGCGTACAACATTCAAGTCATTGTCAAGAATATAATATTCCATAATCAGATACCCGCATATATAGGCCTAATTTCAACAGATGCATCGAGGTTCATACGCTGTAACGGATTGTCACAAGTCAAACCTATAACGTTTTCACCTGGCTGGAATTCAATCCACTGAGAGGTGGCGATATCAATCTTATTTATAATATCAACGCCGAATCCCTCTTTCAATGTGGCCGACTTATATCCCTTTCTGGTATCTAATATAACTTTATCACCTTTATTTAATGTCATATTTAATGTTAATATCTGATCGGTAGTTCGGTTATATATTGCTGGTCTTTCGACAATCCCGTTAGCCTTAATTGTAAATATACCTCCAGTCTTTACATAAGACTCGTTGTATATGGTTAAATATTCTCTTACGAGACGTTCGCTAACCATAAATGGATTGTTTGTAGAACTTTCTGGATCCAAATCCATATCTGGGTCAACCCAACCAGGATATACATTTGATTTATAATGGAACCTAGGAATAATATCGTTAAATGATTCAACTTGTCTATCAACATCCTTAAAATATGGGTCCATACAGACAATCTGGATCGTTTCTGACTCTTCCTTAGCCCAAATAGTAGGTTCATTCTGTTCTACAATACCCTCAATATAATACGATTTCTTGGTTCTTACTGTATCACCATCGTCTGTAAATATAAGTTTAACTTTTTCTTTGACAGGAAAATATCTATACGATTTTCTCCTTAAATCGGCGACCGATTCATAGATCCACACACCATCTTTCTTATAGTGTAATGGTAGAAATCTTATAGTAATCTTTATAGTTCTTTTTGGTAATCTAGCATTAATAAATTCTGCTCCATCGATTGTGACCAACTCTGAACTATTTACAGTCGCCTTTCCTGGACCTAAACCAGTAACGTCAGTTACGGCGAAGCCCTGAGAAGTGTTTAAGTCCTCAGGGTCTCGCAGAACTAACTTCAAAGGTTTAGAGTCATTACTGAAATTTATAACTTCAATAGACTCTACCATAATCGATCTCCTTAACTGTTATCTCTAAGCCACTTGTACCAAGTATCAAGCTGATTGTTAGTCTGAGTATAAATCTCAGTTCTATCAATTGGCTCAGGAGAGTAGTTGTTTTGTGTGAAATTATATGTGTTGTTTGTAATTGCTGTACTAACATTTCCGCCAACTTTACTAGCGTCAGCACCTGCTTTACCAGTATTTACACCGGACAAAGCATCAGAAGTTGCCGAATCAAGCATTGCGTAATCAATATCGGAGCCACCACCACTTCCGACACTCCAATCGCCCATCTGATTCATTACTTCTTGTGTATAGTCTGTTACTGCCATAGCAGAACGTTCTGCCTTAAGTCGCTGTACTTCGGCGGACCAATAATTATAATTAGTCTCAGCTTCGTCTCGCATTTCTTTTGTAACGTTACTAGCATTAGATGTCATCGTCTTATAATTATCATTTGATAACTGTTCTGCTAATGCTATCTGTTTATCCATAGCCGCAAACTGCATTCCGTTCAACATGTCATTGAAATCACCGAGTACGCCGTTTGCAAGATCCGGCATGAGTTCCTTAATCTTATCACCCATGCTTCCGGTAAATATATCACCTAAGCTAGAACCAACGGATGCGAAACCATCACCAAGACCGCTAAACGTATCGAGCATGCCCATACCAACACTCTTTACAGCGTTGTATGCCTCATCTTTATTTCCACCAAATCCTTCAACAATACCTGAGATACACATTGCTGCCTTCTCGATAAACTCTTCGGCTGGTGAATGAATGCCCAATACATCACAGAAACCTTCAAGAACCTCAGACGCTGTATCTTTAATGGAGTCAACACATTCGCCGGCTTTATCGACGATTCCTGTTGTGATACCATCAACAATATTTGCACCGGCATCCTCAAAGCTATCGACGATGTCTCCAAGGAAACCGCTGGCATCCTTAAGAGAATCTACGCTTTTAACAAGTAGTTTAGCAGCTGTAGAGAATGTATTAGCAAAACTTAATATCATTGTACCAGCACCTACAAGTAATGGTGCCGCAATAGACAACATTCCTGCCGATGCTAAATATAATGCAGCCTGCTTAACAAAATCTCCACCTTTAAGACCAGAGCTAAAGCCTTTCTTAAGAACAAGCATTGCTGCGGACAACATTGTGCCAGCTATTAATAATATAATTGCACCTGGCAACATTAATCCAGAGCCAATAAGCAATAGCAATCCACCGACTGCTAATAAAGCACCAAATACTATCAATTTGAGGCCATTTTCTATAATTTCTCCCCAATCGCCAATCGCTGCAAATGCTACTTCTAACTGAGTAAATGCCATTTCCAACAAATATGCAGATGCAAGAAGTAATACAGCACCTATTGTAAGAGATATAGCAAGTGTTACTATTGCTACGGATAACAATATAGCTCCTGTACTTAAAAGAGCGCCAGCTATTACTAATATAGCACCTATAACTATAAATCCAAGACCTATTCCTGCTATCAATGCTACGAATCCGAGCATTGGTAATATCTTTTCATTTAGGCCTTCGAAGTCCATTTGCTGAATTATAAGCAATGCGCCCCAAAGAGCGAGCATGCCTAATGCAAATGAAACAGCAGCGATAGCTATAGATATACCAGCTGTTGCTAAGAATACACATGCGATCATAAGTCCAAGTGTTCCAAGCATTAATGGTATTGAGATTATCGTCATCGCTGTTCCAAGTCCTCCGAGTGCAAATACAACAAGCATCATCTTTTGTACGCCATCAAGCATCATATCCATTGGCATCAATGAGCATAGTGCTATGAGACCTAATGTGCCTGCAAGAAGTATTAACGCCGGCATTAACGAAAGTGCTGAAACACCAATAACAATTGATGCTAATAATATAGTGCCGCCAAGAGCCACTATTTCTAATCCTATTCCTGCCAAGACAGCAATTACTTCAGAGAATTTAAATGCGTTCGCCAGGATCCAATCTGATTGTGTCATTGCCAAACATAGCACAACAACTGACAGCAACAATCCTGCTGCGGCGCCAAGCATTAATGATGCACCAATGCCGAGCAACGCTGCTGCTAATGCCATACCAATACTAAGAACGATGATATCGGCCATAGCGTGTATAGCTGTGCTTATATCAGCCGATACAGCTTCAATATTCTTTAAAGAATAATTAAGCATTGCTATAGCTGGTAGCAATAATACTGCGCCAACCAAGAATGCTCCAGTTCCAATAGCAAGTAATACACCAGCCCAGAACATTAACATTCCAAGATCAACGAGTGGTATTAATGATGCACAAGCTTCTTTTACTGAATCTCCAAAATCTTTACCAAATTGTTTCTTTATAGTATTAATTCCATTCTTAATGCTTTCACAAGCATTAGCAATGCTGTCAATCGCTTTGACGACAAGTGTCATTATAAACGGTATAGACCCAAATGCTATTACAAGCGCCAGTACTAATGTAACCATACCAGCAAGCACAAGAGGACCTACATATCCCATAACAGTTGCAACTGCCGTGAGACCACCAAGAATTATAAGGATTGCCGTTGTAGCGTCTTTCATACCTTCAGCGGCTGTTTTCAACGTTGCGGCCGCATTAGATAGTTTAAACGAGTCTAATTGCGCTATCATATTCAACGCTTCTGCAAATGCTTTAATGCCAAAACCAAGAAGGATTGCGCTTACACCTGCTCCAGCTCCGCCTTTAACAGCATCTTTCATAACCGTTATAATGGATGCAAGACTTTGTGAATTTGTATTTAATTTCGCCCAGTCTATCTCATCCAACATATTAAACGCTTCTACTATTGCTCTATAAGATTCTATAATTTTTACAACACTATATGCAACGACACTTACTAATATGCCTACAGATATCGCTAATGCTATCATTGGGCCAATAGCCTTTGAGCCAACCATTGATACTGCACCAATTATAACCATTAAGAATCCAATACCCAATATAAGGTCTGCAAATGTTCCCATGTTATTAGATAGTGCTTCCCAATTGGTCATGCCTAAAATATAAGCCATAGCAGCGAATGTTATCATCAATCCAGACAACGATGCTGCAAGAGGAATCATTGCATATATAGCTGGTGTCGCTTTTATAATTTGTGGCGCAAATGCTGTAATAACGCCCATTGATACACCAAGCGCAGCAACAAGAGATGCTAGTGCTATGAATGCCGGCACTATTCCAGTATCTGCAGTACTAAGAACTTTAGCTAATGCGCCAAACGATAACATCATAGCAGATATTGCGATAGCTATTACACCTATCATTATTGATATCTGCGTCAATGTGGCCGGATTCATTTTGATTTTGTCCTTTGATATTACAGATATTACCGTCAATACACCCATTATAGAAGTCATCATCAACAGGAATGATTCAGCCATAACTCCCATAGCAAATGCAATCGAAGATGACTTAGATTCATCAAATATCAGCACCATCGATATCATAGCACCTATTAATAATGCCATTGCACCAGAAAGAACACTTATTAGTCCAACCATCTCATTAATAAATCCAAGACGATTTTTGGTCATCTTAAGACCCTTAAATGAATTGTTAATCATAGCTATTACTAATAACAAACCTATTATCGAGAGCGATACTTCTGCGAATATAGCCGTCATAGCCGTTAGGCCTTTTGTCAATGCATCGGAATTCATATGGCCGAGGGTATATAACGCCGTCGCGATAGATAGCATTAACATCGACATTCCTGTGAGTATTTGAACCATCATTATTCCGGTGTTATCCATGAAACCAGTTACGCCAGAACCGAGAGCCGTAAATGTTGATGTTGATTTAAGAAGCATCAATATTGCAGATAGCATAACGGTCATAACCACTGCCATTATAGAAAGCATACCAGTGGCTTTCATCATCTTATTACTATCAACAAGTGATAACATTGTCAACGACGCGGATATTGTAAGCATCATTGTAGATAATGCCGCTATTGTCAACGCTACTTGCTGGCCAACACCCTCCATTAATCCTCTACTCTTTCCACTGATAATATTACCAGCAGCACTAATCTGAGAGAAGCTCTTCATAGCCATAATCATTGAGAATATAACACCAGATACAACCGTTATTACTATACTAAATGCACCAACGGATGACCATAATTTACCAGCAGGAATGATGGATATAATCGCTAACGCACCTGCAACAGAAAGTGTAACACTTAAAATCGCCGCGCCTATAGCAGATATAACTGCTGATAATCCAACCATTGTCTTTGCTAATGAAGCCGCTTTCGCAAGCCCTGATTCAGACATTTGAATTTGTTTATTTAATAATACTACTACGGCTCCTATTCCTGCCAAAATGGCACCAATCGCTATGAACTGGGTCTTCATCATCTTAAATGCAAAATCTTGTTTATCTTTTGGTATTAATGATAACAACATCGCTGCTCCAACGAAAGACGCCATGAATAAACTAAGGGAATTAACTAATGTGGATATTGAACCTATTAGTGCTTTAAGAGCGCCACTTCTAGTTATCTTTCCTGTATCAGAAATTCCAGCGACTCGTTCGTTCAAATATACACAGAGGCTCGCAATGCCGCCAAATGTAACAACGAATGTAGTGATTATCATTCCGAATGCTATTCCTGCTTTAGTTAGATCTGCCTCTGGTCTTGAGAGCAAATATACTGATGCAACCAAGACACCTATCAATGGTATCATGGTTCTAATCATTGATATGACGCCTTCCATCTGACTGCTAACAGTTCTTGTCCAACCATTAAGACCTATATTCATCTTTGATGTGACACCTGCAGAACCACCGATAACTTTTGTTACAATTACCATGAATGCGCCAGTAGCCAATATAAGTCCCGCAATCAATTTTCCAGCCTTATTAATCTCATCATAGCCGCCATTTCGCTTTGCGAGTTCTTCGATAACTACCACGCCTGCAATAATCGTCGTCATCAGTATTGCCAATCCGATAAACATATCTCTCATTGAAGATATAAAGTTTGTTATTTTTGTTGTAAATGGTTTAAGTCCTGCCAAATTATTTATAAGTCTAAGCGCTGCTATAGCTGCAACGATATGACTTACCGCAAATGCTAGCATCGAGCAAGCAGCTATCAATAATATAACTATTTTACTAAATTTCTTAAAATCTTCAAAGTCTACGAATTTTGTAATTATTGCTATTGTAGCCAATAATGCTCCAAATGCAAGTAACGCCAATGCAAGACCTTTGAACGCATCTGCCATACCAGCATACTTAAATCCTTTAGCTGCATTGCTAAGCGATGATACAAGCTCTGGTAACATATTCAATGCTCCAAGTATTGTCTTAATAACTTTTGCAGCAACAACGATTACTGCCACCGTAAAGGCCGCTGTAGATATAATAAGGGTATCTGTTAATACCGCAAAGAAATTTGTAAAATGCTCTACAAGTCTATCTTTTGCTTTATCCAATTTTGATTTTGCCACTTCTAACTTAGAAATGAATACATCATACAGACTTTCTGCTTTCTCGCCAAACGAACCCGTTTTACTAAATAGCCAAATCTTATCAGAACTGTCATTAATGTCCTGAGCCATTCTATCTACAGCTCTAGTGCTGCGATCAGCACCGTTTTCAACCTGTGTTGCAGCTCTATCAGCACCATCACCGAGATCTCTAAGGCTTTGCTTGATGAGTTCAGGTGTATTTATCATACCACGAACCATCTGTCCGCTACCACCCCATTGACTAAGTGATGCAGCTCCAGCAGCCTTTTTACCAGCTTTCTCAGCCTCTTGTGCAGCAGACGAATATTGTTTAGTACTACTCGTTAATGCGTTAACATTTGAGACTGCGTTCTTTGGAACCATGGATTGAGGTGTTAATGGTGTAGCTTTTGTGGTAATACCAACGTCAATATTAAGCTTCTTTGTTCCAACCATTTTATTGATTGTATCCCAAAGTTCAGACGTTTTTGTTTTAGCATTCTCCAAGAACCCATCCATGCCGTCGCCAATGTTTTTAAATATCTCTCGTACGGTGTCGTAAAATTTAACAAAGCCGTCACCTATTGCTTTAATTACATCCCAAACATCTTTACCATATTTGCTTATTGCCTCAGCCATTATTTTAATGGCCTTAACCACCTTTGAAATTACTAATATAATTCCAGCGATTACAAATCCAGCAGCTTCTACTATAGCAATAAGAAGTTTGATCGCTCCGATTACGAGCTTAATACCTTTCTCGACGCCTAAATGTAATAATATTGCAACAACTTTAATAATATAATTTATCTTATCTATAATCGTGGCTGATTTATCGATCACGCCTTTATTATATAAGTTAACATCTTTCAAAAATGATAGGATAGGTTTGTAAATCGGCTCCAGAATATATAGTATTCCCTGAAGGATTGTTACCAATATACTAAGAGCTTTTACAATAACCTTTACTACTTCTCTTACATGTCTACCTTGTTCTGCGTTAAGAACCAGCTTACTAGTTATAAGATCAAGTAATCCTACGAAGTCTTCAACTGCTGGAAGCTGGAATCCAAGTTCTCTAAGTGCACCAAGGATATTCTGAATCCATGACCAGATACCAATTACAACATTAAGTATAGATTTCTGGAAGTAATATGAATCGGCTAATTTTCCAACCCATGCTGATACACTATCCAATATACTATTATATACCGGCATAACAAGATCCATGGATTTCTTAACTCTATCAATTACCGGAATAACTGCGACAGCGAGTTTTCTTTCAAACTCATTCCATGGGCTTAAGAATTTCTCACCAATTCTTGAGAGAGCCGCTTTCATGTTTGATATAGCACCTGTAAATGTCTTATTAGCATCCTTAGCGTGCTCACCAAATGCATAGTCCATAGCTGCCGCAAAATCCATGAAGCTTACTTTACCTTTAGAGACTAAATCTCTGATTTCAGCTTCTGTGTTAACTGCCAAATTCTTAACATTCTTATAATAATCCAATAATGTTTGAGCAGCGTTAATACCTCTATATGAGATTCTATTAAGCTGATCACCCATCAATCGGCCATTACCTGCAACTGTAGTAAAAATATCTGCGATATCATCGTATGAGCTGTTCGTCATTGCTGCGAGACCAGATATACCTCTCAAAGACACTTTCATTTGGTCTCCGGTCTGTATCTGCGACGCTAATAGTTGAGAAGCAGCTTTTGCAGCTGAATCCAGGCCATATGCAGTTCCTTTAACCGCATAATCAATGTCTTCTGATACGTCGTTCCATGTATGACCGAGACCCTCGATTTGGAATTTAGCCGCTTCAATATTTAATGCTCTTGCCAGACCTCCTGATTTAATTTGACCAAAAGTATTGGCATATATTTTCTTTCCTGTATTAATTGCATACTTTGTCAACTCCGACATTACTGTGTATCCAGCAACCTGTAAAAGAGTAAAACTAGCTTTTACCTTATTAGTAGTTGCATCAAGCATGCTCATTGCTTGGTCGGTTTCCTCGACCCCTTCAACGAAGTTATCAAATGTCTTGGGAGATACATCTTCGAGCTTCATCGATTTGTCGAGTCTTTCAAGTGCTCTTATAGTACTTTCAATATTCTTCTGGAAGGCCTTATTATCAAAGGTCATCTTCACTATTCGTTCATCTTCGAAACTCAAGATCTTTCAACCTCCCTCCATATGTCTTTTACCATTTGATCCATGATTGGTTTTAACGATGGTTCAACGATGTCGATTCCAGAGACATAATATCCACGTTTAGTAACGTGACCAAATTCAAGTAACAGAATAACGTTTTCTCCATGTTCGACATCGCTGTTACACCACGTTATGGTGGCCTTATCTGGTGTTATATCAACTTCATAAAACCAAGAATCAGCCGCCCTACCAGTATAAACAGGGGTGCGGTCTCGTAAGGCCTCTACACCCTGCTGTCCATACTTGTTTAAGATCTCGTAAAATTCACCATTCTCTAACTTCTTCAAAAATCTCATGGTTCTCGATAGGTCGCCTTTCGATTCGAATTTAAATGGTGATTTACCCATAAATTATACCTTCTTTATGTATTTTTCGAAAATATAATTTCCATTGTCGAGTTTAGCCCATCCATTGGAAATAGATACTACTTCTACTTTATTGCCGTTATACAACTTTCCAACGATGGCACCATTTGGTGATTTTCTAACGTTAAGGAATGTTGTAATACCAGTAACTTCATAGGTTGTTGTACTCTTAGCCGGTTTGGAGGCTTTGAGTATCTCATTAACCTTCTTCTGAACAGCATCATAGTCGTATCCATCGGCAGCTAACCTCTTCTTTCTATCTTCGCCATTTCCGTACTTACCTGCAATTACAAGTTTAGCAACTTCATCGATAGAAAGTTTAGGTTCATTTTGAATTTCTCCAACTTTAGAACCATTCGTAAGATTTGTTGTGACGTGCTTCTTATCGTTAAGCAGAATGTCGCCTCGCATGAGATAGTCCTGAGACTTCTTATACTTCTGCGCCGTTAAAACTTCAAATCCTGCTTTTGTGAAAGCAGCACGCATGTCTTCTGTATAGGTTGTTTCTGGAATATTCTGCAATTTCTTGATTCCAAGTTCAAAACCTATAGCACGAACGATAGCTGTTACACCTGAAGAGCAGTCGGCTTCACATGGTTCCCAGATTTTTGCTGGATCCCATGCAGCTTTCTGAAGTGCAGTCCAAAATGTATAACGCTGATACATATCATACCCGACATTATCATTCTTGGCTGCTTTTTCTGCTTTATCGGCGATCATTTCTCTGATTTTAGCATCTGGATATCTCAAGACACAGTTCCATGGACGATCATACCATTCGGTAATCTTCCATTCCTCGCCTGTCTGATCCCCAGCTTTACCGCCGGTGTACTTGTTTCGTTCGTCATGTCCGCAATTTGAGATCATTTTGTCTCCTTTCTATCCCTATTTATGTGGGATATGTGGCTTAGAGTGCTTCGCTCTTCTAGCCTTGTTTAAAGCTGCATGTTGCTTCATGGTCTCATGAGTAGACTGTTTCTTAGGCGGTTGATTCTTAATACTAACAACGTTTATCAGCATTAACAATCTAGAAATGTGCCAATTTTCAGCTTCCCATGGAATTTGTTGCTGACACATCCAGCAATATATCAACTCGGAAGTTATTACCTCCCTTGTCGGCTTACCTTGTTGATCTTTGGAAACAGTTGTTGCGGTTCGCTTATCATCAATATATGCTTTAATAGCTTTAACATTCTCTTCTGTTAATCCAACTAAATCTCTAGTGGTTATTCCTTCTGGTTTAACAACCATCATTGAAATATAGTCAAACATTTCCGCTTCTGTCTTCTCCGTATCTGCGAGAAACGGCTTCTTATACTTCGCTTCCCACTCAGATATAGCGATTAGAGAATGCTCTAATTCCAGATCAAGTTCTTCTGTATAAACATATTCTGGTGGTTCCACCTCTTCGTTTATTCGTTCTGATGCTGGAATATGTATCTTAAGCATTACTTAATAGGTGTAACGGAAGACTCTGCATTAAGCTTTTTCTTCTCTGCCTCAATCTCTTTAAGCATAGATTTTGGCAAACATCCGTTGATGAACTCTGTAAGCTTATCCTCATCTGAAGCAAGAGTCATAAAGCACTCAGAGAATGCTTCTGACTGCTTAAACTTATTAGCAAGTTTATGACCCTCTTCGTCTTCTTTGATAAAGTGCTTACCGTCAGCAGACTTTTCACCATATGCACCGAGAACAATATCCTTAATAAGCGCAATAACTTCCTTAACACTATTAGCTTTCTGGATTTTCTCAATGTGTGCCTGCAAACCACCGTCATAGTTGTAGTTCAACTCTGCCAATTCTGTTTTAGAGTAGTGGAACTGAAATGTCTCAGTTACTTCATTACCCTCAAGATCCTCATAAGTGATTTTCATGTTATACATAAATATTTAACTCCTTTTTGTATTAGTCTATACCTCAAAACTAAGAAATATAAATTCAAGATAGCCTTTCTGATTTCCGTCAGGGGGACATTGTTCAAGCTTTCATCGACTTTCACGATGGGCCATTTTGAATTTATGAGAAATTATCAGCCTTCGCCGGATGTCTTAACTTCATACCAACCCTGCTGAGCTGGGTTACCAGTTGGCTCTGCGACTGGTGTATAATCATCACCATTCTTGGTGTAATATGTCTTACCCTCAACAACCTCAGTGTCTTCTGTAAGAACATACTCAACCTCTGGTACTGGCTCTGGTGTTGGCTCTGGACTCTCATCACTAAGAAGAGTAATAAGATCGTCTGGGAGTGGGAGATATGGATCAGCGTCATCTGTACCATAGAGAGCGTTCTCAAGAGCTGTCTTCTTTGATCCAGAGAGGAATCCTGCTGCGAGAGCCTCCTCATCAGTTCCTGTGTAGCTATCGCCGACTACCTTGATAGCAATGTGAGCTGTTGGCTTAAAGCCTGTTACATTGGTATCAGTTGTTGTGATATCCCATGAAAGCTCTGTAGCCTCTGGGCTATCATTGATTGTGTTACGTGATTTGGATGAAACGCTTGCCTTTGCGTTGTATACAAGATGATACTCATAAGCAAAGTCGTTACCAAGTGTGTCATTACCGATGTTTGTTCTGTAAGCAAGGCCAAATCTCCTTCTAGCCTGCTGAGCAATCTTAAGGAATGGAAGTCCATCTGGAGATGCGGAACCATCACAAGCATCAAACTCCTTAGGAGAAGAATAAGCTGTAATGGAGCAACCAAACTCCTCTTTAGAAGTAAGATCAAGATACTTAATGTTATCAGCGTAGATAGCTGTAGACTCTGCGCCTTCTGGAGACTCTTCGATAGCGGATACACCAGACCATGCGACACCTGTCTCATAGCCGGAACCACTTACGCTCTTAAGGTAAAGTGCTACTCTGTCAACACCTGTGGTATAGAAACGCTGTCCTTCAACGTCCCATACAAGCTTTTTAGAATCAGCCATAATAAAGTTCTCCTTTATTTATAGTATAGTTTATATAGGTCATAATGCAGACCTTCTGCAGTGTAATGGCGAATATGACGAATCATGGCGAAAGGAGGGTTATGAGTTGAGTCACCTTTCAATATAGTATTTACCATTTCATCGTCAAACTGTCTACGCACATATCTAATTTCATAAGAGTTATCAAGTTTATAGACAGCATTATTCGCATTACGAGTTGAAATAGTCCCCATATGCACAATAGCACAGGGGAACTTCAACATCTGATTTTCTGGAGGTTCGAAATATACATGTGGTATACCAAGATCCTTCAGTTTCTGCTGAATTTCATCAGTTTTGTTCTGGAGTTGGCCCATGGTATATACCTCCAACTTTTAAATGAATTCTAGGTGGGTCAACACTAACTGTAGTGATTTCCCATCTAGTTCCTCCATAAGTAATATATCTTATGTGTGACCAATGATCAATCGCAAAGGCATCGGCAATTATATCAAAGTCAGTGTTAAGCATAAGATTATTGCTTATTTGATCCGGAACAGACTGAAATCTGACAGACCTTTCGACTGTTTCGCCGAAATATAATCTCTCAGTTATTACATCTTCCCAGACGCTTGGTCTGGTTTCTGTTTGGATTGCATATCCAACTTCTCCATGATACCTAGCCATTTTGAATTTTCTCCTCTTATCCTTTTACGATCATAACATTAGCCCTCGCCTTCTGGTTCACATGTTACGCCACTAAGAGAAATCTCTTGTGTAAGTGTATTTGTACCATCACTCTGGATAATCTTAATAACCTGAGTAGACGGATCAGTAACTCTGAATACGCCATTTCTATCAGGATCATTAAGGCATTCCTGAGGTTCCATACCAATGGAAGATGGTACAATACCAACCTTAAGGCTTGTAACGCTCTCATCTGGATCGCTCCAATGGAGAGCAATAAAGTTACCCGACTGAAGTTCTGGGTCAGAACTAAATTCAGTATAATCGGTAATGTAGTTAAGTGTACCAGTAGCAGCATCGTTAGATATGCTTACATCGCTCTGGAGATCACTAACTGTTTTGCCGAGAACAACCGACTGATCAGCTTCGGCGTTTACTGTCAGCCCTGAGAGGGGTTTGAGCCACCTGCCGTAAGCTGAAGGATAATAGCAGAATGATACTTGGTCAAGCAGCCAGAGCATCTAGTCTCCAGCAAGTACTTGAACTGGTTGTAGTCGATATCGAAATCATCGAACATATCGATCTTACCGCCGTGGTTAGAACCAACTGTGTAGTCTGCTGGGTTAACGATAATACCAGCACACTCCTTGTTATCATCGTCCTTAAGACCTTCCATTACCTCAACAGTAACGATCTTGGATACACGCATAGCAGCTGCAAGTTCAGCCTCTGTCTTGTAGAGTCTGTGACCCATCTTGTCCTCAAGGAGGAGAGCATCTGTAAGGAAGTCCTCTGTTGTGAACCATGTTGTGTTACCAGAACCCTTGTAGTCCTTACGAGCCTTAACAGCGCCACGAATGATATTCTTGATTGTGATGTCTGGATCGTTATCCTTGATGATATCCTTACGGATTACATAGAACTCAGAATCCTTGTAGATTGGACGGATCTTTGTCTCATCGATCTTGTCCTCATCTGCTGCAGAACGACCGTCACCGATAAGAGCTGCACGAGCAATTTCCTCATTGAGCATTACTCTCATCTCTGCACGGATCCATACTACTACGTCGAAATCTGTGATATCGTCGATATCCTGCTTATCGAGCTTCTGTTTCTTATAAACAGTTGTAGCATCAGTTGTTCTCTTCATTGTCTTGAAGTATTCTTCCTTCTTGAGGTTACCCTTCTGATAACCCTTAGCTCTTGCTGTATCCTCTGTGATATCAGCGTAGAGAGACTTAATTCTCTGGAAAGGAACTCTGTGTACCTTGCCCCAGAACTCGTTTACCCAACTATCGTCTCTCTTAATGAAGTCAGGTGTTGGCTTAAGGCTTCTGAAATCCGGGAAAAGCATATCAGGATCATTGAAACCGTATGTCTGTGTTCCTGTTGCATACTCCATACCGTCATCGTAGCCATCATGAGCGAGGTTATTCTCGCTTACATAAGCTCTGTAAGAGTCCTTAAGTGATCCATAGGACTTCATACCAGCCATAATGTTCTGGAAATCAGAATGTGTGAGAACATTAGATCTTGCCTCACCCTCGAAAACATTTGTCTTCATTGTTTCTTCTCCTTCGTCGTATTCTTCGGACATGTCATCATGTGCCATGTCTGGTTCTTCGTCATACTCTTCATCGTCCTCTTCTTCATCCTCGTATTCCTCTTCATTTTCGTCTTCGGAAAGGAGGCTGCCAATAACGATTGAAAGAGCTGCTCTTTCTTCATCAGTTGCCTTTTCAAGAAGCGATGCGATATTATCCTCTACTGTAACTTCGGTTGTATCCATCTTTTCCGTCTCAGCATCCTGATCAGCATGTGAAATGTACTCGTTCGGCATAAAACTTACTCCTGAATAAATGATTGCTTCCTCGAGATCGATGTCTTCTGACTCGCCATGAGACAGAACAAGATTCTCGATACAAGCTCCTGGGTTAGCGCCACTAAGAACAAGGCTAACTTCCTTGATATCTCCGTGGACAACGTTGTTGGCCGATTCCTGCAGATGGTTTGCAAAAATGGAATAGCTGTCGAAATCACCATGCTCAAGAGCCACTCTTGCCGACTTAGCCTTAGGAGAGTCGTTTAGGTATGAATATCCATACACACCTTCACGTCTATTCTCTAAGTACGTGTGTCCCAAGACAAGGTCTGGATCATTGTGATTGTGCATCCATACAAGCGGGACTTTCTGACCGTCCTGATGTGCAAACGCATTAGCACGAATAACTCTACCATCTGAACATTTCAGATCATTTTTTGTAACCCAACCGGAGAAATCATAATCTTTGTATTTCATTTTGATTTTTGCTCCTTTTGTTACATTATTGCATAAACATCTTTTCCGCTTCATCAAGTGGCATGTTCAGTACCTGTTGGAGACGGTCCTGTCGCGATATAGGTGGTGGTTGCGACCCTTCCATCCCAGCCATTCCTGGTTCCATTTCACCGGCTTCACGGTTAAGGTGTTTATTACGAAGTTCATCAGCTGCAGGATCATCTGATGGCTTACGGCCAACAATGGCTCTAAACTCATTAGACGACATAACTTCTGCAGTCGTAAATTTATCAACTATATCGGCAATCTTCTCTACTGGAGCCAACTTAAATGGATCTCTGATAAAGCAGAATGAATGACCGCATGATATAGCATTCAATGTGAGAAACTTTCGCTTTAACTCACTGGTAATAGCTGATAGTATAGGTTCTATGGTTCTGTTATAGTAGTTCAACATTTCGGCTTCGCTAGCAGTGCCATCAAAGATACTCTTCGTCATGCCGAGCTGATTGTAAAACGTTTCCTGCAAATCCTTAATCTGCTGAGGAAGTGTGTTTTCAACCGGTCTGTTAAGCTGCGTAACTTTCTCCGTAGCATCTATATATGCTATTCCGTACTTTGAATTAGTAAGCTGGTTTTCAATCTCAGTCTTTCTTTCCTTGGCCTGATCTTTATGTCTTTCATTTCTTAAACTAAATGGAAGCTGCAAGAATACATCAAGCTTTCCTGAACCATTTCTTTCATCAATCTCATCCAGGAGGTTAATCTTTCTGATCAATCTCTGAAGGGTTGAGTTTGGTTCATTCATTATCTCATAGAAAGGATTCTCTATGATCGCCACCTTACTTTTAGGAAGTACGATATCCTTATGTCTTCCGTCATTTTCATCATATACTTTTACTCGTACGTGTTTTGGGAACCATTCTAGAATTTTTCCCGTACGCATCTTGTAATAACCATATGTGTTCTCGCTAATATAGTCTGTATCAGTATCGGTTGGGACAACTGCCACAACGCCCTCATCTAGCATTGAAAGTACAATGTCCTTAACAAAGGATTCTCCAGTTTGATCCGTATTAGCTGAGAGTTGAAATATCTTATTCAATTCATCATCTACTATCTCTCTAAACTGCCCGTTTTCATCTACTTTACAATGATAAATATCTATACTTGCACAATCTACTGCGATTCTGTTTAATGGAGAAGACACTATCGATTGTCTATTTCCTCTTGATAGGCGTTGCCTATCCTGTCTTGCATAAGAGGATTCACCATATGATCTTGTATATGCAGCCGAGGCTGTGCCACGGAATACATTCCAAGCATTTACTATGCGATCTACTACAGACGCCATGTCTTCATCCTCCAATTTTTATTTTGAAATTTACTTCTTTATTTCTTAACTGATACTTTGCCTTCAGAACCAGTAATCCAAGAAATTGCCTTCTTAAACGGATTCTTTTTCTTCTTGTTAGGCTTACCTGTATTTACATTCTTAGACTTAGGTTTCTTCTTAGAACCCTTTTCTCTCTGAGCTTTCTCAGCTGCTGATGGACCCTGAGAAGAGACCGCTTTCTGATATGTTTTATTTGTATCAGAAAGTTTCTTCTGGTACTGAACAGTCTTAGAACCAGTAGAAACGTTCTTTGATGATCCTTTAGTCATACCTCTCTGAGCTGACTCGGCTGCTGATGGACCCTGAGAAGAGACCGCTTTGTTAAATTTCTTATTCTTAGCGTAAAATCTTGTTCCACTAATATTACCGTTATCTCTAGGTGCTCTTGAATTAGGCGCCTTACCTACATTATGCTGATGATCGCCTGGTTTCGGGTTTGGATCTTTACCATCTGGGCGTTTAGCATATTTGGTAGGTTTTGATGTTCCAACAGATTGAACCCCTTCAAATATTTTCTCCTCGATAGGTCTATGCTCAGAATGTCCATATGGAATTAATCCACCAGGTCTGTAAGATCCAACCGTTATACGCGAATGTTTTGGATCACCCGACAGGTCATTTGGTTTGCTATTATCATTATATTGTTTTCTTCTATCTCGTGTATTGTCTGGATATATATAACGGCCATTAACTATTTTGATATATTTATGATCTTTCCAAGGTCCTCCATGTGATAAAGAGGAACCTGCATCGGAATAAATTCCGTTACCGAGGTAAATCATTCGAATTCCTCCTTGTTTGCTTTATATGCGACGTATGCATCCATTAATGCGGATACATTATCTATCTTTGCGTCGCGTCTTTTCTTTAATAATTTTCTGTTACCATTAGTATCTTCTAACACTATTGCATTTCCCATCGCATACATCATCAACTTTTGATCAAACACGAACAGGAACTCCTCTGCTAGTTTCTTAATTTCTCCTAATGGCACAGTCTCTGTTTTAGCTCCCTGAATAACTTTCACGATACCATATGGACCGTTTTCTTTCTCATATCTTTCAACAAATTCTCTAGCATTATATGGATCATATCCAAATGCCAACACATTATACTCGTTTGCATCTATATAATCATCCAAGTCGTTATATACTGCATCTAGGTCAAGTACCGTTCCTTCCATAACCACCAAGCTCTTTTCTTCGATGAATGTATCATACTTATCTCGCATAGCTTCTGGTAGTCGAGAATATGTTAATGTTGTAATATAGCTTCGTGTTTTAATACCGAATTTACCATTACCAAGTGGGAAGAGAAATGTAAATGCGCAGAAGTCATCACCTTGCGATAAGTCCGCTCCTAATGCACAATTCATCTTCCAGAAATCCGCATTCGCGACAGTAGGTTTAGTTTCTTCGTATCTGAAGAAGTATGTATAACCTTCCGTTGGTATTCCAAATCTCTTTGCAAGAATATCATTTCTTGCTGATATGGACTGTTCGGCTCTTTCAACATCTTGTTGATATGTTTCATAACTTACTGTACGACCGAGGTTTGGGTTAGCTTTAAGCCACATAGCCTGATTACCAACTTCTTTGATATCATCAAGCTTATAATACCAAATTGAAATATGATCAGCTTCATATTCGCCTTTGAGGATCTTCATCAATTCTATCTTCATTGTATCACCAACGCCATTTCGAACTGTACCTTCTGATGACGTTGCAACAATGAGGTAATCATGATTCAGCCCTTCGCCTTGCTCTTTTGATGCACCTTGTTCAATTGCTACAATTGGATCTTCACGAGTTTCTCCAGAAAGCCATTCATCAACGGTAGCGATTTTAGCTCTGGAGCCCTGAAGTTTGTCGATGTCCATCGGTGCAATCGATAGAAACGAACCTGTCATATTATTTACTATACCCTTCTTTGTAGAGACAAGTTTTGCTCTATTCATCGGGTTTCCTGTGGTATTATTAATTGATCCTTCGGTCAGAAACTTAAACAATGGTCCTTTAGAGCGAAGAATAGCTGTTTTAAATGGAAACAATACTTCTTCACTCTGTCTCATGGTTGGAGCTGTTGTAATTTGTGCTGTTGTATGTCTATCCGCTGTCAAATAATATGCTTGGATAAACTCATCATACATTGTCTTAGCCGCACCTCTGGCGACTATAATATACTGTCTTGTGGTTAATCTTTTCTTAACAACCCTTCTAACATATCTTCCACCAACGCCGTTTTCGTTAGGGGTCCAAATATCTTTCTCAATGAAATAATACCAACAAAACACTTGCTCGGCCCAGAGCTTAAATGTTGGTAACATATGCACATCAGATCCATCGATTAATACGAGTTCTGCTTCACAAAATTTAATAAATCCTTCCAATGGAAGCGGATCGTAGTAGTATTTTGGATTTTTAATGAGTCTATCAATTCTATTCATCTCAAGAGATACTTCATAATTTACTGGTATTTCTCCTCTTATAACTGCGGCACGAAATTCTCCATAATATTTAGGCGTAGCGGTGTTAGATAAGGTCTGTTTCATTAGAGTTTACCTTTTACAACTCTTTCTGGTATCTTAGAAGTGAGAGCAGCTTCTAAGGCGCCGTCTAATGCATATACAGAGCCTACACTTAAAGCATCTAAGAATGATTCTCCAGTAGCTGCCATTGCGATACCAGCACCTGTTCCCATAATAGCGCCAAGTGATAATGATGCTATTCCAGCTATTTTACCAGCTTTTCTAATAGCATGTTTTACAGCATAGTTCGGTATTTCCGATTTAGCCCTTCTCTCAGCGTCTTTCCATATTTCTGATCTTTTAACACCTTTTGCCTTTTTTGGAACATTTGAATATTTATTATTTATATCTAATAGATCTTTCTTAAAATCTATATCAGCGTTTCTTTGAACTTCTTTTAAATATTTTCTATCATCATAACGCGTAGATCCTTGTCTACTTCTTACTTCATTCTTAGCAGCACGAATCTTTTTATTCCTTCGAGACATGGCTATATCTCGCTCATATCCCTTAGCCTTATGAACGCCCCATTTCATGCCGATGACGCCATAATGAGCAAGAAAGTTTTCGCCAGCCGCCTTCATATCGTCGTGCGTTACGCCATATTCTCTCAAATATTTTGCAAGTTCTGGATCACTGTCCTCGACGTCTTTTGCCATTGAGTTGGCCTTTTCTTTACCGCCCTTTTCCTTTTTAGAACCGATAAGATCTAAAATTTTCTTGTTATTAAGTTTGTACTGATCCTCATATTTAAGACCCGGTTTTCCTGACATAGTAACGGCTGCGTCATGTATGCCGGCAACATTAGTTATGCCAGTCTTAACATTTGATATGCCAGTGCCAATCGTACTAATATATGCATTACCAATATCAAGGATCTTAGCCGGACGTTTAGCGTCTTCAATTGTCATGTTCTGGAGTTCGCGCTCGCGCTTAAGTCTATTATACGCCTTCTGATAATCATCGTCGTCAAATTTATCCATATTCCTAGCAAGGGTTGCTGGATCGCTAGCCATCCTCTTCTGTTTGGCTGTTAATCCGCTTGGTTTCTCCTTTTTAGGAATACGCTCTCTGACTCGGTTGACAGCATCGATCTTTTTAAGAGCTTCGTCAAGTTCTTCAACTGTAAATTCATCTTGGTATTTGACAAGCTTCTTAGGATCTTTCATTATTCTCTTTCTGCGCTTCTTTTTACGATTTTCTTTTACCTGTTTAATAAAATTCTTCTTACCTTTACCTTCAAGAGGGTATGGTGGTCCATTCTGAACTCCCCATTGCTGTCCTTCGACACCATGATGAGCAAGATATGCATCACCAAGTTCTTTCAAATCGTTAAAGTCCATTGGATCATGAGCCCTCCTTTCTTCTTTGATATCTACGGGCTGCATCCATAATTCGGAACTCTAATTCCTTGGATTTATCCTTCTGTTGCTCTACAGCGGTTGAAGATTTCGATGTATCGAATATCATCTTAACCCTGAGCGCGACATATTGCGGAATCAATGACAATAGTTCTGGATCATCGACGAAATCTCGCCATGTTTCACCAGTTCCAGTAACCACGAATACTGTATCAAGAGGTCCTACACCGAGTTGCTGCAGAATAGCTAGTTCTGTATTAATGTCGGTTAGTAATTCCTGATCATAAACTTCGTAGTCTTCTGGAATTGAACTATTTGGCATTGTTCTTTTTATGGAGGCTAGTATACTATCATCTTGAGTTATAATACCCATATCAATTACCTCCACGGACATGTATCGTTTGGGAATCTAACTATCATACCGAAATCCAGTAAACTTTCATTACCGTAATGGATCGCTTGATGCGTCTTATAACTACAACTAATAACATTCTCTGGATCGAATATGCACGGATTCCTGTTTAAAATATCTTCTTTAGTAATCGGATTAATATGGTGGATATAGACATTTGAAGTTTTAGGTATGTTACCCACAACATGTGGACATATAGATCTGTCAGATATGCCTAAATCGCAACCGTCATCTCTTATGATAATATCGCGTCTAAATTTCTTCCATTCATATGTGTTATACAATATCTGATTCAAATATCTATCGTGTCCAAAGGTTTCGTCGGCAACCTTACCTGATAACTTCAAATATCTATAGCGTTCCTCGAATGTCGGTAGTTTAATTAACTCCGAATACGATTTTCTCACTTATAAAGCGCCCACATTTCTTTGATTACAGCCGTACAAGAAGAATATGATTCTATTACATCTGAACGGTAATCATCCACATAATCTGGAAGCTCTTCGAACTTATCAGATAGCTTTGAGCAGTATTCGTTAAACATCGCGTACAAATTAGTAGCATGTTTATGCTCGTCGGCTGACATTTCCATAAATTTCTTGGACCATGACTCTGTCATTGGCTTCAACTCAATTGCGAGTTTGGCGTACATCTTTGAATCAGATAACTCATCTTTGATTTGATCTCTTAAAAACTGTAAATCCATTTTAAAACTCCTTGTTTGGTAAAAGATTAGTCCCCATGGGTTAGCTACGCCCACAGGGACCTCTCAATTAACGCTCAACTATATCAGCCGTTTGTTGTAGCTGCCTGACTACCAGAAGGAGTCCAAGCAACAAAGCGACCGAGCTGATTCAAGATGTACTGTGACTGCTGCATATTGCTAATATCATTCTGCTGTGAAACAATCTTAGCATTTGCATCATCAAGACGATACTGCAGCATCTGAGTCTTGATTTCGCAGCAACAGGAATCAACCTTGCTGTTAAGAGCAGCAATTTGGCCACTGAGCTGATTTGTCTGATTTGTAATCTGCAAACCAAGGTTATTAAATCCCTGAATTGCATTAATCAGATTCGTGTTGTTCTGAGCTTCAAGCTGACTTGTCTGGACATTGATGGCCTGAGCGATATCGAACTTATTGTTCAAGAGCTCATTAGACAAGTTGTTCAGCTGAAGCTGCTGAGTCTGTGCGTTTTGTGATGCAGCAAGATCTGCCTGGGTTACAGTGTTTCCACCGTTACCCCAACCGCCATTGCTGAAGAGGAGAAGTAATGCGAAGATCCAGAAGAATCCCATATTACCTCCACCAAATCCGTCACGGTCCTGCAACAATGCTACATCAGAGTTTGACAAACCATCCATAATCTTTTACCATTTCCTTTTCCTAGAATTTATATAAACCTGCAGTGTTTATATCGAATTACATCATAGACTTTAGAGAGCCTAGGAATCTGTCGATGTCCTCATCGCTCATACCTTTCTCTTTGGCAGTCTTATAGAATAAGTCTCGGGGACTGGTATTAGTTGATGATAACGTTTGCATCAGGTTCTTCAATTCAGGATTGGAATTGGCCATCATTTCTAACATACTTTTTGGGTTCGAACTGGTTTTCACTATTTCGAACATTTTCATTAGTTGACTTTGATCCATTCATTTTTCCTTTTCCGTTATTTTTATTAATAGAGCTTAGGACTTCATCCCTCAGCTTATTAAACTCATCTATTGTGACATATCTACTGTCATTTATCTGTTGCTGGGTTGGTTCTGGGTCTTCGTAATATCTACATCTTGTTGTCTTTACGTTTCCACTAGAATCAACTCGCTTAATGTATAATATTGTATTATCGTCTTTGTTTAAATATACCTCTTCACTGTTTAATGCCTTTATTGGAGACTCGTCGACTTCTTTTATTGACGACGCTCGTGGAAGTAAAGCTGTATTAGAATATAGTTGTAGTCCTGAAAACAGATTTGGCATCTGCAAATTCGGATAAATTGGATTGTACATAATTAATCTTCTTCTCCATTGTAAATATCGCCATTGTATTCACGCATGGCTTTGATAGCGTCGGTATACAACGCTTCAAGAGACCTAGCTTCATTAATCTGAGAGGTCTTCGCTTCGAGGAGTTGTTTTTGTCTCTCCCCAATCTCGTAATCTTGCTTGGCTTTAGCCGTAGCATACTTCAAAAAGTGCGTTGTCTCCTGAGAAGACGCTGTACCATTGCGCAGTCGCCATTCAACCAGGTCTAACGCAAGCTGGGTCATCTGATTCTCACGTTCTTCGTCAGATTCGGCTTGGTTAAACTTGCGGTCGTTAAAATATCCAGAAGACTCAGGCGACTTTTTGTTACGAGCCATCTAGATCACCTCGAACTTTCATTAACTTTACCTCCTTTTATGATAGTTGGGCATAGTTTACTAGGACTTACCTAGACTTTTATGTGACAAAATACAGATCAAATATACAGGAGATACACTTTTTGGCCAATTATACGAAAGGCTCTAGGTAAGTCCCACTAGACCATGTCCATTTGTTTTTCAAAAATTTTCCTCCGGAAGAATGTTGAGGACTAGC
>ERZ809472.55-NODE-55-length-29811-cov-12.731718_pt1 | contig 29811 bp, 25 predicted proteins | sample MGYA00521274_ERZ809472 | MGnify/ENA primary metagenome ERZ809472 (study PRJEB31581, sample SAMEA3312791) | metagenome | study: EMG produced TPA metagenomics assembly of the PRJEB8939 data set (Metagenomic analyses of Rumen microbiomes reveals... | reverse complement strand
CTATAGTCGATAGACCTGTTGACTATAGTCGACAGGTAAGGGGGGCCGTACCTGGCCAAAAGGCTAAGGAAACGAGGAATTTAGGAAGGCCGCGCGTAGCCCTCGGCGTCAAAAGAGACTTTTTAAAGCGGGCTCAATAAAAATATTTGCAGAAACAAATCAACTATTGTTAATTTTAAGGTGCAAATTTAATATAACTGCTGCAAATTGTGTAACTTTGCCCTATTATTATAATATTGTATAAGAGCATAAACATAGCCCAGACGGGATTCATAGAGGAGAGAAATAAAAGATAATCACTGTCTTTGCAGATAAACTTGCAAAAAGCTATCGGAAAAATGAAGAAGTTATTTGTTATCGTAACAATCATGCTGCTGACGCTGACGGGCTGGGCACAAAGGCTACAGACAGGCGACGGTACGTCGGGAATGGGATTCCGCAATCCTGTACTCCCAGGTTTTCATGCCGACCCCTCTGTGTGTCGCGCTGGTGATGACTTCTATTTAGTGAACAGCACGTTCCAGTATTATCCTGGTGTGCCGGTATTCCACAGTAAGGACCTGATTCACTGGGAACAGGTGGGGGCCTGTCTCACCCGCGAGTCGCAGGTCAGAATCGAGGGGATGGACGAGCAGACGGGCATCTATGCCCCCACCATCCGCTACCATGAGGGACGTTTCTATATGGTGACGACGGTGTTCCCCTCGCGCAAGCATTTCTATGTCTATACCGATGACCCCAATGGCGAATGGAGCGACCCTATCTACATCGACTTCTGTGTAGGCAGCTGTGACCCGACGCTGTATTTCGAGGATGGACGCTGCTATTTCCTTTGGAAGGAGGGCGACATCAAGATTTGCGAGATTGACGTGAAGACCGGCAAGCAGCTCGGTGAGATACATCATCTGGGCACAGGTCTTGGCGGACGTTATCCTGAAGGGCCGCATATCTATAAGAAGGACGGCTATTATTATTTGTTACTGGCAGAGGGCGGCACGGAGCATGGCCATCATGTGAATATTCTTCGGAGTAAAAGCCTGTTTGGTCCCTACGAGTCGAATCCTGCCAATCCGATTCTCTCACATTTCAGCATGAAGATGCAGAATAGTCCGATACAGGGACTTGGCCACGCCGACCTGATACAGGCTCCGTCCCCTTCGGGGAAGGCGGGGGAAGGGGCTTCTTGGTGGATGATCTGCCTCGGCTATCGCACGCATGGCTATCTACAGCATGTGATGGGTCGCGAGACCTTCCTCGCTCCTGTAACATGGAAAGAAGGCGAATGGCCTGTGGTAAACGGTGACGGTACGCTGCAACTGGACATGAAGTGCCCGACGCTGCCTCAGGTGCCTATGCCTTTGGAGCCATCAAAAGATGAATTTGAGGCCGATAAGCTGTCGCTCTACTGGAGCCACCTGAATATGCCACAGAAGGAGAACTACTCGCTGAATGCCCGCAAGGGATGGCTCAGGCTGAAGACCTCTACCGTCACGCTCGACGAGGTGGGCAATCCAACCTTTATCGGCCACCGCCAGTCGGAAGCGAACTTCACGGCAACCACCAAGGTTGACGTCTCCGAATTGAAAGACGGTGGCGTGGCTGGCATTACGGCCTACGCTGCCCACCATAACCACTACGACGTGCAGGTGGCGGTACGCGATGGCAAGCGTTATCTGCAGGCCAAAATCCGCATCGGTGAGATGGAGCATATCGAAAAAGAGATTCCCCTATACGCGAGCATCGTCTATCTGCGCATCACTGCCGATTCGCAGTTCTATCATCTCCACTATTCTACGGACGGCGAGCAGTTCACACACCTTGCCCGCATGGACTACCGCTATCTGAGCACCGAGACCATCGGTGGCTTCTGTGGCGTACACATCGGCATCTTTGCCCATACCCTTTCCAAGACCATCAGCCACGCCGACTTCGACTGGACAGAGTTCAAGTTTATCGATGAATGAACAGTAGATAGTATAGGAAGACGAAATAAAGAGAGCCGCCCATTCGTGATGAATGAGCGGCTCCTTGTTTGAAGTCGAGGTGACAGGACTCGAACCTGCGACAGCCTGGTCCCAAACCAGGAACGCTACCAACTGCGCTACACCTCGCCGTTAAGCGGGTGCAAAATTACTAAAAAGTAACGAAAGGGGGAAAGCGTGAAAGGAAAATTGAACGGGTTTGGCATTTTTTAACTTTTACGGCTTGGGTAACACGGCTCTTTTTATTACTTTTGCGGAAAAAACCAGAGAAACTATGAAAGAACTGAAAGGAACAAAGACCGAGCGTAACCTGCAAGAGGCATTCGCCGGCGAATCGATGGCCCGCAACAAGTACACCTACTGGGCATCGAAGGCAAAGAAGGACGGATTTGTGCAGATAGCCTCCATTTTCGAGGAGACGGCTGCCAACGAGAAGGAGCACGCCAAGATGTGGTTCAAGCTGCTTGAGGGCGGAGCCATCAAGGGCACAGAGGACAATCTGGAGGCTGCTGCCGGAGGTGAGAACTTTGAGTGGACGGACATGTATGCCCGTATGGCACGCGAAGCTCGCGAGGAGGGCTTCGACGACATCGCCGAGAAGTTTGAGGCTGTGGCTGCCATTGAGAAGGAGCACGAGGAGCGCTACCGCAAGCTGCTCGACAACATCCGCAAGGAACGGGTGTTCTCGAAAGACGGTGATGTCATCTGGCAGTGCAGCAACTGCGGACATATCGTCGTAGGGCGCAAGGCTCCCGAAGTATGCCCCGTGTGCGACCACCCGCAGGCTTATTTCCAGGTGAAGGCTGAGAACTACTAATTCAGCTTTCGCAAAAGATTGGGACTTATTGCCGCTTTACTGGCCTTTGTTGATATTTCGTTTCAGCACACTGTATGCGTCGTAAAGCCCTAACTCGCCGGCCTTGCTAAGGTCGGCTTTTGCTTTTTGCTGGTCGCCGTTGTTGAGGTAGCAGATGCCACGGTTGAAGTAGGCCTCTGCCATGTTTGGCTCGTGCTGAATGGCGGCGGTGAAGTCGTCGATGGCCTGCCGCTGGTTTTCGCGGCGGGCATGAATGCACCCACGATTGTAGAGCAGATAGGCGTTGGCCGGACGCAGTTCGAGGGCGTGGTTAAGGTCGGCCAGGACGCTGGCCGTCGCCAGTTCGGTATTGGCTCCCTCGCTGGCCTGGAAGAGACTGATACGTGCCTGACATACAGCCCGTTGCCACAGGGCAAGGACTGACACAGAATCTATCTGCAGGTAGGTGGAGAGGTCGTCAATGGCTTGATGATAGTCCTGGATGGCGACACAGGCAATGGCCCTCATCAACAGGGCGTCCACAGCATGGCCTGTGTCATGGGTGCGGCTGATGGATGCCGTGAGCGAGTCGATGTAGAGGAAATAGCGCGACGACAGTTGGTCGGTCAGGGAGGGATGGCCACAGGTGACGAAGATGGGTTTCCCATCAGGACGGTGTTTCTGGTTCATGGCGTCCACATCGCGGTCGAAGGCAATATTGGCACGTACCTCGTCGTGGTTCTTTTCCATGGAGAGCGCAAACATGGGCTGCATTTCAAGCCCTACTCTGCGGTCCTGCACGCGGCCTCGGTAGTCGTTCTTGTATTCGCGCTCAGGCTCCTGTTCGTCCTCCACCACCAGCTGGTTGTATTTATCCAGGTCCTCGTCGCTGCGCTTGCGCATCTGGCTGGGGTCCAATCGCGGCTGGGTGCCGTAGAGATGCTTGTAGAGACGGGCTTTGTAGACCGTGAACTCGTCGGCCTCGGCCTTCTTCGTCATGCCCAGACGGCGATAACAGGCAGCACGGAACTCCAGTCCAGTCCAGAAGTTGGGAAACTCGTCGATGACCTTCGAGTAGTCGCGTATAGCGGCATGGAGGTCACCGGTCTTGTCGAGGAGCACGGCACGGTTAAAGAGCGCGAGCATGTTGTCGGGCTCCAGACGGAGTACGAAGTCGAAATCGGTGATGGCACGGTTGTCGTCGCCCACCTGTGCACGCAACAGTCCTCGGTTATAGTGTCCCAGAAAGTTGTTGGGCTCCAGGTCGAGGGCCATGTCGTAGTCGGCCATAGCACCGCGCAGATTGTTCTGGTGGAAACGTGCAAGGGCGCGGTTGATGTAATATCCGCCGCGCTTGGGCAGCAAGTGAATAGCATGGTTGAGCTGTTCCTCGGCCTCCGGCCACTGCTCCTGCGAGAGGCTGATGATGCTTCGCGCAGCCCATGTCTGACCGTCGTAGGGGTCAATGTCAAGACTCTTCTGGAGGGCGGCGATGGCCTGCACGGTGTCTTTCTGCTGCACGTAGACATCGGCACGCATGGCCCACGCGCCGGCATACTGGCTCCATCGGGCCTGCATGGTGTCAAGCTCGGCCAGGGCGGCATCGTACTCCTTGTTCTGTATGCGGCAGAGCACACGGTTGTGCCACAGTCCGCGGTTCTCTGGGTCGTAGCGCAAGGCACGGCTATAGTCGCTGATGGCCTCGGCATATTTCTTCTGTTGTATGCGCGTCAGCCCTCGCAACTCGTAGATGTTCACCACGTATGGGTTGCGCTGGAGGGCTTCTGTGCAGTCACGCTCACTACCAGCATAATCCTCAAGATAGTACTTCGCAACACCACGGAAGAACCAGGGTTCGTAAAGATAGGGTTTGGAGACTATGGCCTGATTGAAATACTGCATGGAGAGCACATAGTCCTCATAGAAAAGAGCCGACCGCCCTATCATCACCAGGCGGTCGGTATTGTACTGGGCAAGAGAAGTGAGGGGAGAGAAACAGGCGATAGACAAGGCTAAGAACAGCCATCTCAACAGCTGAGATGGACTCCCTGCCGCCAGATGTCTATGCACCGACTTCCTCATCTGCAAGCGTCACTTCTGCTGAATGATTTTTCCACCCTCCTCAAGGGCCTGCATGTTCAACGGGATGAGGTTATGATGGCGTTCGGGAAGCGTCTTTTTCAGGGCTTTCTCTACGCCGTCCATGCCTACCACGGGAGCCACCTTGAGCAGTCCGCCGAGGACAATCATGTTGAATATCTTGCCGTTCTTCATCTCGGCGGCCTTGTCCATGGCGTCAATCTTGTAGACGGTGATGTCCTTGCGAGTCGGAGGATTGATGATGCCGTAGCTGTCGTAGATGAGTATACCACCGGGCTTGAGCTTCGGCTCAAACTTCTCCAACGACGGCTGATTGAGCACGATGGCAATGTCGTACTTACTGAGGATGGGCGACGAGATACGGTCATCGCTCACGATGACGGTGACGTTGGCGGTGCCGCCGCGCTGTTCAGGACCGTAGGCGGGCATCCATGTCACCTCCTTGTCCTCCATCAGTCCTGAGTAGGCCAGAATCTTACCCATCGAGAGCACACCCTGACCGCCGAAACCGGCTATGATGATTTCTTTTTTCATATTCCTGTCGTTTTATTTTTTCTCCTTGTAGTTTTTCCAGTTCTTGATGACTTGCTGCTTGAAGGATGGATCTACTGTCTTCAGAATAATTTGACCGCCTAACTTTTCGTCATCGCTCAAGTCAATCACTAAATGATTGCCGTCTTTCTGCATGACGTAATGGTTGCTTTCAGCTTTGAAACAGTTTACGCCATCAATGGCCCAGTCGCCCATTTCCATAATGTAGTACTCACCTTTAGGCAGTTTCTCGTTCTGGCCATCAGTGACTCCACAGAGCAGCTTGTCTGCCATGAACTGCTCGTAGTCCTTGGCGAGCTGCTTGTCCTTAGGATTCTGACACAGTGCTTCGCCAAAGCTAAAGAAGGCATACGGATATATCTCATTCTCAATCTTTGGCAATGGCTTGCCCTGTTCATCCATGTAGAGAGGTGCTGCCTTGTGGAGCAGCATGTCGATGGCCTCTTTGTATTTGTCCAAGCTTGTCAATGATACTCCTTTCAGGAAGTAACATTCACCTTTTTGAGCGCTGCTCACATCGGGAGTCTTCTCAAAGATGTCGAGAGCCTTGTCGCAGTATTCCATCACTTTTGCATGATTTTGCTGCGGCATATAGGAGAATGCCAACATAAAGAATGCTACACCATCACCCTTGCCGTATGGACGGCCTGAGGCCTCAGTCAGTTGTATTGATTTTAGGCAATCGCTCTTGCTCTTCTCTAAGAATGGAAGTCCGAAGTTGGAATACATGATTCCCCTCGTAAGGTATGCATTGACGACGGCAGTGTCGGTGGGCGTGGGGGCCTGTTGCTCTGCAAGACGGACGTAGCGATTGGCAATCTTGTCTGCTATGGCAGGCAGTCCCTTTATGTCCATATAGAATTTTAACACGTCGTGTTGCCAGCTCAGATTCGTGGTGTCCAACTCTGCACGTACCAGCAATATATCGTGTGCACGGTCCAGATCCTTGTTCTTGAACTGCTCAAAAGACTTGTACAGCTCGTCACCATACTGCTCTACCGTCTTTCCTTGCGGGGGAATACGCTCAAACATGGTAAGAGCCTGCTGTTGTATCTCATCCCAGTGCTCGGCATACTCCTGAGCGGGGAAATCCATTTTCTTCCAACCCTCAATGACTGGCACATCTATGGCATTGGCATATCTGTTGAAGTAATTGGTTATGAGAACACTGTCGTTCAACCGCTGGTATGATTGCTTAATGTCTCGCTGAAAGGCTATACTTGAATGGAAGGTGAGATGCTCTATGTAAGTAGAATCATCCAAAATCTCGTATGTACCAAAAAACCAAGGGCTACTGTTTTTAAGGTCTTCACTGAAATTGATGCCCAAAATCTTTCCGTCGGGTAAAAAACATTTGACGTTAGGTTTTATTTTGGTACCATCTTCATTCAACTGTGCCCAAGTTCCCTCAATCTTTGACGATTGTGCGAAGCCTGCCATCACGAAGATGCTGACCAATAAGGTTGCAAACAATTTTTTCATAGTGCTGTCAGCTAATTATTGGTCTGTTGTATCTTTTAGGTCGCCCTTCGGATAGAATGGGAACATGTGTTCCTTCATCCATTCGTTGGCCTGCTGGGGTGTGAGCTTCCACCCGCTGTTGCAGGTGCTTACGAACTCCACGAGCGAGCTTCCCTTACCGTCCATCGAAGCTTGGAAAGCCTTCTTCAGTGCCTTCTTTGCCTTGAGGATGCTGCCGACGCTCTCCACCGACTGGCGCGTTACGTAGCAGGTTCCTTCCAGTCCGGCTGCAATATCGGCCATCTTCAGGGGATAGCCGTGCAGCTTCGGGTCGCGGCCGTAGGGGCAGGTGGCGGTCTTTTGTCCGATGAGCGTAGTAGGAGCCATCTGTCCACCCGTCATACCGTAGATGGCATTGTTGACGAAGATGATGACGATGTTCTCACCACGGTTCAAAGCATGGATGGTCTCACACGTACCGATACAAGCGAGGTCGCCGTCACCCTGATAGGTGAACACGAGGCGGTCGGGCCAGCAGCGCTTGATACCCGTTGCCAATGCGGGAGCACGTCCGTGGGCAGCCTCCTGCCAGTCTATATCTATATAGTTGTACGCGAAGACGGCGCATCCTACAGGGCTTACACCCACTGCCTTCTCCTCCAGTCCCATCTCCTCGATGACCTCAGCGATGAGCTTGTGAACCACGCCGTGCGAACAGCCCGGACAGTAGTGCATGTTGTTGTCGTTCAGGAGTGTTGGCTTCTTATATACTAAATTCTCAGGTGAAATAATATGATTCTCCATAGCCATAATTATTTATTTGTTCATAAGTTGGGCGCGGAGGGCGCTAACTATTTCTTCTGGGTCGGGCACGATGCCACCGAGACGGCCGAAGTGCTCTACGGGCACGGCACCATTGATGGCGAGGCGCACGTCCTGAACCATCTGGCCGGCGTTGATTTCTGCCACAAGCACACCTTTCTTTCCCTTTGCCATAGCGGCAATCTCCTTTGTGGGGAAGGGCCAGAGGGTGATGGGACGGAAGAGACCCACCTTGATGCCCTCGGCACGGGCCAGCTCGACACTCTTCTCAGCAATACGGGCGGCAGAACCGAAAGCGACAATCATGTACTCGGCATCGTCCAACTGCTGCGTTTCGTAACGAACTTCCTTTTCGCGTATCTCAGCATACTTGGCCTGCAGGTGCAGGTTGCGCTGCTCCATAATCTCCGGCTTCAATTCGAGCGAGGTGATCACGTTACGCTGGCGGTCCTTTGTCTTTCCTGTCGATGCCCAGGGACACTGAGCAATAACCTCCTCATCAGTACGACGGGGCTTGAACGGCGGAAGAACCACCTTTTCCATCATCTGACCGATGACGCCATCAGAGAGAATCATGGCAGGGTTACGATACTTGAACGCAAGTTCGAAGGCCAGGTCAACGAAGTCGGCCATCTCCTGAACCGAAGCAGGAGCGAGCACGATGGTCTGGTAGTCACCGTTGCCGCCGCCACGGGTAGCTTGGAAATAGTCGCCCTGCGAAGGCTGGATAGTACCCAAGCCAGGACCTCCACGCTGCACGTTCACAATCAGCGCGGGCAGCTCGGCACCAGCCAGGTAGGTAATACCCTCCTGCATAAGCGCCACGCCAGGCGATGACGACGACGTCATGGCCTTCTTGCCAGCTCCGGCAGCACCATAGACCATATAGATGGAAGCCAGCTCACTCTCGGCCTGTACCACCTGCATACCGGTTGTCTCCCAAGGTTTCAGCTCGGCCAGCGTCTCGATTACTTCACTCTGCGGGGTGATGGGATAGCCAAAATAGCCGTCCACGCCGCAACGAATGGCAGCACGGGCTATCGCCTCGTTGCCTTTCATTAATACAACTTCTCTTTCTTCAGCCATTCCTATTCAACTTTTTTACGGTAAACAGTGATACACCCGTCAGGGCAGACGATGGCGCACGAGGCGCAACCCACACACGAGTCCATGTTCTTCGGCTCCACGTATGGATAGCCATGCACATTGACCTTTCCTGCCATCTCGATGACTTTGCACGGACAGGCCACTATACATAGTGAACAGCCTTTGCACCGCGCCGTATCAACGACGATAGCACCTTTCATCTTTGCCATTTTTGCTTCTCTATTTTATTGTTGTAAAAGATATTTCTTGAAGTCTGCGAAGTCCTTCGTCATGGGTACACTCTGCTTCTCGCCTTTCATGAAGGCAGCCAGGCGTTCAGGTATTTCCACGTCGATGCCGAGGATTTCGTCTACCTTCTCCTTGAACTTTGCAGGATGTGCCGTCTCGCAGAAGATGCCCACCTCGCCTGGTTTCAGCTGGTCTTTCAGGGCCTGATAGCCGCAGGCACCATGAGGGTCGAGTATGTAGCCCATCTCTTTGTAGCACTGGCGCATGGTCTGACGTATCTGCTCGTCGCTATAAGTAGCACCACTGATGAGCTTCGTAATCTTGCGATGCGTCTCTTCTGCCGAGAGCTTTCCGCCCTTGCTATAGAGGTCGATGATGCGTGCAAAGTTTGACGGGTCGCCCACATCCATTGCGTTGGCCAGCGTCTGCAGGCTTGGCTTCGGCTCGTAGCGGCCTGTCTGTAAGTAGTTGTAGAACACGTCATTGGCGTTGTTAGCAGCAATAAACCGCTTGATAGGCAATCCCATCTGGTGGCCAAAGAGGGCAGCACAGATATTGCCAAAGTTGCCGCTGGGGACGCACATTACTATTTGACTTGAGCTTTGAGACTTGACCTCTGACTTCTCCAATCCTATTTCTTCTTTCCCTAAGCAACGTGCCACAGCATTGAAATAATAAAATGCCTGAGGCAGGAAGCGGGCCACGTTGATAGAGTTGGCCGAAGTGAGCATCATGTGCTCGTTGAGTTCCTTGTCCATGAACGCACTCTTGACCAGTGCCTGGCAGTCGTCAAAGACTCCGTCCACTTCGACAGCCGTAATATTCTGTCCCAGCGTGGTGAACTGGCACTCTTGGATGGGGCTCACCTTGCCCTTGGGATAGAGCACGTAAACATGAATGCCCTCCACGCCAAGGAAGCCATTAGCCACAGCCGAGCCCGTATCGCCACTGGTTGCAACGAGAACATTGACGGTCTCGCAAGCCGAGCTGTTTTCACCGCCTACTGAACCTTGGCGAAGGAAATACTGGAGCAGACGGGCCATAAAGCGCGCGCCCACGTCCTTGAAGGCCAGCGTTGGCCCATGGAAAAGCTCCAAAGCATAGATATTCTCCTCGACCTTCACAATGGGGCAGTCGAACGAGAGGGTTTCGTAGACCAGATCCTGCAACGCATCAAGGTCTATGTCATCGCCAAAGAACGAAGCCGCTACATTAAAAGCAATGTCATGAAACGAGAGCGTAGGCATGTCATCGAAGAAAGCCTTCGGCAGCTTGTAGATTTTCTCGGGCATGTAAAGCCCACGGTCTTCGGCCAGGCCTTTCACCACGGCCTTGCGCAGGTCGGCCTTTGGGGCCTTATGGTTGGTGCTGTAATATTGCATGATTAAGTCGTTTTCGCGTGCAAAGTTACGAAAACTTGGTGTAACAGCAAAAGAAATGTGGGGAATTTCACATTATTAAGTAAATAAACCCAAATAGCTCATCTGGGAGGCCTCATAGAAAGAACGGCTTTTTCCCATAGAAAAGGTGGCTTTTTCTCATAGAAAGAACGGCTTTTTCTCTGGGAAAAAACGGCTTTCTTGTAAGGCTATAAAATATCAGCGTCGGAAGATATTGAGCAGATTGCCGTAGCCACGCTTCAGTTTGCGCAGCATCATAATGCCGTCGTAGGCCATCACGCCGTAGGACACGAAGGCGGCAATCTGTTCGCCCTTCGAGGCATGTTTGTCGTTTTCGGTAAGCTGAGTCCACAGACGACGTATCTCCTTGTTCTCCAAAGTGATAACCTCTTGCAACTGCTCCTTGCGTTGCTCCATCTGCTCGATAGAGCTGTATGACTGCTTCGAAACACCTTTTCCCTTCATAGCCCAGGAAATTAATCCAACAAAATATTGGAAAGAAATCGCACCAACGGCCGCTCTATCCACGACTTCCGACAGAGGTATACCAGCAGGAGCACGACCGCATAGAAACCTGCTGCCATAGCGAAAGCCGTCGTCATACCCCAGAACTGTGCCAGCCACATCACCACCGCCAGCGAGGCAAAGAACAATACCGCCACAAACAGAATGGTGAGTAGCACAGCAAGGGTGGCAGCACCCAGCAGGCGCACCACCCTTGCAGTCACATCAAGCCGCACATACTCTGTACGCAGCCCGATGTTATGCTTCAGCATTTCTATCAGCTGAGTAAGTGTCTCAACGTTCTTGTCGCTCGATAGCATCGTTCAACTTGGAACTCTGAACTCTAAACTCCAAACTGTGAATTCTGAACTCTGAACTGTGAACTCAGACTCACTCCGCAGCCTCTTCCAGGTCGTCGATGAGGTCGCCCACTTCCTTGCGGTTGAGCTTGATGTTGTGCTTCTTCAGAAAATCATCAACAGTGTCGGAGATTTTTTCACGAGTGTTGCTCCCCTTGTCAGGAGCTACAAGAATACCAATAGCGGCGCCGGCAAGTGCTCCACCGAGAAATGCGCCAAGATAACCAAGTCCTTTCATGTTGTTGTCCATTTAAATAAAGAAATTAAAAAATATGTTCTGATGTCCTTATGTCGAAAAAAACTTATGACGGATTGCAAAAGTACGACTATTTCCCGAAAACACCATATAATTAGTGCGATTTTTTGTTAAAAGCGTTATAAAAATGCCTATTTAACAAAGTTTATGTGCCCAAACAACCTGTATTTCAGCGATTATTTGTAACTTCGCGCAAAAATAGTATCTAATACAAACAAAGCATTTTAGAAATTATGAAAAAGAACATCGTATTGTGCGCAGGTCTGTGCCTCGCCATTTCTTTCACCAGTTGCAAGTCCAGTGAGAGTGCCTACCGCAAGGCTTACGAGAAGGCTCAGGCCCAGGCAGCCAAGCAGCCACAGACCACCGAGCCTCAGCAGACAGAGACTCCTGTGGTGACACCCGTTGTGACGAAACCCGTCACCCAGACCACGGTTACCGACAACTACGACAACGTGTCAGTACGTCAGGAGCGCGTGTCAGTGGTCAACGGTGAGGGTCTGAGCGACTTCAGTGTCGTGGTTGGTTCCTTCTCAGTCATCGCCAATGCCGAGGGATTACAGCAGAAGCTGCGCAATCAGGGATACAATGCTCAGATAGTGAAGAACGAAGAGCGTAACATGTACCGCGTCGTGGCATCCACATTCTCCAACAAGTCCGATGCCGTGCGCAGCCGCGACAACCTGCGTGGCACCTATCCTGATGCCTGGCTGCTGTACTACACCCGATAAGACACGCCTTGGCAAGGATTTTATCCATAGACTACGGGCGTAAACGTACCGGACTGGCAGTCACCGATTCGCTGCAAATCATTGCAGGCGGATTGGTGACTGTCGCTACCCATGAACTTTTCGACTGGCTGAAGGACTACACTGCCCGCGAGGAAGTGGAGCGAATAGTCATCGGTGAGCCACGCCAGACAAATGGCCAGCCCAGCGAGAACTGGGAGCGCGTGATGCAGTTCGTGCGGCGATGGCGCAAAGCCATGCCGCAAATTCCCATTGAGACATACGACGAGCGGTTCACTTCCGTTCTGGCACATCAGGCCATGATCGACGGCGGACTGCGCAAGAAGGCCCGTCAGGATAAAGCACTCGTCGACGAAATCAGTGCCACCATACTCCTGCAAGACTACATGCGGGCACATAAATCCTAAACCGCAAATTCGTAAATCGTAAATATATTATGGTATTACCTATTTATATATATGGGCAGCCGGTACTTCGCAAGGTGGCCCAGGACATCACTCCCGACCACCCTGGACTGAAAGAACTGCTGGCCGACATGTGGGAGACGCTGGCCGCCTCAGAAGGCATCGGCCTGGCAGCACCACAGATAGGGCAAGACATCCGGGTAGTGGTCATCGACCTGGATCCGCTGTCGGAGGACTACCCTGAATACAAAGATTTCAAAAGAACGTATATCAACGCGCACATTGTGGAATATGACGATGACAAGACCTCATCGTCGGAAGAGGGTTGCCTGTCGCTGCCTGCCATCCACGAAAAGGTGACGCGCCCCACACGCATCCGCGTGCAGTGGGTAGACGAAAACTTCCAGCCCCACGACGAGTGGATAGAAGGCTACCAGGCCCGCTGCATGCAGCATGAGTTCGACCACCTGGAGGGGAAGATGTTCATTGACCGCATATCGCCACTGCGCAAACAACTGATAAAGAGCAAGCTGAAAGCGCTCACGCAGGGTCGTTACCGCTGTGGTTACAAGACAAAGCCCGTAAGGAGATAGCATCGCTATTGATGCGTTCCTTACGGACTTTTACTTACTATTATCTTAACTTAATTACTATTTTTCTTACTTATCCAGCTTACTGTAAATGGAATTGTTGCTCTTATACTCCGGCACAATTCTCTTCATCTTTGCCACAGTTTCCATGTCGGCAAAGTGCTTGCTGATTTCGTAGAGTTCGTCTATTTGGTGGCAGACTTCTGCAAATTCGTACTCACGCACCATAGCAATACGGATTTTCTTGTGGAACGAGGGCTTGGTGGTCTCCTCTTCGTTGAGCACTTCCTCGTAGAGCTTCTCGCCAGGACGTAAGCCCGTGTATTCTATCTTTACGTTCTTGGCACCGCTAAGCATAATCATACGCTGAGCCAAGTCGGCAATCTTCACGGGATTGCCCATGTCGAATACGAAAATCTCTCCGCCCTTTCCCTGCGTTCCTGCCTCAAGAACCAGTTTGCAGGCTTCGGGAATGAGCATGAAGTAGCGAATGATGTTGGGGTCGGTGACAGTGATGGGGCCTCCATTCTTAATCTGTTCCTTGAAGAGCGGGATAACAGAACCGTTGCTTCCGAGCACGTTGCCAAAACGAGTGGTAACAAACTGTGTCTGTCCCTCCATCTTGCCATCCTTGATGGCCTTGTCAAGGCTCTGCACGTAAATCTCACAGATGCGTTTCGAGCATCCCATGACGTTTGTGGGGTTCACGGCCTTGTCGGTAGAAATCATCACGAACTTCTTCACCCCATATTTCACCGCCAAGTCGGCAATGATACGCGTACCCATGATATTGTTTCGCACACTCTCGCTGGGGTTATCCTCCATCATAGGCACATGCTTGTATGCTGCAGCGTGGAACACGTACTCCGGCTTGTACAGCTTGAAGAGCGAATCCATGTAGTCGCGCTCACATATACTTGCCACGATAGCGTGTGCCTTTATCTTCGGCCAGTTGGAAGCCATCATCAGGCGCACATCGTGCTGTGGGGTCTCTGCCTGGTCAACAAGCACCAGTTCCGAAGGCTCATAGACAGCTATCTGCCGAACCATCTCGCTGCCGATACTTCCTGCCGAACCTGTAATCATGATGCACTTTCCACGCAGCTGCTTTCCAACAGCCTTCATGTCCACCTCAATCTCGTCGCGTGGCAGCAAGTCCTCAATGCTTATCTCGCGTAGCTGCGGTTCACCATCAATCTGCGGTATGATATTGCCCTCCTCGTCACTGTCAGACAGTTCCTTGGCACCCTGTGTAATATACAAACGCACACCAGCCTTGATGAGGTCGTCCTGCAACTTCTGGTTGTTGCGGAAGTCTACCAAGCGGTAAGGCGAGACGATAAGAGCCTCAATATGGTTAGCCACCAGATGGGGTACCAGATTATCGTCGGCCATACGTACCTTCATGCCCATAAGCACATGTCCGTCCATTTCTTTCTCAACGGTGGCAAAGCCCTTCAGGTGGAAGCGCATGGGTTTCTCACTGCGTATATGCTTGGCAATGGCGATGCCATCGTGCTTCACGCCGAAGATATAGGTGCGCTTGGCACGCTGGGCGGCAAAGAGGAGATCGTAGATCATCTTCACGCCCATGCGCAACACCCACAAAAGAAGCGTAGCGCCGACAAACGTCGCAACAATCTGACGCCCAGAGATGAACATCATGCTTCCTTCCCCCATAGAGGCCATGATGCGGTAGAACACATAGGAGGTGAAAGCACCGGTCAACATCGCGTAGCCTACTCGCTGAAGATCGACGAACGATGAGTATCGAAGGATGCCGGAGTAGGTGCGGAAGATGCGGAAAGCAATATTGTAGAAGATGAGGAACACCAGAATATTGAGCGAAACGTGACCGAAATTTGCCAGTGTGCGCTCGTTGGTATCATAGAACATATACATGAAAATATGTGTTCCAAAGACAATGAGATTGTCTATCAGCAAAATGCCCCAAAATGGAAGGGCACTCCGGCTAAAATACCAGTTTGCAATTCTATTGAGGTAGCTCATCCGTTGACCAAAGTTATTTATTTGTAATAAACGCTGCAAAAATACAAATAATATTTGTATTACGATACATTTTTAATGTTTTTTACATTATTAATGTGATTTAGCCGCTACAAATATTCCTTAAAGATTATTTCTGCACTTATACAACACTGACAAGGAAATAGTTTTTCTTTCCACGTTGCACGAGCAGGTACTTGCCGTCAATGAGGTCGTCGGCGCTGATGGCTCGGTCTTCTGCAAGCTTCTCCTTGTTCAACTGCAGGGCACCGCTCTTCAGGAAGTCGCGGAACTCACGCTTGCTGGCAAACACCTGTGCCGTCTGTGTGAACAACTCAGAAGCTACCTGGCCCAGCTGGTTCTTACCAACGGTGAACTGCGGAACGCCGTCAAACACGTCAAGGAATGTCTGTTCGTCGAGTTTCTCCAGAGCCTCCTTTGTGGCCTTGCCGAAGAGGATGTTCGAAGCCTCGATAGCCATGTCAAGAGCTTCCTGCGAATGTACCATAACGGTAACTTCCTCTGCCAGACGCTTTTGCAGCACTCGGCGACCAGGATCCTGTTTGTGCTCGTCGACGAGGGCATCGATGACATGCTTCTCCAGCGAAGTAAAAATCTTGATGTAGCGTTCGGCATCGTCGTCGGAGACATTGAGCCAGAACTGATAGAAACGGTAGGGCGTTGTACGCTTGGGATCAAGCCAAATGTTGCCGCTCTCGGTCTTGCCGAACTTCTTTCCGTCGCTCTTCGTAATAAGCGGACAGGTGAGGGCAAAGGTCTCCACCTCTGAGCCCAGCGTGCGGCGGATAAGCTCGGTGCCAGTAGTCATGTTGCCCCACTGGTCGTTACCTCCCAGCTGAAGTTTGCAGCCGTAGTGCTGGTAGAGATAAAGGAAGTCGTAGCCCTGCAGCAACTGGTAGGTAAACTCGGTGAAGGAGAGACCGTCGCGGGCCGTGCCATTGAGGCGCTGCTGCACAGAATCCTTTGCCATCATGTAGTTCACAGTGATGTGCTTGCCCACCTCGCGGGCAAAGTCCAGAAAGGTGAAGTCCTTCATCCAGTCATAGTTGTTCACCATCAGGGCGGCATTTTCATCCTTGCTCTCGAAGTCGAGGAACTTGGCCACCTGAGCCTTGATGCACTCCTGGTTGTGGCGCAGGGTTTCGTCGTTGAGCAGATTGCGCTCCTGACTCTTACCGCTGGGGTCGCCAATCATGCCAGTGGCACCTCCTACAAGAATAATGGGACGATGTCCGCAACGCTGAAGATGGCGTAGCATCATGATGCCACAGAGGTGGCCTATATGGAGCGAGTCGGCGGTGGGGTCGGTGCCCAGGTAGGCAGTCACCATCTCCTTCTGCAACAGTTCTTCGGTTCCAGGCATTATCTGTGCCAACATTCCGCGCCAGCGGAGCTCTTCTACAAAATTCTTTCTCATCAGTTATATTGCTTTGTATTATTGACTTAACTTACGCAGCAAGCCGCGTTTCTTGTTTTGCGGGTGCAAAGGTACAGCTTTTCCGCGTTATGGCCAAATTTTCTTAAAATTATTTGGCTGCATCACAGAAAGTTCGTACTTTTGCAACAAAAACATTACAACAAGAACATGGCATACGGAAAATGGATAGGCGGCTACTTAGGATGGAGCGCCTTCGGCCCTATAGGAGCACTGATAGGATTCGTCGTCGGCTCAATTTTTGACAGTACCGTCGACGATAACGACACACCGCGGATTGAAATGAATGGAGGGACTTCGTTCTCCAGCCGGCAACAGACGCAACAGGGCAACCGCAACAGTTTCCTGCTGTCCATGCTTGTGCTTGCAGCCTACATCATACGTGCCGACGGACGTGTGATGCACTCCGAGATGGAATTCGTGCGCAAGGTGCTCAAGCAGAATTTCGGCGACTCGGCAGCACAGCAGGGCGATGAAATCCTGCGACAGCTCTTCGACGAGGAGAAGCGCATGGGCAGCGAGCTGTTCCGACAGAAAATCATGGACTCATGCCGCCAAATAACAGCCAACTTGGACCACAGCGGACGCTTGCAGATGCTCAACTTCCTCGTGAACATTGCCCAGGCCGACGGCAACGTGCCGCAGTCGGAGCTAAAGGCCCTGAAAGACGTGGCCACATGGCTGCAGATGTCTGCATCGGAAGTGGACTCCATGCTGCACCTCGAAGGAAACACGCTCGAAGATGCCTACAAGGTATTGGGACTCACGCCACAGGCCACCGACGACGAGATACGGAAAGCCTACAGGAGGCTGGCCTTGGAGCACCACCCAGACCGAGTGGCGAAACTGGGAGAGGACGTCAGGAAGGCGGCAGAAAAGAAACTACAGGAAATCAACGCCGCTAAGGAGCGCATATACAAAGCCAGGGGCCTCTGACCCCTGGCTTTATGATTTGCAAAACTTGCTTGCAGAGCATTAACGAGCCTGTGCCCGTGAAGTTTTAATGCGCAATCCTTACTGTATCACACGCACCACCTTCATAGTCTTGCTATTGAAGATGACCCTCTTGGCATAAGTGGCAGAATTATTGCGATAGTACCATACAGTATTCATGCCCGACTTGCCCGTGCTGGTGGGGTTGCCCATCGAGACGCGCACCTCATCGGCCGTGAAGCCTTTTTTCACCACACCATTCGTCAGGTCTTTCCAGTTCTCCTGGCGAACGCCCTTCATCTTCTTAGGATTGCCTAAGGCAAAGAGGTTGTCTACATAGACATCTGCCTGCTTGTCTTCAACTCCGATACGGTTCTTGTTCAAGAAAAGCACGTCCTTCGTGTAGGTCTTAGCCTCCTCTTCGTCATAGAGTGTCACTTTGGCATACTCCGAACCGCTCTGCGAACGTATCTTCTTCATCGTAAGCGATGTCAGGCGAGGTAGCGTCACGTTACTGCCCTTCGAGTCTTTCACGACGATTTCCTTCAGGGTATACACCTCCTGACCGAAATACTTCTGATAGAGCGGATGCACTGACAGATTGTCATCAGCCATCTTGAACGAACCATCAAACGTGTGGAAAATCATGTTGCTGACCTTCAGCTCATCATCGCGCATGCCGCTGTTGGTCATGGAGACAGCCAGGTACTGGAAGAACTGGCGACCTTTTCCTCCTTCCTCGCGTACAATAACTTTTAATGGGAAACTACGGGTGCCCACACCTACAGCCACCACCTCAACCTCAGAATCGCGAGGCACGTCGCGAATCTCCACATAGCCCTCCGAGGACTTCGGGTCGTCAATGTAGTAACGGTCGGCCACGGTGATGAGCTTCTTGCCCACGAGATGCACACGGGCACTGTCTGCCTCACCAAGATAGGCCAAGGCGGGAATACCGTACTTCGTGTAGCAATAGTCATCGAAAGTAGAAGAGGGCACCTCAAAATAATAACGTGCGCCCGTCTCCTCGCAAGTGAAATTCACGTGTTCGTGCAGACCGCCGTTGGCATCGTCATGGCCATCGTAGATCATCACCTTGTGGAGCAGAGACTGACTGCTCACCATGCGGCCTGTAGCAGCTTCGGCAAAGGTCTTGACCACCAGGTCTTTTTTGTCGGGCATAACCATAAACCGCATACCCGGCTGCCAGTTACACAGGCTATAGTTCGGAAACCAGATGCTCATCGAGTCAACTTCTTCCTCAGCCTCCTCTTCATCAAGTTTCTCACCTAATGACTTTGCAGCCACGGCTTTCTGACCAGGCTGGACAGTGTATACCAGGTATTTCTTCTCGTTCTCACTCAAGCCCGCCTGGCCAAGACTGGTCAAGGCAAAGGCGGAAAAAATTGCTACCAGCAGATGTCTGTGTGTCATAGTTATGGTTTTCTCTAATTTCGTAATTTGGCTGCAAAGGTAGACATTTTTTTAATAACCGTGAAAAAATGTGTTGACATTTCTGCGTTTCTTTTATTTTTTTATACTTTTTCCTGTCTGTTCCATCCGTGTCACTTAAAGAGACAGCCTCGGTTGCCTCCATATTACACATATTCTAACTGACAGATTGTCACTGCATGCAATAGGCAAATAGGCTGATATGATTTTGGCACACGCTTTGCTATGATTTTGGTGGCTTATACCCCCTAAGGCAGGAGGGTCAGAATAGCTACAAAAGAATATTAACATTAAAATAATACAACTATGGGAAAGATTATTGGAATTGACTTAGGTACAACCAACTCGTGCGTCGCCGTGTTCGAAGGCAACGAACCTGTTGTGATTGCAAACAGCGAAGGCAAGCGTACCACGCCTTCAGTAGTGGGCTTCGTCGAGGGTGGCGAGCGCAAGATTGGCGACCCCGCCAAGCGTCAGGCTATCACCAACCCGAAGAAGACCGTGTACAGCATCAAGCGCTTCATGGGTGAGACATGGGCACAGACCGAAAAGGAAATCGCCCGCGTGCCATTTACTGTAGTAAACGAGGGTGGCTATCCGCGCGTCGACATCGACGGCCGCAAGTACACCCCGCAGGAAATCAGCGCCATGGTGCTGCAGAAGATGAAAAAGACTGCCGAGGACTACCTCGGACAGGAAGTGACCGATGCCGTCATCACCGTACCCGCCTACTTCTCTGACTCTCAGCGTCAGGCCACGAAGGAGGCCGGACAGATTGCCGGACTGAACGTGCGCCGTATCGTCAACGAGCCGACAGCTGCTGCGCTGGCCTACGGTATCGACAAGGCACACAAGGACATGAAGATTGCCGTCTTCGACCTCGGTGGAGGTACCTTCGATATCTCTATCCTCGACTTCGGCGGCGGTGTGTTCGAGGTGCTCTCGACCAACGGTGACACCCACCTCGGCGGTGACGACTTCGATCAGGTCATCATTGACTGGCTCGTCCAAGAGTTCAAGAACGACGAGGGTGCCGACTTGAAGGCTGACCCGATGGCCATGCAGCGTCTGAAGGAGGCTGCTGAGAAGGCAAAGATTGAGTTGTCGTCTACAACCTCGACGGAGATTAACCTCCCGTATATCATGCCTGTGGGCGGTGTTCCCAAGCACCTGGTGAAGACCCTCACCCGCGCTAAGTTCGAGCAGCTTGCTCACAGCCTCATCCAGGCTTGCTTAGTGCCCTGCCAGAACGCCGTGCGCGATGCAGGTATCAGCGTCAGCGACATCAACGAGGTTATCCTCGTGGGCGGCTCCAGCCGTATTCCCGCCGTGCAGACGCTCGTCAAGAACTACTTCGGCAAGGAGCCTTCAAAGGGCGTGAACCCCGACGAGGTGGTGGCCGTAGGCGCAGCCATCCAGGGTGCCATCCTCAACCAGGAGACCGGTCAGGATATCGTACTGCTCGACGTGACCCCGCTGACCCTCGGTATCGAGACCCTCGGCGGCGTGATGACCAAGCTCATCGATGCCAACACCACCATCCCCTGCAAGCAGAGTCAGGTGTTCTCGACTGCTGCCGATAACCAGACGGAGGTGACTATCCACGTGCTGCAAGGCGAGCGTCCAATGGCTTCTCAGAACAAGAGCCTCGGACAGTTCAACCTCACCGGCATCGCTCCCGCACGCCGCGGCATTCCTCAGATTGAGGTCACCTTCGACATCGACGCCAACGGTATCGTGAAGGTCAGCGCCAAGGACAAGGCCACTGGCAAGGAACAGGCCATCCGCATCGAGGCATCGTCTGGCCTCTCGCAGGACGAGATCAACCGCATGAAGGCCGAGGCCGAGCAGTTCGCAGAGGCCGACAAGAAGGAGCGCGAGCGCATCGACAAGATGAACCAGGCCGACAGCATGATTTTCCAGACGGAGACCTTCCTCCAGGAGAATGGTGACAAGCTCGGTGCCGACAAGGCCAACGTCGAGGCCGCCGTCCAGCAGCTCAAAGATGCTCACAAGAGTGGCGACATCGCTGCCATCGATACCGCCATCAACAACCTCAATCAGGTGATGCAGGCTGCTTCTCAGAAGATGTACCAGCAGGCCGGTGCCGGTCAGCCCGGCGGCCAGCAGGCAGGAGGCCAAGGCTTCCAAGGTGGTCAGCAGGCCCACTCCAACCCCAACGACGACGTCCAGGACGCCGACTTCGAGGAGGTGAAGTAAGGATTAACAAGATTCTATAATTTATCAAACAGCGTGTAGCACGATGTTACACGCTGTTTTTTGCTATGTACCTTTTTCGTGGAGAATTTGACGAATCGGGAATTGTTCTTTAGAGATATCCTTCATCTGTACCATATTCTGGTTGCGTATTCTGGAACTGGTGCTATATGATGCTGCAAGAACCTGTCGAGAGTTGCCCGATGCAGAAGCGATGGCAGAAGATACCTTCATTGATGACCGCAACTATCTCCGATGGGAAGACGTGCTAAACACAGGGCTTCATGTCTTTATCGCAGGACTTAATGGTGCTACCAGCATAGCTCCAAGTTCTGGTGGCGGAGGCACATCAAACGATATGCCGTGGCGAGATAAGGATGAATACTTTCTCGATTGGGCCCGCCGTGCTATGCGATATGCCCATGCCAAACATTATCCTGGTAATAGGTTCAAACGGTCGCTGAGCAAATAGTCCTCGCGCGCATACGCATAATAATGAGTGGCTTTTTCTATCATGGAAAAAATAGCCACTCATTTGTATTTGCTGTCAATCATCTTCAGGGAAGTGTTCATAATATAAGTCTGCAATTGTATCGGCAAATCCCCATCCGCATGGCGATGCCCACTCTACACATTGCCTCAAACGCGGTTTGAAGTGCTCTAGCATATTATTTTTTGCAATAAACGACAAAGTCTTGTCGAAATTATTCTCTACAGATGTATAATACTGCTCCCACATGTCACCATAGTCGTATGTAAACTGACAAGCGTTCTCGACATAACATAGCATTAGATCCGCCAATTTATCTGCAGAAGGTTTCAATTTCTTGTAATCAGAAACAGCCTTCCGGCAAACCGAGAAACGGGTCTTTGGCTCCTGTCGTCCCCTTGATGGATAGAACTCTTCTGTAATAATCTTCTTATACTCTTCCAACTTACCATCCTCATCAGGATTTGCATAGAACTCCATATACTCCTTTGCTTCTTTGCGAGCATCATACATCTCCAGAACCATGCCAATGATCTCTTCCTTGGGCATGGACATGAGTATTTTCTTTACATTTGCTTTTGACATAATCCGAAAATGGTTGTATTTCGATTGAACTTGTACGGGTAGTTGTATGGGTAAACTATGGAATTATTATAATCAATCTTTCTTATCTCCAAACAACAGTTTCAATTGTTTATCAAAGTCGCTCATTATCTCACGATCCTGAATAACACGAAACTTATCATATTCAGATAGAGCCTTTTCTACCGCTTGTTCGTGAGTAACACGTCCTGCATCTGGGAGTAACGGACGGTTGTTCAAGTCCATGTAGCGTTGTAGGAGAGCGGACCAATCAGCCATTGTCATCAAGATATGGTCTTCTGCGCGTTGCTCAGCAATGTCAATGAAGGCATTGCTTAATCTGTTCAACGAATCAACCTCCTTTTCGCTCAGATAGTTCTTGGCTACTGTAACATCCGATTTCACGACTCTTCCGTCAGGTGCATTCTTCCAGGTAGTCAATCCCATGTGAGGACGCTCAGCGTCTACACGCTCATAGATAATCTCGGCAGCGGTCTGTTTAGTTACGGCATAATGCATCATGTTCTGTACCGTCTTAAAGAACAACTGCGTCACTTCGGCATCCTTGTCGTAGTCGGAACTACACTCGCTATATATGTCCGTAATCTTTTGATAATAACGTCGTTCGCTGATACGTATCTCTCGTATGCGGTCAAGCAAATCATCGAAGTAATCTGCTCCAAATACATTCTTTCCCTTCAGTCGTTCATCATCTAACACAAAGCCTTTGGTAAGGTATTCTTTCAGGACTTGTGTTGCCCAGATACGGAACTGCGTAGCCTCGTAGCTATTCACACGATAACCCACGGCAATGACCACATCAAGGTTATACATCATCACCTCACCAGACCATTTGTCCGAAGGTATTCGAATTTTTCTAATAGTATCGGACAAATGTATTTCTCCACTTTGTTCTATTTGATTAAGGTGGTAGTTTATGGTAGGAATTGTCACCCCAAACAATTCTGCCATCCTCTGTTGTGAAAGCCAAAATGTATTGGTGTCAAAAACTACCTGCACTTGTACTTTTCCACGTCCACCTTTATACATCAAAATAGAGGACTCCATGCTCCTTACGGCAACGTTTGGAGTAATGGTCGCGCTGAAATACTGCTGTGCAGCCTTCACCATCTCTTTCTTTTGGTCGGCATTCATAGCCACAGCCATACAAGCTGCACGTGAAAGACAGATGCTCGTCACCTCTCTGACTGCACCACTACCCAGTTCTGCCATTTCCGTTATCTCCACAAAATGCTCCCCAAGATGATAGCCCTTCTGCGAAGTCCATGCTTGTGCTTTGGCTATGACACGTTCAAAGTTCCAGTACTTGCCATAGCCCATCACTCGAGCCAATTTACGCGAGTTCCACCATTCCTTGCCATCAGCATCAACCTCTCGTAACTGCTCGAACGGAGATTGGAGCTCTGGGATATTAATAGAGTCGTCAGTCATCATTGTTATCTTTTATGTTATCAACCTTGCATACGAAAGGGATATATCTGTCGCTCCCCTTTCGTTGAGCTTTCAGAATATCGAATTCTCCAATGTTTATTGGATGCATGTTATCATATTCAATGAGCAAATACTGCTTTGCGCCCTTCTCTTGACGGAGGAGATAATCATCTGGAATCTCAGATTTACTTACAAGCCTTATTGATTTAGTCAGCTCAAAAGGCTTGGCCTCAATATTCTTCCAATAATGGAACATGATATACTTAACACTTTCGTATGCGTTGACAGCTTCAGAAGAAAGATTGTCTTCTTTTATTCCCAAAGCAATTTTTCCTGAGGATTCTGTTTTCTTTCTTGCTGCAGGACTAATAGCATACATTAGTACGAGATCAAGAGTACCAGCCAACAAATCATCACGTTTTGTATTCCTCAATCTTACTTCGAGACTACCAGGAATAATAATATCCTCTGCCACCATCATAGGTGCAAAATCGACATCATCCGTGTATGTATTGGAGTATGTAGGATTCAATGGTACAATCTTTGAGTCGTTGTTGACAATGTTTTTTGTTGTTGCAATTTCTTCATTACGCCAATCTTTCACTCTTTGTATGGCAAGCTTTTCTTGTGCACGAATGTATGTTTCCATAAAGTGGTAATCAATGGAACCAGAAGACGTAACAGGGAGAACGATTAAATCCTCTTTTACTTGCTCCCAATACGCTTTGTTATCGTATGTATATTTTAGTTTAATTGACTTTGCAATTGCTGTTGAAATATACATTAGAGTCTCTGTATTGTCTTTATGATGTGAGGCGTGAATCAAATAAGCATCCCAAAGGACTCCTGTTCGTTGTGGCTGTGGATAAACATCACCAGTTGCAATTGCACCATTCTGAACTATATCGATTGTCATTTCAATAGAATCAAAAACCCTTGGATCACCATAATACATAATTCCATTATCGCCGTGTTTTGCATTGACTAATGGTAGGCAGAATTGTGAATCCGGAATTTGTCTTGAATCCCGACGTTTGTCGAAAGGCTTTTTCTTAAGTTCCGCTTTATCATAGAGCTCTCCGATTTTAAACGTGGCAAATACTTTGTTGTTATAACTATTCAAGGCTTTCTTTTCTTCCCCTGTTAACTCACAATCCTCAAACCCTGCAACTTTTAAATAAGCCTCCATCTCGCGGATGCGAGATTCTTCCATCTCGCGGATGCGAGATTCCATATAAACAAAATCTATGTTTCCTTTTTTTGTGACAGGCAGATGAATATATTGCTCTTTAATCTTAGACCATGTGCCCATATTATTATATGAAAACATTTTTCGCATATATGACATAGTAGAGACAAGGTAGAGACCTATATTACGGTTTTTGATTACATCTCCAGATAACGAAAAAACATGATTATGTGTCGCCATCTTATATTCAAAATCGCGATAATAAGCATTACCCCAGAAATCTATAGTTATGGTATTACTGTCAAATACCTTTGCTTCCCTATCAGTCTTTCCCTTGATACCTAAAGCTTCAACGCCAGAGTTGATAAATAAGGTGCCTTGACCGTTTATATCTTTCTGCTGTAAATCAGTATCACCAGTTTGAGCAGAGAAAAGGTCTTCTATTTTAAAATCCTTATACGCCCACGCCTTCAGTTCTGTAGGTCGTGGGCTTACCGTTTTCCCAGGCCTGACTCTCCCTTTAATACTTGTCCGACTTTCCAAGAAAGATATTCTTTGACCACCTCTTGGAAATCTTTCTCGGTTGGCACGGTATCTATTTTCTGATGCTGCCCATATGTCCAGTCATTACCAGAGAGAGTTATGTAGCCTTCTGTATAGCAATCCTTAAAATAATGAAGATTTTTGTCTCCTGCACCCTTGCCAAAGCGCACAAGCTTTGCAACTTCAGCATATCGCTCTTTTGCATTGTCTGTATCTCGCAAATTCACACTTTGGCCAGACTTCTTTCTGTTCATTCGAGTGTAGCCATCGTTGCTAAAATCTATAAACTTAACTACGTCATTCTCAGCGTTATGCGGTCGATTCACCTCGAATACATAAATTGCAGTTTGAACACTTGCCTTACCACAGAAAATATCAGCCATTTTAATAGATGCACGCAGTGTGTTATTCTTGAGAATATTTTTCGTATAGGGTAAGCCATTTCCACTACCTGCATTCTCTTGTATCAAAACAGCAGCGCGCCCACCATGAGTCATTTTCTCTAACGCTTTCTCTACAAAGACAAAGCCTTTACCATCGGCAGAATATGGAGGGTTGAGCAGGAAAACGTTGGCAGGAAACGGTTTATCCCTCTTCTTTCCCTGCTTATAGTTGCCGTCATATTCCAAAGAGTTACCTTGAATGATATTAGCACTACCGTCTTTCATCAGAATCATATTGAGGACGGCAAGCATATACACATCGGGTAACTTCTCTATGCCAAGAAGTTGCTCCATCTTAATTTGAAGTACTTTTTCCTCAAACTTTGTTGGACTATTTTCATATTTCTGCTTAGCATCATCTATCATCTGATGCATGGCGGAAATAAGGAATCCTGCAGAACCTGTAGCAAAGTCCCAAACATAAGAGTTCATATTTACCTCACATAACCTTGCCATTAACTCGGTAACATATCGAGGAGTAAGAACAACATCATTTTCTCCTCCGTCAGGTACGGCTACCCATTCGTTCATTACATTGAAAAGGCGACCAGTAAAGTCAATATTATGAAGCTCGCCCGTGACATATGGCAGAATGTCGCGTTTTACGTCGGCATAAATGGTATGTAGTTTACTTTCTCCATTGATTGGCACTTGCAAATTTGACTGGATAAACACTACCTTGAGAATGTCTGTTATCATTTCTATTTTCTCTTCAGGCAGATTCTTATGAGCCAAATACATTCTAATTTTGCTCATAACCACTTGGCCATCGTTATTTTCATCATCTTCTTTGCCCGCCAAATCCTCAATACGTAGTGGTTGCACTCCTTCTGCTCCCAAGCCTGCCATGATTAAACCAGCCACGAGTTGAACCCGGTTGTTGACTACTATCTGCTGTTCATCATGCAAGCTCTGGTTCAATGCCTTCAACTTACGTTCAATCTCATCTTCAAGAGCAAGTTGCCGTTCTTCCAGTTCTTCTGGAGAAAGGGCAAGTGCATCAAGTTTTTCAACAAAACCCTTGGTATTATTCTCCAATAAAAATGAAAGATCTTCATAGGTACCAACATGCTTTGGCACAAAGAGGTTTTCTTTGGAAACGTACCAAACATCTACTTCGTGAATAGTGTTTCCACCTTCTTCATAACCATTTGCCCCAATGGCAACAACTTCTTTATATGTTTCTGTATGGTCTAATATTGCATTGGCATAGTGGATGGCCCCATTTACAGCAAACTTGGCAATATTTTGATAATTGGGTTCTGAATTTTTCTTCTTATTTTCAACTTCACCTTTTTCATTGACTTTTATCAGATCACCTTTTTTTCCTTTTACCTCAATCATTACAGGAATCTTGCGTCCGTTATCTGAAATAAGCATGAATTTGATATCAGGATAATTCTTTCCTGAACCACCCTGCTTGCTTGGAGCCTTTTCCAAAGCCATTTCGATTTCAGGATTGATGCATTCTGTTTTGGTATAGTACTTCTGCCCATTAAATTGCTTCTTGCACCAATCTTCAATCTGCTCTTCTATACTTTTTGCTTTTTTTGCCATATCTTTTTACTTATAAGAGTCCGTCAATATGTTTTACTTCTTCGGCCTTTCTATCACCATATACTTGGCCCCGCATTTTGCAAGCGTATCCCAGCTATACGGGCAGTCATCGTGCATATAGAGGAATTGTACGGTAATGGTTTCGTCATTATTGTCATCGCATGATTCGAAAGAGTAACAGACAAGTGTAACGTACATGTCATTGAGGTCAGAATCTTCTTCCACCCAATAATTGTCATCTGTGCAGTCGAGCCATTTGTATGTCACTATCTTTTTTGCTTCTTGCTCTGCTATCGCAAGTCTTTCTGCAGCATCGGGAAGCAACTCTGTCAACTTGCGATTATATTCCTTGCATAGTGATTTCGCTTTTTTCTTATCCGTCAGCTGTTTCACCTCCGCATCATATTGGCGCATCACGCTTTTAGCCTCTTTGAGAAAATTGCGAGAGATTGGCTCAAAGTAGCTGAACTTACCATCGCAAGCAACCATTGGGAATCGACGCTGAGCATTGAGACCGTTTTCGTCAAGCGAGTACCATGTTACGATACAAAAATCTTTATTCCCAGTGCCACCTTCCACTTCGTTTACTTCCATGAAAACGAGTGGGTGCGGAGCCATTTCTACAAAGGCATCGCCTTTCTTGAAACGTTGTATTGGTTTTGATGCTATTTTATCCATAATACCTGTTACTTAATTATGTCATCATCTTGACCTATGCTCTTGCTACGATAGTTGACTATCTTTTGGCTTGGTGCGATACCTCTGCTGAGGATGATTTGGAATGTCGGGATATTCTTTTTCCAATTTCTCAGCAAGCTTGGGTAATACCTTATTCCTTATATAATTCTTATCTCTGTTAGAGAACTGCGCTATCTCATCCATTGAACGCCACGTAACGCAGTATTCCAGAATGTAGATGGCCATTTCTTCAGATGAGACTCTCTTCTTTAGGGTTGCAATCTTGGGGCTGGAGGTTGCATCTTTTTGATCAGAGGTTGCAACCTTTGGGACTGAGGTTGCAACCTTGTCCTTCAAACTTGTAGGACTCTCCACAATCCTTACGTTCACTCGGAATGCTGTGATTAGGTTCACATCAAACTCAGCTGGGGGATTGCCATTCTCCTTCAGATCTGTCTGCACCTGACCGATGCCTCGATTGAACATGTTAACATAGCCCATTGTCTTCATAGCACTGGCTATGAGCGGGTTGCGATAGTCGTTAATGGTGGGAAAATTCTCTGGGCGTGCATCTCCATACAGACCTCCAGCGTTTGTTAGTTCCAGATGGCCGGCAAACTCATAGAGTCGGAGGGGCATATTGCTTTGCAGGTCGCGGTGCATGCAAGCATTAAGCAGCAGCTCACGTATAGCCGTGTAGGGATAGTTGTTCACCATCTCTTCACGCAAGATCGACACAAAAACTGGTTTCTTCTTGATGACAGACAGCTCAAGCAATAATTCCAAACGTGGAAGCAGTTCGCAATAGTTACCTTCCAACTGCATCTCATTCTCAACCTCACTTGTCACATCCTCGCCCTTGAAACGAACATACTGCACGTACAGGCCAGGCATGAAACGGCGTGGCTTGTGGCCAAACAGAACAACTGCTGCGTATGTGGGGCATTGGTGCTCTGTGTCATACATGCCTACTGCGGCCATCTGTTCCTCGATGGGACGAGTGTCTGACTCCACTAACTCATTCCCCAACAGAGGTATCAGATACTTGGTACTCAGCAAGTCTGTGTTGATGTCATTCAGTTTGGCAGCCAGACAGGGCATCGTGTCGAAGGTGGCCATGAATGACATTCTCCGTTCTGCAAGGATGCGTTCTTCTGCCTCCGTAGCTATGTCTCGACGTGGCCCGATACGTATAAAGGTACGTCCACGATAGCGAACAGGTGGTAAGTCGGACGGACTGACCTCAGCAACCAACAAGTCACCTTCAGGGAACTGGAAACGGTCAACACTCATAACAGGTATAGGCAGGATGTTGCCGTTGCTGCGTATGGCTGCAATCTTCTTCAGCAGGTCATCAGTGACCTTCAGCCCCGACAACTTTCCGTTGTCGTAAGCACCCAGTATCAGGTAGCCCTTCTTGCGCGAATTGGGCAGGTCGTTGGCGAATGCACAGATAGCCTCCTGGAACTTATCCATGTCACCTGTTGACGTGGTTCGCTCCA
>ERZ809472.54-NODE-54-length-29846-cov-10.711926_pt1 | contig 29846 bp, 4 predicted proteins | sample MGYA00521274_ERZ809472 | MGnify/ENA primary metagenome ERZ809472 (study PRJEB31581, sample SAMEA3312791) | metagenome | study: EMG produced TPA metagenomics assembly of the PRJEB8939 data set (Metagenomic analyses of Rumen microbiomes reveals... | reverse complement strand
ACAAGAAAAAATCGACTGATCCTCTTACTCCTGATGATGACCATGGGAGCCACGGAGGTGTGGGGAACGGTTACGTACCATATCATCAACATGGGTAAGCTGGACAATGACGGCAACCTTACCAACAGTCGCACGGAGGCACTGCAGTTCACCAGCGATGAAGCGACCATTGGCGTACCAACGGCCTATCAGAGTCCGCTGGCAACAGGATGGAAATACTATAGTGCCAGCGATGTAACGTTTGACACAGAAACAAAGGTATACACCTTCAATAATGCAGACAACCCCTCGCTCACTGCGGGTAATCCAGTGGGAGACAATACCCACATCTATGTCACCTACGAATTTAACGAGGCGGCCCTCAGCACGGTAGGCATAACGGATGGCGGCATCTGCAATATCAAGTTCTCTAACAACAAATATCTCTATCAGAGCGACTGGGAAGGTGACCCGAATACCACTTCTGCCACGTCCAACTCAGCAATGACAGATTCCAAATACCTCTGGAAAATCAATATTATAGATCCCTATCAAATTACGATTCAAAGCAAGAGCAATAACGAAGTTAGTAATAATAAAATGACCAATTATTTCCTAACTTCCAAAAACGGTGGTTTTGGTGATGTCCGCTTAAGGCAAACCCTTAATCTTGCCAAAACAAACAAGGTATGGGCCTTTGGACTTCTCCCCGGGGGGGTAGCAGATACCTACCGATTGGTAGTCACCGACGGCTATACGACAAAGCCTGATAACAACAACCAATTGGATGCTTTCGGTCATGGCTATCTCAACAATGCAGATTCCGACTACAAAACCCGTTACCAGAAATATGGGAAAAATTCATACAGCCATTGTGACCTCACCTTCGAGGCCATCACCAAGACCTACACTTACCATATTCTGAACCTTGCCAGAAACGAGGCCATCCAATACACGACGCCCAGCGCCGTGCCTGCCGGTACGGCACTGACTGGCTATGCCAACATTCCTGCCGACATCTGCAGCCCGTATATCAGCGATGGGGATATTCATTTCTACTCATCAAGCACCATCAGCGACGAGAACGAGATCCACGAGTTGCCGGCACTGACGACCGATGTCTATGTCACCTACACTGCTAACCTCAACAGCAAGTTCCTGCACCTACGCGGTGCTCGTGCCTTAAACCTCACAGTGGATGGTGACTATATTTCCGACAGCGGCACTTCAGGCAGCGGCACGCTGGCCCATGAGACCACTCCTACCGATGCTGAAAAGGGAAGTGCCGAATACCTCTGGTTCATTTCTGGAGAAGACCCCTATGCCCTTCAGATCCGTAATGCCAAGACGGGTAACTATTTCAAATACACCACACCTTCGACACTCGAACTGGCCAGTGCTCCCGCTCAAGACGCGCCCCTCGAGACGAAAGCCCTCTTCAACTTCATCCTGATGGCGGGCACTGCAAACGACGTAGGCGACCCCCGCACTTACGAGCAAATGGAACTGATGGCCGCCACGGGCAGCACCACCTACTACCACGTAGGGCGCACGGGCGATGCTTTTAGCATCAGCACGACAGCAGGTACCGACGAGCAGCAAGTCATAGCCTATTCCACCAGTTCAACTAACACTTATTACCTGATAGACCGTGCCGGCAAACTCATTGAGTCGATTTCTACTACATCAGACGAACTGGGCCTGCCAGACGAGTGGAAAAGTCCACTGGTATCGGAATATCACTATTACAAACAATACAATGATTTAACCGATGGCGTTTACACCTTTGTTGCCGAGGATGAGATTACCAATACTACCGATGCAAGCGGCGAGATATATGTCACCTATAATGTCTCAGATGCAATCGACATAGAGGGTGGAAAAACATATATGCTGAAATACCTTCATGGCGATGATTTCTATCAGGAAATCGGAGGAGACAAAGTTGATGATAAAAAGACAACGGCTTTCTACCCTTATAACAATGGTGACTTTAACCTTTATGTCTATGGTGAGAATCAATGGATTGACCAGCTGAGTAAATCTGCTTCCACACGTACCCGCTGGCTGTGGCACATCGTCAGTGGTCGTGTGAACAACGACGGTACGATTACGCCCCTAACCGGTGAAGACAAAGACCCCTATCATATCATCATTAAGTCTGAACAAGACCAAAAGGTAAAATATGACGGAGTCAACAAGAGTGGAAACACCTATTTACGCACTTACAAGCCTGAAGGTTACGGGTCGGTGGTGACCAGTGTTATTTCCAAGAATCCCACATATACTCCCGACTCAAATGATGAGCTAATAGGCACCAGTGGCATTTACGAGGGTGTTTACAAGCCCGATGGCATTATCCCGCCTACGGAATACATGATTATCGGTACCTCCATGAATAGCATGAAGTTGAAAACCCTATACCCGATAGATGGCGAACGGAAAATCGTTGATTCCTTTGAGCAATACTGGAAAAACCAAACCACTGCCAACGAGATGCTTGAAGCGGGAGGAGGAGAGAAAGTAACTACCAAAGAGGCATACTGGCAAAATGTTACTCTCACTTCTGAGCAACGAACAATACTTGAGGGTGCAAACGATGCTATCCACAAAGGAGCCTGGCATAGTTACAACGCTTGGGCATACGCAGCTCCATGGTATAAACGTACAGATGATACCGAAAACAAGATGCTGGAAGTGAAAGAACACTGGTTCCAAACGATTTCCATGGGTTCGGGAGAGTTTACGGCTGTAGAGACATCACTCAAGCCTGCGGTCATTCTTCTTGACCAACACGGATGGGAAATCATGCGCTTGCCCATCACCGAGACGGAAAAACTAAAGAGTTACAACAGCCCAATGGTGGAGGAATATCATTGGTATACCACTGCAGACAAGGTATCGGGCTACCATAAATACAGAGTTACAGGCGATGTTGTTTACAACACGACATCGCTTGGCGGTATTTCCTCTGATGAGACAAGCGACTTTTACGTCACCTATACCGTGAAGTCCGAATATGCCAGCGGCTATGCCGGTGCTGCCAAAGAGGACGAGACGGGTGTCTCTCCCTATCTGCTGAAAATGGGAAGCAACTATGCCCGTTTCAACGGCTCGTCCGTTGCCCTTGAATCTTCTGCGCCCGACAATTTGGAAAACGTTGCCACCGACATGTTGTGGTATGTGAAGCCCAATTTCAATATCGATGCCGAGATGGGCTACAAGTATGCCGGCGAGACAGGAGCACAGGTTGATGCCTTGAGCAAACTGGAAACAGAAGAACAGTATGTTGCTGCGGGCAAGAACGGCTTCGACCCCTACAACATACAGATTCAGAGCGTGGCCAACACCTCGCGCTTTTTTACGGCCAACACTACCGGCTCGAAACTCACTGGCGGAGTCTGGAGCGGCACGTCTACCAGCATGACATTAGAGAACCGGAACAGAAAGCAGACGGCGGCAGGTTACGACGAGTCCACGCTGAATATCACCAACGCCACTTTCATGGCTGTTGACGACGGTTCAAACCATATACTCCTGATGCCCCGTTTCGACAACAGCAAGGTTCTTGCCTCCTTCAACAATGTCCAGGATTACGCTTCTGCCGACGCGAACAGCTACCTGTCTCTTGACATCGTTCCCACCGTCGTCCACAGCTCCAACGACATCAAGAGCATGGGCGGCTACTATATCCTGGCACCCGACTTCACGCAGGTGTCGTCGATAGGTACAGAAAAACCTTTCATTGGCACAATCGACGGTAAACTGAACACCTTCAGTATGTCCTATCCCCTGGTGACCTACGCCAATGGAGCCATCATCAAAAATGTAATTCTGGACGGTGCCACTATCAGCGGCGGGAGCAGCGCCGGCCATATCGGAGCCATCTGCTGCGAAGCTACCGGCAGCACCCGAATTTATAACTGTGGCGTGAACGGCGGCAGCGTCAGTGGCAGGGAGCATGTAGGTGGCATTGTCGGCCATTTGGACGGATCGTCGCGCGTCATCAACTGCTACAGCTATGCCAATATTACCGGCGGAACCGACGTTGGCGGTATCGTGGGCTACAACACCAAAGCAACTACGGCCTCTAACATCCAGACCATGGTGATGAACTGTATGTTCTACGGAGACATCACAGGCGGTTCTACCATCTCTCCCGTCTATGGAGGCAACAATATCAACAACAACAATGGTGGTCTTAATACCTATAACTATTATGCCTACGATAATCTGAAGACCAAAACCGTCAATAAGTACAACTGTGCCCTTGGCGTAGAAGACGTTTTCCTGTATCGTTTCGAGTTCTATCGACAACTTCTGAACAGCAACAAGAAGTTAGCGGCCTTTTACGCCACTGGCTCTCCTGACAATGCTGAGGAGAAGATGGCAAAGTGGGTGCTCGAAACAGCTGACAAAAACATTGATAACCCGAAGCCCTACCCCGTGCTGAAGGCACAGGGCTATTACCCCTCGATCATCAACTACGACGTGGAGAATGCGTCGGACTTGACCCTGATTGATGGCAAACCCTCGGAAGAAGACCGCAACAAAGGAGGAAAGTTAGGAACATTGTCCGTAACTATCAGTGGTCCGGGTAGTAATGCACCTTCAGGTGCGCGCATCACCACTGGTAGCCTCTCCCTTGTCCGCACCGACAAGGATTTTGCCCGCTACAACTTCAACTACGACAAGGTGCAGCTGCCCTATTACAATGATGTGGGCACGGGCAACTACACGGGTAACAAGGTCGTGACGGGTTGGAAGATTACGTCTATTACAGCTTCAGGTGAAGATGCTGCAACGGAGGGTACTTTTACCAAGTCAGACAGCTGGGGCGGCTATAACTTTGCCGACCGCAAGACCTACGCCAAAGACCTATATAGCAAGAGCAACCGCGTATTTGCCCAAGGTGCCTATTTCGATGTGCCCTACGGTGTGACCGCCATTGAGATTGAACCTTATTGGGGACAGGCAGCCTACGTGGCCGACGAATATCAGGATGTGGTACACGATACGGGTTATACTCCACAAAACGTTGAGAGTTTAGGTCGTCAGTTTGGGGCCAATGAAGTACAAGTATCCATCAATGGCAGTTCCCAGAAGGTATATACAACCATCAGTAATGCTGTAGGTGCTTTAAGCTCGGGTGGCACGGTTTATGACCACGCCGTGGTGCTGGTAGGTAATGTCCATTTGGCTGGCAATCCTCCCACCGACAGTAAGTCCTTCACCATTATGTCTGCCGACCTTGACTTCGATAATGAACCCGACTGCAGCTTTATCTTTGGCCACAACGACCGACAGGCAATTTCACCTGTCCGCTTCGACTTCATCAACATGCCGGGTATCGCCATGGCGCAGAAGCCTAATGGTGCAGCAAGATTCCGTAATGTCAGTATCTTTAAGCCGAAGGGATGGTTTGAGACCACCAACACCTGTATCACCCGCTTTGTGCAGTTCGAGTACGATAACGGAGGCAAGAATAATGCCCCCGTCATCCTTCAGGGAGGTTTGGTGGATCAGTTCGTGTCAACTAAGACTAGTAGTCCGTCTGTAACCCAATATATTCATTTGGGTGGCAATGTGTGGTTTAGGGATTTCGGTAATGGTACCCACAGCGATGGTAACAAATTCACACCTCATATCCCTATCTCCGTCACTGGTGGTGACTTCGATAAATTCTATCTCTCTGGAACCTATCGGCCAGATGCCGCAGTGAGTGCCGACAACGCGGAATGCTACATCAGCAGCGGCCGCTTCGGTGAGGTTGCCGGTGCTGCCCAGCAGCAGATCAACGGTAATGTGCAATGGCAGATATACAATGCCGACATTGACAACTTCTATGGCGGAGGCATCAATGCTGGCAAACCCGTGACGGGTACTATTATCACCGATATCTTCAACAGTCATGTCGGCACCTTCTGTGGTGGCCCGAAGTTCGGTAATATGTCTGCTGGGAAAACCGTTACCACCAATGCCACTGGTTGTACCTTTGACAAATTCTTCGGTGCCGGGTACGGCGGTATTTCCTACAACAGAGTAAGAACCAAAGATGTGCAAAATGCCACAAAAGACAACTTTAGTGAGTGGAAGTCGGATTATACGAATAATCGCGGTAAATACATTTCTGCCAACAGTGGCGTTGCCACCGATTTCGACTATGAGTTCTTTGTGTGGTCAACAGGTGTCGTAGGTGCTCGATTCTATGTCAAGTATGCTTCGCTTTCTACGGCTCAGACCAACGATGTGACATCAACCCTGACTCGCTGCACCATCAACAAAGATTTCTATGGTGGCGGCAGCTTGGGAAATGTCTTGGGAACAGCGACCTCTGTTCTTGATGGCTGTACAGTTGAGGGCAATGTATTTGGTGGTGGTTACTCGGCCAGCAAGCCAAAGGTTCCTATCAGAACGACGGATGTGTTTGATGAACTCCCTGACATCGATAAGAGTGCCGGTGTTTTTGACATGGGAAAACCCTCAGCAACTGAAGATTTCACTTTGATTGCTGGTACACTTACTAATAACAAATCGGCAATCAACGAGGGAGTTACCCCCAAGACCATTGTTACAGATGTTGACATGACGACACTGGGTCAGGTTACTACTACTGATTTGACTATCAGGGGCAACACCATCGTCAGAGGCCAGATTTTCGATGATGAAGGTGAGGTCACAGAGACTACCGGCGGTGTGTTCGGTGGCGGTGACATGTCGGCAGTGCATGGCAATACCGAGGTTAAGATTGAAGCCACCGAAGCAACGGAGGGTGTGCTGAACGTCTTTGGCGGCGGCAACACCGCCGACGTTGATGGCAATACGCAGGTAGATATGACTGGCGGCAAGGTCAGCCAGGATGTCTACGGCGGTGGCAAGGGTGCGTCGACGGTGGTAAGCGGCAACGTGACGGTGAACATCGGCACGAAGGACGGCTCTACCTCTACCTATACCGGCACGGGCACCGTCAACGGCGACGTCTATGGCGGCTCGGCCCTCGGTGCTGTGAATGCTAAGAAAGAGAACGGTAGCACCGTCTACTCCGGAACCGACGCAGCACCGAAGACCACTCAGGTCAATATCTACGCCGGCACGGTGAAAGGCAGCGTCTTCGGCGGAGGTCTCGGTCATGACGACGAGGATAACTCGAAGGACATTACGGCGCTGAACTTCGGACCTACGAAGGTTACCGTAGAGAACAGCGACAACACCAAGGCCAAGGTGATGACGGCCGTCTATGGCGGCAGCAACGTGAACGGTGTGCTGAAGAAGAATGCCACCGTGAAGATTACAGGCGGTTCTGTAGGCACTTCTGGTGGTGATGTCAAGAACGCTGTCTTCGGCGGCGGCTTCGGCCAGCCCACCCTTGTGGAAGGCGATGTGGAGGTGAATATCGGTCGGGAGAAGACGGGAAGTGAAACCGAACATGTCGGTACGGCAACCATCAACGGTAATGTCTATGGCGGCAGTGCATTGGGCAACACCAATGTCAATGCCTTGCTCGAACCTACACCTAATTCGAAGACCACTGTCAACCTGCTGAAAGGCACCATCAACGGCAACGTCTTCGGCGGCGGTCTGGGACAGCAGGCGGCAGCAGCTTCGGGCACAGAGGGGCAAGAAGGGTATGTAGCAGCCAAGGAAGCCATTGCGTCATACGTCGGCGGCGACGTCCTGGTGCTGCTCGACGGCGCGAAACTGGTGAGCACTTTCACTGGCGAGGGAGCAAACCGTATGCCCCTGACGGGACAGATTTTCGGCGCGAACAACCTCAACGGCACGCCGAAGGGACACGTGAAGGTGTGGGTGAAGCGGACGGTGGACAGCACGAAAGACACCGGAGTTGCCCGTGACAACCGTACCACCTATGACGTGGCAGCCGTCTATGGCGGCGGCAACCAGGCAGACTATATACCTGTGGATCCTACACCTGAAACAGGACTGAATGATACAGAAGATTATGCCGAGGTGCTCATCGACGGTTGTGACGACACCAGTATTGAGTATGTCTATGGCGGCGGCAACGCTGCCGCCGTTCCCGCCACAGAAGTGACTATTCTGGGAGATTACATCATCGACTATGTCTTCGGCGGCGGTAACGGTAAGAGCACTGCCACCTTTACCAACCCCGGTGCCAATATCGGCCAGTATAACAATGGTGCAACAAATTATGGTACGGGCAAAGCCGTGACCAATCTGGTGGGCTGTCACATCCATTACGTCTTTGGCGGCAGTAACACCAAGGGTAACGTGCGTGGCGGCACAACCATCTCTATGCCTGATGCATCTGCTTATCCCGCTCCCACTTACGACTGCTGCTCCGTCCGCGACATCAAGCAAATCTACGGTGCCGGCAACGAGGCCGAGCAGGACGGCGACGTGACGCTCATCTTAGGTTGTGTCGACAACATGGACTACGTCTATGGCGGTGCCCGCAATGCCCACGTCAAGGGCGGCGTGGACCTGGTGGTCACCAGCGGAAGCTTTAAGGGTGTGTTCGGCGGCAACGACTTGGCAGGAACCATCCAAGGCCCCATCACCGTCACCATCGAGGAAACGGGCTGTAAGCCGTTGGAGATTGACAACCTCTACCTCGGCGGCGATCAGGCGGCTTACTCCGTGTACGGATATAAAGAGGTAACAGACAGTGATACTGGCAAAACATCGTTGGTGGCAAGGACTGGCATGGACGACGGCACTGCCGTCAATCCACCGGCTGACGACACTGACGACGAAAACATCACCGAGCACCAGCTCTACCGCGACCCTATCCTGAACATCGTCTCTTGCACCCGCATCGGCAATGCCTTCGGCGGAGGTCTGGGTAACGGGGCCGTGATGTACGGCAACCCCACGGTGAACGTCAATATGATTCCGGGCAAGTTTGCAGCAGACATTGTCCGCGAGGGTGTTTATCCTGCCAATAAGGTTGCCACGACCCTGGGCACCATCGGCAATGTCTATGGCGGCGGCAAAGAGGCAAACGTCGTGGGCAGCACCGCAGTCAATATCTGTACGGCAGAGACCGTCACGGTGCGGAGCAGCATGGGCGCAGCTGTCACCAACGAGCCAAAAGACGTGCAGGGTGCGCTGATTACGGACAATGTGTTCGGTGCCGGCAAGGGCGTGAATACCGAAGACGTATCAGCTCTTGATACTGATGTCAACTCGGCTATGGTCACCGGCAACACCACCGTCACGATGAACAAAGGCTCTGTCGGCAAGAGTGTCTATGGTGGCGGCGAGCTGTCGCAGGTGGGCGGTAACACGAACATCATCGTCAGCGGCGGCACCATCGGCACCACCGGCATGGGCGGGGCCACCTACGGCAACATTTACGGCGGCGGCTTCGGTGACGATGCCGACGTCAGGTTCGGACGTGTCAAGGGCAACACCAACATCACCGTGCAAAACACAGTGGACGGCGAGAACGTCATCAAGCCTGCTGTCCTGCATAATATATATGGTGGCGGCGCCTACGGTTCGGTGGGTGATTTTGACTATCACGGAACCACAGGTCTTCCTACAGGCCTCAAGGAAGGCACCTCGGGCGGCACGGCCACCATCACCATCACCGGCGGCATCATCGGCACCGACGGCCATGAGAACGGCATGGTGTTCGGCTCATCACGCGGTGACGTGGGTACGCCGGGCAGCATCGACGACAAACTGGCATGGGTCTATGACACCAATGTCATCATCGGTACGGAGAACGACGCCACCGCCGGCCCCCAGATCATTGGCTCGCTCTACGGCAGCGGCGAGAACGGACATACCCTCCACAATGCTTTAGTGACCATGCATAGCGGCACGATAGGCACCACGGCGACAATGGCCACCGACCCCGAAGGCCAGGGAGGCGCCAAATATCCCTATCGCGGCAACGTCTATGGCGGCGGATGCGGTACGGACAAGTATGACTCCAACAATGACAAAGTATTAGACGCATACAACCCTCTGAGCGGTATCGTCAACGGCACGGCTACGGTGACCATCAAAGGCGGACACGTGGTGCGCAACCTCTATGGCGCAGGAGCCATGGGTTCGGTGGACGGACTGACGACCATCAATATCAACGGCGGCACCATCGGTGCCGAGAACAGCGGCGGCGGTTACGTCTATGCCGCCTCCCGAGGCGATGACACGCTGGACGACGCACACCAGGCATACGCCGGCCCCACAGCACTGACCATCACCGGCGGCACCGTCTGGGGCGACGCCTTCGGCGGCGGCCAGGCCGGTATCGCCAAGGGCACCGTGACGGTCAACCTGAATGGCGGCACGGTGAAGCACGATGTCTATGGCGGCGGCGCACTGGCAAAGACCAACACCGTGGCTAGTGAAGGTGTCTATCCCGCCACTAATGTAACCCTGAACGGCACCACCATCGAGGGCAACCTCTACGGCGGCGGCTTGGGTCGATTGGCAGTGGCAGGCACATCAGGCACATCGGCTGTCTATACTGCAGTTGCTAATGGAACCACTTTAACAGAAGGTAGCACCTATTATACATCTAACACCGGCACGGGTGAATTCACGGCTGACGGTACTGAAGTTGCTAATGGAACCAATTTCTTTGTATTAACTACTGCCGCTGTAGCGGGAGTTGCACCCGTCTCGCCTGTCGAGGCCGATGTCATGGGTCCCGTCACGGTGACAGTGTCCAACGGCCAGGCCGCCAACGTCTTCGGCTGCAACAACATCAACGGCGCACCGCAAAGCACGGTGGCTGTCAACATCACAGGTACTGCGGCAGTGGATGGCAGTGCCATCGGCAACGTCTATGGCGGCGGCAATATGGCAGCTTATACCGGCACTCCCACGGTATCGGTATCTGGCGGCACGATGAACAATGTCTATGGCGGCGGTCTCGGTGCTACGGCTGTTACCGGTGGCTCATCAGTAACCATATCTGGCGGCACTATTGCCAACGACGTCTATGGCGGCGGCAGCCAGGCCGACGTGACGGGCAACGTCAGTGTGAGCGTCAGCGGCGGCACGGTGGCCCACGATGTCTATGGCGGCGGTGCCCTGGCCAATACCAATACGGCGAACTGGGATGCAGAAAACGGCAGGTGGAGCGATCAAAGTACGGGTACATATTATGCCGAAGTAAGGCATTTAACGCGGTATAATCCTAGTGAAACAAATCCTGCGACATTAGATGAAGAAATGTCTAAGGCTTCTGATGTTAGTGCCTATTATGAACGTTCTGGTGATGGTCCTAACTATACCTACACGAAAACCACAGACACAAAGGCCAAGAAGGATATTACGTATTATAAAAAACAAGATAATTTCCTCAGTGTTGCTGCCAACGGAACTACCTATAAGACCACAGTCTCGCTGACAGGTGGCACCATCGGTAATGCGTACGGTGGCGGACTGGGAAAATTTACCTCAACAGGCGAGTCCACTGGTGAAGGTGCCGTGGCAGCCATGGTATATGGTGATGTTTCCGTAACTGTAGATGGCACGAAGTTCACCAAAGAGACGGCTCGTGTTGATGGTAAAACTTTGCCTACTACAGGACGTGTGTTTGGTTGTAACAATAAGAATGGAACGCCTAAGGGCAGTGTCACAGTATTGGTAAAACAGACCAAACGACTTGATGGTGGCAGTCACGTCAAAAACCAGTTTGAAATTCAGGGAGTCTATGGCGGCGGCAATATGGCTCATTATGCCCCTGATACGTATGATACCGCTACAGAGTTCGGTCAATGCACACATGTCAAGATTGAAGGTTGTGACATGACGAGCATCGAACGCGTCTATGGTGGTGGTAATGCATCCGATGTGCCTTTTACAGATGTAATCATTGAAGGTTCTTTCCAGATTGGCTATGTTTTTGGCGGTGGAAACGGTGGTGATAAGATTTCCAAAGATGATGGCACCAATTGGATAGATAATCCTGGTGCTAACGTACCCATTTATACCAATGTCTTGCTGCAAGGTGGTACCATTGGTGAGGCATTTGGCGGAAGCGACTCAAAAGGCACGGTTGGTTCATCTGATTTAAAGACACAACCCTCAGGAGCTTGCGACTTAGTCATCAACAATATATATGGTGCAAGTAAAGAAGCAGATTTTGATGGAGATGTTACTCTTGACCTTTCGAGATGTAGCGGTGAGGTTGATAAAGTATTCGGTGGTTCCTATAATGCTAATGTTCGAGGCAATGTAACCATCAATATCACCAGTGGCATCTACACATCAGTGTATGGCGGCAATGACCGACAAGGTACTATTGGCGGTAATATCACCATCAACATTGAAGAGGTAGATGATTGTAACCCCATTATCATCCAGAATCTATTTGGAGGCGGTAGTCAGGCTGACTATCCTGGTGTGGATGATAAAGGAAACAAAGCTAAGACATATAAAGGAGATCCATATCCAAGAGGGTATGCAGACAACCCTGACTCTTACGAAGATTTTACTAGTGGAAACATTACCATCAACATCAAGGCGGCAACCCGTATAGACCGTGTCTTTGGTGGCTGCGATAATGCAAAAGCAACTGGTAATACGGCTGTAAACATCAACATGGTGAAAGGTAGCTTGGCAGGCAATGCATTTACCAGGCCTGCCACCTATACAGGAGATGCTATTCCCAATATGCATACAGGAGAAGCGTATGCGTACGTCTCTGGCCTTAAGGCAGGGGAGTCTGACGTGGATGGTTATTTTACGCGTTCTGGCTCTACATACACCCCGGCTTCAGGTAAGGCAGTAGCCAATACCTCATATTATGAACATAAGACAGATATCAGTTATATTGATGATGCCATAGGAACCATAGGCGATGTCTTTGGTGGTGGTAATGAAGGCGATGTTGATGGTAATGCAACCGTAAACATCTGTACTGAGCAAGATATTACATTCGTGAAATCACCGGCACACCTTACGCCTAATGAAAGTAGCAAGTATGATGTCCTGGGTGCAAACATTAAGGGTAATGTGTTCGGAGGCGGTAAAGAAGGATGTGTCACTGGCAATACGTATGTGAACATCTGTGCCAAGGAGACTTCTGGCACCTACAATGCCATTGCCGGAAAAGAAGTCACCATCGACGGCAACGTCTTCGGCGGTGGTAAGGGTATTGCTAATTCCTTCACCTGCGAGAAAGCCATGGTGGGAGTTGTCGATGACGGAGCAGAGGTTACTGGCGAAGGCGAATCGGCTACATACACTCTGAAAGAGGGTGGTACGACTGTTACTATTGGTAACGGAACGATAGGTGGCTCCGTCTTTGGCGGCGGCGAGATTGGCCGAGTAGAAAGAAACACAAAGGTGACCATCGGTATTGGTGACGGAACAGGCGCGACGAAATCACCTGTTATCGGCGGCGACGTTTACGGTGCCGGACAGGGTGTTGGTACGCATGGCTACTCCGGTCTGGTACGTGGCAACAGCACCGTCACCATCGCTGGCGACAGCTGGGTGAAGAAGAGTGTCTATGGTGCCGGCAAGATGGCCTCGTTGGGCAGATATTGGATTGCAACATCGCCAGAGTTAGCAGCAACACATAACGTAGAGATAGGTATGCCGTATGGACTGAAATGCGGTGGACAGAGCACCGTCACCGTCGAAGGCTATGCAGAGATTGGTCCTGCCGAGCGGATGACGATGCCTACGTTTGATGGAAATGTCTTCGGTGCCGGTAAGGGCGTGCTGCCATACGAAGCTTCTGGCGAGCCGGGACGCTATTACATGAACAACGGCGTCTATACGTGGGAAAGTTATGCTAATGATAGCAAAGAGACCGCTTACTTGAAATATGTAGAAACGCTGGGTATCACCAACAATACCGAAGTTACTATCTCCGGTAATGCCTTCATCAAGGGTTCCGTCTATGGCGGCAGTGAGAACGGCTATGTGCGTGAAGGTACAATCGTCAACATCTCCGGCGGACAGATTGGTTGGGGCAAAGGAGCCGCTGGACGCTATATTGATACTGATGATGTATGGGGGGACGGCTATACTCCGTCTGATAATAAAGACTTGGAGTGCAACAGCTGGGATTACACATCACCCTTCGAACCATACGACAAGAATGCCAATGTTTCGGGTTACGACTCCAAGGGCGGTGCCGTCGTGGCTACCGACGGCCACACCTACTATGGCAACGTGTTCGGTGGCGGTTCAGGTAAGGATCCGTACAAGGCCGGTAGGTGGCACCGCGAGGCCGGCTCCGTGGGTGGCAACACCGTGGTGAACATCACCGGCGGCCACATCCTGACCTCAGTCTATGGCGGTAACGAGCAGACCGACGTGGGAACATACGAAGCGGATGGATTAACACCTAAGTCAGGAGGCAAGTGTACCGTCAATATGGTGGGCGGCACCCTCGGTGTGCCACGCACGCTGGCACAGATTGCCGCTCACCCCGTGACCTGCTACCTCTTCGGCGCAGGCAAGGGCGACCAGCGCGTGCTCTTCAACACCTGGACGAACGTCATTGAGACCGAAGTAAACATCTCGGGGGCTGCCCGTATCTATGGCTCTACCTTCGGTGGTGGTGAGGACGGTCACGTGATGAAAGATGCCAAGACCAATATCGGCGGTAGTGTCACCATTGATGGGACTACATACACCAACACGGGTGTCATCATCGGCACCACGGGCACCTCTTACGTCGATGGCAACGTCTTCGGCGGCGGCCGCGGCTTCTCTGGCGAGGCGCTGACGGCAGGCTCCGTGGGCGGCAATGTGGATGTGACCATTACGGGCGGCACCATGCTCGGCTCCATCTACGGCGGCGGCCGTCTGGCTTCGGTAGGCACTTACTTCACTGATCCTGACGCAGCCGAATATGGCCAGTTGCAGGAAGACGGGACGGGTGAAAGTGCTACTACCCACGGCCACATCACGGTCGACATCAGCGGCGGCACCATCGGCAACAGTGAAGCCACCGGCGACGGTGCCAAGTATAGCGGCAACGTGTTTGGCGGCTGCATGGGTCGTATCACGCTTCTCGACAATTCGATTAGCCCCATCTGGCCAGAGCTGGCACAGGCGAAGTTCTCGACAGTCAACATCAGTCAACCAGAAGGAAAGATCACTCACATCACACGTAATGTCTATGGTGGTGGTGAGTTCGGTGTGGTACGCGAGAATGCTTTCGTGACCATTGGAGGTACAAGGGCTTCGAATGGCACGATAACCCCATCGGGTGCTCCAACTATCGGCGGCTACGTCTTTGGCGGTGGTCACGGCAGTGACGACTATCAGCACCCGACCACTATTGAAGTGCATTGGGGAGGGACCACTCGTTATTTCACCTATACGCCCATGCAGTGGGCAGGCTGCGTAGGTGGCAATACCACGGTCACTCTCGTAGACGGTTCTGTAAAGAGAATCTATGGCGGTGGTGAGCTGGCCAGTGTGGGTGTGATAGACTATAGCGTGGAAGAGAAGGCTGACGGTGACTTTGACTACAATAATAAGAAGTATTCTTATACCAATATCAAGAAGCACGATAGCCAGACTACCGATGGCAGTACCTTCTATGACTTTGGCCTCAGCTGGCCTTACGAGTTTACGTTTGTTCCCTGCAATCTTAATGATTTCGTCGGTGGTGTCGCTACTGTGAATGTGAACAACGGCACTGTTACCGAATTAGTATATGGCGGTGGTCAGGGCAAGGTAGCATTTGGCACCAACGAAGGAACTATAGACGACATCACTGAACAACGCTACGTCGAGGCCTTCTGTGCCAACGTCCGTGAGGCCCATGTCACGATAGGAACGAGTGGCGGTTCTGCCGATACACCTAAGATAGGAACCGAGACTACTGGCTCTGTCTATGGCGGTGGCGAAGACGGCCACGTCTATGAGAACGCCAGCGTCACCATCCATCACGGCACAGTTACCCACACCGTCTTCGGCGGCGGTAAGGGTATGAGCACTTACAGCGCGAAGCTGTTGGATCCTGCAACGGGCAGTGAAAAGACGGATGCCGAAGAGGTGCGTAGCTGGACGGCCGGCAAGGTCTATGGCAACACCTCTGTCACCATGAACGGTGGTAAGGTGGGCTGGTTCATCTATGGTGGCGGCAACATGGCCTCCGTGGGTAAGGGCAACTATGCCGGCGGCTCGGACGACTACTCTACTGGCGGCTACGGCGAGCTGCCTTCTGCCGACGGCGGAATCTGGACGACCACTTCTACAGCAGAGAGTACAACCAAGGATATGGCCTATCACTTCCTGAACAGCGGTCAGACCACGGTGACCATTCTTGGCGGTACCGTTGGTACTGAGACTGCGGGCTTTGACCCCACCGACGGCATCCCCTACGGTTCTGTCTTTGGCGGCAGCCGTGGTAAGGCGGCCATGTCCGTTACAAACTCGCCCCGCTACAAATACGTTCCCGACTTCTTCATGGGCTATGTCAACAAGACGCGCATCAACATCGGCGGCACCTCTAAGACTGACCTTGCTGCAGACGCCGGTCCTACCATCTGGGGTTCCGTCTATGGCGGTGGTCAGGACGGCCACGTGCGCAACAGCACCGAGATAAAGATCTTCAAGGGAAAGATTCCTGGTCAGACGACCGATGCCACTGGCCGTAGCGGCCATGTCTTCGGTGCCGGTTCGGGTATCGGAAAATACACGGTTAAAGAGGGTGAGGACACAAAGCAGTATTGCAACAGCTCTTCCGGCTCCGTAACGTGTACGACCCAAATCGACGTTGAAGGCGGAACCATCGCCGGCTCCGTCTATGGTGGTGGTGCCCTGGCCTCAGTGGGTCCTCGCAAGACGGAAGCCTTTAATGAGTTCAACAATACGACAACAGCCTATCCGCGTGAAACGAACACGGCGCATGGCTCTCAGTCGTATAATAAGGTGAACATCAATGCCGGCAGCATCGGCGGCAGCGTCTATGGCGCCAGCCGTGGCCCCGGTTCTACCATGTTCCCAGGTACTTTCTCAGGTATTGGTACTGGCACTGGCCAATACGACCCGGCGGAGTTTGCCACCAGTATCTGGACTGAGGTGAACGTGAAAGGCGGCACCATCGGCGGCTCTGTCTATGGTGGCGGCGAGATGGGCCAGGTCAAGGAGAGCACCGTGGTCAGCCTCATTGGCGGCGACATTGCTTTCGATGCCTACGGTGGCGGTAAGGGCACGGTCGGTACGTATGCCATCGCCGCTGACGTGGGTGGCAACACCACTGTGGAGCTGAACGAGGGCAAGACAGGTACAGACAAGGGCTGTATCCTCCGTCGCATCTTTGGTTGCAATGACCTGAACGGCACGCCGAGAGGCCACGTCAAGGTACATGTACACGCTACGCAGCATAAGGACAAGGACGTGATTAATGACCTTTCAGTTGGCGCTGCTGCAAGCCGCAAGAAATACGATAAGTTCAGCAACGTCTCTGGCTATTCGATAAAAGATTATACAGGTCTGGAAACGCTGGCAAATAATTATTTTACAGAAAACGAGGTTAATGCCTTTGTGACTGCTATCACGAGTGCAGACAGTGACACGGGTAAGGAAGCAGCCCTGAAGGTGATGATGGATGCCGTGGAGCGTGCGGAGTTGGAATCGTTTGCATCATCATTAAATGTTGACCTTGCAGGTCTTACAGAACTTGAGGACATCCGCAATGCCGTGGCTAACAAGAAATATGATGTCGAGGCGGTATATGGCGGTGGTAATCTGGCTCCCTACGAGCCTTACGGCCCACTAGCCAACGGAACAGCAGCCGACTATAAAGCGACTACGCAGAAGACTGAGGTGATTATCGACGGTTGCGAACTGACCAGCATCAAGCAGGTGTATGGCGGTGGTAATGCTGCCTCCACACCGGCTAACTTGATGAATATTTATGGTACCTACGAGATTGATGAACTCTTCGGCGGTGGTAACGGTAAGGATTCCTACGAGAAGATTGACGATGGCAACAAGTGGTATGGCAACCCGGGTGCCAACGTGGGTTACTACGATTTCATGGAATATGATACTTCGAAAGAAGATGTCACTAACAATGGCGATGGTTCAAAGGCACATCCATACGTGGCTCATAAGAAATCGAATGCCACTGAGAAGGAGTACCGCGAAGCCAACTATTCGTATGGCACGGGTGTAGCGGAAACCAATGTCATTGGTGGACGCATCCACAACGTTTATGGCGGCAGCAACCAGTCGGGTAACATCCGAACGCTGGCATTGTCGGTCTTTGAGACATCAACCGATTGTCCAGTGGTCATCGACAAATCGTATGGTGCTGGAAAGAATGCCGAAATAGACGGCGAGGCCCGAATACAGATGAACTGTGTGGACTACATGGGTAAGCTCTTCGGCGGCTCCACGAATGCAGATGTGCGAAGCAATGTGAACCTGACGGTTACCAATGGCCTCTTCGACGAGGTCTATGGCGGCAACGATACCAAGGGCAATATCTATGGCTCTATCACCGTGAATATCAAGGAGGAGGGCTGTAAGCCCATCGTCATCGGCAAGCTTTTTGGTGGCGGCTATAAGGCTGACTACTCTATATATGGTTATTATAAAACTGATGATATAGATGAAAAAGGTAATAATATTTATCTGCCAAGGACAAAAGAAAAATTCATCGCTGACAGAAATAAAGCATTGGAAAACGTTGACGAAAATGATGAACAGGCTGTCAATGATGCACTGCTTGCAGCCGGCCTTTATGGCTTCCCCAAGGCCGATCCGCAGATTAATGTCATCTCGGCCACAAAGATTGGTGACATTTTCGGTGGCGGCAATGAGGCCGTTGTCATTGGCAGTCCCCACGTCAATGTGAACATGGAACAGGGGCGCATAGCAGCACAGTATGTGGATGAGTCATATAGTAAGTTTACCAAAGGAGATCACCCTGTGACAGAACATGGAACAACCTATACTTATAAGGTTGAAGGCTTTGAGACAGTGGCAGGCTCCACGTATGGCAATGCCATTCTCGCTCTCGGCACCATCGACAATGTCTTTGGTGGAGGTTATAAGGCCGACGTCCAGGGTGATACGTATGTGGATATTGGCACTGGTGAGTGGTTGAACGCCTCGAGACAGCGCGAAACGGTGGGCACGACCACTGCTTTCACCACACCGACAAAGTTCATATACGACGAAAGTGCTCATACCTGGAAGACTGAGGATGGTGAAGCCGTAGCCACCAGACCCATTCCTGCACGCGACAAAGCCCAGATTACAGGCGATGTGTATGGCGGCGGCGAAGGTGTTGCCGACACATGGGAGTGTGAGAAAGCCATGGTGGGAATTAATGATGATGGCGAAGACAAGGAACCTGGCTCAGCTGAAAATAAAGATAAAGGAACGAAAGTCATCATCGGCAACGGCTCGGTGGGTGGCTCTGTCTATGGTGGTGGTAAGATTGGCCGCGTGGAATGGAACACGGCGGTAACCATAGGTCTTGATCTCAAAGAAGGCGAAGGTACGAGCGCGCCCGAAATCGCGGGCAACGTGTTTGGTGCTGGCAAAGGTGTTGTTACACAGGGCTATTCGGCTCTGGTACGAGGCAACAGCACGGTCATCATTCAGGGAGATGCCAAGGTTGGTCAGAGTGTCTATGGAGGCGGTATGCTCGCTACTGTGGGCAGATATAATGTCAACGATGTAGGAATACCAGTAAGTCCGAAGAGTGGTGGTGTATGTACTGTCACCATACGTGGCAATGCAGAGATTGGTCCTAACAATATGGTAATGAACAACACGACAACTGGTAAACCTGACAATTCTGGTCATGTGTTTGGTGCCGGCATGGGCGCTACACCCGACAATTATGCCTATACAGGTACAGACTATCCCCAGAAAATGCAGAAAGGCACCAATGCCTTGGTAAATATTGGCAGCGAAGCCGACTACCTCAGTTATCTTGAGACATTGGGCTTAGCCAGCAATGCCAATGTGACCATCAGTGGTAACGCTTTCGTCAAAGGAGATGTCTTTGGCGGTGCAGAGAACGGCTATGTGCAGCACGATACGCACGTGACCATAGAAGGCAACTGCCAGATAGGTAACGGCTATGTGCAGATGGATGATAATGGTACGTATCTGGATGAATTAGAGACTCCGGTTACCAAGATGGCCGTGAATCGTCCCTATACTGAAGATGAGTGGGAACAAAAGAAGTTGATTCCTAACAACGAGAAAGAACCTGCTTTGTACGCATTAGTAAATAATAAATACTATACTTCAAATTCGCTGCCCGAATGTGCAAGTTGGAAGTATGGATTAGATACCAATGGCGATGGTAAGAATGATGTTTTTGCAACATACGACAAGTTTGCCAACGCTACCGGAAACCTGGAGGAGTATCCCATCATTCCTGAGGGCGCTACCGACAAATCTACCAAGGGAGGACGCCGAGTGGCTTCCGACGGTCATTCTTTCTTCGGCAATGTCTTTGGCGGCGGTTCGGGCTATTTCCCCTATAAAGCAGGTGAATGGCACTTCAAGGCTGGAAACGTAGGTGGCAATACCTTGGTGGAGATTAAGGGCGGTCATATCCTGACCAATGTCTATGGCGGTAATGAGATGACCAATGTCGAAGGTACTTGTACGGTCACCATGTCGGGCGGTACGATTGGCGTGCCGCGTACCCTTGGTCAGGTTATCGCTCACCCCGTCACCGGCCACTTGTACGGTGCAGGAATGGGTGACCCGCGTGTGCTCTTCAACAAACAGACTAATGTGAAGGATGCCATTGTCAACGTCACGGGTGGCACCATCTATGGCTCCGTCTTTGGCGGCGGTGAGAATGGTCACGTGCTGCGTGATGTGACGATGACCATTGGCGAATTGACGACGACTGGTGAGGGCGATGAGGCCGTCACGACAGCATCAGGCCCGACCATCGGCACATGGGGCACCTCCTACGTGGAGGGTAACGTCTTCGGTGGAGGCCGTGGATTTAAAGGCGATGCCTATACGGCTGGTAACGTGGCCGGCAGCGTGACGATGACTATCAACAGCGGCACTATTCTCGGATCTGTCTATGGTGGTGGGCGTCTGGGCTCTGTGGGCTATGGTCTGTATGATGAAAATGAAACAGGCTATGGCGAAATGCAGAATGACGAAGCGGCTATTGCCGAAGAACTTTACGTGGCAGGCGATGAGATTCCTGAAGGGAAACATGTAGGCGACGTAAAGACTCCTGGCAGTCCTGCCTTTAATCGCGGTTACACCAACATCACCATCAAGGGCGGTATCATCGGTAATACGAATGAGTTTATCATTCCACAAGCAAGCAACATCCCTGATGGACTGGATTCCGACTTCAAAAAATGGTCAGACACAAATTGGACAACATGGAAAAATCACAACAATGTGCCCAATACCGTTTATGATACCTCTAACGGAAGGGTTACCCACACCAAGGGCGGTAATGTCTTTGCCGGCGGTATGGGACGACGCGAACAATTGGATGGTGTGACCGAAATCACATCTATTAACTGGAAAAAACTGGGTAATGTCAAGAGCTCTTCATTGGAAATCAAAGGTGATGCTTGGATTATGGGTAATGTCTATGGTGGCGGTGAGTTAGGTGCTGTAATGCCCTATAAAGACAACACAGACCCCGATGTTGTTCAGGGTGGCACAACTACGATAACCATCAAAAACGGCACCATCGGAACGGAGGTTACAGGCTCCACTCCTGTGAAAGCTACTATTACTCCCACCGACGGCAATAGCGCTGTCAAATATACCTACGGCAGCGTCTATGGCGGCGGTATGGGTATGGAGGTTAAGAATCAGGGCCCCCAAGGAGGTGATGTAGAAGGTAATACCACGGTTAGCATGAGCGGTGCTGACACCAAGGTGCGTGCCAGCGTCTATGGCGGTGGTGAGATTGCCACCGTGGGCGGCAGCACCGACGTTACCATCAGCGGCGGTGAGATAGGACGCAACGAGGTGAAGCCAGCAAATGATACAAACCCTGGCTATGTGATGTTCGGTGGTGCTACGATGGGTAATGTCTATGGCGGCGGCAAGGGTATCCTTGGTTATACTACAGCCGGTCTCGTCAAGGGTAATACCCATGTCACCATTCAGAATACCGTGGAAAACAATGTCGTAAAGGCTTCGCCTAAGATCTACCATAATGTCTATGGTGGCGGTGCCCTCGGATCAGTGGGTACCTTCGGACTCTCAACAGGAACAGGTGACCAAGCTTATATTCCCGTCGGAATACCGTTTGGCTGGGAAGAAAATACAGGTACTGCTACTGTCACCATCAATGGCGGTACCATCGGTATCAGCGGTCGTGACAATGGCATGGTCAATGGTTCGTCTCGAGGAGGTCTTGAGAAACCGGATCCTACTGATCCCTACGATAAACTGGCATGGGTTAATCACTCGATTGTCACAATCGGTGAAGCCTCTGGCAACAGTGCCGGTCCTCATATCAAGGGTTCTGTCTATGGCGGTGGTGAAAACGGTCATAATGCCGGTAATGCCACAGTGACCATGAACAGGGGTACCATCGGTATTGTAGATACTAATGATCCGTGGTATAGTTTCATACCCGACGGTATGACCGATAAGGATGCTGACTATGCTTCTTATAAGGCCATCGACGATAAGGCTCTGATTTCCCGTGGTAATGTCTATGGTTCCGGTTGTGGTACAGATATGTACGACTCTAATAATGATGGTACGGATGATACCCATAATCCGAAGTCGGGTATGGTGGCTGGTAATACCTTCGTCACTATCGCTGGCGGTCATGTAGGACACAGTGTCTATGGCGGCGGCTCAATGGGTGTCGTGGGTACGGTTATTAGTGAAGAAGAGCACAAGGATTTAGAAACTGTAGATGGCAAGGAGGTCGTTTACGGCTTTGGTCTTAGCTGGCCGTACAAGTACGTGTTTATGCCTGGCACTGGTAAGGCTACCGTCAATATTACGGGTGGTCACATCGGTACCAATAATATCGACGGTGGCGACGTGTTCGCTGGATCCCGTGGAGAGGTCGGTGACCGCTATAAAACGGCACAGCTGGCATACGTCGGAGAAACCGAGGTGAATATCAACTATGTCACCCAGCCAGATGAAAATGACATACCGAATATTGAGAGTGATTATACGATACCTTGTGTCACCGGTTCCGTGCATGGCAGCGGTGAGGATGGCTATGTCTATGGCGATACCCACGTGACACTTAACAAGGGTCTGATTGGTCACTCACTCTATGGTGCCGGTAAGGGTGAGGGTACTTACAAAGTGACACTTAACAAGATAGGCGGTGGTGGCACCTACGTGTCCGACATCTACAGCCTTATCGCTGGTAAGGTGTTTGGCAATACATACGTGACCATGAACGGCGGACATGTTGGACGTAATGTCTATGGCGGAGGTAACATGGCTTCTGTGGGTAAGGGTAACTATGCCGGCGGAGTGGATGACTACTATCCAGCCGGCTATGGCGAGACGCTCAAAGAAGATAATCTGTGGACTGCAACTCAAGGCTTTAATCCCGATGCAGCGATTACTGACTCTAACGAGCCAACAACTATGGCTGACTACTTCCTGAGTAGCGGTAAGACTACCGTTAAAGTGTTGAGCGGTCAAGTGGGCATACTGACATATAAACTGAAGAACGAACTTCCTTACGGTAATGTATTTGGCGGCAGTGCCGGAGAGGCTGCACCGAACGTACCCAAAGATCTTTCTCCACGTTACCACTACTGTCCGACGTTCTTCGCAGGCTATGTCAATGAGACGGATGTGACCATTGGTGGCGGATACAAGTGCATAAAAGCATGCAATGACAAGGATGGTAAGGCACACGCCATAGGAGAGACTATGAGCATCCAGGATTTGCAAATGTTGTTTGAAAACACAAATATTATAACCAACGGCACACCTGATGCCTCTTATTGGGAGGCAATGGAGGCTCCTGCTATCTTGGCCTCTGTCTATGGTGGTGGTCAGGATGGTCACGTGCGCAGGGATACGAAGGTGACTGTCAATAGCGGTGTAATTGGTATGGCCTATGGTACAGAAGTGATAAAGGACGATAAAGGAAATTATATTATAGACCTTGATAATGGACACTGGCTGCATCGTGGCAATGTATATGGTGCCGGCTCCGGTATTAGTAAATATACGCCTACTTTACAATATGCGGACGACTATTCTGGCGACAAACTGGAAGAGCCGGACTACAGCACCTCTGCCGGTTCTGTGACCCGCTTCACAGATGTCAACATCCTGGGCGGTACCATCCACCGAAATGTCTATGGTGGTGGATCAATGGGTAGCGTGGGTGCACCTCCCATTCCGCCTAACAGAGCTGATATGCCTGATAAGAAGGGTGACACAACTCCGGGTCATGGTCCTGGTTGGCAGTCGCAGTGTAACGTTACCATAGGCGGTGCAGGTAAAGTGACTATCGGCACGGAGATTGATTATCAAAAACACTATGGCGGTGAGGTCTATGGCGCCTGCCGTGGTCTTTCGAGCGACAACACCGATATTGCCACTGCCATCTGGACGAAGGTACTCATCAAGGACGGTGCAACCATCCAAGGCAACGTCTTCGGCGGTGGCGACGCCGGTATGGTGAAAAAGGATACAGATGTGCAGATTGGCGAATAGACTGGCGAGTAAGTACGCCATCTGTTCGCTGATATGCCGCAGGCTTGATGGGTGATTACTTGATGCGCAAGCAGAGCATGGTCAGGTCGTCGTTGGGTTCTGCCCCGTTGCGGTGGCGTTCCACTTCCTGAGTCATGATTTCAATCACCTGCTTTGCAGAATCGAAATGTGTTTGGCGAAGAATGTCTAACAGACGTTCGTCGCCAAACTGTTTCTGCTCACTGTCCTCAGCTTCGTTCAGTCCGTCGGTGTAAAGAAACAACAGACGGCTTTTAAAGAAGTCGATTGACTCGCCCACATATTCCAACCCCGGCCATAGTCCGATGGGGGCGTTGGACTCCACGTCGAGGAACGAGAACTGTCCATCGTCGTTGCCCAGCACTGGCGGGTTATGTCCAGCGTTACAGTATTCGAGCTGATTGAGCTTAAGATTGAGGCGACACACGAACATGGTAACAAACATGCCCTGCTCGTTGTCCTCGCCCGACAGTTCGCCATTCATAATGTTGCAAATCTCTGCAGGGGAATACCCCTGTGAAGACAGTGCATGGAACAGACGGGTGGTCTGTGCCATGAACAGCGATGCAGGCACGCCCTTGCCGCTCACGTCGCCTATGCAGAAGTAGTGCATATCGCCCTGAACCAGATAGCCATAGAGGTCGCCACCCACCTCCTTGGCGGGTGTCATCGTAGCATACATGTCGAGACCTTCGTAATCGGGGAATCGGCTGGGCACCATCGACATCTGGATTTTACGGGCAATGTTCAGTTCGCTCTCCATGCGCTCCTTGGCGGCATTGACCTTGGCCAAACGCTTGGCTGCCCGGCGGCGATAGATGTCGATAACAGCAAAGAACACGACGAGGGCAATGATGGTTACAAGGAGTGCCAGCACACGGGCTCTCGACAGGCGCATCTGCTGCTCGGCTATCTGCTGCTCCTTGCCCTGCGTGTCGTAGATGACGGCCAGCTCGGCGGCATCGTTCTTGTCTTGATACAGTCGCACGCTGTCTACGATGTGAGCCATCTGCCGGGCAATCTTCACGGCCTCGTCTTTTCTGCCAGCCTTCTCGTAGATGTTGTAGCTCTCAGCAAGTCCACTCAGATTCTCCATCGTGTAGTCTTCCAGGTCAAGCTCCACGTTAAAGTCGGCATATTCCGGAACCAGTTCGGCGGCAGCATCCCACTGATTGGTCTTTTCCAGATAGGCCATTCTGTCTGACAGCAGAATCGGATGTTCGGCGTATGGCGATGCCATGACGGTGCCGTAGGCCTCCTGTGCCTTGTCCGTCTTGGTCACCCTCGTTCAGTTGTTTCAGTTTCAGCTGGCATCCTCCGATGACATATTGCAGCGAGGTCTCCCATATCTTCAACGAGGGGTCGGTCTCTTCCAATATCTCCTCGTAGCCGGCTTTGGCCACCTTCAGTGCCTCTTCCAGATTGCTGCGCTCCTGCAGCGACAGGCCCAGGTTGTAGATGCCCATATCTCCAAACTGTCGAGCACAACAAACGTGCGGTCTTCGTCCTGGCTCATTATCGCTGCCACATCGCGACGCAGGGTTTCATACTAATCGGATTCTGCAGTTTCCGTGTTCCCGTCCTGCTGACTGGAACATGCTGCAATCAAGACCGCAAGCATCATAGAACAGGCCGTGCGAATCGACCATATCACTTGTTCTTTCATCATTTTGTTCGTTTCAGTACAGAGGGTTGCACATTCCTCCTGCGGTGTTCTCTGCCATGCTTCACTTCCGCTTGAACAGCATGATTTTCGGGAGTTTCTGCCATTTACCCTTGTTGGGTACTTTCAGGGTGGAGCCACTGAGGTGGCGCAGCTCGTAGAGGGAGTCTTTGTCAACAGTCAGCTCTGCACGCAAATCCTCGCTGCCATAGTCGTTGCTCATCAGCAGCTTAGCCTTGTTGCCTTCCACGTCGGCCTTCACCATCAGCCAGTAGAAGGATGAGCCGTCCTTGGTGAGGAACCCTGCCATCTTCCCAAACAGCTCCTGCCCAGGGATAATGATGTCCTCGTCGTAGAAATTGATGCGCATGCCCACCTCGAACTCGTCGTTGTAGAGGTAGCCCTTGAAAGGGCCTTCCTCCTGCTGCGACATGGCTGTCAAGGGAAAGAATGACAGCAGCAGAAGAAAGCGGGGATGACAAATTCCCTTCAACAAAAACTTTAACTTCTTCATCGTTGTTTTACATTTTGGCTGCAAAATTACTGATTTTTCTTTAAACGACCAACGACCAAAGGGTCAAACGACCCACAGAAAATGTTAAATAAGAATAAGCCATAACCTGCGGCACGGAAAAAATTCGTACTTTTGCACGATAAAGACCAACACCTATTTGTTTATGGAGAAGAAGAAAAGCAGCCTGAAGAGCACCATCGCCGTGTCGCTAACGAACTACCTGGATGCGGGAGCCATCGTTGCAGGTGCCAGTGGACTGACCTTATGGAAGGACTATCTGGGACTGACCGAGGGCCATCTGGGCTGGCTCAACGCCATCAGCGCAAACTGTCTCGGAGCTGCCATCGGAGCCATCATCGGAGGCTTCCTTGCCGACAGATACGGACGCAAGGCCATCTATACCTATAATATGCTTGTATACATGGCGGGTGTGCTCTGCATACTGCTGTCCACCTCGTTTGTGCAACTGCTTTCAGGTTTCCTGATAACGGGCATCTCGGTAGGCGTTGGTGTACCTGCCTCGTGGACCTACATCAGCGAGAGCAGCGAGGTGAAGAACCGCGGCCGTAACATCGGTATCTCCCAGATGGCATGGGGCATAGGCCCTACGGTCATCCTCATCCTCGGCACGCTCCTTGCCCCGCCCACCAATGGTGCCGGCTCTGAGGGTTGGCTGTTTCCTTTCGTGCAGACGGTGGCAGCAGCCTTTGGGGTAACAGAAGGCAGTGCCCTCCATGTGTTCAGCTCGCGCATCGTTTTCGTCTCCCTCTTCATCGTGGCTCTCATCGCCTGGCTGCTTCAGAGACAGTTGGAGGAGTCAAAGGAATGGAAGGCAGCACAGGCATCAGGAGGAAAGCAGCCGAGCACGTTTGCCTCCTTCGGAAAGCTGTTCACGGTCAGGACAAATGTGCTCACGCTGATGTTCCTGGCAGGCATGTACCTCACGTGGAACCTTGTGGCAAGCGTCATGGGATTCTTCCAGCAACATATCTACGAGACGGCGGGCGGACTGTCAAATGCGGCTGCCAACCTACTTTCCGTAGGACAGTGGGTGGGCATCATCGCCACCACGTTTGTATTCTCTATGATAGTGGACAAGGTCAACCAGCGGTGGCTCTACTTCACAGGTGTCAGCTTTGCCGTACTCGCCTGGGCTATGGTGCTCACCGTTGGCATCACGAGCATAGGTGGTCTGCTGCTGTTCACCCTGCTGTGGGCCTTACAGGCAGGTATCTCCGTGCAGTCGTTCTATGCGCTGTGGGCCTCAGAGCTGTTTCCCGCCCGCTACCGTGCTGCAGCCCAAGGCATCATGTTCTTTATCGTGCGTGGCCTGAGTGCTGCGTGGGGACTTGGCTTTGTCTACATCTATGGTGAGCAGGGAGAGGGATTCACCCGTGCAGCATGGGTGATGCTCCTGCTACTGGTCGTCTCGCTCGTCATAGGAACAACCGGTGCTCCCAACACACGTGGAAAGTCGTTGGAAGAGATAACCCGTGAACGCTACGGCGAAGCATAACTCTGAACTAACTCTTAACTCTGAACTAATGAACACTTACACTATAGTCAGTCCCGAGCGACTGAATGTCACTGTGCCTCTTCCTGCCTCGAAGAGCATATCCAACCGTGCCCTCATCATCTATGCACTCACGGGATGCCAGCAGCTGCCTGACAACCTCAGCGATTGTGACGACACGGACGTAATCATAAAGGCACTGAGAGACATGCCTGAGGTTATCGACATCAAGGCAGCAGGCACTGCCATGCGGTTTATGACAGCACTGCTTGCAGCAACACCTCAAACAGCAGACTTTAGGGCTAAGACTTTAGACGATAGACTTCAGACCGAAGACGATAGACCGAAGGCTTCACATTTACTGACTGGAACTGAACGGATGAAGCATCGTCCAATCAAGTTGCTGGTCGATGCCCTTCGCCATCTGGGAGCCGATATCAGCTATGCCGGCGAGGAAGGCTTTCCACCACTACGCATCAGCGGACGACAGCTGGAGGGCGGACTTTTAGAGGTGGCGGGAAGCATCTCGTCGCAGTACATCTCTGCCCTGCTGCTCATAGGTCCTATGCTCAAGAACGGTCTCACCCTCAGACTCAAGGGAGATGTTATCTCACGTCCCTACATCGACCTTACACTGTGGACGATGAAAGAGTTTGGAGCCGTTGCCGAATGGACGGGCGTAGACACCATCGAGGTGAAGCCACAGGGCTACACTCCCCGACCCTACTTGGTGGAAAACGACTGGAGCGCAGCCAGCTACTGGTATGAAATGGTGGCCCTCAGCAAGGACCCAGAGGCAGAGGTGCGGCTGGAAGGACTTATGGACGGTTCCAGACAGGGAGACTCCAGCGTGCGCTACATTTTCAGCCTGCTGGGGGTCAAGACAAAGTTTGAGAACACCACGACGGGCATTCCCACCACCGTTACGCTGAGAAAGAGCGGACACTGCGTGAGCCGCCTGGAATATGACTTCTCCAATGCCCCTGACCTGGCACAGACCATCGTCTGCACCTGTTGTGCCCTCGGCGTGCCCTTCCATTTCACGGGCTTGCAAACACTCAAAATCAAAGAGACCGACCGCATAGAAGCCCTCAAGACCGAAATGCTCAAACTGGGCTTCGTCCTGACGGACATTGACGGTCGGGAACTGGTGTGGAACGGAGATCGTTCAGAGTTCAGAGTTCAGAGCTCACAGTTCACAGTTCACAGTTCACAGTTGGCTGCGCGTAGTTCAACTGTGAACCGCGAACTCTCAACTGTGAACTATCAAGAGTCTATCGACACCTACGAAGACCACCGTATGGCACTTGCTTTTGCCCCCCTGTCGTTAGTCATGCCCATTAGCATCAATCATCCACAGGTGGTCACCAAGTCCTATCCCCATTTCTGGAACCACCTCCGTGAGGCAGGATTTACAATAGTCCAGAGTTAGTTCACAGTTCATAGTTCACAATTAATCAACGTGCAGCCAACTGTGAATTGTGAACTGTGAATTCTGAACTAACTCTGAACTGTGAACTCTTAACTAAATTTTAGTTCTGAACTGTAACGGCGCTTCATGT
>ERZ809472.53-NODE-53-length-30174-cov-73.434443_pt1 | contig 30174 bp, 48 predicted proteins | sample MGYA00521274_ERZ809472 | MGnify/ENA primary metagenome ERZ809472 (study PRJEB31581, sample SAMEA3312791) | metagenome | study: EMG produced TPA metagenomics assembly of the PRJEB8939 data set (Metagenomic analyses of Rumen microbiomes reveals... | reverse complement strand
GCTAGTTTGACTCTTGAGGCAAAAAATAAAATCGATTACCCCAAGGGGGATGTCACGAGCTCCCCGTCAACGAACTTCCAGCGCTTCTTCCCGTTATCTTTTCCGTGCTCGTCGTTGTGACAAGCCTGGCATAATGCTTCAAGGTTATCGAAGCCGAACATTATATGTGCATCCCCATAATTCTCAGCCGAGAGATGTATTTTGTGATGCACTATCTTTGCAGGAACATATAACCCTTTAGCAAGGCAGCGCTCGCATAAATGGTTGGCTTTCTTCAGATACTCTGCCTTGCATCGTCTCCACTCTGGTGACTCATAGAATGATCTGTCAATGCTCCTCATATATATCTCCAATGTAAAAAGCTGACCGACGAACGATCAGCTTTTCACTCTTTGAAATCAGGACGGAATAAAAGCGTGACTCGTCGTGTGGGATTGATTGAATGTCTCACGCTAATCTTCTATATACACAATATCACAGAATGTGTTCCGATTCATTCCGCTCTTTACTTCTGCCACACATAATATCCGTAGTTCGGGAAGAGAACTATCGGAGAGAAGTCAGGATATCTCTCAAGGAATAGCTGGTGAGTCAGGTCATCCTGTATGTGCCTCTCGTATGGATTGCCATAGATGGCATCCTGTTTGAACAGGAATGGAACGGCTACGATCACCATGTCGGAGTGTTCCTTCGCATAAGCCAAGACCGCCTGAGCATCCTCGACTGTCATGTGTTCTATGACATCACCAAACAGAACGAGGTCATAGTGATTGTAGAACACATCCTTGATGTTCTTCACATAGACATCCCTGTACTTGTCCAAGAGATGATACTTCTCGACATTGGGTTCCCATACTTCCACCGCATCCATCGTGTACCACTCGGATAGTATGTTGAACCACACTCCGTCACAGGCTCCAACATCCAAGACCTCGGCACCATTACTCAAGTGCTGGGCGAGCCAAAACTTCACTTCCGGCTTTCCATATCTGTAACTGCTCATAAGTCACTCCTCTTCTCAAACTCACATTCCCAAACTTCACAACCCTGAGAGCCGTCTTTCTCAACAGAGTGCTTGCAGTGTTCGCAGTCTCTCGGCTTGAGTTTCATCTCAGCTCCGCAATTCGGGCAGAAGTTATAATCATCGTCTGTATCAAGAAAAACCTCGTTTTTTAATGCTCGTAAGTTACAACCACAAAAAGGGCAAGTTAAATAAAAAGCTACTCTGTGTGTCAACCACTCGCCTTGCGGTCTTGGTCTTAAATCCATAAGCGGTAAACCGTCGGAGGTTTCATTACACCAAATAACTGTCGGGGCATTGTCGATAGCCTTTAAAATTGCATTGTCAAGTTCTGTGCCACTATAAACCAACATTAGTTCTGATATATGCACCTTCAAATCGTCTAAATCACCTAATCTCATTATTCTTTACCTCTCATATCTGCATTATCCTTAAATAAACTATCATTAGGCTCGCCACCATAACCCAAATTCGCCCAATGAAAAGCATAATCACAATACTTGCCATCTACCTCGTTACACAATTCATTATGTAATGAAACAACTAAATCAAGTAGTTCATATTTATCAACGTCAAGAAAATTGATAACTGTTTCTCTAACTTTTAAGGAAATTTTATTTAGTTTTTCTTCTGTCATTCTTCTTTACCTCACAATCGCAACAATCAAACCTGTTATTCCAAAAATCAAAGCAACTAAATCAGAAATTAGTAAAACCATCAACAATTTATTTTCTGTCATTTTTTACTCCCCTATCTTTATAATAACTATCAGAACTTCTTCCAATTTCTCTTTTCTTCCAAGTAATCGGTACATTTATCATACAATGACTTTCATAAACTCCCGAATCGTCAAAAGGGCAATCCTTACAATCTGAATGTTTTGAACAAAACTTTTTTAATCTATTTGCGGCTTCGATTGCTTGCCCACTGGTCATATTTTTCATTCTTCCGCACCGCCTTTCATATCTGCCCCACAATTAGGACAGAAATTCTTGTTGGCATTTTTACCCATGAAGATAATTACTCCGCACTCCGAACAATGCCAATTACCACAACCGTTACCATAACTGTTGTATATCCACTCGCCTTGCGGTCTTTCAGATAACGCTTGTTCATAACCAACCTTTTGCCCCTCACAATAGCAATCCCATCTTGCAGCAGGTATTTCAACTGTCTGGGCATTGTCGATAATGCCTTTGAAACCTTCAAAAACAATTCTGTCGTGTTCGGACAGTTTTCTTCTTTCAATATATCCGTCTATGTATGTTCTCAATTCGTCTGCATCAATCAATCTCATTTCTTGACCTCCGTATCATCAATTTCTGTGACAAAGCCTGTACAATAATGCGGAAGTATAATCAATCCATCTTCATACCCTTTGCGAAATTTAGCTTCCAGTATCGCTCTTTCGTCATAAGGAAGATTTATGTCAATTTTGATTACTATTACTTTCTTCATTCTTCTTTCCTCCTTTACCAATCAACCGCCAAATCGACACCATACGGATAGTCAGCCACGAACTCACCTGTGTCCACGACTATCGCATCACCGAGGCTCGTCGGAATGATGGTACCTTTGGGTCTGATAGACCAGTTGGCAGCCGCCATGACGTAGAGGCCGAGCATTTTTGCTCCGTCATCCCTGACCCATACCGGGTAATTGAGCTCGTCATATCCGAGGTCTCGCATATACTGAACACAAAGATCCATCTTCAAGTTGTAATAAGTCTCTCGGCCACTCGGGCCCATGCAACCTCCGATTTCTTTAGTAATCTGACCATCGCTCCATGCCGGAGTGACATTTCCTCTCGCCACATTCTCGTCATACCATTCCTGATTGCTCAGAACTGCTATCGGTGTCGGCTTCGGTGTCGGTGTAGGTGTGTTCGTAGGAGTCGGAGTCGGTGAGCTGGTCGGAGTAGGTGTCGGAGTGATCTTCAGATAGACGATCTCGGCTTTGAGGTTCGTGATGGTCTCCTGATACTCCTTCCGCTCCTTCGTCAGCTTCTCTGCGTGGTCTGTTATGAGCAGAACGATGAGAACTATTCCGAGGTAAGCCAACAGGACAGTGTACAGTTCCTTCTTGTCACTCATCTTCGTCAAGACCTCTCATATCGGATCCGCACTGAGGACAGAAGGCATAGTTTGCTATTGCGTACTTCTGGCAGTTCGAGCACTTATACCAGACACCCTTAACACCCAGCGCCTCTCTTGTCCACTCTCCATCTCTTCTCTTGAAGTCCTGCTTTGCCTGCTCATAGCCGAGATTGTACGCACGGTGGACACTGTCACGGACATTGGTCATGAGCGGATTGCACTGTCTCAGGTTCTTACTCATCGTCGTCTCCTAACCACTCAGCTTCGTTCATGTCTCCATTGATGAAGAGTGCATCCCTGTCATCAAGTATTCCCTTCCTGACCAAGACCGTCAGGAGCCTTCCACAGAACTCGCCTAACTTCTCAGCAAATGTCATCTTCAATCTCTCCTTTCGGTATAAACGGATAGACCGCATCAAGTGCTTCCAGGCGGTACTTCCCGTATGTCTGTGATTTTTCGTAGTTATAGAGCTTTCCGACATCACTCCAGGACAACCTTCTGATGTAACGTGCCATGAGCATCCCCCGGAGCATTGAGCTATCCACCTTGCCGATGGCTTCCAGCGTCCTTGCGTTTTCCTTGCTCATCTTGTCGAGTCTCTTGTCGATCTGTTCGCTCAGAATTGAGTATTCGATGTTCTTGGACTCCGTAGCGTTCTCACCATTCTGAGTCGGTATGTGTTCGGCATCATATTTCCCGATTCCTGAGAGCGAGTCTATGATGGTGTCACGTCTGGCCACGAGCTGCTCTATCTCTATCTCGGTGTCCCACATCCGTGAGAGCCAGCGTGAAGCGTTATACTGGTTATCTGTCATGTTATGCGGTCCCTCCATCCCAAGAAATATGTCTCGAAGTCCTGTTCGTCGTTCATTTTCCATATCTGCACGAAGAGCCCTGCGTATTCCCTGCACCAGACCTTTGTCAGATCCAGCTTGGAGATCTCGGCATCTTCGGCTATCAGTCCTGCCTTGGCCATAACATCCAAAGTGCCTTTTGCGAGATTATCGAGATCAGGACGAGTACAGTTAAAGGTCCTGTTCTCCGTCTTGCCGAGTGACTTCTTATCAAATGCCCACAAAAGCCTCACGCAGAGCTTCCCCGTATACGGTGTCTCAGGAGCAAACGGATAGAACTTCCAGTACAGTGCTTCGTTCTCCTTACGGACTTCGGGCTTTTCAAAGAAGATCACGTGTCCTGCTACGACTCGGCAGCCTTTCTGCTGTGCAGTGCGTGTGCTAGGCGTTCCCTTTATCACAAACTCTGTTAGAAGTTTCATTTCTCCTCCTTTCTATTTTTTCCAAAACCTGTTTGCTAAAAACAACATCACCTGTAAGTCGTGAAATGCACTTAACAGCTTCAATTAACATTTCAAAAGGATCTGCTGATTCAGCATTTTTCATCAGATATTTACGACATTCAGAAGAATCAAACATAATCTCAACATTTTTCTTCACGCTGTCGTTGTAAACCATCTTTCCAACTGTTCTGTAATATTCCTGATCTTGTATATTTTTCATGTTGGTCTCCTATCTCAAGGGATCATCCCATTCAAGGTATGTACGAGGAAATTTCCAATCAGCAGGATAGTTTTCAGTAGGATCTAAACCGAAAAGTTCTGAATAAGGTGCCAGTTCAGACTTAAAGCTATGTAAAGTTTTATTCTGAAGTCCAAATAACAAGTCGATTTTTGCGATACCTATTTTGTCAAAACTCTCCTGGCAAGGAATATCTTCATAACCTGTTAGCTTTCCATATTCGAAGACCATTCTTGATGTCCAAGCCGTTTCAAAATCAAAAGCATAAAGAAAACCCTTGTTCCAAACGTATATGACACCATAAAGTTCTTTGAGATATTGTTGCCATGAAGAAAACCGTATTTTTTGAGTGTTATATTCCCCGGCAAATTTAGCAAAATATGATGGAGTAAGGATCCACATTACAGAGCAACCTGCATTGTTATAATCTTGATTCCGTTCAAGTATCATTTGAGGTTCTATTCTCGAATGTTGAATCTCAAATACTATTTTCCGTTCTTGATAAGTAGTAAAGACATCTGCTCGTCTTCCATCAATGCCTCTATATTCAACTTTGCAAGGAATATCATTTTGATTAAGGATGTCAGAAATTTCCTTTTGAACGATCAAATGGTCTTCTGTAATACTTTCACCATATGAGCAGTTTTTCAGTGCTATATGAGCAAAATGAGGGAATTTTCTTTCACCTTTTCTTAATCTAACAGGTTCCTGACATTTGGGACATCTGTAATTAGCTTCACGCTCTTTAGCTTCCCAGGAATAAATTGTCTTTCCGTTCAAAATACAATCAAACATTTCAAGTTTCCTTTCTATATTTCTCAGACGCGTTTATAAACGTGATGATGTTTTTAGGGCGGGCTCTGTCCCGGCCCTGAAAACTCGTCATGTCGTATTCGGAACGAATACATATATATAAGCCGTCTGATGAAAATTTTCAGACGGGGTTTCCCCGTATGATGAAAATTTTCCGTACACGGGGAATTCCCGTCTGATGAAAATTATTCGCATCTTGTTACAACTCCATTTTTCAATGTGTAATCTTTCGGGAACGACAAGATATATTTCTTCAAAGTTCTATCAGTAACTTCGCAAACAGGGCTGTTATACATATCTGAAAATTTCGCAGTACCATCTGCTCTTACAACCGAATCAAAGCAAGCATCGACGATTTCTTTTTTATCTTCATCGGATCTTTGATTATTAGGTGATAGTTTTCTATTTGCTTCAGCAGTTCCTTCAACAGCTGCACCATCAAGAACACCATTAGAGTCCACAATATGAAGAGGAAATTCAAAAAACAGATTGACAGGTCCAGGAGAGCGAAACGATCTCAAAACTGCTTCCATTTGTAAAGGTATCAACTCGTCATCAGAAGTATAATCTCGTTCAAGTTTGACTAATGCTTTTTCATTCGGATCCAGCACGAGACCTGTGAAGTCGATAATGGCATCAGCATCACGAGAAAAGACACCAGAACCGGAACCTCTATCCATAGCCTTACGGCCTCCCTGTGAACCTTTTGCATGATGATGGACATATATCATTGATGCACCTGTTTCTTCAGCTATCTTGTCAAATAAACCGCAAAATTTTCCGATTGCCTCAGCGCTGTTCTCATCACCGCCTTGCACCTTATAAATTGGATCAACGATAATAACCAGATAGCCTTCATTCCGACATCTCCGAATGATCTTCGGAGCAAGTTTTTCAAGAGGTTCTGCTTTTCCTCGGAGGTTCCAATAAACAAAATTATCTTTACCTTCTTCCGATGCTGGTTTGCCATATGCCTTATAAACAGCTTTATATCTGGCCTCAAAATCAGACTGCATTATTTCCATATTGATATACAGAACTTTACCCTGCATACATTTATGACCTAACCATTCCCAGCCTTCTGCGATACAGATAGCGAGATTTGTTAAGAGACAGGTCTTTCCTGATTTAGAATCACCTGTGCAGATCATCTTTGCACCTTTTTTCAGAATTCCTTCGATGATGGCAGGAGGCTCAGGAGTAGGATTGTCAAACATATCTCTTGCGGAGTGCATAAGAGGAAGATTATCCTCAAAACCTTCGATATAATCTATCCATTCAAGCCATGACTTACAGCCGATGTCAGTAGCTATGAGCTTCTGTAATTTCCCATTACGCATTACTCCAGGAAGCCGACAAAGCCTTGAAGGGTTTTTGTTATTCGGATCCACTGAGAAATTGTGCTTTGATAACCAATCAAAGAGGAATAAAACTCGCTGATTATATTCAGCCTCATCGGCTGCATTAACTTTTACAAGCGCATGAACAGACTTTCCACCTGATTCTGTAAGTGTTGCTATTGGAAGTTTTGAGTTAATGAAGAGCTTCTTTTGATCTTCAATAGAGAGGTCATCTGATTCTGCAAGAACATATTCCCATCTCGTTACGTCTTCATCTTTCGGTCCTGTTGTTGGATTGACTCTGATCCATCCACCAGCTACCTCTTTAAAGGTTCCAAAAGCATCTTCAAGATTTTTATGTTTTCTGAGATCTCTGATAAGAGCAGATACTTTCCTGACATGACCTTTGTCACCCGGTTTCCATTTCTGCTTGTTTTCATCCCACTTCGCAGCTAAGACATAACTAACACTTTCATCGGGCTTGAATAATGTTTCAAGAAAACGAATAGTCATTTCATAAGGCTGTTCGTCATGTCTTGCTTCTATAGTGAGAACTTCATCATAATAAGCATCAAGAGGATCATCCCAATCAAGATCCCGATATGGTTTATAATTATTGTAATGTTCTGCGAGGTAGAAAACGGTTCCGCTTCCTGTTTTGCCATAATCGTCAAACGTGTTCCATTTCTTTTCACATTCACCCGGAACATATCTGGCAGAATCACGAGCAGACCATTCATCCCAAACGGAGCAGGGCAGGCCCTCAGCCTTGAGGGCCATGCCTACCTGGATCCATTCAGAGTAGGTGCAAAGAATCGGATTAAGCGCATTTAACGCTTCCAATAATGCTCTCTGATCATCTGTCATATATCACACCTCAAAAGGCATATCATCCATAGACGGCTTTGTTGGAGCTTTTTCAGCTTCAGTGGGAGCCTTGGCAGCTTCGGAAACAATGTAGCGTTCAACCTTACAGCTCTCCTTGCCGTCGTAGGTCTCGTGCTTGATCTTGACTTTGCCTGATGCTCCGAGAACTTTGTCCCACGGCATCTTGGTAAGAGGTTCGCCTTTTTTCTTGAGTCCTAAAGATTCAAAGAATGTAGCGAGTTTCCATTCCATGTTGGTTGAAAGTACAAGGTAGTCATAGACCTTCCAGAACTGTCCTGCCTCATCAAGTTCCAATGTGAGCTTGGCCATCTTCTTACCTGCCTTGGAAAGAGTCTTCTCGAACTCGATGACACGGAAGCCGTACTCTCCAATCGGAGGGAGATTGAATTCACCCTTTGAAGCTTCTGCACTAATGGGAGAATCCCAATCCATCTCTGCTGCGTTGTTAATGTTTTCGTTTGCCATAATTAGTTACCTCCTGTCATGGCTAAAAATGTATTTTTGTAATCTTCATTCGTTGAATGAGGTCCCAGGCCGTACTTGGTGATGATCTCCTGCTTCTGCTCCGGTGACATATCCTTGATAAGAGCTCTCACCTTTGCACGATAATCGGGCTCCGGCTGTTTAGTATTGGTAAACAGATGTGAGATTCCGTCGAAGCTCATATCCATCTGCTCAGGAAGCGAGTATCTGTTCTTAGCGTCCCAGCACGGATGATGTGACGTGTACATCACTCTTCTGCCACCTGTGGCCTTCTTGCTCTTCGTGTTCTGGTCGGTGATAACGTCGGTCTTGTAGTTGCAGAATAGAACCATGTCAGCCCATTCCTTCAAGAGCGGAGCTACCTTTTTGGTGAGCTTCATCTCCCACCTGTCATACGCTCCCATCTCATCCGGCTGTTCAAACTTACGCATCATGGCATGAGCCGTGAATACGACATTGATACCTGCCTCGATGCACTTATCACACGCTCTCAGGAGCTCTGCGAAGGTCTCGGAGACATAGACATATCCTTTGCCATAACCGAAGTCCTCCACACCGCCTACACCGTTCTTCTGGCATACCGCCTTTATGCAGAACTGTTCTGCCCAGTCAGCCGTGTCTATGATGAGAGTCTTGCACGGAGCTTCTGCTGCCGTGTCTTCCACCTGTGTAATGATGTCGTTCCAGCTCGTAGGTGCAGGATATCTGGCGACATCAAGTTCCTTTGTCGAGCCTTCCGTGTCGATGAAGACTGGATCAGGAAAGCGTGAAGCAAGTGTTGACTTGCCGATTCCTTCCGGTCCGTAGATCACGCACTTTTTAGCGGTCTCGACCTTACCTTTTTTAATGGGGATTGCCATATTAGCCTCCTTGAATATCTCGAATAATTGTTTCCACTGTGCGCCTGTTGGCTTGTTGGTGTGTCTCATGGTATCTCCTTGGGTTCATATAAAACGCACCATGAGTGCCACATATTGTCGATAACCTTGCTTTTAATGTCTTTCCCTGATGTTCCATATCCCTTTATCAATAAGTGATAACAACACCGTGGAGATCTGCGTGGAAATAAAAAGTAATCCTTTGAGCCATCTGGGAATGTATTCGTAAAATGAGCACAAGTTTTGTAACATTCCCAACATTCCGGTGTAAGAGCATAAAAGTCATTTTTATCCTTTGAAACGTCCAATAACGTGAGCTGCTTCATATTTCCTCCGCTTCAAGTACATAGACCACGCATCCCATTCCTTCGGAGTCACCTATGCCGTCAGGAAGCTCCTGTCCGTCTCTGTGGATCCGATAGCGGATGTTATTGACCGCCTGCTTCTTGGATATCGCCCAGGTATCACCCATAAAGAACTTGTTGTAGTTTTTTGCGTAGCACCCTGAGCCGTGACCTACGAGGTAAACTTCATAATGTCTCTTCCGTGGGTTCATCTTTCGCCTCCCAGTCTTTGCAGTAGTCATCCTTATCGACTCCGTAGATCACGTTCTTGTTGTCTCTCAGATGCGCTCCTGCGAGGCACCAGCCACCAAAGATGGAAGTGTCACTCGCCTCGTAGTAGCGACAGTCAGCACACCTCATCTGATGCGGAGAGACAGTGTGCTCTCCAGATGAGCGAACTCGCACTCGTAGCCTGCCTTGAGCGAGTCCTTGATCTTCGCTTTGTTGACTTCCGGCTCAGGCATAGTGAGATATTCTTCGGGAATAGCGTTGATGTCCGTTACATCGAGAACGACTTTTGGAGGGTTAGCCTGGATGGAAGTGGTAAACGTACCGCACTGCATCTTTGTCTTGCCTGCGACTTCCATAGCATCCTGCATGGCCTTCTTGGAACGCTCCACGCAGTTCTCCAGAGCCTTGCGCCTTGTGGCGAGCCTCTTCTCTTCGTCCTTGAGTCCTGCGATGTCGGACTCCATATTCTTGATAAACTTGCAGTAGCCTTCGAGCTTGTCTGCGAGATCGCCTTCAGCGTTGGCGAATACATCAGCCAAGACCTCATCGGTGAGCACACCTTCTTCGGCTAACATCTGAATGGTGATAAATTCGTTCTTGATATCATATAAACTTGCCATGTTATTCCGTCCTTTCTGATTACCAGTTCTGTGAGAAGTCCACGTCTCTTGCTACTGTGTTGTCCACGATCTCGATCACGTCCGGCTTTGCGCAGAGCTGAATGTTCTCCAGCTTCAGCTTGTGATTGTGTTCCCTGAGCTCCTGGATGGTGCCTGCGTTAATGGAGAGCTCCACGATCATGCCTGCGATGAAACCTACGGCAGCCATTCCTGCCATTCCGATAATGCTGAGTAAATTCATTCAACGCCTCCTGTCCTGATATGCGTAGATAACCTTCTTGGCTCCCTTCCTGTGAGGGTTCTCAAAATAGAGCTCGTCGTTGTAAACGTAGCCAATGTCGAATGTGATGTCTCTTCTGGATGCCTTGAAATAGTTCTTGGCTATGTACTCGTAATCCCACGAGCCTGCTCTCTTGTAATCAAAGACCAGATAGACTTTCCGTCCCTTCAATGCTTTGTACTTTTCCATCTTGCTTTTCCTTTCTTCGATAGATCTCGTCAAACTTCCCACACCACGCATCAAGAGCGTTCTCCATGTCCGAATAATCGTACTGTCTCGCGTTCAGCAGCTTCGCCACGATGTTGCCTGCGATGGCTTTCTTCTCCGCTCTGGTAAATTCCTTATTACCGTAGAGACAGTCATAGAGTCTTCTCCTGGACATACATCCTGCGTGAGCCAGTTCGGTCTGATTCTTGAAAAATCGAGAGAGTGAGGGATAGAGTGATCCGTTCATGATTGCTCCTTCTGTTGCTCTTTTGCAACCGTAGGCTCAAAAAAATATGAGTCCACCTGTGTGGCTGGAATCTCCAGAAGCTCTATTGCTTTCATCAGCATCGAGCCTTTCCAGTCCTTCCCTTCATTTAGTAAGCGACTGAGCATCGGTTCGCTCATTCCCAAAGCCGTTGCGAAGGTCTTCTGATCGCCAAACTTCTCGATGATTCGTGCCTTTAGCTTGTCCGTCTTATACGTCATCGTAAACCTCCTTTCTGGTGTCGGTTTCAATATTGAAACTATGATTGTATTGTACATTTAGGTTTCAAAATTGCAACCCTTTTTAGTTTCAAATTTGAAATTGTAACACGTTCGTCATATAATCGAACTGAAAGGACGGAATCGGGATATGGTAGAGATTAAAGACAGACTCAAAGAAGCATTATTAAAAAGGGATATGACCGCCTCAGACCTTGCAAAGAAGAGCGGAATCAACAAGGGCTCCATTTCAAAGTACCTCCGAGGCGATATCTTGCCAAAGCAGAGTGCCATTGATGCGATGGCTCGTGCGCTTTATGTCCTGCCTTCGTGGTTAATGGGATATGATGTACCTATGGAAGCAGTTCTCCCCTTCACGATCAGCGTCAACACGTATGATGATGGAGAAGGAAGCAAAGACACACCTAAGATACTCGTTGAATATGAGCAGCTCAACACTAAGGAACAGGAACAGGTCATGAACTACATCAAGTTCTTAAAGTCACAGAGAGGAGACAACACATGAATACTCCAAGATGGGACGGTGTGAGATGGCGGATCCAGGCACGGAAGGACGGGAAGCGGTACAGCTTCTCCTCTTCCATTCCCGGTATAAAGGGACGGAAAGAGTGCCAGAAGAAGTTCGATGCCTGGTACTATGGAGAGGCATCCGGTGAGAAGACCGTCAAACAGGTCGTGAAGGAATATCTCGACGACGTGAAGGCAAGATGTGGAGAAGACTCTCCATCCTATGAACAGTATGAGTGCTATACGAGGCTCTACGTGGTCCCTGTGTGCGGTCATAAGAAAATATGTAAAATGACACTCAGGGATTGGCAAAGCCTCATAAACGAAGCCAGAGGGCAAAACAGGCCACTCTCCGAGAAGACACTCAAGAACCTCCGAGCGATCATCATGTCGATAATACGTTTCGGATATGAAGATTATCAGTGCGAGCTGCCGAGAGGCACGCTGTACATCCCGAAGGGACGTTCCAAGCAGGAGAAGGAAATATTGCAGGCCGAGGATGTGAAGAAGCTCCTGGAGCCTTCCGAGCTCTGGTATCACAGCCTCTTCACTTTCCTCCTGATGACAGGAATGAGGCCGTCGGAGGCCCTCGGTCTCAAGGTGACGGATCTCCACGGTGCCACAGTCTCCATCGAGCGCGGTATCAATGCGAGAGGCCATATCACCAACTTGAAGAACAAGAACGCAAAGCGGATCGTCCCTATCGGAGAGCTTGCCAGTGGGATCCTCCGGCAGACGATCAGACGGAACGAGGAATACAATCTTCACACGGACTGGATATTCTGCTCACCTGACGGCTCCCAGGGCAAACAGAACGGAATGAGGAAACACTGGGCGAAGCTGAAAGCCGAGCGCAACCTTCCAGGCACCGTGTACAGTCTGAGACATACTTTCGTCTCCATGATGAAGAACGTCATGCCGGAGCAGATGGTCAAGGATATCGTCGGACACAGTGTCTCGTTCGACTCTTTCGGCACTTATGGCCACATCTTAACAGGTGAGCAGGCGGAAGCTGCTCAGATCATCGATCTCACCTTTGGCACCAAAATGGCACCAAAGAACCGTGAGTCTCAATGATATATGGTGGAGCATACGGGACTTGAACTCGTTCCTGTCTGTGTACCTGTACCCAATTATCCCTGTTTTTGTGGACTTTTCCCACCTTGTAAACAGGTTTGTACACCGCTCATGGACTATCCGGCACCATTTTTGGCACCAAAAGAAAAAACCCACCGACTGCATAGCCGATGGGTTTCTTCTTTCAGAGGTTCTATATGGTCAGAACAGAATTGTTTTACCTAAAACCCCATCATCCCGAAAGATGACAGGGCAAAGGGAAAAGCAAGACCGTAGTCTTGGTTATAACAGGAGGAGTCTCCATGTCTCCTCGTCAACGATGCCGTCTGCATCAAGTCCGTAGTTCTCCTTGTAGTGATTGACCGCCACTTCCGTGTCATAGTCAAAGTCACCATCGAGAGGAAGGTCATCCGAGAAGCCGAACTGATTGAGCAGTGCTTTCAGAGTATTGACCTGTCCGCCTGTCGAACCACGAGACAGGACATCCAGCTCCAGTGTGACCTTCTCTGTGGGAACAGGGACAGGCTCAGGATCGGGAACAGGTTCATCGAGGTCATCGTAGTAGTCGAAGAATGTTGCCTTGCCTACTCCTGAGATATAGGTGCTATTTACGGAATACTCGCCATATCTGACCGCATCAGACTTGTTGCCTTCGACAGTGTATATGGTCGTGATGTTGCCTTCACTGTCGTATGCAAGGTCGATGATGATACCGACATGGCTCTCGTGACCACGATCACCGAAGTAGATTACATCACCGACATAGGCATCAGTGATGTCATAGAAGTGACCGATGTCTCGGAAATATCCGGCACCATAAGTACATCCACAGGAGAGATTGTTATAGGAAGGCTGTTCTCCGAGGTAGTTCTGAGCATCATACTTCTTCGACTCATCGTCAGAACTGTCAGAAGCCATCATGAAGATGGCATCGACAAAGGTATGGCACCACTGTTCTCCGTTCTTGTACTGAGGAGCGAAATATCCTACGGAATCGCACAAGGCTCCGAAGATGGTTATGTTATTCCCTTCTTCGTGATAGCCTTCGTCAGCGTACTTCTTGCAGAGTTCGATGACTCTTGTTCTTCTGATACTACCCATTCGAGTCACCGCCCTTCTTGTTGAGCTGATACCTGATGGAGCTGATGCCGAGCAAAGCACAGGCACAGGTGGTGATAGCTGCCATCGTTGCACCGATAGCCTCGGTGTACGGAATCTGCCAAATCTGACCAATGGTGAGCCATAATGCCGTTATAGCCGGAAGTCCAACTGTGGCTATCCATTTGAGCGTGTCATATAACTTGTTACTCATTCCTATCTTCTCCTTTCGCTATCATGTCGAGCCTCTTGTGAGCAGACTTGACCGACTGCTCGACTATGATGAGTCGGTCATTGAACTCGTTATGCTTCTCCACCTTCGCAGAGAGGTCTTTTATCTGCTCACTCATAAACTTCATTCTTTCATCAATGACCTTGTCATGAGCCTTGTTAGATGTGAGCGTAGCAACTATCGTGGGGATGGCTACACAAAGACCTGAGACAAGTGCCGTGATGATGCCAGCGATTGCTTGATCCATATTACGGTTCCTCCGGCTCCACTTCAGTGATGGTATATTCGACTGTCATAGCAGTGCTTGCGGTTTTCTCCTTCGCATCACAGTTAAACTTGGATATATTGACCATCTTATTAGCGAAAATGTACCTGTCTCGGAGCGTGGCAGAGTTATCCGTCTCTCCAGCTGGTCTCCTTGTGGCATATATGACAGGTGAGTTCAGCTCATTCAGATAGAAGTTATCGTACTTATCCCATCCGGCTGGTTCATAAGTGAACGGAGTCGAAAGACAAGGATAGAGGCTTCCACCATTACCCACAAAGCCACCGCCTATGATAAGGTCTCCGGCTTTGATGAGTCCGTAATACTTATTGAGAACTGTCTGAGGAGAGTCATTGAACAGGATTGCCTCTTGGTCATTGGTGTCGATGTTTATCTTCTTGAAGCCAATGATATTCTGATTTGCCGTAGTTCCGGCTCCAGCCGTAGCCACAGAATTGCCCATCGGGAAGTACACATCGTCTCCATCCTTGAGGATGTTCTGCTGAAAGACTCTCTTGCCGTAGTACATTCTTGAAGAGAGCGAGCCGTCTGAGGAGTAATCGAGGAAGGCGAGGTCATCATCGTCTGAGACAATGGTGCCGTAGTCCACTTCCCTGTTCTCGTCAGGAATATCAGGATTGCAGTCGATGACTGTATATCTGACTGTGTTCCTTGACCATTCACGAGCAGAGGTATGAGGAGCCTCGACATCCTGATCTCTTGCCACTGCGTATGTAAAGTTCGTAAAGAGCCACAGGTACTTGGTCTCAGGATCGAAGTAGTATGCCGGATTGTACTTGAAGCCTACACTCGTGGTGACTGTGAATTTTCTCGTAGCATAGACGGCATCTGAGCCTGTCGCTACATCAAAGACACCAGCTTTCGTATATGGAAGCCTTCTGACATAGACAGTGACCTCATTTATCATCGCCTCTCCAGACGGAACTGAGGCAGATGACTCATACCATTCATCAGCTCCAATGTAGAAGAAAAGAGTGTGATTGTCATCATACTGTGCAAAGGCATTTCCGGCAGTTCTCGGCATCTGTGAGACGGCTACAAGGTTCGAGCCTTGTATCTGCTCAAATGGCGAGAATGAGTTCTTGAAGCCGTATGTGTATGAACCGAGACCGTATGAGCCTGTGTCACTGTGAGTCAGCGAGAGACCTCTTATCCAGCCGTTACCGTGTGTCGGTTCCCAAGTCCACACCATCTTGATGCCGTCTGAGGTCTTTTCGATTGAAGAGCCTGACGGATTGCCTCGTGAGAGGTCATCATCGTGGTCAGGATCAATGGAAGTATATCCAGCGTGTGCCGTGAGAGGATTGGTGACCGAGTCCACGATGCCGTAGTCATCGGCATCAAGGTTCTCATGTGCCTTCTCGTAGCAGAGAATACCTCCGAGCCACTTCTGCCAAAAACCCTCACTCCCGAAGATCTTAGTGTAGTCCACACATCCAAGGAGATTAGCCATCATGATGTTTGACAGGGCATCGGTTATGACATTGTCACCTTCGATGACCTCGTTCTTGCCGTTGTGGACATTGTGGAGAGTCAGCTTGACATGACCTTTCAGCTTAGGCAGCTTCATTCCTCCGAAGGCTTCGATTTTTCTTGTCTCTTTAATCATACCGCCCTCCTTATGTCATCGCCCGAATTAGCTTTGCCAAATCGTCTGCGTTCTCGTTGAAATACTCCAATAACTGAATATCGCCACAATCAGCATAGATATTGTTCAAACCTGAAAGTGTTATTATCTGTGTCGGTGTGAGATTGATTTCGGTGTATGTCTCTAACTCAAAAACAATCTTTTGACCTGCGTATGTTGTCGGCATATCGGCTTCGGGTGTTGTTATGGTCGCAAATCTGATTTGATTTGTGGTCTGTGTCAATTCATCGACCGAACAAATACAATCTGCCGTGCTTGTTCTTTTCGGGTTTAATCCTGTGACCGATTGAATGGTATTTTTACCAACCGCCCTAAGAGTACCCGCAGAAGTGTATGTCAAATCACCCATATCAACGATACTGTGGGTAACCGTCAACTTTCCATTCGTTACATCAAGAACACCACCGTAATAAGTATCACCAAAAGGAATTGTTATTGTGGTCGGTGTCACTCCGTCTGATACGGAAATATTGGCAGAACTCCAACCACTAATCGCTCTTGGATTGCTTGGTGACGGTGTACCACTTCCTGCCTGTTGTGCCGTGACCGCAACCAAAAGTTTGTTTACAGGAATATTATCACCGCCATTGTTGAAGGTCATAATCGGAGCTGGAGTGTCAATCGAACTGATGATGTCCTTGTCGGAATTGGCTAAGACCTCATTGATAGCACCGATAACCTTCTTTGAGGTCGTGTTCAGTTCTGAGAAGTCCTGATTCGTGGCTATCTGCTCGCCTATCTGGTCAGTCGTGCCTTTGTATGTAGTGCCTGACTGCGAAATAGGGAAATAGGCACCGCTCGAAACTGATGAAGCCGAGTCTAACTGTGATATTTTCTTGTCTGCCATATCTTTTCTCCTTTTTATTCAAGAGTGAGCCTGTCTCCGCTCTCTGTGCAGAGATAGTCTCCAGCTTCAGTGAGGATGTAATTGTCGGAAGGTGTACCCCATGTAATCTTGACATCGCCTTCATACAGGGCAACAGGAGCCACATAGCCGATAGAGATGAGTTCGAGATTATCGTCAGCTTCGACAGTGCCTCCGAACTCGTCACCGTACATCTTCTGTCCTTCGAGAGTGATGTGAGCGTGATTTACATCTATCGTGGTGGATGTCACTCCGTGAGTGATTATCCTGACTTCCCAAGTATGGTTATAAGCAGCAGCTATGTTCTGAATGACATAGAAGAAGTCCCTCGTGATAGAGAACTCTGTCTCACCGCTCTCGGCTCCGTAGAAGCCGTTCAACCGCTCGTATGGAGCATAAGGCAACAACTCACCATCAAGGTAATATCTCAGCTCGTAGGAACAGTTCTGAGACATATCTGCGAGCATATCGAAGATGAACTCGTGAGTGATCTTGACCGTAGTTGGCTCTGAAGCGATGAACCGCAATCGGGCGATAGTGACTTCTTCCTCTGATCCGAAGGTCAGAGCATCCATGTTAGCGAAGTTATAGTATGTAAACTCGTTACCCGATGAAGCCTGTCTGATGCTCGATATGCTCTTGCTGGTCTGTGACTTCACGACTGCCATATTGGGATTGTCACCGAAACATTGTAAGGTCACTGACTTGTTGTAAGTCCAAGCAACCGACATCACCGCTCCACGAGTCGTGTCATCGGTGTAGTCATCGTTAAACAAGACCACATCGCCCATGTCAAGGATGACCAGTGCCGGAAGCATTGATACCTTGAACGGAGTATATCTCAGGAGCGTGATGGCATTGATGATAGCCTGACATCTTCTTGTCTTGGCTATCACTGAGCCGTACTGAAGGAACGGATTGGCACCCAAATCAATTATGGAAGCCGTTGCAGTTCCGAGTGTCCTTGTCACTCCTGTCTTGAGGTCAATATACGAAATACCGTCATAGTATGTCGTATAATCCGAGAACGATGCACCCAATATCCTTCTGTTCTTTGGAATGGAGACAGAAGATGCCGATGTGTATGTTCTTATCTTCCATGTTCCATCCTTCTGAGCATAGGCAAAGCCTCCGGCAAAGGAAGCGAGCGAGTACAGAAGGTCTCTGTATGTGTTGATCTCGTTCTCGACATAAGGAGACACCAGCTCCAAGCCGTTAGGCAGTGCTTCACACTCTGCTTCGGTCATGGCAAACACGGCACCTGTCATCGTCTCTATCCACTTGCAATATGAATACAGACTTCCTGTTGACTGATTGATCGCACATGGTTTATCCATGAGCGACAGGCAGTCGTAAGCGACTATATCGACCATTCCCTCGGCTCTCCATGTAGCCTCAGAGATGTAGAAGGTGCCGATAGGTACATCTTCCCATATCGGATTGTCCTCGTCATCGTAGCCTAACAGGAGACCGTCTGAGAGCGTTATCACCTTCCCATAGTAGTTCCCTCTTTCGAGGTAATCGTGAAGGAATGTCAGCTTCAGTGTTCCTACAAAGACCGAGCCTATATTTATGCTCTTGTTGGAACACTGATTGCTATACGACACTCCGATGACATCACTGTCGGTGAAGTTTATCGTGGTATCAAGAGTGCCTTTGAGTCGGTGAGTCTGCACCTGATCCATCATCTTTAGTTTGTAAGCATCTGATACCTGATACATATTAGAACTCCGTTACTTTTACTGATACCTGATACAAGCCTTCGGAGGTACTTACCCACTCCGAGCCTTGAACCAGCTTCTCCGAGTAGTCTCTTATCCTGACCGTGTAGTTATCGCCCATATAGTTCATGATGGTCGATTCTGCCTTGCACAGTTCCTTGAGTGCATCTCGCTTCAGTGAGCTGAGATTGAAACTGAATGACCATGACTTCTTGGAAGGTCTGATAACACATACGAGGTCAGTTCCGGCTTCACTCGTGGCTACATTTTCCAATGTCTTTGATGACATAGACGGAGTGATAGGATTGGGAAACTCCACTCCGTTAAATTTAAGATAATTACCTAACATCAATGACCTCCTGAGACATAGTTATATCTGTCGAGTGCATCGACTACGAGCGTGTCAATATGCTCATTTCCGAGATAGACAGGAATGACGATGGTGCCACTGTTCTGCGTGAACATCTGACCGAATGACTCAACGGCTGCACTCATGTCACTTGTTCGATTGACCATGATGTTGCCGTTCATATCGAAGCCTGTCAGGTCTTTGTTGATGGCATTAGCCGTACTGTACAGAGTGTTCTCAAAGTCGGTCATGCCTCTTTCAATACCCTCCGAGTATAGCTTGAGCATATCCTCTCCTGGGTTCTTGTATGCCCACTCATGTAACGGTCCCTCCTCCGGCACTGAGAAGCCTAAGATAGACTTGACCAGCTCGCCTACGGAATTGAGTGTTGACTTGAGGTTCTCCCACATCTGCATGATGCCGTCAATGAACTTCTGTATCATGTCTCCTCCCCATTCCTTAGCTGCATTGATGATGCCGTCAAACATCGTTTGTCCGGCTTCGAGCAAGTCCTCTGCTCCTCCGTTGATGAGATAATCGACCATGCCAGCGACCAGCTCAATGAGACCGCCCACGATGGCAACTATGATGTCAGGAAGGTTAGTGATGAGAGCCGTGATGAGCGTGAAACCAGCCTCGATAATCTGACTCAGTCCGTCACCGCAGAGATATTCCACGATGCCCAAGATGATCTCAGGCAAACGACCAATCAGCTCAGGAAGGTATGTGATGAGCGAACTTGCCAAAGTCGTGATGAGAGTCAGAGCTGCTCCGATAATCTGACTCAGTGAGTCTCCGCTTAAAAGAGTCTCGACAAGAGTCATGATGGCATTGAGAGCAGCCGGAATGAGAATAGGCAGAGCCGTTGTGAGACCGCTCAGTAATGTTGTGATTATCTGTATTGTCGCATTGGTCAAGGCTACGATGTTCTCAGGAGTGAGGAACTGATCGCAGAGTGTCATGATGAGTCCCAAAGCAGCCTCAAGGAGCATTGGTGCATTTTCTATCAAAGCACTGACTAAAGTGCTTATGAGGTCGATTGCGAGCGGAATCAGGACAGGCAACAGTGTGATTGCCGAATTGACCAATGACTCAAAGAGCGAACTGAAAGCCGATATGAACGAGTCTGCGTTCTCTGAGATTGAAATAGCCAACTGCTCGATTATCTGTCCGGCTAAGATGAGGAGCTGAGGAGCGATGGCAGAGACCACAGGAAGTAAGGCATTGAACACCTGTTCTACCACGCTGATTATCTTTGGAAGGTTCGATTCAATCAGGGCAACCGCACGAGGAGCGAACTGCTCGATTATGCCAGCTATCTGATCTATGTCTCCTCCGGCTCCGGCTAAGGCACCTGAGAAGTCACCCATAAGGTCAACGGCATCACCACTGAGGTCTGTGAGGATGGGAAGCAAGACCTGTCCCATAGAATTGGAGACCGCATCAGTGATACTGTCGAGCCTCTGCATATTATCGTCTAAGGCACCGAAAGCATCTAAGGTCTCGCCATCCATTACATAGCCGACCTCGTGAGCCTCTTCTGCGAGATTTGCGAAGGCATCAGAGCCAGCTTCGATGAGAGGATTGAGTTCTTTGGCAGACTTGCCAAAGAGTTCCATAGCAGCCGCATCTCGCTCTGTCTCATTGTCCATCTGACCGAGAGCATCTATGGCATCCCAAAAGACATCTTCCGCATCTCTCATATTGCCTTCGGAATCAAGGAAGGCTACACCTAACTCTTCAAACTTATCAATCGCAGACTGAGTGCCATTCGCAGCACTTCCCATCTGCTTCTCCAGCTTGGTTATGGATCCTGTGACGGTTGAGGTCGATACATCTAACAGTTCGGAGGCATAGTTCAGCTCTTGGAGTGTATCAGTCGAGAGTCCTGTGGTCTTTTCAAGAGTCAGGAGTTCGTCTGCGAGCTGGGATGTGTTCATCGTGGCATTGACAAGAGCAGAGCCAGCCTCAGCCATAGCACCGATGACGGCTGCACCTACGGCAGCCGCAGCGACAACAACCGCTTCAAAGGCAGCTACCGCCACCTCTCCGGCTGCCTCGGCTGCTTCACCGAAAGCCTCCATGTCAAAGCCAGCTTCCTCAGCTTCGTCTCCTGTCTCCTCAAGGGCATCGGAACTGCCTTCTGCCTCTGACTCAAGACCGCTCAGAGCTGACTCGGTCTTTACGATCTCAGCCTGTAATGAAGCATACTGCTCCTGAGAGATGTCACCACGAGCGAGAGCATCGTTGGCATCCTCGGCAACTTGCTTCATTATCTCCAGCTTCTCGCTGGTCTGCTCTATCTGCTTGGCGAGCAACTGTTCCTTCTGTGCGAGGAGTTCGACATTGGTAGGATCGAGCTGAAGTGCTTTATCTACATCCTTGAGAGCAGAAGTAGTCTTGTTGATGGAACTGTTCGCCTCTTGAAGTGATTTTGTCAGTCCGCTTGTCTTACCTTCAATGTCAACGGTAATACCCAAGACCTTGTTAGCCATATCTGCCTCCTATTTCCGTGACTAATGGAACGCATTATCCATGTCGGCTTGCGTAGCCAAAAAGTCATATTTTTCGTGGTCATTTGCCGACTCGACCATCAGGTCAGTGACTTCTCCGTATTCCATGTAAACAAGTTCTGACTCCGTGAGTCCCATCTGCTTGCATCGGAGGAAATACACTGCCGTGTTGTATTCTCGGTCAGTCGGCTTCTTCAGTTTTTTACTTTGGAATGAGTCTTAGCACCGCTCTGCCACAAGTCCATGACCTCTCCGCTCAGGGCGAACAGTTCATCCTGATCCATAGAGCAGAGCCACAGTTCGAACTCGTCTCTGTTCAGCTTGTGGAACACCGTCTCCTTCGGTTCGTTGGCTTCCAAATACATGATGTATGCCATCTGAGGCAGAGTCGTGTCCTTGAACTTGTTTGAGGTTATGAAGGCTTCACTCGCCATGAGATTGTTCATCTCTTGGAGGATCTCTTCCTTTGACTTGGTGCTATCCTCTTTCAGTTCGGTTATCTTCTTCTGAAGTGATTGGAGTTCCTTATAGTTCTTGGCATAAGCCGTCAACTGTACGAGCAAGTCCTCACCGAAGGCTCTCTTGTACCAAATGTTCGTGACCGCAGAACTCCGCAGCTTTATATTCTTGTTGTCCAAAACGATAGTCTTTTCCATTTGCTTTTCTCCCTTTATTAGTAAAAAGGGGAGACTCCGTAGAGCCTCCCCAAGTGCCTGTATGTACCTTCTGATTAAGGTGTGAATGTCGGAACAGGAACCGCACTATACCAAGCCTCGATGACTGCCGTTGTGGTGGAGTCCTGAGTCTGCAAGTGAATGTACTTGTCATTGTCAGCTCTCGGAACGGCTGTGATAGTGATAGTCTCTGTCTGAGGATCTGTTGATCCGTTCTCGCCTGTGGTCTGAGATGCGATGTCAGGGCGAGACGCACTGCACTTATAGAGGCAGTGCTTTGTTGCCTGCTGGTCACCATCGAACTCGAACACGAGTGCGAAGTAGTTCACGGTCTTGAAAGCGGAACCGGCTTCAACGAGGATCTTGTCATCATCTTCCTGATAACCGAGAACATCCTTGAGGAAGCCCTCATTGACTCTCGCTACTTCGAGGTCACCTTCGTAACCGCCCTCACCATAAGAGACATAGTAGTCAGAGTTATCTGCTCTGAATACGCTCTTGGAAGCACTCGAACTCAGGCTGAGTGATACCGCTCCGGCAAGAGCCTTGAGCGAACCATAAGTCGATGTGATAGCACCAGAGCCGTCTGTTGCGACTGTCTCTGTGACGAGTGCGTAGTGAACATTCTTGAGACCAAACTTTACTTTGTTTGCACTCATATCAGTTTCCTCCTATTGATTTAGTTAGTCTTTTTTCTATTTCTTCGGCACACCAATCTGCGACAGGTCGGATGTGTTCTTTAGCACTGACATTTCCCACGACCTTGCCATTCCTGACAAGCGGATGTCCGTACTCAAGGAGATGTGTGAGCTGGGGATCGGTCTTGTTACGCACAACACCTGAGCCTTTATGGTTCTTTGCCTTCTTGCCTCGCTCATAAGTCCAGCCTTTTGCGTATCTGCCTGAGTGCTTGCCTTTTTCATTGACAGGAGACGATGCCTTCAGCTTCTTGACGGCTTCCTTGCCGACATCATCGAACACTGCTTGCATATCTTCGTCAACGGCAACACCTACGGCTTGCAGAGACTCGTTTATGGTCTTGGCAAGGCTTCCCATATTGGCAGAGCCATCAAGAACGATGACCACTTCCTCAGTTCCCTTACGCTTGCCCATCTTCTGTCTCCTCGTTACCTAAGACCTCGAACTCGAACTCCACTTCCCAGCACTGTTCCGAGTCGATGAACTGCTCCGTCTTTGTCCATGCGATTCCGTTCTCATTGAGGAGAGTCTTTATCTCTGCCTCGTGAGTCAGGTCTTTTGCTACGGAATACAGGTCAATGCGGAAGTTCCACTTCTCGCAATAGACGAGATTATCGGCTGCGAAGTTATCAGGCTGGTCAGAATGGATGATGATGAACGGCAGAGCGGTTCCCACAGGAGCGTGGTCATAGAAGGAGTCAATGTTCAAGGTATCAAGGAGTGCTATCATCTGAACTTGGTTCATCTTTAGTCCCTCCTCGCTCCTCAAGGTATAACTCCAGCCTGTCGCTGCCCTCTACCGCATAAGTCCTGTAAACGGAATACAACTTTTTCTTTGTCGTACTCCAATGAACTTTGACGATAGGCTCATCTCCATACTCGAAGTCGTATATCGTGGCTCTGAGTGAAGGCTGCAATCCGAGCCTTCCGGCAGAGAAGAACTCTGTCTGAGAGATGGAACTCAGCTCCGCATACACGGAATTGGTCGTTCTCTCATCCTCGACCACCTGATTGAGTGAGTCCTTATCGGTCACTACCGTTATCAGGTCGATGGGGAAAACATTATTCTTCATCAGGCATCACACTCCTATACGATCCTGACAGAGCCATCTTCTCCTTCATGTCATTGTAAATGGTCAGATATTTGTCATCCGAAAACCACTTATACTGAACATAGGCGATGACCGCTCCTGTCTGCATGGCATCTGCTTCTGATGTTGTGAAGGTCTTGATGTCTGCCGTTGCCGTCAGGTCAAGAATAGCCTCTTCTATAAGGTCAGATATCTGACTATCAAAGTTCGTGAAGTTCACTCTCAGAGCCAGCTTCACTTTTGCTAAAAATGTGGAAGCGACAGACATAACAATTAACCCTTCTTTCTTGTGGTCTTGTTCGGAGTCTTTGCGACTGCCTTCTCGACCTTTTCCTTCTTCTCTTCGATGAGTTCCATATACTCAGGTCTGAAAGACTTGACATCTACGATGTCACCCTTCTTGTGAATACCATTCTCATCAAAGAACGGTGCTTTTACTTTAATCTTCATCGTGGTGTCCCTCCGAATAAGCCTTATAGAATGACTCGTTGACTGTGATATGTCCTATGTGACCGCATGAGATTGACGGATCAAGAAGAATGTCATAACCGCACTCTCTTGCCCTCCAACAGAAGGACAAGTCCTCTCCGAATCCGTTCATCGGTTCAAACCATGTTTGGAACTTGGCAGCGACATCAAACAGGACATCAGTCTTGATTAACACGCATCCGAAGCCGACTCCTCCACAGGAGACCGTCTCTGTCGGAAGTTTCAGATCTGTCCACTTCCTGTTATTCGTGTCGCACTCATCGAAAGCTACAAGATGATAAGGTGGAGACCTTCTGAAGTAAGCACCTGAGACAATCGGAGCGTTATGCTCCAACAGTTTTATCATCGTCTCAGGTGGAAATATCATGTCCGAGTCGAACCACATAGTCCACTCGGCTCCCATCTTGATAGCCTGTTTCGCCAGCTTGTTCCGAGCCTCATATATGAGACTTCCCACTTGGAACATGATTGCGGTTTCATTACCGCCTTTTTGGAGCATGGCAAGCGACTGGGCAAACCCAGCCGCCACCATGTCCATGCTTGGTACACATATCAATATCTTAGACATACGAATCACCTTTTCCCTTTAGTGAGCCTTACGCAGAAGCCTTCGTGATCTTAACGAATGACTTGGGACCGATAACTCCGAGAGCAACATACTCACGACCTACGATCTTAACAAGGTCAGACTCTGCGAGTGAGAGGTCATCATACTTGAGTGTGATCTCGTCTCCGGCAGGGAAGTTAGCGATAGCACCTTCACCGAAATCGCCTACGATTGCATAGGTGACTCCTGTCGTAGCTGCACTGAAAGCCTCAATGGAGTTATTGAAGATTACAGGAAGTCCCTCGAAGGGATCATAGCCGTAGCTTCCGGCTGCCTGTACTGCCTTAAATGCTCCCCATGTAGCCTTGTTCATAACGATGACAGGATTAGCTGCCTGATCGCTGAGCTGAGCCATAGCAGAAGCGATGAGTCCGAGAGAGATGGAATCTGCCTCTACAACAGGAACGGCTACATTGACGGAAGGAGTATTTGTGGAAACTGTACCACAAGCCTCGATCTTAGCGATGAGAGTATCAGCAGCCTTCTTTGCGATCTGATAAGCAACTTCGTCATAAACATATCTAAGGAACTGACCGGGATCCATGTCAACAACCTCATCAGAGATTGTGATCCACTTCTTGATGGAAGCAGGGATGAGTTCTACGATACCGAGAACGAGCTTCTCTTCTGTAGGAGCAGCAGCACCCTCTGTGTGAATGACAGCACCATCAGCGGAAATCTCAAAACCAACCTTGAGATTACCTTTGAGGTATGTCTTCTTAACGAGAGCCATGATGCCTTCCTTCTCCCAAGCGTTCTTGATGATGTCGTAAACGATCTCAGGAACAGGAACAACACCAGTGCCTACGTTCTCTGTGAGAAGAGCACGGCACTCAGCATCCTTGCCTGTCAGGATGTAGTTCTTGAAAGCTGAACGATACTCAGCACTCTTAATAACTTCTGAATTTGTCATTGTTCTTTCCTCCATAATGACTTCTTTGATTTCTTCGACTGCAACCTTGTCCTCAGCGATGGCCTGCCTGGTCTCCTGTGCTTCGGCTGCGATCTTTTTGAGCTCGGCTTTTCTTTCTTCGAGCTGGTCGAGTTCTGTCTGAATCTCACTCATGCGAGTTTCATCAGCGGAATCAACTTCACTCTGGATCTCTAAGGTGCGAGCCTCGACCTCTTCGATTGACATTTCTTTGATTTCCATTGTCATTCCTCCATGATTCGTGAAATCTGTGTTCTGAGAGCCTCACGCTTCTCATTTATTTCCTGCTCGTGAAGTCGCTCCGCTTCAAACTTTGCGATCTCTCCGTCACAGAGTTCTTTTGTACGAGCTGAAATGCTTGTTCCTTCGTTAGCCGGGAATGAAACCGCACTAACGTCATAAAGACGGCCTATCTTCTTGATAGTTCTTGTGAGAATGATGTCTCCGTTCTCCTGCTCCTCTTCCTCATAGGAATCGCCAGTAACCGTGAAAGCAAAGCTCATCCTGTCGATGAGTCCTTTGTCGATGGCATCCCATACACCACGTGAAGCCTCTGTGGAGCTGAGGTCGGCAGTGACCTTCAGACCGTGATCGTTGTCTTCAAGTCTCAAGGTCTTATTTCTGGTCCTTGCATAGACCATTCCAGAATGGTCATACTGGAAGATGACATCATCCATGTATGTTTCATCAAACGCATGACGGTCAACGACTTCCATAACTACATATCTGCCGTCACGATAGAGCTCATACGGCTCATCGAACGTCGTTGCGTAACCATCTACGATGTAGTTCTTCTCCTCGCCCTGTTCAGCTACTCTGAGCTCCAAAGAACGATATTCTCTTTCGGGTTTAATCGGCATCTTGTACCTCCTGTTTATCAGGATCACTCGTCGGATCCATGTAGTAATATTCGCCACGTGCTACAAGGCGGTCTCCACCTTCAATCGGTGCCAACTGCCAGATAGCCCTGATCTCGTTTATGGTCATCAGACCTCTGTCTGCCATAGCGCTGGAGATGTTCAGCTTCTCGGAGTTCGTCATGAACTGAATACGGTTGGCGGTCAGATAGAAGCCGTTCCCCGTTGACTGTTCCAAAGCACTGAACAGCATATTCGTAATGACTTCGGAAGCCTGTACTGCGAACGGCTCAATGGCACCTTCATAGAAGGAAGCAGCCTTGTCACCCGTCAGCTCGTTCTTGATTGCCTCAGTCGATACACCGAAATACTTCTCGATGTTGGAGTCGATCAGCGTGAGCTGTTTGTCATCCAGGGAGAACGGAGTGTAATTTATCTGTTTAGGCTCTCCGACAAGGTTCGAGAAAAGAAGAAGGAAGCCGTCTTTGTCCTGCAAGTTAGCTTCCTTTACTCTCTGCCTCTCTGCTTTGATGTCTTCGTCTTTGGCGAAGTTATTCATCCGAGCCATGAACTTGTACGTGTTGGAACCCGTCACGGCTGCCTTGATCGCCTGCCTGTTCAGATCCAACGTGGTGAGCGTGGAGTTCAGAGCGATATTGTCATCACCGAAGATGTCGTTCTTGTACTGGTGCTTCGTGATGATTCCGCACCTGTCGAGCTCGATGGCCGCTGCACGATTTCCATAGAACTTATATCGGAGATACTCGGTCCCTTTGTAGGTGACAACCTCGCAGAGCGAAGGAAGGACAGGGAACAAGCCTGCGATCTGATCCATGTCATCAAGGATGGGAATGATGATCGCGTTGTTCTGCATCTCATAGATGGTTCGTGTCCTATACCAGAATTGGAACCAAGTCTGATATTCGTTCGGACGGATCTTCAGCTTTGTCCGCATCTTGCCCTTTGCAGTGCCGGACATTTCTATCTGGAGCTTGCCTGTATTTCTTGCCAGGCAATCAATAGCGCTCCTGACCTGATCGAACTCATAGAGCTCACCCTTCCATGTCTTAAATACCGCACTGTACGCTGTTAATGGTTCCCAGCGCTCCGTACCTATCGGATAGCGATACTTTTTCGGGAATAACTTCTCAAAAAGTCCCATTCTCCACTTCCTCACTCGTTTCTTAATTGCCGGCCATAGTCACCGGCCCATTTATCCTTGACGATCAGCGCATCCAGGAGCGCTGCTGTCCCGTCTATATGGCTATAACCATTCAGCTTCACGATCTTGACTCGCTTGGTCATTCGGTCTCTCTGTAAAGCCGTGTCAAGAAGATGCACTCTGAGCAGTGCATTGTCTCCGATCTTGATTCTTTTCTCTTTGAGTTCGCCCTCCAGCTTGTTTATGGCCGGAGTCATGTTCCATCCCTGATAAACGTCATCCATCAGGAAGCCACCGTCATTTCTCATCTGTTGTACGAGATACTGAGAGGAATATCTGTCGTAACCGATCACCAACGGCATTATCTTGTATTCCTGTAAGAGCCACGTGAACCATCGGAAGACATCGTTGTAATCAACAAAGCCTTCACCGCTGACTGACATGAACCCACGTTCGATCATTTCACGATACGGTATGTCATCTCTGGCTATCGCCTCCTCCAGCTTCTCTGCCGGAAGCCAGAAGTGAGATATGACATACTCCACTTCGTTCTTCTCGATGACCACACAGGCAGAAGTGAGGTCCGTTGTCTGGGACAGGTCGATGCCTCCGACAGCGTAGCACTCGTAGAAGTCCTGCGGATTGATAGCCTCGCACACGGCCTCGTTCACGATCTTCGTGGCGAGCCATGCCTGTTCGGAGGATTGCTTTACACAGCAATACTTTGTCATGAACTCCGCCTTCTTTGACAGGGATCCTTCTGCTACCGCTATCTCTTCGAGCATATAGTCCGTTGAAACGGACACATCCAAATTCGGGTTCGACTTCTTCAGCTCGTTGATATCATTCCACCGCTCCTCGTCATCTATCATGTAGAAGACAGGCAGGAGCCTCTTCTCTTTTGAATCTCCAAGCAGGAAACGTGTTCCTCTCTTGAAGAGCTCATCGTATATGCCCTCATTGACATATCCCGATGTCGTGCAGGACAGGATCATCGGCTGTCTTCTTGCTCCGAGAGCTGACTTCATTACTTCGTATTGTTTCTTCCCTGCATCGCCTACCCAGGAAGCGATCTCGTCACACACTACGAGATGGGGATTGAAGCCGTCTGACTTCTTCGCATTGAAGGCGATCTTCTTAATGATCGTGTTGGTGTCTTCAATGTAGTAGTCGGACTTCCTCTTCTTTATCCTTATCCTTGCAGCTTCTTCCTGCTGGCACATCTGCCAGAAGCAGGAGTATATGATCTCGGCTTGTTCGAGTTTAGGTGCGAGACAGTAAACCTCCGCACCATACTCCTCATCCCGATAGGACATATACTCGGCTATCGCTGCCGCAAACAGCGACTTACCATTCTTTCTTGCCACGATGAGAACAACCTCACGGAATTGTCTGTTCCCGTTCTCATCGACTATTCCGAACATGACAGAGACCAGAGCCTTCTGCCACAGTTCCAACTTGAGAAGGTCATTACGGCCTTTCGAATGATGGCAATACCTCTCGATGAACTTGATCGCCTTGTTTGCTTTTTCCGGCGCAAAATAAAAGGACTTGTCACCAAGTCCTTTCACTATGTATGTATAAAGCAACAGGATCCATTTACCGACTGGTATCGAACCGTTCTTTATCGCCTGATAGTATTGCCTGATGTAGTCAGGCATCGAGTCAGTCATCTAAATCGAAGTCAGCCTTCTGAACCTGTGCCGGAAGCAGCTCATCCAACTTCTTTATGATCGCCAGATAGTTCTTGTCCCTTATCGCAAAGATTTTCGACTCAGGTCTTTCTCTGGGGAACTCAACACCGTCGTTCGCCTGTTTGAACATCTCAGTATTGCCATTGACCTTGATGTCTTCCCACAGATCATCAAGTGAAACTCTCAATCGTGCAGCCTGCCACAGCAAACCTTCGACCAGAGCCCTCTTATTCTGTGGAATCTTCTGATAGAGCTGACTCAGTCTGTCATATTCAATTTGTTCCCGATTCTTTTCGGGCGATTTCTTTTTACTTGCCATAGTTCCGCACCTTTTCCCTTCATTCGCGCAACCCCCGTCTTGCTGGGCCTTCAGAGCGTCAGATCGATGACTAGCAGATCGGAAGAGCGTCGTGTAGGGAAAGAGTGTAGATCT
>ERZ809472.52-NODE-52-length-30414-cov-11.591324_pt1 | contig 30414 bp, 23 predicted proteins | sample MGYA00521274_ERZ809472 | MGnify/ENA primary metagenome ERZ809472 (study PRJEB31581, sample SAMEA3312791) | metagenome | study: EMG produced TPA metagenomics assembly of the PRJEB8939 data set (Metagenomic analyses of Rumen microbiomes reveals... | reverse complement strand
CGAGATCTACACTCTTTCCCTACACGACGCTCTTCCGATCTGCTAGTGGCCATCGACCGTGTGTGCCAGCTCTTCGATGCTGAGTATGCCAACGTTCAGCCTCACAGTGGCGCACAGGCCAATGCTGCCGTGCTGTTGGCCGTGCTTCAGCCGGGCGACACCTTCATGGGCCTGAACCTGGCACATGGAGGACATCTTAGCCACGGTTCATTCGTGAACACCAGCGGCATCCTCTACAAGCCCGTGGGCTATAACCTCTCGAAGGAGACCGGCCGCGTGGACTACGACGAGATGGAGGCCCTGGCCTTAGAGCACAAGCCCAAGCTCATCATCGGTGGTGGCTCGGCCTACAGCCGTGAGTGGGACTACAAGCGCATGCGTGAGATTGCCGATAAGGTTGGCGCCCTGCTGATGATCGACATGGCTCATCCTGCCGGACTCATTGCCGCCGGACTGCTGGAGAACCCTGTGAAGTGGGCACACATCGTGACTTCTACCACCCACAAGACCCTGCGCGGCCCTCGTGGAGGTATCATTCTCATGGGTAAGGACTTCGACAATCCTTGGGGACTCAAGACTCCTAAGGGCGAGGTGAAGAAGATGTCGGCCCTGCTCAACAGCGCTGTATTCCCTGGACAGCAGGGCGGCCCTCTGGAGCACGTCATCGCTGCCAAGGCCGTAGCCTTCGGCGAAGCCCTTCAGCCTGAGTTCAAGGAGTGGGCAAAGCAGGTGCAGAAGAATGCGAAGGTGCTGGCTGACGAACTGATGAAGCGTGGCTTCGGCATCGTCAGCGGCGGAACAGACAATCACTCCATGCTTGTTGACCTGCGTTCGAAGTATCCCGACTTGACTGGTAAGGTGGCTGAGAATGCCCTTGTGGCCGCCGACATCACTGTGAACAAGAACATGGTGCCTTTCGACACACGCTCTGCCTTCCAGACCAGCGGTATTCGTTTAGGAACGCCCGCCATCACCACCCGTGGTGCCAAGGAGGATCTCATGATCCAGATTGCCGCCTGGATAGAGGAGGTGCTCAACGCGCCCGAGGATGAGCAGGTCATCGCTGACGTTCGCCAACGCGTCAATGAGAAAATGAAGGAATATCCCCTCTTCGCCTATTAATAGCTGGCCTGACAGCTTATTCCCATAGCTTCCACCCGCGAGCAGATGCCATCGAGCTGTTCGCGGGTGGCTTTTTGTAGTCCGGTGGCAGGGGTCTCGCGGTCGATGGTGTAGACCATCACCTGGCTGGGACCTATCTCCCTGACAGCTTCTAACCACGGATTGACATACTCATCGCCCGTGTTGTCCACCGACTTGCCGTTGTATTGGCCGCGCATGAACATTGTCTGGATAATGATGTGCCCGTGGAATGCCTTCATGCGCGCTATGATCTGCTTGACGTCGTATTTTCCCGTCGGCCTGTCCACATTATTAATATATAAGGGGCTGACGGTGTCCAGCTTCAGGATGTTGTTGTCCACGCGCATCAGTGCATCGTGTACCTGCTGGCGACCTATAAACGTGGAATTGCTCAGCACGCTTACCTTCGCCAGCGGACAGTACTTATCGCGCAGCCGCAGCGTGTCGTCGATAATCTCGGCGAAATGGGGATGGCAGGTCGGCTCGCCATTGCCGGCGAAGGTCAGCACGTCGGGCATACGTCCTTCCTCCGACATCATTTGCAGCCGCTGCTCCAGTTTCTCTGCGACCGTCTCGCGTGTAGGCAGTGGCTGTTCTGGGCGATGGTCTTCATTGAAACCGCACTCGCAGTAAATGCAGTTGAAGGAGCACAGCTTGCCATCAGACGGCAAGAGGTTGATTCCTAACGAGAGACCCAGGCGGCGACTGTGAACCGGGCCGAAGATGGGTGAAGGGTAAATGATGGTGGACATTCCTATACGTTTTTTTTGCAGACGAGACGTCCGCGCTCTTAGATGTTTTTCTTTTTCGATACAAACAGGCGCTTCAGTAGCAGGTAAGTTGCCCGTAGCAGCGGCCGTGTGGCTTTGTGGCACAACAGTCGGCGGCACAGGCGGAAGAGGGGCTGGGTAGGGCGGTAAGGGCACGTGCGCCAGATGTTGTCCATGGTTGTGACGCCCATGGCGCGGTGGATGGTGTTGAGCATGCCTAACTCGTAGGCGTAGGTGTAGGCATGGTCGTGGTCGTGCTCACGAAGGAACTCGCCCACCACTCTGTTTGCGCTGAGATAGGAACCTATGTGCTTGTCGTTCAGCCAGGTGAAGAAAGTGCCTGTGTCGTTCACCCGATACAGGTATACCACGTCGTCGATATAGCTGCGGGTGGCGTGGAAGAGCAGCCGAGGCATGATGCAGTAGTCCTCGGCCATGTTGATGCCGTCGATGAAGTCCACCCCGTTCTGCGTGTGCAGACTGCGTCTTATCAGGCGTGCCCACACCTGGTGGGTGAGGGTGTTCTGTGCCAGCAGCAGCTGCATCATGGCCTCTTTTGAGCCGTGGAAGGGTTTCGTCTCCTCGCCCAGACTGCCGTCGGGCATCAGCCGGCGGTAGGCGGCATCGACGATGTCGGCTCCCGAGGCTATCTGCGCCTTGACAAGCTTCTCCACGGCATCGGTGGTGAGCACGTCGTCGCTGTCGGCATACATCACAAAATCGCCCGTGGCAGCTGCCAAGGCGATGGAACGTGTTGCGCCGGAACCTCTGTTCCGCTCATTGCGGATGATGGTTACCTGGTCTTTGCGCTCAGGAAAAGCCAGGAGCGTTTTTTCCAGCACACTGATGCTACGGTCGGGCGAACAGTCGTCCACGAAGAGGAATTCCAAGTCGTGATACGACTGCCCGAAGAGCGACTCGGCACACTCGCCGATAAAACGCTCCACGCCGTAGACAGGTACAATGACGGATACCTTCAATGACGATTGAAGATTGGTCCTTATTGAATATTAGTCGATGCTGTTCTCTGGGCGCAGCTGACGAACGACGGCTCCGGCCTGCCACATCTCCTGGTTGCGCATGGCCTCCAGCTCCTTCTCCAGTCCGGCACGGTAGTCGGGCTTCGAGTTAGAGTCGATGCTGATCTGTGCCTCAATGCCGTTCTTTACCGAGAGGTAGAGCCACTCCATGACGGGCTTGATGGCATCGTGGAAACGGGGAGCCCAGTCGAGGGCACCACGCTGTGCCGTTGTCGAGCAGTTGGCGTACATCCAGTCCATGCCTCTCTCGCCGAAGAGCGGGCCAAGGCTCTGGGTAAGCTCCTCGACAGTCTCGTTGAAGGCCTCTGAGGGAGAATGTCCGTGCTCGCGCAGCACCTCATATTGTGCTAACAGCAGTCCCTGGATGGCACCCATCAGTGAGCCGCGCTCGCCAGTAAGGTCGCTGGTGGCCTCGCGCTCGAAGGTGGTCTTGAACAGGTAGCCGGCACCGATACCGATACCGAAGGCGATGGTCTTCTCTTCTGCCTTGCCGCTGGCATCCTGGTAGACGGCGTATGAGCAGTTCAGGCCGCGACCCTCGCAGAACATTGTGCGGAGGGAAGTACCGCTTCCCTTAGGAGCCACGAGGATGACGTCAACATCCTTTGGAGGAACAACGCCTGTACGGTCGCTCCAGTTGATGGCGAAACCGTGTGAGTAGTAGAGGGTCTTGCCCGGCGTGAGGTGCTTCTTGATGGTGGGCCACACCTGTATCTGGCCGGCATCGGAGAGCAGCATGCAGAGGATGGTGCCCTTCTCGGCGGCCTCCTCAATGCTGAACAGCGTCTTGCCCGGCACCCATCCGTCGGCCTTGGCCTTCTCGAAGGTCTTGCCCTCGCGCTGGCCTACGATGACGTTGAACCCGTTGTCGCGCAGGTTGCAGGCCTGGCCAGGTCCCTGAATGCCATAGCCGATGATGGCGATGGTCTCGTTCTTCAATACTTCACGTGCTTTCTCAAGTGAGAACTCCTTGCTGGTGACTACGGTCTCGATGACGCCACCAAAATTCATTTCTGCCATTTTGTATAGTTTTAATTGTTTATTGTTTATCCACTGAGCCATGCCCGCCCTGAACACGAGAGCCGTCGTCTTGTTGGTCTCATCCACGTCCTGCACGAGAACGCGGCAGTGGACTTTTCCTTTGTTTTGCGCCGCAAAGGTAACGATTTGCAGCGAAACGGCAAAACATTCTTACAGTTTTTTAGAAACCTCTTGCCCTAATTAACCTTAATTTGTTCACGCGCTCTTTGACTAACCCGGAAGTGCTCTTCTGCGATGTCCCGTTTTCTTCAATTTGGAAGTACGGCTTTCCCACCTTGTCGACTTAAGTCAACAAGGATGTTGACTTATGTCGACAAGGATGTTGACTTAAGTCGACAAGGATGTCGACATAAGTCGGCAAGGTACTTAGGTACGCTTATATATATACTGATAGTCGTTGCGATATTCACGCAGCCCGTAGCCGGGCAGACTGAGCAGCTGCTTCAAGTATTTCATGGCCGTATGGCGCGTGAGGCCGTAGTATCGCTGGAACTTGATGCGGGTGATGTATCCGTGCTCGTCGAGGTATTGGGCTAAGGAGTTTGCTAACTGGTTAATGTCGTATTGTTCCGACTTCCCCGCCACGCCGCGCGGCTGCACGTTATTAAAGTGGTAGAAGTGCTCGTGGAGCAGTTCCAGTATCTCGCTGTCGGGCGTAAAGCCGATGCCTGTCACCTCCACGCTCTCGCCTGTTATCTGGCGTGGGTCAGTGACCACGCGGCGCTGTTCGTTGCCCTCGTCGTCGGTCTCGTTGCGCAGACCTATTTTCAGGTAGAACGTGCCAAGCCCCTCGAGGTGTACGCGGCGGTTCATGGTAAGGTGCTCCACCAGCTCACGCTTCAGGATGTTGAGCACGGTGGTAAGCAGTTCGGGTCGCAGCAGGCCGTGGTGTTGCAGGTGCTCGGCCAGTGCGGCAGTGCTCACGGTGGTGTAGTTCTCGTGGCGTACTTGGTAGGTGGTATTCCCCTCGGCATCGGGCCGTGGATTGGGGTGTACGCTGAAATTGATAGTGCCAGACATAGTTGTAATCGTTTTTATTTCTGTGTTATAATGTCCACTTTGCAGATTTCTTCGGCTATGTTGTTGAGCGCGATGCAGTCTGCACGGCTGATATGCCCTTTGTCGGCATTATACAGCCAGGGGCTGAGGATCAGCACACGCCCTGCAGCGCAGGCATCAAAAAGGTTTCCTGATGGCTTGTAGTAATCGCGGAAGCCGTTGTCAGCGAGGCAGATAAAGGGCGATTGCTCTTGTAGCAAGACCTGCATCACCAGTTTTTCTTTGGGTGAGATAAAAGGAGAGACCATCACGGCTCCGCTCCGCGCCGACTGCACACAGGAGTTCATATAGTCGCGCAGCGGTTTGTCATTTCCATGCTCCGCAGCCTTCACCATGGTGTGGCGCACATGGACGGGGCTGAAACGCTCAGCCATCAGTAGTGCCACATTTCCGATGCCATCGTATGTTCGCCCGTTTATCTTTATATCTTTTTGTACGCGGAAATAGCCAGGTATGAGGCGCTTGGTAGCGAGGCGCTGCGGGTTCATGTCAATGTAGCGGATGGTGTTGGGCAGTTGTGAGTGTCGCCCCATCGGGCGGATGAAGGGCATCTCTGTAAAGACTGGTGCCAGACGGTAATAGGCCTCATCGCCCATCTGTGTGTGCAATGAGTCAGAAAAGCGCTGGAAGTATGCACTCTCTTCTTTGAGGTTCCTCCCTCCTTGATAGTTCCCCCGAATGTCATTCGGGCCAAAAGAAGAAGTGGCAGAAACAGCCGTATAGGCGCGCCCAAGTTTCTTTACTGCCTGCCAGAACCCCCGCACCACCATCTTGATGCCCTTAGCCATAGTGCGCCTTACATACAGCACAGCATGCAGATGGTCGGGCATGAGGCAGAAATGCAGCACTTGCACCTCGGGATGATGGGGCGGGATGCTCAACAGGCAGTCCACCAGCGCATCGCCCAAAGCGGTGCGTTGCACTTTTGCCAATGTAGGGTCGTTATTGGGGATAACGAGCGTACCCAGCAAAGGCTGTCGGTCTGTTATCGTCAGTGTGATATGATACAGACCGACGCCTTTCCATGTGGTGCCAGGCTCCTGCCACTGCCATTTTTCCTCAATTGCCATTAGATTCCTTCATCCGTGTATTTCCAAAACGCTAAAGGCATGGCTATTATTGCGGGGTTTTTTAAAAAAGAGTATGAAAGGTGAAATTATCAAAAATATTAGCGGGAAAATCAAAATGTCGTGCCGTAAACGGTCATTTATCGCTATCTTTGCAAGGTTTTTTGAAAGGGGAGTAAAAATAAACCATATAAGCACTATCACAACGATGGAACAGAACAAGTATTTCTTTGCCGTTGACCTGGGCGCCACGAGTGGCCGCACCATTATCGGCGACATTACCGACGGAAAGTTCTCGTTAGAAGAAATTACCCGTTTCCCCAATAACCTCATCGAGCAGGGCGGGCACTACTACTGGGACATCCATGCCCTTTATTTCGAGATTATCCGTGGCCTGAAGGAGGTGGCTAAGCGAGGCCTGGAAATCACCTCTATCGGAATCGATACCTGGGGTGTGGACTTCGTGTGCATCGGCGAGGACGGGGCCGTGCTCCGCAATCCGCGCGCCTATCGCGACCCCATCACCTTCGACGCTATGGACGACTATCTGAAGCACGTCATCTCCCGTAAGGAGGTCTATGACGTGACAGGCATACAGTTCATGAACTTCAACTCCATCTTCCAGCTCTACGCCATGAAGCGTGAGCAGAACACGGCGTTCCAGATGGCGAAGAAGATTCTCTTCGTGCCCGATGCCCTTTCGTGGATGCTCACGGGCAACGAGGTGTGTGAATATACCATCGCCTCGACATCGCAGCTCCTCGACCCGCGCACGAAGCAGCTCGACGAACGTCTGCTGGCCTCGTTAGGCCTCAGCCGTGCGAAGTTCGGCAAGATGGTGCAGCCAGGAACGGTCATCGGCGTGCTCACCGACGAGGTGCAGCAGTTGACGGGCCTGGGTGCCGTGCCAGTCATTGCTGTAGCCGGTCATGACACGGGCAGCGCTGTCGCCGCCGTGCCTGCCAAGGACGAGAAGTTTGCTTACCTCAGTAGTGGCACATGGAGCCTGATGGGCATCGAGACGAAAGATGCCATCATCAGCGACCTCAGCTACGAGCGTAACTTCACCAACGAGGGAGGCATCGAAGGAACGACACGCTTCCTGAAGAACATCTGTGGCATGTGGCTCTATGAGCGCTGCCGACTGGAATGGCCTGAGGAGGTACAGAAGTTGTCGCATCCTGAGCTGCAGGGCCAGGCCATGACCGTGGAGCCTTTCCGCAGCATCATCAATCCCGACGACCAGATGTTTGCTGCTCCTGCTTCGATGATTGCCGCCATACAGACCTATTGCCGTCAGCGTAACCAGCCTGTTCCTGAGACACCAGCAGAGATTTGCCGCTGTATCTTCGACTCCCTGGCTTTGCGTTATCGCCAGGTGTTCACGTGGCTGCAGGAGTTTGCGCCCTTCCGCCTCGACGTGCTCCACATCATCGGCGGTGGTTCGCTGAACAAGTACCTCAACCAGTTTACCGCCAATTCCACAGGAGCCACCGTGCTGGCCGGACCGCAGGAGTGTACCGCCATCGGTAACATCATGCTCCAAGCCAAGGCTGCACGTCTGGTGAGCGACATCTGGCAGATGCGTGCCATCATTGCCAACAGCATCGAACTGGTGAAATACGAACCGCAGGACAAGGCACAGTGGGATGCCGCCTACGACAAATATCTTTCGATAGTAAACAAATAAATCTATTATTGGACAATAAACAATGGAAGCAAAAAAAGCACTTTTAATGATTCTCGACGGATGGGGAATCGGTCAGCACGGCAAAGGCGACGTGATCTATAATACGCCTACACCTTATCTCGATTATCTTAACGCCACTTCGGCCCATGCACAACTGAACGCCTCAGGCGAGGATGTCGGTCTGCCCGACGGACAGATGGGTAACTCGGAGGTGGGTCACCTGAATATCGGTGCCGGACGCATCGTCTATCAGGACCTGGTGAAAATCAACCGTGCCTGCAAGGACGGCTCCATCGTGGAGAACGCACAGGTGAAGGCTGCCTATACTTACGCCAAGGAGAAGGGCAAGAAACTGCACCTCATGGGGCTCTGCTCCGACGGAGGCGTACACTCAAGCCTCGATCATCTGTTCAAGCTCATCGAGGTGGGCAAGCACTACGGACTGAAAGGCCAGACCTTCGTTCACTGCTTTATGGACGGCCGTGACACCGACCCGCGTTCAGGCAAGGGCTTCATCCAGCAGGTCACCGACGTTTGCGCTGCCAATGATGCCGCCATCGCCAGCATTGTGGGACGTTTCTATGCCATGGACCGTGACAAGCGCTGGGAGCGCGTGAAGGAGGGCTATGACCTCTTGGTCAGCGGCACCGGCAAGCAGGCAACCGACATGGTCGCTGCCATGCAGGAGAGCTACGACGAGGGTGTTACCGACGAGTTTATCAAGCCCATCCACAATGCCACTGTGAACGGCTGTGTTGAGGAGGGTGACGTGGTCATTTTCATCAATTTCCGCAACGACCGCGCCAAGGAACTTACCATCGTGCTCACCCAGCAGGACATGCCCGAAGCCGGCATGAAGACCATCCCTGGTCTGCAGTACTATTGCATGACGCCCTACGATGCCAACTTCACGGGCGTTCACATCCTCTTCCCGAAAGAGAACGTTGAGAACACCCTCGGCGAATATCTCTCGCAGCAGGGTAAGAGGCAGTTACATACCGCAGAGACGGAGAAGTATGCCCACGTGACCTTCTTCTTCAATGGCGGACGTGAGGCTCCATACGACGGTGAGGACCGCATCCTCGTGGCTTCGCCGAAGGTGGCTACCTACGACCTCAAGCCTGAGATGAGTGCCTACGAGGTGAAAGACAAACTGGTAGCAGCCATCGGCACCCAGCAGTATGATTTCATCGTGGTGAACTTTGCCAACGGCGACATGGTGGGTCACACAGGTGTCTACAATGCCATTGCCAAGGCCGTATGGGCTGTCGACAAGTGTGTGGAGGCCGTCATCGAGGCTGCCAAGGCCAATGGCTATGAGGCCATCATCATTGCCGACCATGGAAATGCCGACAACGCCATCAATGTTGACGGCACGCCCAACACTGCCCACTCGCTCAATCCCGTGCCCTTCATCTACGTCACCAATAACAACAGTGCGACGGTGCGCGATGGTCGTCTGGCCGATGTGGCTCCCTCCATCCTGCACATCATGGGACTGGAGCAGCCGAAGGACATGACCGGCGAGTGTCTCATTACAGACTAAAACGGTGTCGCGTCGGCGAAGCGCAGCTCCTGCATGGTGGCAGGATGGCGAAAGGCCAGCATACGGGCATGGAGGCACAGGCGTGTGCCACTGCCTTTTCCATAGAGCGCATCGCCGACGATGGGAATGCCAAGGCCTTCCTGATGAGCACAATGCACGCGAAGCTGATGCGTGCGTCCCGTGTGGGGAACGAGCAGGACACGTGCCTGCCCGTTCTCCACATTTATTATATGGTAATGGGTTTGGGCAGCCTTGCCACAGACGTAATCCACGAGCTGGCGGGGACGATCGTTGAGGTCGGGACGGAGGGGCAGGCTGATGTCGCCCTCGCCCTTGGTGACTCCGTCGAGTAGTGCCTCATATTCCTTGCTGACAGTGCGCAGCAGAAACTGGCGCTGAAGGCAGCGGTAGGCTTCCAGCGTGCGAGCAACGACGAGCAGACCAGAGGTGTCCTGGTCCAGACGATGGGGCATGAACACCTGCCCGTATCTCTCGCCGAGAATGCTTTCCACCGACGGAAGCCCTTGGCGGCCAGGCACGGAAAGCAGTCCTGACGGCTTGCTTACCACGATGATGCTCTCGTCTTCGTAAATGATTTTTATGCCATCATCTTCCATCCCCGACCCCTCTCCGACATGGGAAGGGATGTCCAGCATCCATTCCAGGATGGGCTTGCACTTTCCACGGCAGGCAGGGTAGAACTGTCCGTGGTGGCGCACCTCCATTTGTGGCGACCGTCCTTGCCAGAATTCTCCCATGCACAGTGGCTGCAGGTGGTGGAGAAAGGCGTAGTGGAGCAGTTTCGGCGCGCAGCACTCACCCGCCCCTGAGGGTGGCGTACCCTGTGGTGTGGTGCTGAAGATGCTACTCAGCGAGCGGCGTTCACCACGGTGGTTGAGCAGGAGGAAATGGTCGAAGAGCCACTGTTGAAGGGCGTCAGACCGCTGCTTGCGCTCCTGCTTCAGATGGCCCAGGCGGTCGGTGAGTGGCCTGAGCCGTTGGGCGGCGGCATCGGCCTTTTCCTGCCACTGTTTCTTGATGCGCCGTAGCTCAGCCTTCTGAAACTGACTTTCGGCGATGAGGGCCGCCTCGTCGCAATCTGCGATGGCGCGCAGCTCGTCACGTCGCTGTTTGCATGTCTGCATGTACGTTCGATAGTCATTCACGGCCGACGTGCCATCGGCTTGCACGCGCTGCAAGGCGGTAGTCAGCTCAAGGTATTCGTGTGACTGCTCAATCGCTTCCACCTGCCTGTTGATGGCTGTGATGCGGCTCTCCTCCTGCTTGAAATAGCCGTCGGGTTGTAGATAGTCGAACACGGCCGGCACAAACCACGGCCAGTCGGCTCTTCCGCCTATCTGGCCGCTATAGGCTGCGAGGAAACCTAATCGGCCTGAATCATCACGGCACACCAGCACGCCAAACATCTTTCCAGCGGCAATCTCCTGCTCACAACCTACGAGCGTGTGGAGGTGTTCGCGCAACAAGTCGGCAGCCAGGAGCGTCAGTTCATGAGGCTCATAGCTAAATGGGTCGTTGAGTTTGGCTGGAGGTGTAACGGTCGTGTCGAGAATGTGAAACATACCTATTTAAGTAACTATTCAAAATTATCTTTTGAAATGGCATCTTGATGAACCATAATTCTCTTATATCATGTAAACGTGGCAAAATTACGATGAAAATGCGAATTGGCAAAGAAAAACACGAAAAAGTTTGAAGATGTCGGAAACATTAGTTACCTTTGCAAGCTGAAAATAAAAGATAGAATATTTATCCAACAACTATAAATACTAGACATTATGATTTGGAATCCAAACAAAGAGTGCATGAGCCGCGACGAGATGAGCGCCCTGCAAGGTAAGAGACTGCACAAGATTGTGGAGTATGTGTATCACAACGTGCCCTTCTACAGAAACAAGCTTCAGGCGATGGACATACGTCCTGACGACATCCAGACCATTGAGGACATCAAGAAGCTGCCTTTCACCACGAAGAAGGATTTGCGCGACAACTACCCCTTCGGTCTGCAGGCAGCCCCTCAGAGCGAGATCATCCGTGTTCACGCCAGCAGCGGCACGACGGGCAACCCCACTATTGTAGGCTATACACGCAAGGACATCGGTGTGTGGAGCGAGTGCATGGCCCGTTGTCTGACGGCTTACGGCATCACCCGCGACGATACCTTCTCCGTGGCCTACGGCTATGGCCTGTTCACGGGTGGCCTGGGTGCCCATTACGGTGTGGAGCACCTCGGCGCCAGCGTCATTCCTGCTGGCACGGGAAACACCGAGAAGCACTTGAAGCTCATCCGTGACTTAGGCATCACGGGTATCGCCTGCACACCGTCGTATGCCCTCTACCTTGCCGAGACGATGGACAAGTTGGGCATCACCAAAGACCAGATAAAGCTGCGTGTGGGAGCCTTCGGTGCCGAGCCTTGGACGGAGAGCATGCGCAAGGAGATAGAAGAGCGACTGGGACTTAAGGGATATAACATCTACGGTCTGTCGGAGGTTATGGGGCCGAGCGTGAGCTATGAGTGCCAGATGCAGCATGGAAGCCATATCTGCGAAGACCATTTCTATCCAGAGATTATCAACCCCGTGACATTGGAGCCACTGCCCGTCGGACAGAAGGGTGAGCTGGTGTTCACCACGCTGACCAAGGAGGGCATGCCCGTCATCCGATACCGCACCCGTGACCTCTGCTCACTGCTCCCCGGCGCGTGCGACTGTGGGCGAACAGCCGTCAGAATGGGTCGTATAGAAGGACGTTCCGACGATATGCTCATCATCCGAGGCATCAACGTGTTCCCCAGTCAGGTGGAGAGCGTGGTATTGTCGATGCAGGAGTTTGCTCCGCACTATATGCTCGTCGTAGACCGCGTGAACAACCTCGACACGCTGCAGGTGCAGGTAGAGTTGCGTCAGGAGTACCTGACCAGCACCTTCGACACCCCAGCCGCCGTAGACGCACTGGAGAAGAAACTCGCCTCGAAGCTGAAGAGTGTGCTCAGCATCGCTGCCAAGGTGCAGCTCAAGGCTCCTGGAACCATCGAGCGCAGTCAGGGCAAGAGTTCGCATGTCATCGACAAACGTAAATTCTAAACGAAATGAAAATAAAAACCGTTCTTGCAGCCTTAGTGTTGCTTGTGATTGGTATCGGCGCATTGGCTGTCGGCCAGCAGACCGTAATCATCGGCGGACAGCCTGTGGCCGAGAAGGTCAGTCGTCTCACTTTCAGCGGTGACAGCGTAACCCTGTTTTATGCCGACGGCATCCAGCAGGCTGCCGCCATGGAGGACGTGGAGCTGACTTTCCAGTGGGAAAACGAAAGGGAGGTAGGCGACGTGAACGGTGACGGCGTGATTGATGTTGCCGACATTGCCACGATTATCGACGTGATGGCCATTGGGAGCACTGCTGCCTCGTCTGCATTTGCTGACGTGAATGGCGACGGCACTGTGGATGTAGCTGACATTGCATCGGTTATAAGCCTTATGGCACAGGCTACCGGTCGCGTGGAAACGCAAACGAGCGACGACTACTCCGTGCCCTCCAACCCCAAAGTGAACCAGGCTATCCTGACACTAAAGGACGAGACGGTGAAATATTACAACACGGCAGACCTTGACAACATTTCATTTATAGATGATGAAGTGAGGTTTTGTCCGATGTATCTCTACGGTTTCGACTCATACGATGCCAATGTAGAGTCCATCCGTTTTCGCAAGGCTGAACAAGGCGGCGAAATCATCGTTACGGGCGAAGTTAACATTACGGAGGCTAAGGGCTGGCTGGAGTCAGTCTACGTCAAGTTCGACAAAATGGACGGTGTGAAGAGCTACAACGTCTATGTCAAGGGCGGACAGTATAACGATTATACGAAGATTGACCGTGAGCTGGTGCGCGAATATCCTGACTACGGACGTGCTGATGTAGTGGGTCTTTCGGTTGGCACCTACGCCGTCAAGGTTGCTCCCGTTGATGCCGACGGCAATGAACTGAGCGATAAGGCCGGTGAGGTCATTGGTTTGGAGGTAGGAAGCTATTCGCGTCAGGGCTTTGCCTTTATGGGTGGCTACTCGCCTGGTGCCTACAATGCCGACGGCACCTTGAAGCAGGGCGCGAAGGTGCTTTATGTGACGAAGAAAACGGCCAAGACCATCAGTACTCATGTGACTGGGGCTGAGCAGAATCCCTGCGTGGGTCTCCAGGCCATCATTGGTGCCTATGAGAAGGGACAGGACAAGACTCCCATCGCCTTCCGCTTCATCGGTCTCGTGGAGAAAGACGACCTTGACGCCATCGGCAGTAGCGAGGAGGGCATACAGGTGAAGGGACGCAGGGCAGACTCTGAGCTGAACCTCACTTTTGAGGGTATCGGCGACGATGCCACCCTGCGCGGCTTCGGCTTCCTCGTGCGCAATGCGAAGAGTGTGGAGTTCCGCAACATCGGCATTATGCGTTGTATGGATGACGGCATCTCGATGGATACCTACAACTCGAACATCTGGGTACACCACTGTGACATGTTCTATGGCAAGCATGGCAGCGGCGACCACGACAAGGGTGACGGACAGGTCGATGTGAAGACCGACTCGAAGTTCGTCACCGTCTCCTACAACCGTTTCTGGGACACGGGCAAGACCAACATGTTCGGCATGAAGAGCGAGAGTGGTCCCAACTATATCAGCTACGATCACAACTGGTTTGACCACAGCGACTCGCGTCATCCACGTGTGAGGACAATGAGCGTTCATGTGTGGAACAATTATTTTGACAATGTGGCTAAGTATGGCGTGGGGGCCACAACGGGTGCCAGTGTATTTGTGGAGAACAACTACTTTCTCAAGACCAAGAAACCCATCCTCGCCTCCCTGCAGGGAACCGATGGCTTGGGCAGTGGAACCTTCTCGGGCGAGAACGGCGGTATGATCAAGGCCTATGGCAACTACTTCGACCGCTCGGCGGTTCACTTCAGCTATTACACGCAGAAGGCTCCTTCCACCAAGGGTTACGATGCCTACGAGACGGCTTCCCGCGACGAGCAGGTGCCAGAGAGCGAGAAAACACTTGTGGGCGGAACCACCTATAACAATTTCGATACCAATGCTCAGCTGATGTACGAATACACACCTGAAGCTGCCGCCGACGTGCCTGCCACTGTCACGGGCTATTATGGTGCAGGTCGACTGAACCATGGCGACTTCACCTATACCTTCAGGGACAATGTCGGCATCGATGACGATGACTCGGCCTACGACAGTGTTCTTGGTGGTCTTTTGGATGGTTACAAATCGTCGTTCGTAGGCTTCTTCGGCGAAGAGAACCAGCAGGGTGGAGGAGACGAACCTGGGCCAGATCAGCCTGAAGTGCCTGAGGGAATCATCCTGGCCAGCTTCGACGGCGCGCCGTCGAACAGCATGTTCACCGTTGCTGGCGACTACGGCGATGGAAAGATTACGTATGAGGGCACTTATTATAAGAAAGGTGCTAAACTTAACTCAAAGGGCAGTGTCACTTTCACTCCGACGAAGGACTATCGGATGACCCTCGTGCTGGCTACTACCAAGACTGGGCGCGATGTGAAGTTGAACGGCAATAAAACAACCGTTGGCGGAACCTTGAACACCGAAGGAGCCTACTACGAGATGGAACCTATCAACATCGTTGCCGATACTCAGTATGTTATTGCCAAAGGTTCTTCCGAAAGCATCTTGATGTTAATTAAACTTACTCCGATAGAATAATCAGACAGATAACATGACTACCGAACAGATAGACCAGCTTATAAGGGAAAACGCAGAGAAACTGGACCCTGAGTGTGATGAACTTGTACGAGTGCGTCTGGCAGGTGCTGACGATGATGCTGTGCAGCAGCTGTTCGCCGAACTGAAAAGCCCCACCACGTTGCTGCTGGTGAGTGTATTCCTGGGAATGTTGGGCATAGACCGCTTCATCCTGGGGCAGAAGATGCTGGGTGTGCTAAAACTCATTACGGGAGGCGGTTGTGGTATCTGGACTATCATAGACTGGTTTACGAACGGTGACCGCACTCGGGCATACAACACCAAGAAAATCTTGTCGGCAACATTCAATGACCGTCAGGAAGAGGAAGATATGCCTGTTTGACAAAGAATGGAAAAGATTATTATGGGCATCGACCCCGGCACCAACATCATGGGTTACGGGGTTTTAAAGGTTGTTGATGTAAACCCGTCACGGCTGGGGGCTGCAAGCACGTTACGCCGTCTGCCCACATCGGGAACGAGGGTAGAGATGGTCACCATGGGAGTTATCAACCTCTCGAAGTTCAGCGACGGATACTTGAAGCTAGGACATATTTTTGAGCGTGTGACGGGCATCATCGACTCGTTCCTGCCCGATGAGCTGGCTATCGAAGCTCCTTTTTTCGGCAAGAACGTACAGTCGATGCTCAAGCTGGGACGGGCTCAGGGTGTTGCCATTGCTGCTGCCATCCATCACGGAGTGCCCATACACGAGTATGCCCCGATGAAAATCAAGATGGCACTCACGGGTAATGGCAATGCGTCGAAAGAGCAGGTTGCAGGGATGTTGCAGCGGTTGCTGAAGATCCAGCAAGATGAGATGGGGCGATACCTTGATGCCAGTGATGCCCTTGCTGCTGCCTACTGCCACTACCTGCAGATGGGACGCCCGGAAACGGGTGACACGCATTACAAGGGGTGGAAGGACTTTGTGAAAAAGAATCAGGACAAAGTCAAAAGCTGACCGTCGTATGCCAGTTCGATACCTGCTGGCAGACGCTTGTTCACTTCTTCATGCAGACCAATGTCGTGACATACGTGGGTGAGCAACGTGCGATGTGCGCCTATTCGGCGGGCAAACTTTACGGCATCGTCGACAAGCTGGTGGGAATGGTGGGGCTTGTCGAAGCGCAGGGCATTGACCACGAGCACGTCCACACCCATGAGCAGCTCCGCTTGGTCGTCGTCCATGGTTTTCATGTCGGTAATATAAGCAAAGCGTCCGAAACGGTAGCCAAGTATAGGCAGCTGGCCGTGCATGACCCGAACGGGCATGAAAGAAATGTCGCCGATGGTCATCGGGTGCCCAGCCTCTATCTCGTGCAGTCCGATGGCCGGCACTCCAGGATAGCGGTTGGCGGCAAAGCAATAGGGCAGCATCTCCATCATGCCACGACAGGCAATAGGGTCTGCGTAAACATTGATTTCGCCAAACTGGCAGTAAGGACGCACGTCGTCCATTCCGCCGACATGATCGTAGTGGGCATGGGTCACAAGTATGCCATCGATGCGGCGGAAGGGCTGAGGAAGTATCTGCATACGGAAGTCGGGTCCGCAGTCCACAAGCAGCCGAGTAAGTTCTGTCTCCACCAGAATGGAGCAGCGCAGACGCTTATCCCTGGGGTCAGGGCTTTGGCATACCTCACACTGGCAGCCGATGACCGGCACACCGCATGACGTTCCTGTTCCGAGAAAAGTAATCTTCATCCTTCAACCTTAAATCTTATATGATGTTCACCTCTGGCTGTATTTCTATTCCGAATTTCTCCTTCACGTCTTGGCGAATGGCTTCGCTGAGAGCAACGATGTCAGCCCCTGTTGCCCCGCCATGGTTCACAAGCACCAATGCCTGACGGGCATGTACGCCGACTGGCCCCATGGAGCGTCCCTTCCACCCACATTGTTCTATGAGCCAACCGGCAGGAAGCTTCTCATGGGTGGCATCAATGGTATAATGAGGAAGATGTGGGTACTGGCATTGCAGCTCCTCGAACTTTTCGCGGCTTACGACAGGATTCATAAAAAAACTCCCTGCATTGCCTTCGACGCTTGGGTCGGGCAGTTTTTCGCGGCGTATGTCAATGATGGCCTGGCGAAGCTGGCTTGCAGAAGGATGGTCGATGTTCCGCTGGCGAAGCACGTCACAGATGTTGCCATAGTCAAGGGTCGGCGTGAAAGTCTTGTGCAGACGGTAGGTGACGTGAGTCACTAAGTAACGGCCCTTCCACTCCTGCTTGAAGCGGCTCTGACGGTAACTGTAACCACATTCTGAGGCAGAGAATGTCACAGGGTGGCCTGTGTCAATCTCTACTGCCTCCACATAAGCTATAATATGGGAAACCTCGGCACCGTAAGCTCCGATGTTCTGCACAGCCGACGCTCCCACCTCGCCTGGTATAAGCGAAAGGTTCTCTGCTCCGTGCCAGCCTCGTTCTACGCACAGGTTTACCAAGTCGTCCCAAGTCTCGCCGCTACCTGCACGTAACAGTATGCTGCCGTCTGCTTGCTCTTCTGACTCTATGCCGCGAATGGCAGCATGGAGCACAGTACCTGGAAAGTCGGTCGTGAGTAGGAGATTACTGCCTCCGCCGATGGTAAGTAGCGGATGGTCGGAAACCGTAAGTAGTGTGGGAAGTTGTTTGGCCTCTTCTTCTGTTTCAATCTCAAGGAAACGGCGGCAACGGGCGGAGATGCCAAAAGTGTTGTGAGGTAAAAGGCTGTAGTCGCGCAGGTCTTTCATGCCAATGATGTGTTTATTCTGGACGTTAAGACATCCTATTCCATCAGTTTTGTTAATCGCCAATGGTCGTTGTCACGACGGAAGGTAAGTTCCAACTCCTGACCGTTGGCAATGCCACGGAGCACGAAAATTTTCTCATTGGCGGTGGAGTCCTGGCTTCCGTAGACCACGTTGAAGAGCATGCGCGTGGGCAGTTCGGGCGCAAAGGCATCCCAGAAATCGGGGGTGATGACCCCTTCCATCTGCGAGAAATCGTCATCGGGGTCTGGTCCCACGAAAGCAATTTCCTCGCTGAGGCTTTCACGCTGGAAAATGGAGTCGGTTACGAAACGGTGGTAGAAATCGATAAACGAGGCATTGGGGTTACGGGGCAACGTCTGGTTGCGAATCTCACAGAGCATCCATTTCCCTTGACGACGGGCGAAAATATACTGCCGGATAAATTCCTGATCAAGGAAAATTTTCTCTACGATGGCATTGTTGAGGGCCGTGTCCTTTACCTGTTCCATCTGCTCCTGGCTGTCAAACATGAGTGTGTATTCGCCATCGTGCATAAAGAAATGTTCCATCTGCCAATCGTCACGCTCAAGCGTGTCCTTGTGGATGCCGGAGTTGATAATCAGGGGGAACTCTATTCGCTCAATCTGCATCTGCCGGTTGGAGGCGAAGTTGAATATGAAGTCGTCGAACAATTCATCGACGGTCACTGGCACTGGGTCTTCGCCAATGAGCAAATCTTGCTCGCTCTCATCCGTTTCCGACTCAGCGAGTGTTTCGTCCAGTATCTCCTTCTCAGGCTCACTCTTCACCTGAGCGGCCATGGACGGTGCGTTCTTGCAGCCTATCATAATCAAGCCCGACAAGCCCAAAACAGCAAGCGTAATTTTCATTTTTGCTCCGTAATGATGTTTTAGAGCTGCAAAGTTACACAAAATTCCCCATACAATGCAAATTTCTACTAAAAAATTTGCACGTTATAGGAAAAATGTGTACTTTTGCACCCGCAATCCAAAAGAAGGGACCCGTAGCTTAGCTGAATAGAGCGTCAGATTCCGGTTCTGAAGGTCAAGGGTTTGAATCCCTTCGGGTTCACTTTACAAGCACAGGAGCATAGCTCAGTTGGTTTAGAGCGCTTCAGTCACATTGAAGAGGTCTTGGGTTCGAGTCCCAATGTTCCTACTGACAAGAATGGAATCCTCCGAGGATTCCTTTTTTGTTTTTTACTTCCGTTAGTTGCTGATTTATAGGATTATGACGAACAAGATTATCATTGCTTTATTCATCGTGCTTGCACTTCCATTGCGCGTTGCCGGACAAGGAACCTACGAGCGCGACAGTATGAGGGTGGAGCAGCTGCTTTCACGTGGCGACACTACCACGCTTTACTATGCACGACAGCTACTGGGTCTGCCATACGTGGGGCAGACATTGGAGGTGAACGACCGAGAGCAGTTGGTTGTGAACATGCGGCAGATGGACTGCACGACACTTGTGGAAACTGTCTGTGCATTGACCATCAGTGCATGTGAGGGGAAACGCGACTATCAATCGTTTTGCAAGAATCTTCAGCGTTTGCGTTATCGTCAGGGAAAACTCAATGGCTATGCCAGCAGATTGCACTATTTCAGTGACTGGATAGACGACAAGGAGAAGATGGGGTTAGTAAAAGATGTCGCAACGGAAAAGGCTCCTTTTACAGCTGTGCAGACGCTTGACATTAATTATATGAGCAAGCATCCTCAGGCTTATAAGGCCCTGCGCCAGAATCCAGGCTTGGTGAAGCAGATTGCCGAGCAGGAGAAAAAGCTTACGGGACGGAAGTTCCGCTATATTCCAAAATCAGTGAGTCAACAGGGAGGAAAAGTGGTGCCGCCATTTGATGACAAACTTTTGCGACAGGTCATCCGCGATGGCGACATTCTGGCCATTACGTGTTCCAAGGATGGACTTGACATTGCCCATCTGGGTTTTGCCGCTTGGCACGACGACGGACTACATCTGCTTAATGCCTCTCAGCTTCACAAAAAGGTGGTGGAAGAGCCGATGACGCTATGGGAGTATATGTCGAAACATCCCTCTTTCACAGGTATTCGCGTCATTAGACTTCGATAACAAGTGTCTGAGTTGTATTCTTTGTAACTTTGTAACGGTCGTCCATGCGACGGCCAACTACCCAAATGATGTTTCCGTCGACATCGCAAAGAGCCAGTTGGCGGCGTTTGTCGGTGATGGCGAGGTGCTGGTCGGTGAGGAAGTCGCTTACCAGACGAGTGCCCTTCATGCCCAGCGGACGGAAACGGTCGCCTTGGCGCACAGGACGTATCTCCAAAGGGAAACCGACGGTGGAAGCATCGGCACAGCAAACCTGTGCTTTGCCGCGCTCAATGTGCTGGCCCTCACAAAGGGTGAAGCGGAACTTGTTGGTCTCGTCGTATACGTAGGTCCCTGTTTCGGGTATGCGCAGCGACTTGCGAGGCTCCTCGTTCCGTGATAGCAGCAACCGATTAGCATGGCTGACAAGCGTGTGGGTGGCCGATGTCCATTGACGGCCGGCGGGGATTGTCCCCCCTTTTGAACTGAGCATTTGGCATAGTTGCACGATGGTTGCCGACGAAAAACCTTGGGGACTGAGCCATTCGAAGAGCAAACTCTCTGCTGAGGGCTCTTGAAGCAGTTCACCGATACTGATGGAGCCTTCGCCGTTACGCTGTAAGTAACCAAGGTGCTCTTCAATAGCATGGTCGTAAACCTTCAGGGCCTCACTGGCGAAATGGGCCGTGGTGAGGATGTTGGCGGTGGCCTGTGGGAAAATATCTTTAAGACGTGGGATGATTTCGAGGCGCAGTTTGTTGCGCACCACGTCGGCCTTATTGTTCGTGGAGTCGGTGACGTAGGACTGTCCCTGCTCGCGCAGCCACTGCTCAATCTCTTCGCGGCTGACGCAGAGCAGGGGTCTGACGATGTTACCGCGCCGAGGCTGTATGCCTTGCAGACCACGTAGGCCAGTGCCCCTCAGGAGGTTCATCAGCACCGTCTCCACATTGTCGTCACTGTGGTGAGCCACACAGATGGTCTCTGCCCCTAAGTCGCGGCGCAACTGTTCGAACCAGGCATAACGCAGCTCGCGGGCGGCCATCTCTATGCTCACATGGTGCAGGTCGGCGTATGCCCGTGTGTCGAAATGTGCACGATGTAGCGTCACCCCTTTCTCCTGACACAAAGCCTCTACAAAAGCCTCGTCGCGGTCGCTTTCCTCACCGCGTAGGTGGAAGTTGCAGTGCATGGCCTCCACATGGTAGCCTAACCGTAGCAGCAACAACAGTAGACACACGCTATCAGCACCACCGCTGAGGGCTACGAGGTGCAGGGCTTCCTGTTGTCGAGGCGTCTGTGGATCAAGCAGGTGATACCGGTTGATAAATTCCTTTACGCGCTCTTCCATGTCTGTTTCCTGTTCTGCTCTGTTCTGCCGGTTTTCTGTTCAAATGAATATAAATAGAGTTATCCTCTTGAAGCTTTTTCCCACGCACCGCTTTTGCTGTGGGTCATGAGGTAGCGGATGCCGAGGAACACGTTGAAGTTCATGAAGAGGAAATAGGAGGGAACATTGAGTAACTTGCTCTTGTGGCCGTTGCGGGCGAGGAACCATCCGACGAGGGCGGTGAGGTAGAAGAGCAATTGCAGGGCAAGAATGACGGTATAGACAGTTCCTGTGCCCGTGAGCGAATGAGATGTCTGCGCTCCTATCCATACGATAGCGATGTTCAGAGGGAGGAGTGCAACCATGGCCAAAGGCGTGATGGTCCAGCGGAGCACACGGTGGGAAACAAACTGGAAGGCTACCTTCGGATAGCGGAAGGGGTTCATTAGTGAGCGCAGCCACCACGAGCTCTGCAGCCCTCCGGCGGCGATGCGTCGCTTGCGTTTCGACTCCTCGTGCATGTTTGCCGAACCGTACTCCGAGGCGTAGGCATCACTGGTGTAGGCAATGCGGTGGCCGTCCTTGACGATGAGCATCGACATCATAAAGTCGTCGAGCAGGGCGTTTTGGGGCGGACGGCGGTAGTGCTCCATGCGCACGGCGAACAGTTCTCCTGCGGCTCCCATAGCAGAGTATAGTTCGCTATCCCACCGCTTCAGTGTGCTCTCATAGCGCCAGTAGAGGCCTTCTCCCTCGGCGGCTTGAGAAGCTTCGCCCCCCTCTGGCATCTCCCCGAGAGGGCTGCTTTCAGAACAACGTGCCGTGACGCGCTTCTCTCCAGATACGCAGCTCACGCCAGGCTTCTTGAACTGGCGGGCTATCTCACGCAGTGCTCCGGCATTGAGCATGGTGTTGGCATCGGTGAAGGTCACAAAGGGCGACTTGTTCTCACGAAGGCCGTGCTCCAGAGCTGCAGCCTTGCCACGCCGTTCAGGAGAGAATACCAGTGTCACCTCAGGGTACTGGCGGAGCAGCTCGTTGGTGCGGTCTGTCGAGCCGTCGGTGACCCACATCACGCAGAGCTTCTCGCGGGGGTAGTCCAGCTGGCGAATGTTCTCCATCTTCTCATGGATGACCTCCTCCTCATTGTAGGCACAGATCATAAGCGTCATTGGTGGTAGCTCATTATCAGCAGGTCCAATCCCTCCTGACGAGGGTAGGGGAGTATCCTTGCCTTTCACGAAGAGCCGCTTCACCTTGAGAATGAGCCATAACAATATGCCATAGCCCACGTAGGTATAAACTACGAGGGCCAGGCATAGCCAGAACAATAATTTCAGGGTAAACATTCCGAAACAGACTATTGAGCCATTATATCGATGACGGCCGAGATGTCGGCCACGTCGACCTCACTGTCACCGTTCACGTCGGCGAGTGCCCTGAGACTATCGGAAGAAGCACCTGCCATGACGTCGATGATGGCCGAGATGTCGGCTTCGTCGACCACGCCGTCGCTGTTGACGTCGCCCAAAATGGCAGTGACGGTCTTGCCGAAGAAGTGGAGACGGAAGTTGTCGAAGATAGTCCAGTAGGAGCTGGGTTGCGACGTGGAGCGTACACCTATACGCAGGGAGTTTCCGTCTTTCTCGACGGTGGCATCGACGCTGTTCTCATAGAGACCCTTGGCGAAGTATGCTGCTGCAGCCTCCATGGTCTCGGGAATGTAGCGGTTGCTGCCCACGGTGGCCTCACTGCCCTTACCAACTTTCTTGGTCTGGGCACCAGAGGCGATGTGTGCCAGCGTTGTGGAATTTGTCACAACTCCGGCATAGAGCGAAGCGTTCACCTTGTTGTTGCCAGAGATATAGTCGTTATAGGCATTGCTGGAGGTGCCTGGACGTTGGAAGCCCTGTACCAGCACCTGGTAGACGCCGCCGGGCAGGTTGGTGATGTTCTGGTAGAAATTGAATGACGTCTGGTAGAACTCGGCGCACGAATAGTTGAGTGTTGGGGTTCCCGTCCATCCGTCGGTGCTGTCCATACCAGGACTCTTCACCATGTAGGTCAGGTCGAAGGGCTTTGTCTTATCTGTTGCACTGACGTTGCAGAGGAACTGGTAAGCGGCCTGTTTGGCTTCATCCTGAAGGGTCATCACGTCGGTGAGCTGTGTGGCCTCTTCTGTGCGCTTTTCAATATCGGCAATGGCGGTGGCGTAGGTTTCATCGATGCCGGCAGTCAGCTCTTTGTGAGGAACGAGTGCCAGTTTCTGAATGTTGGCCAGGATAGCTTTCACTTCCTCCTTCATAGCCGTGACAGCAGCCTGTTCCATCTGTGTTGTCTGCTCGGCGGTGAGGATGAGCCAGCGTTGCCTCGTAGCTGCATTACTGAGGTCGAATGTGGCGCTGCCTATGGCGTTGTTGGTATTTGCTATCATGGCGCTTGGTGAAAGATTGCCTGTGGGGTGGATTATCCAGTAGCCACGTTTCGCACCTTCAGCTGCCGATGCCACGTCTATTCGTCCGCGCATAAGGTGGAAATTGTCGTTGGTGGTGAGTGTCGAGCGTGTCATGGTTTTGAATCCGCTGGCGTAGGTCAGATACTGGCCAGTGGCGGCGTTGCGTAACTGATAGTACTGGTTTGCGGGCGTGAAGGTAATGTACCAGGCTGCACTGTCATTTTGTTGTACTTCTGTGGCGGTCATCGTAATCCATTGCAGCGTGCCCGACTTATTGGGCATGAGGTAGCTGGTGTAGAGTCCGCGCTCCTCGTCCTCACATTTCAGGTAGTATTTCGTGTCGTTGTCCTGGACGAAGGCATAATACGGTTCTGCGAAAGTGTTTGAGCGGTGTTCCAGTCCGTCCTCGCCCAGAGCCTGGCCTATCATAGCGTTGGCGTAGTAGTCGGCAATGTCGCCGTGATCTTCCGATGCGCCGTTGATGCCATAGGGCCACATGTGTTGTGTGTCGCCATTGAGGCGTGAGCCGGTGGTGTTGTCCCAGAAGTCGAGGAACGCCGAAACACGGTCGCCTAACCAGCGGCCGGTACCGTTACCTTCACGCAGGATGTTGCCGGCCCACTGTGTGGAGTAGGGTATAACGCCGAACCCGTGTTGCATCTCGTGCATAATGGTTCCTGTGCGCTGATACGACGAGTTGGCTCCCATGTTCATCCACGGATCGTCGGCATAGTAGCAGTCGGCGGTTGGTGTGCCTGCGCTGTAGCCTATGCTGAAATTCTTCACCATCTCTGTGAGGTTGCAGAAGATGTCGCAGGCCTCGGTAGCGGCAGCGTTTACACGCTTGTTGGCGGCATCGTCGCCTCCGTTGTTATACCAGTAGGTCACATTTCCCTTTGGCAGGGTGGAGAATTTGATGACTTCGCCGTAGCCCACCTTGTCGTAGCTGTTCTTCGCGTATGCACGCATATAATAAATGGTGGCGGGCTTCAAATCTTTCAGCCTATAGATGGTGCCGCTATGTGTGATAATGTCTGTAGTGACGTTGTCGTTGATGGTTGGTTCCGGAGTCTCTCCCCAACAGAATCCGCGTTCTGAGATTTCCTCACCCTTGACCGACTTTATACGTCCGAAGGCCATGGTTGCGCCGCGTGCAAAACGTGTGTCGGTGACCACTTCCGGAGCGGGCACGAGGTCGTCTTGCGGTCCGTAGGGCGTGTCGCGCAGCAATCGCACGTTATCAACGGCGAGCATGGCGTTCTTGGCCGTGGTGCCTGCACACTTGATACCAATCTGTAGATGGCCGGAGACGGCGTCTGTCAGCGTGAAGTTGATGGTGTCGGTGCGCCACTCGTTGATGCCGAAGGTGACAGTCTCCGAGAGTGTGTTATCAGCATTGGAGACGTACCATCCGCACATGTTGGCCGAAGTGGTCTCTGACTCAGCGTTACAGTTGTAGTAGGTGACCAGCATTTTGTAGTTTCCTGCGGGCATCTTCGCTGGCTGATAGAAGGTCATCTGATTGTTGAAGGAGGCACACAGCGTAAAGCAGACGCCGTTGGTGGTGCCGTCGGGACCGGTAGCAGGAATGCCCTTGTTGCCGAAAGTGGCCTTTGTACCATACTGGAAGGTGGCGGCGACGGCCAGCGTGTTTTTCGTAGCCGGATCCTTCGTCCACCCTTGGGGAGTGTTCAGCGTGCCGTTCTTCACGTTCTCGGCTGCGGCATTGAAGTCGTAGTCCACGTTGGCCGAGAAATCGGCGTTCTTGATGTAGTTCTCTGTGATGTCGTAAAAGTCTTGTGCCTGAACGGTGCACAATGTCAAAACGGCCACAAGGGCGGCCAAAAATAGTCTCTTTGTTTCCATTGTTAGTATAATTTAAGGTTTTATTTGGTGCAAAGTTACGCTTTTTTACATACATGGCCAAATATTTCTACTATTTTAAAATGAAAAAAGTATTAAAAGGCCATAAGTTTTCCCCTTTATCTTAAGGCGTTTTGCGGAAAATGTGTAACTTTGCACCCAATATTCAAAGGAAAAAAGATTGATATGGGTAAAATCATTGCATTAGCCAATCAGAAAGGTGGGGTGGGCAAGACCACTACCACCATTAACCTGGCAGCCTCGCTGGCAACGCTTGAGAAGACGGTGCTGGTGGTGGATGCCGATCCTCAGGCCAACGCTTCCAGCGGTCTGGGTGTGGACATCAAGGAGGTGGAGTGCTCGCTCTACGAGTGCATCATCAACCATGCTGATGTCCGCGAAGCCATTTATACGACAGACATCGAGGGACTGGACATCATTCCCAGCCACATAGACCTCGTGGGAGCCGAGATAGAGATGCTCAACCTCGACAACCGCGAGCGCGTCATCAAGAACCTGCTGGAACCTATCCGCGCAGATTACGACTACATACTCATAGACTGTTCGCCCTCGCTGGGGCTCATTACCGTGAACTCGCTGACGGCTGCCGACTCGGTCATCATTCCCGTGCAGTGCGAGTATTTCGCTCTTGAGGGCATTTCCAAGCTGCTCAACACCATCAAGATTATCAAGTCGAAGCTGAACCCGAAGCTCGAAATCGAGGGCTTCCTCCTCACCATGTACGACTCGCGCCTCCGCCTGGCCAACCAGATTTACGACGAGGTGAAGCGTCACTTCCAGGAGCTGGTGTTCAAGACCGTCATCCAGCGTAATGTAAAGCTCTCTGAAAGCCCTTCTCACGGTCTGCCCGTCATCCTCTACGATGCAGAGTCCACAGGAAGTAAAAACCACCTCGCACTTGCGAAGGAAATCATTTCTAAGGGAAGTTAACCCTTATATCTCCCACAACTCCTATAACTCCCATATAAAAAATGGCAGTAAGAAAGAAATATGACAAGAGCGTCTTAGGCCGCGGACTCGACGACATCGGCAACGGTCGTGGGCTTGATGCTCTCATCGATACCAGTGAGGTGAAAACACAGGGGTCGTCAAACCTCAGTGAGATACCCATTGCGCAGATTGAGCCTAACCCTGACCAGCCACGCCGCGAGTTCGACCCAACCGCGATGGAGGAGTTGGCAGGAAGTATCAAGACTATGGGCATCATCGCTCCCATCACCCTGCGCCAAGTAAGCCCTGAGCACTATCAGATCATTGCCGGAGAGCGGCGCTGGAGGGCTTCACAGATGGCTGGCCTGACGACCATTCCGGCATATATCCGTACAGCCGACGACGAGAGTGTTATGGAACTCGCTCTCGTGGAGAACATTCAGCGTGAGGACCTCAACGCCATTGAGATTGCCCTTGCCTATGAGCATTTGGCTGAGACAAGCGGCATGACGCAGGAGAAAATCTCTGAGCGCGTCGGCAAGAGCCGTACTGCCGTCACCAACTACATGCGACTGCTCAAACTTCCCGCGCAGATACAGATGGCACTTAAGAACCGTGAGATAGACATGGGGCATGCCCGTGCCCTGCTCTCGCTCGACTCGCCTTCCATGCAGCTGAAAGTATTCCGTGATGTGCAGAAGAACCAGTACTCTGTGCGCAAGGTCGAGGAGATGGTGCAGATGCTCAAGAGCGGTCAGGACGTGCAGACGGCCAAGAAGAAAATCGTGGCCCAGACGCAAGTGCCCGAGGAAGTGGGTCAGCTGAAAGACCGTCTCTCCAGCCTTCTGCAGACGAAGGTGCAGATTACCTACGGTGCCGCAGGGAAAGGAAAAATAAGCATTGCCTTTGGTAACGATGAGGACCTGAAGCGTATATTAAATATGATACAATAATAATTAATTCGTGATATTTTTTTATTATATTAAACCTTAAAGATTAATATTATGGCATTTCTGACAAACGACAAACTCGTCATCGTCGGCGCAGCCGGCATGATTGGTTCAAACATGGCTCAGTGCGCCCTGATGATGGGCCTGACAAGTAACCTGTGTCTCTACGACGTATTCTCGCCCGAGGGCGTGGCCGAGGAGATGCGGCAGAGTGGCTTCGACGAGGCCACTATCACCGCCACCACCGATGCCGAGGAGGCTTACCGTGGTGCGAAGTACATCATTTCCAGCGGCGGTGCTCCCCGTAAGGAGGGCATGACACGCGAAGACCTGCTGGCTGGCAACTGCAAGATTGCCGAGGAGCTGGGACTCAACATCAAGAAGTACTGTCCAGACGTGAAGCACGTGGTTATTATCTTCAACCCCGCCGACCTTACTGGTCTCGTCACGCTGCTCTATAGCGGCCTGAAACCCGGACAGGTTACTACCTTGGCCGGACTTGATACCACTCGTCTGCAGAGCGCATTGGCCAAGAAGTTTGGTGTGCTGCAAAGCGAAATCAAGGGTTGTGCCACCTACGGCGGCCACGGTGAGCAGATGGCCGTATTCGGCAGCCACGTGACCATTAAGGGACGTAAGCTGACCGACATCATCGGTACCCCCGAGTTCTCTGCAGAGGAATGGGAGCAGATGAAGACCGACGTCACCAAGGGTGGTGCCGCCATTATCAAGTTGCGCGGACGCAGCTCTTTCCAGAGTCCCTCGTACCTCAGTGTCGAGATGATTCGCGCCGCTATGGGCGGTGAGTCCTTCCGCTTCCCCGTCGGCACATACGTCAAGACCGACAAGTACGACCACATTATGATGGCCATGAAGACCACCCTCACCAAGGACGGTGCATGCTTCGAGGTTCCCCAGGGAACGGCCGAGGAGAACGCCAAGCTCGACGCCTCGTATGAGCACCTCTGCAAGATGCGCGACGAACTGGTGACGCTTGGCATTGTTCCTGCCATCGAGAAGTGGAGCGAGATTAATCCGAACCTTTAAACGGCAGCTTTTTTGGACATTTTTAATGACGTTTCGGAAAATTCCAACAATGGATTTCTTATGTGTGCCCGCACATTGATTTTTGTCAAAAAAAAGTCTCAAAAAGTTTGCAAGTTACAAAAAAAAGGTTTACCTTTGCACTCGTTATCCTGAAAACAATCTTTTTACCTTAAAAGAACTAATACCTATTGAAGAAAAAAGCGACTGGCTGTGAAGTCCGTCGCTTTTTCGTTTTAATCCTCTAAGATGAATAGTTTTGCTATTGACCTTGCTTTCATCAAAGCACATCGGTCTTTCCTGCTCTCTTTGTCCTCATTATTTTACCTCGATGGGCGGCATTCCGACCTCTTTTCTCCACTCATTGACACGCGAGGCATCCAGCAGCGGACAGAGTCCGTCAGGGCCCCGTTGCGTGCCATATTTCTGCGGACGGCCCTCACGGACGTCAATGCGGTCTTTCAGCAAGGCCAGATACATGGGGGCAATGTCGCCATTGCGGACTGCCTCCTCCAGTTGTGGCAGGAACTCCTCCTGTTGCTCCAGGGAACTATGCTGGAATACGGTCGATACGGCCAGCACGGCAAACTCTCCCACCTGTGAACGACGTGGGAAACCAATTTCCGTCAAGACCTCCTTCACCATGTCGAGGTTGGTGCTATCGGTGTCCCACGCACGGGCTCTCAACAGTTCATTGCGACGTGTGTCCTCCGGATGTCTGTTTGCCGTTAGGCTCCAGAGCATGCGGTCGTACTGGTCGCGCTCAAAAATCCATTCCAACTTTTGTTTCAGCGACAGGTCGTAGTTCCAGGTCTCTTTACGCACCTGAAACGTGTCTCTCAGCTCTGGGAACGCACAGGCCGACGGCTCTTCATAGAAGTCTTTTTCCATCCGCACACGATGGGCGTAATAAGCCTGGGCGGCCTCATTGTTACCTATCGACATCATTTTCTTAGACACCGTCGACAACTGGACCGGCAGGATATAGCGGTCTACGGTGAAGGCCAAGTCGTACATCTGCTTCGCCTCCGCATACAGTCCGTCGTCAAAGAGCGAGTCCGCATGGAATATCAGCGTCCAATAGTCGTCTTGCGAAGAGGGTGCTACATATCGGCTTCCCCCGTTTTTTATTCTTTTCAGGGTAAGCCCACGGAGATGCTCAAGCGTCGTTCCCAGCATTTCCACATTGTGCAGGTCGCTCACGTCCCATAGGTATTTGCCCAAGGTAGGATATTTTTTCGTCTTACTTTGCAGCACATAGACATACCCCAGCGTCACCCCTTTCTTCATATAACGGTCGATGCAGATGACACGCTGGTTCTTTTTCGAGACCACGACGTTGCGCCACACCTTGTTTTCGTCTTGAAGGGTAGACTTCTCAAAGTCGAAATTCCTGTAACCGGACAGGTTCCCGTCCATGCCAATCTCTGCGTCAGGAAGTGTCGGAATGTAATAGTGATTGGCAAACTCGTAGGTTGCATCTGTGCCGTCAAACCAATGCAGGGAGTCGACACGGAAAGGCATTTCCTTCCTGACACTCGCCTCAAGCCTCTGGGCTTCTGATACATTCTTCGTCTGACACCCAGCAAGAAGTATAAGCGGAAGAAACCACGCTATTGCTCTAAGACCCTTCATAATGCTCAGCTCAATTTGTTTTATATATTAAAGATGTGTCCCGTTCCGTTCAGGTCGGCAATTGCTATTTTGATATACTTTACATTCATGCCAACACCTTGTTTTTCTAATGTTTTTTCGTGAGCTATTCCACGCTCTCAATTTGCAAAAGTAGTAACTACTCAGCACCCTCGTCATGAATAGTCATCTTACTGTTGTACGACAGCAA
>ERZ809472.51-NODE-51-length-30967-cov-16.916473_pt1 | contig 30967 bp, 22 predicted proteins | sample MGYA00521274_ERZ809472 | MGnify/ENA primary metagenome ERZ809472 (study PRJEB31581, sample SAMEA3312791) | metagenome | study: EMG produced TPA metagenomics assembly of the PRJEB8939 data set (Metagenomic analyses of Rumen microbiomes reveals... | reverse complement strand
TGTCCGGTGGTGAGGTCGGCTTCGCCAATGAACATGGTGACGAACATGCCGTTGTCGTTTTTCTCCGACAGTTCGTTGTTCAGGCGTGTGGCAATATCGCTGGGCTTACGTCGTTGTTTGGCCAAGGCACGGAAAAGACGGATGGCCTGTGCCATGAAGAGTGAGGCGGGAACGCCCTTGCCGCTGACGTCGCCGAGGCAGAAGTAGAGCTGGTTGTCGATAATCTCGAAGTCGTAGAGGTCGCCGCCCACTTCCTTGGCAGGGATCATCAGCCCGCAGAGGTCGAGGTCGTCGCGCTGTGGGAAGGTCTGCGGCACCATCGACATCTGAATGTCGCGGGCAATGCGCAGTTCGCTCTCGATGCGCTCCTTGGCAGTGGTGGTCTCCTCCAACTGGCCGTAGGCTTCCTCAAGTTGGCTGTAGGCCTGTTGCAGTCGTCGTGCTGAGAGTTGGCGTCGGTAGAGGTAGAAGCTGAGGAAGGCGATGATGAGCAGGGCTATGGCTCCTGCTGCGGTCATCATGATACGTTGGGCATGCTCTTTCTCCTCTTGGGCCTGCATCTTCGACTGGTATTCGCTGAGTTGAAGGTTCTTGTTGTAGGTTTCAAGGCTGTCGTTTTTCAGTTGTATAATGGCATTGGCCAATTCTGCGTCGCGATTCTTAAGTGTGAGCATCAGGGCCTCTTCCTCCAGTTGTTTGTGCGCGAGTTCGTCGGCTGCCATGTCGAGCCTCATCTGCTGGTTGCGTAGCTTCAGTTCCTTGGCTTCGAGCTCCACGCGCCCCAAGTCCATGGCCACCGTCATCTCCACCAGCAGGTGGTTGTTACGATTGTTATTGATGGAGTCGCGCATTTTCCAAAATCTCAGTTGTTCGCGGTATGCCCTCTCGTAATTGCCCATGCGTTTGTAGATGAGGTGGAGCATGTCAAGGCGGAACAGGGGTGACTTCAGTTTCTCGCAGAGTACCAGTGCCTCTTCGAACTGATGGTCATTGATTTTCCGCCACATCTCAATGATGGGGCCGCTGGAGTCGTCGTGTCCGTAGGCCATCTTGGCTTTCTCGCGCTCGCCATAGACGTAGTCAAACTCCTTCTGGTATTCTTCAGCATTCTTGACGTGATAATAAACGGTGTCTACCTTACTCAGGCAGATGACGGACCATGCGTTGAGCCTGTGCATCGGGCTGATGTTGGGCTCCTTCAGGGCCTGTTCTGCATCTTGGCAGGCCTGCAGAACGTCTCTGTTGGCAATGCTGATTCTGGCCAGCTCAATCCACGAGGCTGCCGCGCTCTCGTTGGGGAAGTGCTCATGCAGATAACCGATGGCTTTTCGGAAGCTCTGAGTACCCTCTTGGTAGTTGCCCATCATGCTCTGTATGGTGCCTATGACATGGGTGCCAGTATAGATGCCGTACTTGTGGTGGTGCGTGAGGGCATACTGCTGCATGTCCTTGGCGGTGAGCTGTCCTTTGTAGCGCTGTTGGTGACTGGCGAAATAGAGTGCCTGATTGGCCCATGCCTTGTAGAAGGTGCGCTGGTCGCCAGCCTTCTGAGCGGCCTCCTTCAGTCGGTCGGTAACGTCGATGAAGGGCTCCTCGTCGTTCTTATTGTATAGTTGGTACATCTGTTTCTGCAGCTGATTGATGTCATCTGCAGCGACCGGTTGTGCCCACGTCCGGGCCATGCCTGACACAAGAAGCAGAATGAAAAATGTAAGCCTTGTCATAATAGGATGCTTTACATAATTGAGCGGCAAATTTAGTAACATTTTCTTAAACATCAAAATAATATGCTCAAAAAAATAATCACAAGTTTGGCGGTAATCGCAACTATTCGTAATTTTGCAACGTCAAACAGAAAAAGAAAATGCAACGTCTATAGGATGATTCCTGGCGTAAAACGAGTATTATAAGAGTAATGAAACGATTGTTATCGATAGCATTGATGATGTTCTGCTGCTGTTACATGATGGGGCAGCAGACCCCAGATACGGCTTCCGTCGTCGGCAGGCTGCAATATGTTTATGCTCTGAAGAATGTCATTAATGATCGCGTCTGGCAGGGCTTTACAGATAAAGAGAATGACGTTCCACTGATTTATTATGATGACACCTGCTGTTATGTGGTGAATCCGTCGGAAAAGATTCTTGATCAATATACGGCTGAACTGGTGTATAGGGACGATGACATTAATATCTACCAAACGCAGCGGATTGACAATATCCCGTTCCACATGCACACTACCATTACAGATGAGGAGGACAGAATTGACTATCGCACTCCTATTATGAGATGTAGCAGTCTGGAACAGACGGGCAAAACTATACCTGATGTTACTACTGTCAAGGAATGGGCAACGATGGTTATGCATGAGTATTTCCATGGTTTCCAATTCAAGCAGGATGGTTTCCTCGATGCATACGAGACCATATTTGCGGCCTGTCCTCAAGACACACTATCAACAATCCAAGCGCAACTTGAATGGTATAAGGAAAGCATTCTACAGGAAAACGAATTGTTGCTAAAAGCGATTGACGCTCCTAATCTTGACGCAACGAAAACCCATATCCGAGCATTCCTTGAACTGCGCAACAGTCGAAGGTCAAAGCTCAAGGAGGAACAAAACTTAGACATTACAGCCGCAGAGCAATTTATGGAGATTATGGAAGGTTCTGCCCGCTATATCGAATATCGTCTATATGACTATTTCGGCAATTTTAGCCTCACAGATGCGAAATGGCTATACACGGTAGGAAAGAACTATTATTATGCCACAGGTTTCAATCTTCTCCGACTGCTCGACAAGCTTGGAGTAGAGTATCATTCGCGTATCTTCACAGACGTAACAACTGTGGAAAAGTCATTAAGAGAACAATAAAAAGATGGAAACAGATAGGATATTATTGCGTACTTGGCAGGACAGTGATGCCGAGACGCTGTTTAAATACGCCAGCGACCCTGAAGTAGGGCCTCGTGCCGGATGGCCTCCACACAGGTCGGTGGAGGAGAGTCTGGAGATTATCCGGACGGTGTTCAACGCTGAAGGGATGTGGGCTGTGATATGGAAAGAGTCTGGCGAGGCCATTGGCTGTGTGGGCTACCTCCCGGCATCTGCATCGAACCTGAAGATTGCCGAAGACCAGGCGGAGGTGGGTTATTGGATAGCCCGTCCGTTTTGGGGCAAAGGCATCTGTACGGAAGCGCTTCAGATGGTCATCGAGTATTGTTTCAATGAAAAGGGCTTCACAGTGCTCTGGGGCGACTACTTCCCTTCCAACCCTGCGTCTGGCCGTGTGATGGAGAAATGCGGATTTGTGGATACCGGCGAGGAAACACTTTGCCCCAATCTGGAGGTCGGCTCAGACCGCCCTGTAAAAGTTATGAAACTAATAAAGTAGTAATATGAAGAGAACGGTATTGTATTTGTTATTCGCGCTGATGCTGGTCAACTGCGGTCAGCAGCGACAAGGTCAGGATGGAGAAGCTAAGATTCTGTTTGAGATTCGCCCTGAGGTGAACTATGTTACCCATCTCTACACGCTTGCGGGGTTAGGATTCTCTGATGAGGAATATGCTGCGAAATATGGTGGTACGCTACAAAAGGCTGCTGTCGATACCCTCCAGAAATACAGGGATTATCTGACGTTCGGACAAGGTGAGGGCGGTATGCTGGCAGGGCCGTTCTTTTTCGGTGTCTCCAAAGCGTCGTTTGCCAGTGCTGATTCTTTGCAGATTGTGGTGAATGGGTTGATAGCTGAGGGCGAGGAAATGAATATGCCAACAGATGTTATGACTGCTGCCCGTGCTATCGGTAGAGTGTATGTCGATAATTATGACGAATATATCAAGGCGGTTTATCCCCAGGTGGAGAAAGATATGGCGCCACGACTGGAAGAACTGAGTGGGGAGATGAAGGATAAGTCTCTCGTCGAGGACTGGGAGCGCGTCACGGGATATGCGTGGCATCGTGGTGATTACCATTGGTTGCTATACCGGGCAGGGGAGAATGGCCCATCTTACAATAACCTGGACGAGAACACCAATACGGTCTATTACCATCAGTCCTTGGATTTTCAGCTCTCCATGTTCAGCCATGAGTTCGGTATCTTCTTGATGCAGGACAGCATCATGCCTGTCTTTGAGGAGATGAAGGAGTACACCCGCACGCTGGACACTGAAAAGGATTTGACCTACGTTCCCTGGAGTGCTTTCGAGAGTCTGGCTTGTTGGTATAATTGCAAGATTGCAGGCCAAGAAACAGAGGATTACCGCAACTTCGAAGAGGCCGACGTGAAGACCTTCTGCCAGATCTTTGACCGTCTCTCTGCGACAGGCATCAACGACCCTGCAGAGCTGTATCGTAAAGGAATCATGGAGTATATCCTGCATATCCACCGAAATCGGTGAATATGGTTGCACAATATCACTTATCCCAGCAGTTCCTTCAGTTTATTGACATTGCTGCGCGAGACGGGTATGGCATCACGACTGTGACGCATCACGAGCTGCATGACGCGAGAATTAGAGGAGATTTGATCTACCTGACCGAGATTGACCATAAAGGCACGATGGCAACGGACTATCATGGGATATGACTGCAATGTTTCTTCCATTTGTTTCATCGTGGCGCGAAGCATATTAGTATGTATCTCATTGTCTTGCATACTCACAATCTTGACGTAATTGCCAACTGCTTCTATATATAACAGGTTTGAAATTTCGAGGGTTACATGTTCGTTGGTGGTTCCCTCGAGTGTTATGGCCTCCCCAAGCCCCTCCGATAGAGGGGATGACCATTGACCATTGACCGTTGACCATTGACCATTGACCATCGTCTCCCGGGAATCCTGAGTGGAAGTCTGCAATTTCTTCAGCTGCTCATTCAACTGTTTGGTTTCTTCGAGTTCTGCAGCCAGATAACGGCTACGGAACTTGAATCGCCAGTAGAGTCCAATGGCAAAAGAGAGGAAGGCGATGATCACCAGCGTCTCCAGATAATTGGTCAAGGAAAGAACGTTGGAGGGGATTTGTAGTCCCCGATAGACGCTCATTACAAAGTGGCGGTAGAGACAGATGAGCAGCGACACCAATGGCGTATTGATGCATTGAAAGCGAAGATTGCGACTGATGATATAGCTGACACCACGGTCGTAGGAGCGGGGCATGTGGACAATGTATCGCAGAATGATTTCCGTCAGGAAGCAACTGAACAAGCCCAGCGCAAAGATAGCCAGCAGATGGATATAGGCCTGCCATTGCCATGCTTCGAGTCCGAAAGGCTTGAAGATGGCTATTGCCAGCACCATGAAGGCGCAACTGATGAGGCGGATGTTGAGGGTTTCTTTGTGATCTTTGTTCATACGGTCGGCAAAAGTACAAAATAATTGTCAATTATCACTTGTTAATTATCAATTATTTACACCATTCATCGCTTTTTGTCTATTTCGTCCCACTTTTATGCCCGTTTGTCACAAACATACGCAGAATATCCCAGATGTTTGGAGGGTTGGATGATACGTCATAACTTTGCACCGTCAAAAAGTAAAAAAGTAAAGTTATGAAACCAAGAACGATTATTGGAATAGTTTTCATTGTGGCCAGTTTAACAAAATTGGCTTTAATCTGGGGAATCATCGAATGGAGCTGGTTTGCAAGAGTATCTGAGGAACCGTGGGTGACCTATTTCTGCATCTGCCTGCTTATATATGTAGGAGTGAGCCTCATCATCGACAGTTATCGACGCGACCCGGATCAGTGGTTGCAGCGTCCGCTGCCTATTGGTGAAGACGGCAAGCGCATCTGTTGCAGCGTACACTATGGCGGTGATGAATACATCTATCGTGGTGAGGTGTTCCACGGTGCCCGTCTCGACGCTTTCTGCGGAGGCATCCGTATGGACTTGCGAAATGCCACCATTACTGAGGATGAGGAGATCGAGATCCATACCTTCTGTGGTGGCGTGGAGCTCTTTGTACCTCAGACGGTGAACGTTGTGGTCAAGAGCCGCAGCTTTATTGGCGGTGTCGGCAACCATGCTTCAAGAATCACAGGTCAGGATGTCCACTGCCTCCACATCATTGCCGACAATTTCTTGGGCGGCGTTGACATAAAGAACTAATTATTTTGTATCTTTGCAGCGTCAAACAAATAATATCATAATGTACAAGACCCGTTCCCTCCCCAACACACGCATTGACGTGGCCGACGCCCTGCGAGGAATCGCCGTGGCAGGCATCATCCTGTATCACTCCGTGGAGCACTTCAACATCTTCACGCAGGAGATCATCATCCATACACTGCCTTCTGACCAGACAGTTGCCGACGTCCTGGCGTGGCTGCTGTCTGGCAAGATGTATGGCATCTTCGCCATGCTCTTCGGACTGAGTTTCTTCATCATGAACGACAACCAGCAGCAGAAGGGCAAGTGCTTCTCCGGGCGATTTGCCTGGCGCATGTGTCTGCTCTTCATGTTTGGCGTCGTCAACATGGCCTTCTACGACGGCGACATCCTGATGTTCTATGCGTGCTATGGTCTGCTGCTCATTCCCATCAGCTATCTGCCGTCGCGAGCGGTGTGGTGCATCATCGGCCTGTTGGCCATCCAGCCCGTGGAGCTGTTCTGCTTGCTGACGGGTTACACGATAGACCATTCCACCATGTGGGCGATGTATGAAAAACTCACCAACGCACACGAGCACGGTACGTTCTGGGAGAACACCCTCACGAACCTAAGATACGGCTTTGAGGAGAATTTCCGCTACAATGTGTTCAGCGGCCGATTGACGCAGTTGCTCTGCCTTTTCATTCTCGGTATGCAGTTAGGGCGACAGCGGTTGTTCTACAACGAGGGGCGGAATCTGATGATTTGGCATACTATACTCTGCATCTCCACCTCGCTTGTCATTGTCCTGAGTTTTGTCGACTTTGGCCATCTGGAAGGCTGGCTCAAACCTATCTACAACCTCATCATCCTCCTGATGATTGTCTCGGCTGTGGTTTCGGCATGGTATGCCTTTGAGGGCGTTAGAAGCGTGCTCCACCACCTGTGCATCTTTGGTCGCATGAGCCTCACCAACTATCTGCTGCAGTCCATCATCGGCTGTGCCATTTTCTGTGGCTACGGCCTGGGCTGCTATTACAAGCTGGGCATCACCTACGCCGTGATGGTAGGAGCGGGCATGGTCATCGTGCAATACCTCTTCGCTCGCTTCTGGTTCTCCAACCATCAGCGTGGTCCGTTAGAGGGTTTATGGCGAAAACTCACATGGATAAAACTATCTGTATTTTTGCAGTGTCAAACAAATAAAAACAAAACAAGGTATGAAGACTAAAGTATTTGCAAAGAAAGTGCTGGTTGTGCTGGCTATGATGCTGGCACTTGTGATGAATGTCGAGGCACAACAGAGTACAACCGAGGGTCAGCAAAAACGCATGATGGAGTTTCAGGTGATGATGGCCATGCATGATACCACCTACAAGAACTTTATCAAGGACGGGAAATACAAGGAGGCCATCGCTCCGCTGACCACGCTGATTAACATCCTCGATACCACAACAATCTGCCAAAGAACAGAGCTTTCTCCCGAAATGATGAAAGCCGCAAAGGCCGATTATCTTTATGACTTGGCCTGCTGCTACGCCCTGACAAAACAAAAGAAACAGGCTTTGGAGGCGCTTGGGAAGTCGGTGGACAGCGGCTATAAGCGCTACGACAACATGGTCAACGACAACGACCTCAGCTCGCTCCGTAAGGACAAGCAATATCAGGCTCTGCTGGCCGCGGTGAAGGACCGTCAGCCTCTTAGCGTGCTCAAGAAGTCGGCTCCCTACGCCAAAGATTCCATGAAAATGGAGAATCCGTTTAGTTATGAGTCGAAAGATTCGAAGTGCCTGAGCGTGGTGCGCGAATATTTCAAGCTCGACTCTGTGGCTGGCCAGGGCGATGAGCTGTCGAAGATTATCAACCTGCTGCACTTTGCCCACGACAATATCCGCCACGACGGAGGCAACCGTGCCTTTGCCGAGATGGATGCCATCGACCTCTACAACTATTACAAGACCACGGGCAAGGGCGTGAACTGCCGACAGTTAGCCATATCGCTCTGCGAGATGTATCTCTCGATGGGCATCCCCGCCCGCTACGTCACCTGCATGCCTGCCGACCCGCTCGACTACGAGTGCCACGTCATCAACAGCGTATGGTCAGAGCAGTTGCAGAAGTGGCTTTACATCGACCCCACGATGGATGCCTGGGTGATGGACGAGAACGGCACGATGCTCAGCATTGCCGAGGTGCGCGACCGTCTGAGGAACGACCTGCCGCTGGTGCTCTGCGAGACAGCCAACTGGAACCACGAGAACCAGCAGACCAAGGAGTACTATTTGGATTACTACATGGCGAAGAACCTCTACTACTTTGTCTGCAAGAAATATAGTCGGTTCAACCCGGAGAGCGACTATCGCCCCAATCCAGCAGAGGAGGATATACGGCTGATTCCTGTGGGATTCGTGAACGATAACTGGAAATGCGATACGACCACCGACCCTGAGTTCTTCTGGGCAAGGCCTGAATAGAATTTCCATTCGTCACAGATTTACCGTTTATCACACCACTCGTCACAAACCCCTGCATAATATCCCAGTTATGCAGGGGTTTCTGCAACTCTTTGTAATTTTGCAGCGTCAAACACGACAAAGAAATCAATGAATCGATTTAAATGATAAATGACATGAAAAAAGTTAGTTTAAGATTCGCAGCGCTGATGGCTGCAATGATGATGACGGTGATGACGTTCGCCAAGACACAGGACTGGGGCGGACGAGTGATTGACGAGAAGGGCGAGCCGATGCCCTACGTGAATGTAGTGCTACTGTCTCTGCCTGACTCGGCCTTCGTGCAGGGGGCGATGACGGACATGGACGGCGTGTTCAAGATTGTGACGGATGTCAACCAGGGATTGTTCAAGGTGACGAGCGTGGGCTACCAGACCTTATATATAAATGCGGGCCAGGACTTGACTATCCAAATGAAGGAAGACACGCAGTTGGTTGGCGAGGTCGTGGTGAAGGGACAGCTGCCCAAGACCCACGTGAAGGGCGACGCCATGCGGACGACCGTGGCAGGCACCATCTTGGAGAAAGCAGGAACGGTGAGCGACGCCCTGTCGAAGATTCCCTCGCTGGAAGCCGAACGCGACGAAGCCGTCAAGGTGCTGGGACGTGGTGAGGCCGAGGTATATATCAATGGTCGCAAGGTGCTGGACATTAAAGAACTCTCGCGACTGCGCTCCGACCAAATCCAGCATGTGGATGTGGTGCAGAATCCCGGTGCCCGCTATGCAGCCTCGGTGAAGGCCGTCGTTCGCATCACGCTGAAGAAGGCACAGGGCGAGGGCATCAGCTTCCAGGACAATGCCGGCGGTATCTACCAATACGGTCATACGCTGACCAACAACCTCGACGTGAACTACCGCACGGGCGGCCTCGACGTCACCGCCTCGCTGTGGGCCGGCCGCTACGGTCACTGGAAGTCGCTGCAGGAGAACGACCTTACCTATTACGTTGGCCCCGACTTCTACCTTGGTCGTAGCAATCAGGAGAGGAAGAGTGTGTGGAAGGGGTGGTCGCCACAGTTGCAGGTGAACTATATGCTGGACGAAAACCACAGCTTCGGCGCCTTCTATAAGTACGACCGCCATCCGAGTTACGATACCAACGGATTTTTCTATACCGACAACTACGTCAATGGTGTCTTTACCGAGCGCTCGGAGAGCTATATCAGCGGCGACGACAACTTCCGCAAGCACATCTTCAATGCCTATTACAACGGCAAGGTGGGCAACCTGGGCATCGACTGGAACGTAGACGGCCTCTTCGACAAGACTGTTGAGCATAACAGCACGGAAGAGACGACTGTCTCCATTGGTCAACGGTCAATGGTCAATCGGGTGAAAAACGGCACCAAGAGCAGCAACAACTTCTGGGCCACGAAGCTCATCCTCAGCTATCCTGTGTGGAAAGGCAATCTCAGCGTCGGCGGCGAGTACAGCTACACCCACCGCACCGATGCCTACTCCTTCCTTTCAGCGGAGGCGCTGCCCGTGAAGGCCACCGACACGGAAATCAACGAGAAGTCGGCTGCCGCCTTCGTGGAGTATGGGCGACAGTTCGGCAAGCTCTATGCCCAGGTAGGCTTGCGCTACGAACACCTCACCAACGACTACTTCAACTTCGGCGTGCGAGAGGACGAGGTCTGCCGCGACTATGGCGACTGGTTCCCCACCGCCACGCTCGCTATGCCTGTGGGCAAGGTGCAGCTCTCGCTCTCCTATCGCAAGGACATCGAGCGCCCCAACTACTCTAACCTCACCAGCTCGACGGTTTACATCAACCGCTACACCTACCAGAGCGGCAACCCCTACCTGCGGCCCACCTATACGCACAACCTCTCGCTCAACGCAGCCTACAAATGGGCAGGCATGGTCGTGACCTATTCGCGCACCAAGGACAATGTGACGATGGCCACCGAGCCCTTCCCAGGAGCTGACGATCCTATGGTAAGCCTCGTCCGTTCCATCAACGGCAGCGACGGCTACGACCAGCTGAGCCTCAATCCCTACGTAAGACCCACTATTCAATGGTCAATGTTCAATGGTCAATGGACTTGGCATCCCACATGGTTCATCTATGCCCAGTTCCAGAACTACAAGTCGCCATGTGCCGACGGGAGCGAGATTACCCTCAGCCGTCCGTATGTCAACTTTGGATGGGACAACACCGTGGAGCTGCCTCATGGCTGGCGCCTGAGCGCAGGCATGCGCCTGGCTTCGAAGGGCGACGTGAACAACTTCCGCCTCAACCGCATCGCCTTCAGAAACGACTACGGCGTGCAGCGCGACTTCAACCTGCGCCGCCTCGGCACGCTGACAGCGGACCTGCGCTGCTATGATGTGTTCAATACGAACAAGAGCGGCGGCATCATCTATGGCATCCGCGAGATTACCGCCTATAACCCTGCCCGCCGCACTTTCTCGCTCGACCTCACATGGAAGTTCAACGAGGCCAGTTCGAAGTATCGTGGCTCTGGTGCCGGCGAGAAGCAGAAGGCCCGGATGTAGTGTCGTTTGTCACAGAATCGTGCAGAATATCCCAGATGTTTGGTGATTCCAGCAATTATTGATAACTTTGCAGTCGAAAACCGCAAAAGTACAATTAAGTAAGAATAAAACAAAGTAACAATGAATATCAAATTAGCGCTCGGCTCTGCTGCTTTGCTCCGCAAAGAACAACCCAAAGATTATCGTGAGGTGGAGAACCTCACACGTGAATCATTCTGGAATGTCTATCGTCCCGGATGTACGGAGCATTACGTGCTCAATCAGTATAGAACAAACCCTGACTTCATCCCTGAGCTGGACTTCGTGATGGAGGTGGACGGGAAGATCATCGGCCATGTGATGTTCTCCAAAGCCGAGATTATCCTTGACGATGGAACGGTGTTTCCTTCGTGGACTTTCGGCCCCATCAGTATTCATCCAGACTACAAACGCAAGGGCTATGGTTTGTATCTGCTCCAGTATGCGTTGGAGAAGGCCAAGGAAATGGGAATCGGCCTTCTACAGATGGAAGGCAACATCGAGTTTTACAAGCACGCAGGCTTCGATCTCGCCAGCAAGATGAAGATTCACTATCACGCTGAGCCGCGAGAGTCTGAAGTGCCGTATTTCCTCGCACAAGAACTGATTCCTGGCTACTGGGGCAACCGCGAGGGAACCTATTGTCCTCCCAAAGGTTACTTTGTGGCTGACGAAAATCCTGAGGCTTTCGAAGTCTACGAAGCAACCTTTCCAAAGAAAGAAAAGACATTGCAAGAGGGACAGCTTCCTCAGTTCTGTCAGAGTTGTGGAATGCCCCTCACCAACAATGAAGACTGCGGGACAAATGCAGATGGCAGTATAAACTTCGACTATTGCCAGTATTGCTATAAGGACGGGCAGTTCTTGCAGGAGTGCACGATGGACGAGATGATTGAACATTGCTCACAGTTTGTGGACGAGGTCAACAAGCAGATGCCCAAGCCTATGACCAAGGAAGAGTACAAGCAGATGATGCGAGGCTTCTTCCCAATGCTGAAAAGATGGAAAAGGTGAATACGCATCCGTTACATCCGCGAGAACGGAGAACAGGCCTTTGCTGAAGAGATGACAAAGCGAGGTGAACAAACCATGAAGAAATGAAACGCTCTCTCGAAGCGATAACTACCAATGAATTCACGTCTATATTATCTCGACAATCTGAAGGTTTGTCTGACCGTGTTGGTGATTATGCACCATGCAGGACAGGCTTACGGTGATGGTGGCGGATGGCCCTATACACCATCCAGTCCTGCTGAATATATGCCTTGGATTTGGCATTTCTTCTCTACCAATGCCGCCTTCTTCATGGGATTGTATTTCTTTATCTCGGGCTATTTCGTTCCAAGAAGTTTCGATAAGCAAGGCGCAAAACAGTTTGTGCAGAAGAAACTGCTGCGATTGGGCGTTCCGTTGTTAGTCATTGGGGCAATCATTAGCATCCTGACGGGGAAGATTGAGATAGCCCATTTATGGTTTGTAGAGAGTCTGCTGGTATTCTGTCTCGTCTATGCCCTCATCCGAAAATGGGTAGCACCAATAAACAAAGAGTGTGGCTCTAAGCCTACCATCATCGGACTATTAATCGTTTCCTTACTGATGGGCGTCGGCAGCTACTTTATCCGTCTGGTCAGTCCGCAAGACCATTGGATTTGGCCGTTTGGCATCATCCCCCTACCCATGGAGCCAGCACATTATCTACAGTATGTGATGATGTTTATCATGGGTGTTTTGGCTTATCGCTTCCAGTGGCTCAATCAAATGAGTAACGGCACGGGATTCACGACTCTACTCATTGGCATTGCATTGGCTGTTGGCAATTATCTGCGTGATGGCGGTGCATGGAATAATTTCGTCTGGCAGTGGTTTGGCATCTACGAGTCGCTGATGTGCATTTTTATCAGCTTTGGTCTTATTTGGCTGTTCCGTGAGTTTGTCAGTGGCACTTCCCGTTTTTGGCAATGGTGTGCTGCCCAGACATACGGGGCCTACGTATTCCACTTGTTGTTGATGATAGTTCTGCAGAATATTGTTGACAGCATCTGGATGGGCGCCTTTGGCAAATTCCTCTTCATCGGCGTCGTTACCACTATCCTTGCCTTCCTATTGACTTGGATGGTTAAGATGATTCCTGGAGTCAAACGAGTGTTATAGAACTAATATTGTAACGATGAACATACTGATCAAACGAATTTGACCATTGACCATTGACCATTGACCATTGACCATTGACCATTGATTGAACAACAAATCATTAATGAATTTTATATGTTACGTATCTTAATTATTATCATTGCCTTTGCATCTACTATTGCTGTGGATGCACAGACACTTACCAAGGAGCAACTGCTCCAAGACTATGACTACTATTTCTGTCAGTTGGAGCAGATACATCCTGATCCCTATACTGCATTTGGAGGTAAGGAAGCGTTTCATCAGGCTATCAGAAACCTTAGGGATCAGCTGGCTAAGCGCGACTTGCTGACACTCGACGAAATGAAGTTTGAGGGCAACATCCTGCTGTCAACGCTTCACGACGGTCACACGAACATGGGCTGGGCTGACATTCCAGAGACCATGCCAGAAGCATACCTACCATTGCGCTTCCGTGTGATCCCTGATGGTATCATCGTTAATGGAGCGCTACCAGAGTGGAAGTCCTTGATTGGTGCCTACGTCAGAGAGGTTGGGGGGATAATAGGGGGAGCAGACGATGGTGATGCGCATCAATCAAGTGATAAGTTCCGATATACCAGATAAATGTCTGCGGGCAGATGATGACACGACAAAAACGGAAGCGCCACGGGTCATTGTGGCCGATGTATTTGCCAGAATGCTTCGTGAAATGAAGGCTGCTGACAGCCCTCGTCTCATCATCGATCTCCGTGGTAATGGTGGTGGATGGACGTCCATCATGTATGCTGCCTTTTACGAGCTTTTTGGCCAGCGGTTCTTCGATACCGACATGTCGTTCCACTATGCCACGAAACTGTCAGAGATGTATCTAAAGAAGAACGGCATCACGTTGGAGCAATTCAATCAGCAGAGAGGCACGAATCTCAGCCTGGGCGATTTCAGCGTGGAGCGAAAGATTGAAAGCTTTGACGAGTTCAGGTGTGCCGACATGAGTATCCTCAAGGCTGCGATTGAGCAAGAGCAAAGCCAAGCTAGCTTAGACTCTGCCGAGCGTGAGCAGACTCGACCGGAGGTCAAAGCTTTAAACGGCCAGCCCATCTATACGCCGAAGGAGATCTATGTCGTTACGGATGAACATACGTTCAGCGCCGCCTTCCATACCGCCTACATGATGTGGCGCATGGGTGCGAAGGTGGTGGGTGTTATTTCAGCAAGGATGCAGAATTACTATATTTAATTGAAAGATGAAAAGAATTGTTTTGGCTGCGACTATCGCCCTTGCCTGTATATCGGCCAAAGGACAAGAGCAGCAGGATAGCATAAACAAAGCAGCAGACCTGATGCAGGAGCTGAAGGAGGTGGTGGTGAAGGGCAACCTCCCCAACACCCGTATTAAGGGCAATGCCATGATTACCCGCATTCAGGGGACACCGCTGGCTGATGCCGGCACGCTCGGCGAGATGCTTGTCAAGGTGCCTGGCATGACGGGTACGGACGAGGCGCCTGAAGTATTGGGGAAAGGTGCACCTCTTATATATATTAATGGACGGCTGATGCGCGACGACAGCGAGTTGAAGCGACTGCGCAGCGAGGATATCCGCGATGTGGAGGTGATCAATAACCCTGGTGCTCAGTATGACGCGACGGTACGGGCCGTGGTGCGCATCCGTACTGTTAAGCAGCAGGGCGATGGCCTCAGTCTCGACCTCACGTTGAGTGATGAGCACGACTTACGCTATGATTTCGACCGTCCGCAGGTGAAATTCGGCGCCAACTATCGCAAGAGCGGCGTCGATGTATTTGGCACCGTGTACTATTATCATCAGGACTATCGCCAGTACAGCACCATCGAGGACATCACAACGACGGATAAGGTCTTTCGTCAGTATGGCCCCTATACCATGACGTGGAAGCATGATAACCTGACCTATACGGCTGGTGTCAACTGGCAGTTGTCTGACGATCACTCTTTGGGTGTGCGTGCCGATCTGACGCAACAGAAGAACGGTAAGAATCAGGTGATATACGATGAGGATGTGTATGAGTCGGGGATTGCAAATCCCCTCCAACTCACCCCAATAGACCACCTCTACTCACACCAGACCAGCAAGGAGACAAAGCCGCTGGGCTGGCTCACCAATACCTATTACAATGGAAAAGTGGGCAATCTGGGCATCGACTTCAACTTCGACTTCATGAGAAACGGAACGGATACCGACCGCGAAAATATAGAGAAAAGTCAGGTGCAGGATGATTTCGTGCTCAGCAAATCGGGCACCCGGAGCCGTCTCTTTGCCACCAAGCTGATGCTGTCGTATCCTATCTGGAAGGGTGAGTTGGAGGCAGGTACAGAGATGACTTTCGTGAATCGTAACAACACCTATTGGATTGACAAGGCTCAGATTGCCAATAGCGATGCTGATATCACAGAGAACAATGTAGCCGCTTTTGCCGAGTACCGTTGCGACTTCAAGAAGTATGGCAGTGCTTCTGTGGGTTTGCGCTACGAGCATACACTCATGGAGTATGACGATGCTCTGAATAAAAAAGAGTATCTGCATCGCTCGATGGACGAGTGGTTCCCCACGGCCTCCTACTCCGTGACCTTGGGAAAGGTGCAGACGGCCTTGTCGTACAGCATGAAGACCTCTCGCCCCAGTTTCTTTGCAATGAACGATGCCGTGACCTACATCAGCCGTTATATGTACCAAGCCGGAAACTCCCAACTGCTCAACGAACGAGTGCGCGACCTGACGCTGAACGTATCGTATAAGTGGTTGACCCTGACGGCCTCGTATGAGCACCTGAAGCATCCCATTACCCAATGGAACTTCCTCACAGAGACAGACGCCATGCTTTGCAAGCACATCAATCTCGACAAGCCTATCAACACCATCAGTGCCTATCTGGCCCTGACGCCTCGTGTAGGTTTCTGGTCGCTCAATGCCACAGCTGGTTTCGAGAAGCAGGACCTCTATCTGGATGTTGAGGCTTCCCCCTATCGGGGGGACGGGAGGGAGGCCTATCGCGTTGACTACGACAAGCCATGTTACACGCTCAATGCCTATAACACGTTTACCCTGAAGCATGGCTGGCGCTTCGATGTGAACCTGATGTACCGTTCCAGCGGATGTACCTACAATTTCTATAACGACACCTACAATTTGCGCCTGGGCCTTGTGGCGCAGAAGAGCCTGCTCCGTGACAATTCGCTCACCCTCCGCGCCGCTGTGCTCGACTGCTTCCAGCGCAACCGCGTAAACGAGTTCTCGGATTGTGGCTATAACCAGATTCAACAGAACAACCGCTTCTCTACCCATAAGCTGATGATCTCGCTCATCTATCGCCTCAATGCCACCCGCAGCAAATACAAAGGCACTGGTGCAGGTCGTGAGGTTCAGGCCAGAATGGGGTATTGAATAGTACTGTCTTTGCAAATAAAAATAGCGATAATATACGAATAAAGTTAGAATTACGGCTGAAAAAGATGAAGATAGAGATTAACCCTCAGGAAACGAGTAGGGCCGAGGCATTCAAGATGTGGATGTCTTCGCCCATGCCGATGGTGACATTGGTAAAGACTTTTGATGTCACCCGCTTGGTAAAGGTCAGCAAGAAGAGTGGCGTAAAGTTTAACGTGTTGATGTGCTGGTGTATAGGCAAGGCGGCGAGCCAGGTGGAGGAATTCTATACGCTGCCTGTAGATGGAAAGTTGTATCGCTACGACAGGCTTGCCATTAACGTCATTGTAGAAAATGGTAAGGGAGGCATCAACTCCTGCGACATTCCCTACTCCGATGATTTGCAGCAATTCAATCGCGACTACCTGATGCTAACAGTGCAAGTAGCGAGAGAATGCAAGAGCACTTTCCTTGAGGACCACATGGTTATCGGCACATCTGCCATGATTCAGACGGAACTCGACTGCATCGTCAACCAATATACAGATCTGTTCAGCAATCCGATGGTGATGTGGGGCAAATATCGTAAAGGACTGTTCAAGACTACTCTGCCTGTATCTTTCCAATTCCATCACGTTCAGATGGATGGAGGCCATGCGGCAAGGTTCCTTCAGTATCTGCAGGATGAAATCTAAAAAACTGTGAACTATCACTGGTTCTCAAAAACATAAAACAATGCCTTTGTTTTATCATCCATTGCCTTTGTTTTATCATCCATTGCCTTTGTTTTAACAAACAATGACGTTGTTTTAACTTTGCCCCCGGCCTTTCACAGAGAGAGAACGGGCCTCTCTAACCTTTTCCCCGTACCTCCCTCAGTTTTATCGCCGACGATTTAGCCATGACGGGCCTGGGTACGCGGACGGGGCAATAGTCATTCGTCACAAAACATGGCAAAATATCCCAGAAATTAGGTAGATCCCACTATTCTGTTTAATTTTGCAGTGTCAAACATGAAATATATAACACGTATGCAAACGAAAGCACTTGTCGTTATCGACATCCAGAATGACATCACCAAGCACTACCGCGACATCATTGACAATATCAATGCTGCTATCGACTGGGCTGTGTCTGAGGGGATGCACGTCGTCTATATCAGGCACAACAACATCACCGCCAGCACCCGTACCTTTAAGCCCGGTACTCGTGGCGAAGAGTTTGTGCCGGAACTGATGGTTGTATCAGACCATATTTTTGTGAAGACAAAGAGTAATGCATTGACGAGTGAGGCTTTTGCCACGTTCATTGCGGAAAACGGAATCTCAGAGTTCTATATCGCCGGTGCCGATGCTACCGCCTGCGTGAAGTCCACCTGTTTCAACATGCGGAAAGCAGGCTACACGGTGCATGTCCTCTCTGACTGTATCACCAGCTACGACCTGAAGAAGTTGCCAGAGATGTTTGCCTATTATGAAAAGCAAGGCTGCGAATTGATAAATGATAAGATATAGCGAAACAATTACTTGAACAATAAACAATGAAAAGATTACGGCTCGGAGCTGTGCTCCATTTCATTATTGCCATTGGCCATCTCGGCTGTCTCTTTGCTTTGGATGAAGCCTTCGATGCTTATGGCATCAAAGACGTGATGCATAACATGGTTTTTGGTCACGTCTGGATGCTCTATGCGCTGACCATCTGCCTTGCCTTGGCATTCGTTCTGGCAGGGCTCTATGCTCTCTCAGCCACAGGCGACATCCGAAGGCTCCCATTGACTCGAACGGCCATTATCGCTATCATTGTGCTCTACAGCCTTCGTGCCTTGGTGGGAGGCTGGGCTTGTGTTATGGATTTCAGATGGCTGCAATTTATTTCGTCTGTCATTCCAGCCTTTATAGCGTGGTGCTATTATCCTGGTTTAAACATTTATCGTCATGGAAATATCAAATTGGTTTAAGGGTTTCGAGAAAGGTATAGCACGGCTCTCTCTAAAGGAGCGGTCTGCATTTTTCTCGGAATGTGGGAAAAACTGTGTAAATGGCGGCACACTTTCTGTTTACAAGAAACTTTATGAGGATGCCAAAGGGGACATGGATGTGTTCTTTCAGATGGTTAATGATTTGCCAGGAGTAAAAGGTGAGATCGTAGAGACAGGTCATGTTTATCGGCTTATCTTCTTAAAATGCACCTGTGAGCTGTGTAAAAAGGGATATGTCACTACGCCTTTGCTCTGTGAATGTTCACGCCAAAGTGTGATTTATTCGCTGCACAGTTTGTGGAAAGACAAGAACTTCACCGTAACGCTTTGTCATTCCATCTTGGGTGGTGGGACAGATTGCGAAATGAGAATAGAGGTCGATAGATGAAGCGAATCCCCAACCTCCTGTCTATGTCGCGGATTGTGTTGTGTCTGCCTTTGCTCTTGGTGGATGCAATGACTGTGCCCTTCTGGACGCTCTACGTGACGGCTGGCTTGACTGACATGCTCGACGGCTTTCTGGCAAGGCGATGGGGCGTAGAGAGTAAGTTCGGGGCCAGATTGGATAGCTTGGCAGACTTCGTGTTTGTCTTGGCAGTAGGATATAAGTTGTTTCCGTATCTGAAACTGCCCACTGCGTTGTGGATGATGATAGGGCTTATCGCGCTGATAAAAGTCGTTAATGCCATCAGTTCGTATGTGGTAAGACATAGGATAGAATACTTACATACCAAAGCCAACAAATTAACAGGCATCCTGCTCTTTATCAGCATGATGGCAATCGGACAGTCATACTTCGTCTCGGTTGCATGGATGATTGCTTGCATCGCCCTCTTCGCCGCCATACAGGAAGGGCATTTAATTCGAAGCAAACAGGATATATATTATGAGTGAATTCATGGCATCCCCGAAGCACGGATAGAAATAAAAATATAATTTCTCCCGTTTTTGTCTTTTATAAAAGATAAAATTACTATCTTTGCAGAAAATTTCTTTTATAAAAGACAAAACGGGTATATGAGCGCGATTCTAAGACAAAGTTATCTGGAGAAGATTGAGCGCTATCTCGGCAAGGATACCATTATTATCTTGACGGGACAGCGACGTATTGGCAAGAGCTACATCCTGCGTCTGTTCAGGGACAAGGTGAGCAAGGATGCTGGGGCTAATGTTATCTTTATCGACAAGGAGAAACATGAGTTTGACGACATCAAAACCTATAAGGACCTGAATGCCTATATTGACGAACGCCGTAACAAGGCAAAGACAAACTTTGTTTTTGTTGATGAGATTCAGGATATTGAGGAGTTTGAGAAGAGCGTGCGCAGCTATTACGAGGTGCCTGACATTGAGATGATTGTTACTGGCTCGAATTCGAAGATGCTGAGCAGCGACCTGAGTACGCTCATTGGTGGCAGGTATAAGGAAATCTATATACAGGCGTTGAGTTATGAGGAGTTTATGCTGTTCCATCAGGTGCCCGATTCGGACGACACATTGGCCAAGTATATCCAGTATGGTGGTCTGCCTGGCTTGGTGAAGATGGGGCTCGACGAGCAGGATGCCCGAGAGTACCAGTTGGATGTCTATCACACGGTGCTGCTGAAGGATGTGATTATGAGGAATAAGATTCGCAATGTGCCGTTCCTTGAAAACCTCGTGCATTTCCTGGCTGACAATACCGGTAAGATTATCTCTGCCAACAGCATTGCCAAATATATGAAGTCGCAAGGCGAAAGTGTTACCTCTTCGGCCATCATCAACTACACCAAGTTCCTCTGCGATGCTTACCTGATTCACAGGGTGAACCGCTACGACATTCATGGCAAGAAGTTGTTTGAGAGCAACGACAAGTTCTATTTCGAGGACAACGGCCTACGTAATACGTTGGCTGGCGGTTCTCGTGAGGGGGATATAGAGAAGGTGATTGAGAGCATCGTCTATAACCATTTGGTACGTCTCGGCTATGAAGTAACCGTCGGTCAGCTTCAGGCAGGTGAGATTGACTTTGTGTGTAAGAAACCTAAGGGACAGAGGCTGTATGTTCAGGCATCGTATATTATTGCCGATGATGCTACAAGGGAGCGTGAGTTTGGCAATCTGCATGCCATCAAGGATAACTATCCCAAATACGTCATCTCTATGACTCCACTGGTCGACAGACAGGATTCAGACGGCATTACCCACCTCCACCTGAGACGCTTCCTGACCAAAGGACTGGAGTAATACTACAATATGTATGGAAGTATTCACATACTTGAAATATTGCAATGTTGTAGGAACATTCGTAGATTATCTTTTTTAAATTTCATGGAATCAGATATTTTGTATATATTTGCACTCAAATATTGAACAATTTATGGCAAACGTTGAAAAGACAAAGCATGGTTCTACAAAAACAGTATGATATATGGCAAGAATATACGATAATATAGAAACAAAATTTGCAGAGGGTCTGCAAGGAATTGTTACCAATGTTGGGGTAAAGCGAGTGGACTTCTGCGTTGGTTATTTCAATCTGCGGGGATGGAATCTCGTGGTTGATCAGATTGATACGCTGATAGGTGATTATGTTTATGAGAATGACAAGCGAGAGTTTCGTAAGTGCCGCCTTTTGATTGGCATGCACCGCCCTGCAGAGGAACTGATACGCCAACTCTATACAGAGCCTTCGTTGCCTGATGCCAACTATGTCAGCCAATGCAAACTGGAGATTGCCCGTGATTTTAGGCGCCAACTTCAGTTAGGCTTGCCCACCAAGCAGGATGAGTTTACTCTCCGTCGTCTATCTGCACAAATGAAAGACGAGAAAGTCTGCGTAAAACTGTATCTCCGTGAACCACTTCATGCCAAGCTCTACCTTGCCCATCGTCCTGATGACAATTTCAATAAGATTCAGGCTATTATGGGTAGCAGCAACCTCACCTATTCGGGCTTAACCAAACAAGGGGAACTGAATGCGGAATTTGGTGACAGCGACAGTGCAGAGAAACTTTCCCGATGGTTTGATGACCGTTGGGAAGACAAGTTCTGTCTTGACATTACCAAAGAACTGATAGAGATTATAGATAACAGTTGGGCTGGTGAGAAAGACATTCCTCCTTATTATATATATTTAAAGACAGCCTATCATCTGAGTGAGGAAGCTCGTTCTGGTATCAAGGAGTTTACTATTCCACCAGAATTCAGAAGTGACCTTTTTGAGTTCCAGCAGACGGCCGTCAAGATTGCTGCCCGTCATCTGAACAATGAGAAGCGTGGCGGAGCTATGATTGGTGATGTGGTCGGCTTAGGAAAGACAATCACCGCCTGCGCCATAGCCAAGATGTATGAAAACACTTTTGGCAGTAACACGCTCATCATCTGTCCTGCCAATTTGCAAGACATGTGGGCCAAGTATCGCAAACAATATGATCTGAAAGCAGACATTATGTCGATGGCAAAACCCATTGATGTGGATAATGCCCGATATTACAAACTGATTATCGTGGATGAAAGCCATAATCTTCGCAATAGTCAAGGAATAAGGTATCGGAACATCCGTGACCTCATTCAGAAACAGGATTGCAAGGTTCTTCTCCTGACGGCAACACCTTATAACAAGCAGTATAAGGATTTAAGCAGTCAATTGCGTTTGTTCGTTGATGATGACACAGACTTAGGCATCCGCCCAGAGGCATATATCCGTGAAATTGGCGGTGAGCGAAAGTTTGCAGAGAGACATGAAGACTTTATCCGCAGCATCAAAGCTTTCGAGCGCAGCGAGTGTCAGGAAGACTGGCAAGAGTTGATGAAACTCTTCTTGGTTCGTCGTACCCGTACCTTCATCAAAGACAACTATGCAAAGACAGATCCTAAAAACGGACGCAAATATTTGGAATTTAAGGATGGGCATAAGTCCTATTTCCCTGACCGTGTACCCAAAGCCATCAAATTCAAGACCGTCAAGGGCGACCAGTACAGCCGTTTGTATTCAAAAGAGATGATTGGCTTGATGGAAACTCTGAAACTCCCTCGCTATGGACTCATTCATTGCTTAGATGAAAAGAAAGCCGCAGAAGCATCCAAGTACGAAAGTGACTTGATAGCCAACCTTTCCCGTGCAGGTGAACGGATGATGGGATTCTGCAAGAGTACATTCTTCAAACGTATCGATAGTAGTGGCTTCTCGTTCTTACTGACTCTGTTCCGTCATATCCTACGCAATGCTGTCTTCATCTATGCCATCGACAACAAGCTGAAACTGCCTATCAGTGACGAGAACACTTTCCCCGAAGATTTCATTGACGATGCCGACATCAACGACATCTTTACAAATGACGATAAGGAGGAAGAGCGTTTATCGGGTGACAACTTGATACAGATTCCTAATGACATGGAAATCTATATGCAGAAGGCCAAAGAATATTACAATGGACTCATCGGCAAGCACAACGTGCAGTGGATTGACTCCAAATATTTCAAGCGTACCCTGAAGCAGCAGTTGAAAAAAGACTGTGAGCAACTGATTGCCATGATTAATCTCTGCGAGACATGGAACCCGCAGACAGATCAGAAGCTTAACGAATTGGAATATCTTCTGAACAACCGTCATCAAGGGGATAAGGTCATTGTGTTCACCCAGTATTCCGATACCGCCAACTATGTGTACCATCAGTTGAAGAAGCGGGGCATCCAGCATATTGACAAGGCCACGGGTGGTTCGAAGAATCCTACTGCCATCGTAGAACGGTTCTCGCCATTGAGCAACAAGGCGGACGTATCTGCTGAGAATGAGTTGCGGGTGCTGATAGCAACCGACGTGCTGAGTGAAGGCCAAAACTTACAAGATTCCCATGTTATTGTCAACTACGACCTGCCGTGGGCCATCATCCGACTTATACAGCGTGCCGGGCGTGTTGACCGTATCGACCAAAGTTCGGAGCAGATATATTGCTATTCGTTCTTCCCCGCCGACAAGGTAGAAGAGATTATCCATCTGCGTACTCGACTGAATGCCCGTATCAACGAGAATGCAGGAATCGTAGGTAGCGATGAAGTGTTCTTTGAGGGTAACGAGCAGAATCTTCGTGACATGTACAATGAGAAGAGTGGCAGCTTGGATGAGGACGAGGACGACGTGGATGTGGATCTCGGCTCTCAGGCATTCCAGATATGGAAGAATGCCACCGATGCCAACCCGGATTTGAAGCGCATCATTCCCGAAGTCCCCAATATCGCTTATTCCACCAAACAAGCCAATAGTGCTATTGAGGATGGCGTCATTACATACGCCCGAACCTATAATGACTTTGACGTGCTGACCTGGTATAACTCTAAAGGTGAAATTGTCAGCCAGTCGCAGAAACGTATCCTTCAGGCGATGGCATGCCCTATTAATGAGCCCAGTCTTCCTGCACAGGATAATCATCTGCAGTTGGTGGAGAAAGCCATCAAGGGCATCAAGAACGAAAATACCAACGTGGGCGGTATTCTCGGTAGCCGTTTCAGTACCAAACGAAAGATTTACGACCTGCTGAACCATTACTACGAGCAGCCCATTAACATCTTCTATACGCAGGAGAAGAAGGCTATGCTCAAATTTGCCATCGACCAGATATATAACTATCCGCTGTTGGAGAACTCCAAGTTTATTCTTGGCCGTATGATGAGAACAGGCAGCACCCACGACGACATTGTGGATACCATCATAGAGATGTATGAAAACGGCAACCTCTGTCGCATAGACGAGGACAAGACCAAACATAAAGACCCCGTCATCATCTGTTCGATGGGACTTAAAAACGAATAAAAAGCAAAACAATATGACCAAGAAACAAGCATTACAACTGTTTGAACAGCGGAAGGTCCGTACCGTGTGGGACGACCAGGAAGAGAAGTGGTATTTTGCCATAGTAGATGTTGTAGCTGTTTTGACTGACAGCACTAATCCTCAGACCTATTGGCGAGTATTAAAAAATCGTTTATCAAAAGAAGGAAACGAAACCGTTACAAATTGTAACGCTTTCAAACTTAAAGCGGCCGATGGTAAGATGCGATTGACTGATGTGGCTGATACTGAGCAGCTTTTTCGCATTATCCAGTCCATCCCATCGCCTAAAGCAGAACCTTTTAAGCAATGGATGGCGCAGGTGGCCAGCCAGCGTATCGACCAGATGCAAGACCCAGAGTTGAGCATTGACCAGGCCATCATCGACTATAAGCGCTTGGGGTATAGCGATGCTTGGATTAACCAGCGCATCAAGTCCATAGAGGTACGCAAAGAACTCACCGACGAATGGAAGCGGACTGGTGTGCAAGAAGGATTGGAATACGCATCGCTTACTGACATCATCACCCGTGAATGGAGCGGCTTTACTACCAAACAATACAAGCTCTTCAAGGGGCTGAAGAAGGAAAACCTGCGCGATAATATGACCAATCTTGAAATAGCCCTCAACATTCTTGCCGAAGCATCAGCAACGGAACTATCCAAGCAACGTGACCCAAAAGGTTTCCGTCAACAGACACAGGTGGCAAAGGATGGCGGCAGCGTAGCTAAAGCAGCCCGCAATCAGTTGGAAAGCCAATTAGGGCATAGCATCATCTCTTCCGCAAAGGCCAGCGATTACTTGTTACCCGAAAAGGGGGAAGAAAATGGACCAAAATAGAGAAAGCACTTATGAGAAGAAACGTATTCAACCAGTATATACAGACGAGTAACTTCCGCGAGTTGTTCATCAGTGAGATGGGATGGAACAATCCATCTGGGGCAACCGTGCTTCCTGAGTACACCATTGACGAGCGCATCTTTCACATAGAGGAGATAGCAGAACGTAGTGGATTCCAGGTATTGAAATGCGTAGTCGATGAACTGCCCACATCTTCAATATGCAAGAAGTTAGATACTAAACTGCGCAAAAATGCGGAAAACTACATCTGCATCTTTGTTCAGACGGATTTGCAATCCGACTGCAATGAGTATGAGCATTTGCAATGCGATAAAAACCGTTTTCATCACCTCTGGGTTGCACCCGTGAAGAAAGTGGAGAAGCGCGACGTGGTGTTGGTGGAATACGATTCCGTTGACAAAGCCAGTTTCCTGTTCGAGAAGATGGAAGGCCTTTCTTTCTCGCTCGATGAGTCGCCCACGATTATTGATGTGGTGGAACGTGTGCAGGCCGCCTTCCTCATCAACTCCGAGAAAATCACCAGGGACTTCTACACTGGTTTCAAGAAAGAGCATACCAACTTTGCCAAGTTCATTACGGGCATTGACGACCACCTTGACGACAAGGACAACAAAAACAAGCAGTGGTACACCTCCGTCATGCTCAATCGTCTCATGTTCTGCTACTTCATCCAGAAGAAAGGCTTTCTCGACGGCGATGTGGACTATCTACGCCACAAACTGGAGTGGACACAGCAGGAGGAAGGCAACGATCAGTTCTTCAAGCGTTTCTACAAAGGCTTTCTCGTCAATCTTTTCCACGACGGACTCAATGCCCCTCACCACGACCATGAGTTTGAAGCCATCTATGGACGTATCCCCTATCTGAACGGTGGCATGTTCGACGTTCACCAGATAGAGCAGGACTATGCCGGGCTTGACATTGCCGATGATGCTTTCCAGAGTCTCTTCGACTTCTTTGACAAGTGGCACTGGCACCTTGATGACCGCATGACGGCGACAGGGCGCGACATCAATCCCGACGTGCTCGGCTACATCTTTGAGCAATATATCAACGACCGTGCCCAGATGGGGGCCTACTACACCAAGGAGGACATCACCGAGTATATTGGCCGCAACACCATCATTCCCTACCTGATGGATGCCGTCAAGCAGAGGGACGAGAAACTCTTCAAGCCGAACAGCGAACTATGGCAGTTCCTAAAGCAGAGTGGCGACCGCTATATCTATGATGCTGTGAGGAAGGGACACGACAAGCCGATACCCGAAGAGATTGCTGTTGGTATTGACACCACGCAGCCCAATCTCTTGGAGCGTCGCAAACACTGGAACGACCGCACACCCGACGAACTGGCACAGCCTACCGAGATTTGGCGAGAGACCATCGAGCGACTGCAACGCTACCGCACTATCAAGACGAAAATAGAGCAAGGAGAAATCACCGCCATCAACGATTTCATTACCTATAATCTCGACATCCGCCAGTTTGCCTACGATTATCTGGCCCACACGCCGAACCATTTATTCGTGGGGTACTTCTACGATGCCTTGCAGCGTGTCACTATTCTTGACCCCACCTGCGGCTCTGGTGCCTTCCTCTTTGCTGCCCTCAACATCCTTGAACCGCTTTACGACATTTGCATCTCCCGTATGCAGGAGTTCCACGAGCAGAACCAGTATCTCTTTACCAAGCAGTTGCAGGAGATTGAGAACAAATACCGCTCTAATATTCAGTACTTCATCTACAAGAGCATCATCCTGCGCAACCTCTATGGTGTTGACATCATGGTCGAGGCCACGGAGATAGCCAAACTGCGCCTGTTCCTGAAGATGGTGGCAGTGGTGGACGTAGATAAGCGAGACCCCAACTTAGGACTTGATCCCTTGCCCGACATCGACTTCAATATCCGTTGCGGCAATACCCTTGTGGGCTACGCCACAGAGAAGGAATTGGACGCAGGCATTGCCTATTCCGATTTCTTCACGGCACAGGAGTTCCGCGACAAGGTTCACGACGAGATGGATAAGGTGGCCCGTACTTACGATGTGTTCAAAAGCATACAACTCTCACAAGCTGAAGATATGGCAGCCTTCAAACGAGCCAAGAACGATTTGAAATTCCGCCTGAATGCACTCAACGACTTGCTGAATCATCAGATGTACGGCTCCATTGATTCTACCATCGACTATGATTCCTGGCTCCGCTCCCACCAACCCTTCCACTGGCTCGCCGAGTTCTATGAAATCATCAACGATCATAAAGGCTTTGATGTGATTATTGGTAATCCGCCGTATGTGGAATATAAAGAAATCAAAAAGGTTTATGAGATAAAAGAATATGAATCTTTGCCATGCGGAGATCTTTATGCTTTCGTTCTTGAAAGGTCTAGTAACATGATAAAGAAATCCCAAGGTCAATTGGGTATGATTGTTCCAATATCTATCTACGGAGTTGATGGCTTTTCTACAATACAATCTTTCTTAGATAAACGATTTTCTCAACTCTACATTTCTTCATACTCAAATCGTCCATCACAGTTGTTTTCTGGTGCTCAGAAAAGGATTTCAATTGTCATTACTAATAATATTAATTCAAATAGAGCTCATTATACGACTTGTTATAATCGTTGGAAGAAAGAAGAAACGAGTCTGTTTTCCGCACGAATAAAATATATAGAAAACAAGAGACCATATAGTGTATTTAAAGCATCGTTGGAGAAGATTGGTTCTACGATAGAGCGTTCTGCTTTTGAGAAAATTATTTCACAAAGAAAAACAATAGCATATTTTGTAGAAGAAAAGGCTAATGCTCATGTTTATTATACTAGAAAGTTTAGTTATTTTCTTAGTTTCTTGGATTCAATTCCTCGAATATATGAGTTAAAAACGAATAAACCAGTTTTACCTTCAGAATTAAAACAATTGGATTTTAGAGAAAAGGATTGCAGTTATGGTGTTATTGCTGCACTATCATCATCAACGTTTTTTTGGTTCTGGAATGTACTGTCGGATTGTCGTAATATTAATCGTAGGGATTTGATGGCATTCCCTATACCTCCTTCGTTTATTGCAGAAGGTTCATCCTTAGCAAAGGAGTATCTCAATGCTTTAAAGGACACTTCACATTTTATGCTGAAATCTGGCTTAAAATTGGAAACATTCTCATATGCAAAGCAGAAAACCGTCATTGACAAGATAGACAAAATTCTCGCCACTCATTACGGTTTCACCGAAGAAGAATTGGACTTCATCATCAACTACGACATCAAATATCGTATGGGTGATGAATTAAATGAAGAATAACTTTGTTGGTAGCAATTAAATAAAAGAAATATGGAAAGAAATATTAAAATGGATGATGTGTTAAAGCACTTAGCACACAAAGAAAGGCACATTTCAGATTTGGCCTCCTTCTTGAAAAACAAATGCGAAAATACTCCTAATTACACTTTATTATTAGGGGCTGGTTGCTCTGTTACTTCAGGTATTAGCACCGGAGCTGATTTGGTCAATTTATGGAAGAAAGAGATATATGAAACCGAAAAACAAGGTGACATTTCCGAGGATGAATTTTGGAGAGACCAATTTTCATGGTATGATCCAAGAAATCCGTATTCTTCTCTTTTTCAGAAAAAGTACGATTTACCAAGGCAAAGAAGAATTTTTGTAGAAAATGAGGTAGCAGGAAAAAATCCGGCTATTGGTTATGCTTATTTAGTTAAACTCATAGAAAGTGATTATTTTAATACAGTTTTCACAACAAATTTTGATGATTTAATCAATGAAGCATTCTATCGTTTTTCCAGCGAACGCCCAATTGTATGTGCTCATGACTCTTCTATCGCCAGTATTACAGTAACCTCCAAACGTCCCAAAATTATCAAATTACATGGAGATTATCTGTTTGATGATATTAAGAGTACGTTAAGAGAGACGGAATCACTAAATGATAATATGAAAGCTAAATTTATAGAATTCGCAAAAGATCACGGTTTGGTTGTTGTGGGATATGCGGGGAACGACCGTTCTATAATGGATATTCTTTCAATGCTTTTGCAAAAAGAAGATTATTTTAAACATGGCATTTATTGGTGTATAAGAAAAGGAGATACAATTATAAGTGATGAATTGAGGCAATTGTTATGGAAAGATCGTGTTTTCTATGTGAAGGTTGATGGATTCGATGAATTAATGGCAGAACTAAACTTACGGCTCAATGATGGAAAACTCCCTATAGAAGACGAATTGCTATCTTCTAGAAAGCAGAAAAAAATGATAGAAGATCTAACTGATAAAAAATACTTTAGTGAAGCAACAAAGGCTAATGATATTATCAAAAAAGATATGAAACGGTTGTCGAAAAACCTTAGTAAAAATATCATAAATGATTTTTTTGATATTATGAATAAACGAAATAGTAATATCAAGTCGAATGCAGAACCTAAAAGAAAAGATGGTCTTAAGATTTTAACAGATGAAGAGCGTAGAAAATTAGATGATATACAGGATTTGTTAGTGGAAGGAAAAAAGGAAGAAGCTGATACTTTAATAACAAAAGCTCTTTCAGAAACTACCGGTAAAACACAATTCGTATATTATTTGTACGATATGAGGACTGCTGTTTATAAGTCTGTTTCTGGTAAAGAAAAATTATTGCACGAAGCTTTTGATAAAATGATTGAGCTGATGCCGAATAGTGAAGAAAACTATATAAAGGCATTTCGAACTATTGACGATTACAAGTTAAGTATTAGTTATTTAAATAGGGCAATAGCATTATTTCCTAATGACACCTATTTGTATAATGAAAAGGCAGAATATTTGATTAATGAGTGTTTAGATTTCTGGGAAGATGACTCAACCCAAGATTATTTTGCTGAAATTAAAAAGACCATAGACAAAAGTTTGGAAATCAATAATACTCCATATAATAAAGCTTGGCTTATAAAATGCGATTACTTAAAAAGAATTAATGAAAAAGACATTGAAAAAAGTAAACGCGAAATCCAAGAAGTTGTTAATTCATTTTCAAATGTAAAATCACAATATTTGTCCATAGCTTATGAAAGGTATTACAAACTTTTAGGTATGGGAGAGGGTGAATGCGAAAAGGAACTTCAAGGCTTATATACATATTCTAAAAAGACTGATAACTTGACATTTGTGGAGATTTGTGCAAAATCCCTCTTAAATTTCTATATGAAACAGTGCAAAATAGAAGATTTTGAAAAATTTGTTCAGGTGTATGAGAATGAATATGTTCCGTCTGAGGATTTTGACTATAACAAAGCAGTTGCATATGCAAAATATTTTGCAAAGTTTGAGAAAGCTGAAGAAATTGTTAATAATGGAAATAATTCAATTAGATGGAAAAATTTGATGTTTGACTATTTTTGTGATACGAATCAAAAAGAAAGAGCTGAGAAGCTCCTAAATAGGTGTTTCCCCAATGATATCTATAAAAAAGTGCGTTATTACAGCATGTGTGATAACGAAAAGATAATAGAATTATTGGAAAATTATTGGGAGTCAAATCCACATACAATATCAGATATTTCAATGTATGCATGTGCATGTCTAAAGCATGGTCAAGAAGCAAAAGCATATAAACTGTGCAAGAAATATTACGATAATCCAGATTATTTTGATG